>WPCH01228458.1_pt1 | contig 31719 bp, 24 predicted proteins | sample 5399881 | NCBI WGS metagenome assembly WPCH01 (sample SAMN12869468, study PRJNA574797) | sludge metagenome | isolation source: wastewater treatment of pH5 | place: China:Beijing | collected 2019-05-20
ACATGAAGGCTTTGACCGTCCTCCAGAATGTGTGAACACCGCCAGGTGTGTGGGACTTTTCCAAATCCAAGATGTACTCACGGAGTTTCGCCGCCGTCAGCGTTTCCATGTCCTCAACCCCGTTGTTCTTCATCCAGTTGGTGAAATTGGCCAGTTTCTCTCCATAGAATTTCACCGTCCCGAAGGCCAAATGTCGGGCCTGGCGGTCAACCAGAAAACTTTGTGTCTCTTCAGAAATCCTGTGGTTGCCGAAATTTCCTTTCATTCTCAACTCTCCTTTGCACCCCTATATGTGGTGGTTGAGAGAGTTGTTACCCCCAGATATTCCGATTTAGTGGGGCGAGAGGGGGTCGAACCCTCACGATGTCACCATCGACGGATTTTAAGTCCGTTGCGTCTGCCGATTCCGCCATCGCCCCAAGCAGTACCTATTGTATCGCAATTCGCCAAAACAAGCGTCAGAAAATACCCTGAATTATTAATTTACTTATTTTCACTCGTTTACTTGCGGCTTTACCGCTTTTTCAACTTTTGCCCAGGTTGAGTGCAAGTGAACCCAGGCAGACGAAGGTTTGCCGCAAATCTCAGCTGACTGAATCGCGACACGCAAACTCTCTGCATCATGAAAGTACGGTAAGCGGCTATACATCCGCCCGATTTCGCTGGGATGGTGCGCGTCTGAGCCGGCGGTGCCGGCTGTGTTGAATTCTTGGGCATAAGCCTGCGCCAGGCGGTTGTGTTCTGCTTTGAGCACCCGAGCATTGCCGGTTTCGATTGCATCTACCTGCGGTGTGATCAGTTCCAGAGTTTTTCGGCTCCAACCGGAGCGGTGCGGGTCAAATGGGTGCGAAATACTGATAAAGGCGCCCTGATCTCTCAGGCGTTTGAGGGCTTCGAGCGGTTCCAACCCGCGAGGCACCTCAACGGTTACATAAGCCGCGAGCAGCTCGCCTTCGGTGGTTTGGATTTCTTCGCCAGGGATGATTAAGTCTGGGGCTGCGCGCCAGGCTTCGAGCGCTCCGGCCAGCACGTTATGGTCGGTCACCACTACACGGTCGAGATTGCAGGAGCGGGCGGATTTTATCAGCTCTGCGATAGGCGTGTTGCTGTCTCCAGAAAAATGCGTGTGTGTATGAAAATCCACTTTAATCAAGTTCATCAACGATTCGTCTTCTTTCTGCGAAATTTTTGCACGGTACCAAATAGAGTATACCAAAGAGCTGATTGCTGCAGCAGCCGGGGAACTCAGGCGAAAACTAACAGGAAATGTGGTTAGGCCGGGAACTTTGCTGCCTGTATGGAACGTCTCAAAGTGTTGAAAATTGTAAAATTTTGACTTTTTAAATCAATTATGCTATTCTACTTAATCAGAAGGCAATGTACGATTTCAAAGTCTAAGGACAGGCTTCCATGCATCGAGAACGCGTTTCAGAAAATGTCTATTGGTTTCAAAGCGAAGTATATGCCCAGGTAACAGCAGGGGCGGTTACCGGGCCGCAATGGGCGGTGATGATTGATACGCTGGCTTTACCGGAAGAAGCGCAGGAAATGCGCGACTTTATCGAGGATCAACTTGGCGTTCCAGTACGCTATGTAATCAATACCCATTACCATGCCGATCATTCATGGGGAAATTGCTTTTTTCCGAATGCAACCGTAATAGCCCACTCGCTGGCGCGTGAAACGCTCTTAGACAAAGGTGAAAATTCGTTGAACATGCTGAAAAAGCAGAACGCAGCCTTCCGCAATGTAAAATTGGTTCCACCAAACCTCACATTTAGTGAAGGCAGCCTTACGCTTCGCGTAGGGAAGAAAACATTGATCATGTCTGCCACTCCCGGGCATTCCTTTGACGGAATTTCGGTGCTGGTGGAAGAAGACCGGGTGTTATTTGCCGGCGATGCTTTTATGCCGCTGCCTTATATGGTGGATGGAGATCCTGACGACCTGGCTGCATCTATTAAACGCATCAGTAAAATGGGGCTCGAAAACATCGTCCAGGGGCATGGAGATATCATTTTGCGCGGAGAAATAGAAGAAGCCACACGGTCTAACCTGGCTTATATCAATAATGTGCGTAAAGCAGTGCGTTCAGCATCCAAAAAGCGTGATCCATTGGGAGCCTTGGCTGAGATTGACATTGAGTCTTGTGGTAAAAGCCGCGTTACGCTGGGCGGTTTAGGCGTTGAGCTGCATAAACGTAATGTGGTCTTTCTCTATAAAACCCTTACGGCCGAAGAGACTGAGGCTGAATTAGCGTAAAGCGCAAATCCCAACTCCGCGAGAAATTAGCGAAGCATGAATCCAATTGTGGTGAAAACTGCTGCCACGATCGCTGGCTCGATCCACAAAGTGCGCCAATTATCTTTTTCTTCGATATTTGTGGCGATGGTAATCAACCCATATAACAACCCTAAAATGAGCAGGCCAAACTGCAGCGGCAGAAGAGGAAGATAAAAAAGGGCAGCGGCAAGCTGCGTAATGATGATGGTGATCCCTGCTGCCCAGCCGAGGTGCCAGATACCGCGCAGCCGCAAATATAGTGACCGCGCACTGATGAGAAAAACAACCGGCATGATGGCTGCCAGTATGATATACAAGCGCAAACCGGCCCCACTGAGAGAGGCGACGATGATTAAAAAGAGGGTAAAGCTAACCGCATCCAAGCCCAGCACTGCGAATGAATAACGCAAGTCTGCAGGGTCAACTGATATGTATTCAACCGTTAGCACAGCGGCCAACAGAAATGCTCCCAATCCAAACACAATCCACCAGGCGGCGCCAACCGGAAGTGTGCCCAGTGTGATCCCGATGGCGACGGCGGTAAAAGCCGGGACAAGCCAATGCTGCCAGTGATAACGACCGCCAAGGTTCGGGTGAGAAGAAATGACCCATTCACTGCCGGCAGCGGCGAGGACAGCGGCAACCAGCGCAACAACTGTGGTGAAATCCAACCTCAACTCCAGCAAAATGCCCGGAAGCTGCACATCGAGGGTACGGGCAGGCAGAGTAACAAAACCCGTGGTGGCATATGCCAGTAAGATGAGCGCAATTACTACGCTCAGCCGTTCGAGATCAGGCAGGTGTTTATATTCACTCACAGGTTTATTTTACCTTATCCCGCACAGGGCTGTTATCACCGCCATGAGAAGGCAGGTATGGTAAAATGATAAGTTGAATGAAAACCAGTGAACCGATCCTGAATCCTGCCCCACCAAGGCTTGTTCCCACGATTGTCAAGGGATTTGACATGGTGGCTTCGCACGTGCATTTGATTCTGCTTCCCATATTGTTGGATCTTTTCTTGTGGCTGGGGCCAAAGTTGCGGATTGACCAATTACTGGCACCGTTGTGGCAAGTTGTCTCTGAGAATATGCTCAAAATTGCTTCGCCAGATATGCTGGATACGATTAAGTCGGTGACCATTTTGTACACCCAAATGCTGGAACAGGTTAACCTGCTTTCGGCTATCCGTACAATCCCAGTCGGCTTACCCAGTCTGATTGCGCGAATTGGGGTGCTCGCTTCTCCGCTGCAAACCCCATGGGAGTTTCAACTTTCCTCCTATCGTATAGGGATTGCCATCATCGGCGCCTTAATACTGTCGGGTTTTTTTCTGGGAACGATCTATTTCAATTCACTTGCGCGTTTTTCGCAAGAAGAGCCGGGGAAGTTGAATTGGAGCATTTTAGCTGCGCAGTATGCTCAAGTACTCATCCTGTTTCTGATTCTGATTGCGTTATTAATCGTTTTCTCAATACCCCTGATGTTGGTCACCTCGGCTTTGTCGCTGATAAGCTCAAGCCTGGCGCAAATCCTGGTGATTTTGGTTATTTTCATGGGGCTGTGGCTGGTGATGCCGCTGGTTTTCTCTGCGCATGGAATTTTTGTCCTTGATCAAAAAGTTGTTCCTTCCATGCTCTTTAGCCTGAGGTTGGTGCGTTTCTTCCTGCCAGGCACCAGTTTGTTTATTCTCATTACAATCATGGTGAGCGAGGGACTTAATAAAATTTGGACTCTGCCGGGGACTGGTTCTTGGTTGATGGGTCTTGGCATAGCCGGGCATGCATTTATTGTGACAGCCCTGCTGGCCGCCAGCTTCCTTTATTACCGCGATGGAATTAAGTGGATGCAGTTTAATATCCAAAGGATGAATGATTCGAAGCAAGAGGATGGAGGCAACCAGGTTGAACACCAGTAATAATTACACTTATGGCGCGAAAGATATTCACGTTCTCGAGGGGCTTGAGGCAGTACGCCGCCGGCCAGGAATGTATGTAGGTGGAACAGACCACAAAGCTTTGCATCACCTTGTTTACGAAGTCGTTGATAACTCCATCGATGAAGCCCTCATGGGCGTGTGCAATAGTATTCAAGTCATTATCCATCCTGACAGCAGCCTGACGGTGATGGATAACGGACGCGGAATTCCGGTGGACATTCACCCCGAGAAACAAAAATCAGCGCTCGAGGTTGTGATGACCGTGCTGCATGCGGGTGGCAAGTTTGAACATTCCTCTTACAAATTGTCTGGCGGTTTACACGGTGTTGGCGTATCGGCGGTAAATGCCCTTTCTGAGTGGTGCGAGGTGCAGGTGTATCGTGATGGGCATCAGTACTTTCAACGCTATGAACGCGGAATTCCTCAGGAACCGGTAAAAATGGTTGGCAAAGTGCCTGCCAGTAAAACAGGCACCTCAATTACCTTCAAATATGATAAAGAAATCTTCAAAGGCGATCTTGATTACCGTTTTGAAACGCTGGAGCAGCGCTTCCGTGAGATGGCGTTTGTTGCCCGCAATGTGAAAATTATGCTGGTAGATGAGCGCCCGCCTGAGAAGGAAACCACCTTCCTCTTCGAAGGTGGAATTGTGTCGTTTGTGCGCTATATCAACCGCTCGCGCGAAGTTCTTCATCCCGTATTTTATGTTGAAAAAGAAATCGACAACATCGGAATTGAAATCGCCTTGCAGTACACCGATGCTTACAGCGAATCTGTGTTTTCTTTTGCCAATACCATCAATACAATTGATGGCGGCACCCATCTCACTGGTCTGCGAACTGCTGTGACTCGTGTGATTAATGATTATGCCCGGCGCGCAAATTTGTTAAAAGACGGTGATCCCAACTTCACCGGTGATGACACCCGTGAGGGTATGACCGCGATTGTAAGTATCAAGCACCCCGACCCGCAGTTCGAAAGTCAAACCAAAGTCAAGTTGATGAATCCCGAAACCCAAACCTATGTGCAGCAGGTTGTCGGAGAGTCTCTCGGGATTTTCCTGGAAGAAAACCCCGCGGCAGGTAAAGCGATTGTTAGTAAGTGTCTCACCTCTGCCCGCGCAAGAGATGCAGCGCGCAAGGCACGCGAACTGGTGATTCGCAAGTCGGCGCTTGAGTCGCTGACACTGCCCGGAAAGCTGGCAGATTGCTCGGACAAGGACAGCAACAAGACAGAAATGTTCATTGTTGAAGGGAATTCGGCAGGCGGTTCTGCCAAGCAAGGGCGAGACCGGCATTTTCAGGCGATTCTGCCGCTGCGCGGAAAAATCCTTAATACAGAACGCGCGCGGCTTGATAAAATTCTGGGCAACGAAGAGATTAAAGCGATCATTTCAGCACTGGGTACCGGAATTGGGGATAATTTCGACGTCAAGAATCTGCGTTATGGCAAGGTCATCATTATGACCGATGCTGATGTTGATGGCAGCCATATCCGTACGCTGCTGCTGACATTTTTCTTCCGCTACATGCCGGTGATCATTGAGGAAGGACATCTCTACATCGCTCAACCTCCGCTTTATCGCGTCGCGCACAAAGGTCAGATTCATTACACATATACAGAAGAAGAGAAAAATGAGTATCTCAAATCGCTTGGCGCTGTGGCTGAAAAAGCCACTTTACAGCGCTACAAAGGGTTGGGCGAGATGAACCCACAGCAATTATGGGATACTACGATGAACCCTGAGTCGCGCACACTGCTTCAGGTTTCAATTGATGATGATGCTGCTGCTGATCATACTTTTGATATGCTGATGGGCTCTGCAGTGCCACCGCGCACACGCTTTATTTCCACGCACGCCCACGCAGTGCGTAACCTCGACATCTGATTTCTGCTGACTCCCGATGCAAACGACCGGGAGTCAGATTTGATATATACTGGTGTTTGACGAATTTGGGTGGAGGTGTAGAAATGGTTGAACGAGAGCATCTTAAAGAAGTTGTTCAGATAGTTGAACCACAATGGGTTCGCGAAGGAGCCGGGGTAAAACTTCGCCGTACGATTGGCACTGCCGCTTTTGACAACCTTGATCCTTTTCTGCTTTTGGATCACTTTGGTTCCAACAACCCAGAGGATTACCTGCGCGGGTTTCCAATGCATCCACACCGTGGCATTGAAACCGTCACTTACATGTTGGCGGGGCTGGTGCGCCACAAAGATAGCCTTGGTAACAAGGGTGTGATCACCTCAGGAGATGTACAGTGGATGACGGCTGGCAAGGCTATCTTGCATGAAGAAATGCCCGAAGGACTTGGGGGAAACATGGAAGGTTTTCAGCTTTGGGTGAATCTGCCGGCTCGTTTGAAACTAAGCCCGCCGCGTTATCAGGAAATTAAAGCCGGCGATATTCCCTGGATGAACCCGACCAAGGGTGTGGTTGTCAGGTTGATCGCAGGTGATTATGGCGGCAATTCAGGGCCGGTTACTGAAATTGCGGTAGATCCGCTCTACATGGATGTGGCTGTCGATGCTGGGGATGTTTTTACGCATGAAATCCCCGAGGAACATCATGCATTTATCTATGTTTTCAGAGGCGGAGGGAAATTCTGCGGCAGCGAGGTGGAATCGACGAGGCTTTTGATATTAGGAAAAGGGAATAAAATCGAAGTGAAAGCTGGTTTGCATGGCACCAGGTTTTTACTCGTAGCAGGGAAACCCCTGGAAGAACCCATTGTGCGCTATGGCCCGATCGTGATGAATACGGCTGAGGAAATCCATCAAACGCTGCGTGAACTGCGCGACGGAACCTTTATTTAGCCTCTTGAATCAGGCTTAAGTAAATAAAAAAACCGTTCACTTGGTGGAACGGTTTTTTGTTTTAGCAGGTTTTTAAGGTTTCTGGTTGTGAGAGAACCACACGCCAGGGCTCTCTTCAGTAAGTGTTGAGAACTGACCGACCAGGTGCATCCAAGTGTTGCCGGGCTGAAGTTCAAATGCACTGCCATCGGCGTTTAGGAACTTGATAGGGGTATCCCAACCGGATTTATAAGTGATTTCGTACATCATTCCGTCGCGAAACACGATTGCTTTACCGCGGGCGTTTTCGATTTTAATCTCATGCAGGGTGTCTTCATGATGCAGCGTTTCAATCTCAGCATAAACTAAAATCACGTTTGAGAATGCCAATTGTTCATTGGTGTTTCTGTCAACCAACGGGATCATGTCAACGGTTTCCTCATCCAATTTATGATCAATCTCCCGCATATACTTCTTGGTGTCAGGGTTATAAACCCAACCGGCTAAATTGTTCTTGCCGTATTGATGGGTTAAGTTAGTTGCCGGCACACCACCCTCTGGCGGCAGCGTGTAAAACGCCATTCCATCCAGGTTCGGGCGAGAATTGTTCGCATTGGGGCGGGCGCCATAGTATTTGCTCATTTCAGCAGAATTTGCGAACACGCTCAATTCAGGCATGAGAGTTTCGTCTCGGCAGAGCGCAGGGCAAGTATTGGTGCCTTCAGACACAACCCGCGTCCACCCCAGATAGTCAAGCACCTTTTGCCAGGAGGATGGGAAGCCGGATACTCCCGAAAGAACACCTTGATATTGAGAAACGAGGAAACGGTCTACCAGTCTTACAGAGCGCACAGGGCCGATATGATCAGAATCATTCCCATAAAAAAGTGCGATAAAGCGGTTGGCGCCTTCACCGGTATAGTAATCAAAAACGATGTCTGCGGCAGATAAGCCGGCATGGGGGCGGCCCTCTCGCGGGAAGTTGGAGACCTTGATCATCAGCGGACGGCGGTCGAGAATGGCTGGGTCAGCAACCGTCAAACCGGTCAGGGGGTTCACGTTAGTGGGGAAGTTGTCGGGTCCATATTGTACAATCGCTTGAGTCGGAACCGGCGTTGGCAGTGGTGTAGGAGTTTCAGTGGGGGTGCTGGTGACTGTAGGAATCGCTGTGAGCGTCAATTTGATGGCTTCATCCATGCTCAGTTGAGTGGGAGTACCTGCTGGGGTACCGCAGGCAGTAAGCAATAATAACAGGATGACGCTAACCATCATCAGGCGGTGTATGTGTTTCATGAAAGCTCCGTTTTCTTAAAGGTTTTCATCGATATAGGCTGGATTATAACCCAAAAAAATAGGGGCTTTCGCGGGGTTGTCTCAACGGTTAACGCTGAAGTTCAACCTTTCACCTGCTGCTGGAGCGCTGTAGATGAGTCCAGTGGGCGCGCCAATGGTTCCTAGCAATAACTTCCATCCGCCTTCAGGACCGGATGCTCCAATGAAACGATTAACATCCACCCAGACCACGTTTCGGGCGTATCTGAAGTCTGGCAAAATAATTGGCGCAGTACCTGACTGGCCAACCCAAGCCCCGCTTTCTTCAATACGGTAATAGAATTTGCTGCTGTCAGTAGACCAAATGGGTAAATTGTAAATTGTGCCCGTTGCATAATCTGAAATACTGATACCATCAATACTCGCCAAACGCAATTTGGACTGATTATCAGTTGGCAGGCCAATGGGGGTTAAGAACGCCACCTTCGAGAGGTCAGGTGAAACCGACGCGACCTCAAAGGAATACGACATTGGGGCTGAGAACATCAATTCGCCAATCAAGCCGTCTGCTGAAAGCCGGTACACACTCGAGTTAAGGATGGGGTCAGCGAAGGGCATTTCTGGTGGAACGACAGCGACAAGCTGCGAACTATCAGCCGACCAGGTTGGAGTTGCCACCCATGCATATTCAGATGCTGTTTGGATGAAAGGGTAAACCAGAACGGGTTTCTTGATCAGAGTGCCGGTGTTACTGTAAATGTCCATTCCATCAGGGTACGATATAGCGATTTTCGAACCATCGGGCGAGTAAGAATAATGCCAGCTCCAGGTTGTAGAGAAGGTCAATAACTCGGCGATGGTGGAAGTGTCACTATCAAGCAGGTAAAGACGGTCTCCAGTTTGGTAACCCGGGCCTTCAAAAAGGAGGCGTGTCGTCATAGCAAGTTTATTGGTACCCGGAACCCAATTGAGCTGGTTAGGAGCGGATGCCATAGACTCGGCAGGGCGGGGCAAGGCGGCAAAACCAGCCGGGTTGAGAATGGTTCGCAAACCGGATCCATCGGAATTAATCACTTCAAGCGAGTAGGCAACCCAGTCGGTGGTACGGGTGATGGCAATGCGCATACCATCCGGCGAGACGATGGCAGATTCGATATCTCCACTAATGGTAAGAGCGATGGGTGCAGCCATTGTCTCGTTCCAATAGTAGGCATTACGGTCTGGAGAGACAAATGCCACGCTGAGCGGATAAATAGTGGGCGGCGGGGGCAGTGTGGGTAATTCAGTGGTGGCGGGTGGCAGCGTTATACCAGGAGTTTCAATTACAGCTGGATCGGTGGCAACGCCGGGTTTTGCGTTCACCGTGGCCGCCACACTAGTGGCAATCTCATCAGCAGAAGGCGAACCCCCAGGGGCTGAAATGATGCAAGCCGTGGTGGCAAGCAAGAATAAAAACAACATAATGGATAAAGCAAGCGGTTTTCTTGAAAGCATGTTACACCTCCTGTAGTTACCTTATAAGACCTGCATACTCCTATTATAGGAGGTTTTATTTATTCTCTAACAATTAGTTTTATAACTGAATAATGTCATATAGGTCCAATGTATTAAATTAATCGTATGCTCAAAAAGCACTCTCATAGTGAATAAAGAGTGCTTTGAATCAGTGGGGAAGTTTTGAGGGTTTGGAAATGGTCTGTCAGGCGATTAAAAAGCCGATACCCACCAAAACCGGGGTTAACAGGTTTAGAAGGACGTTTTGACCGAGTGAAGGAAGTAGTTGGGCAACATGCTCTGCGTTCTTAAGCACCGACTTGATATTCGGGATGGCAATAACGATGGAGAGCAGACCCAAAAGCGTCCATACGGGGGTAATATTCAGGAGTACACCCAAAATGATGAAAACATATGTGGCGATCAGAAATCCGCTATAAATACGTGCGCTGGCTTTGCGCCCGATGAGGATGGGATAGTGCCGGCGTCCGACTGATTGGTCGGGTTCTACATCAGGGAACTGGTTTAAGAGCAGCAGATTGCTGACGAGGAAAAACGGGATGAAGGAGATGATCACCGCTGCCAAGGTTACCGTACTGGTCAGCACGAAAAAGGTTCCCAGAACCATCAGTGTACCAAAACCAAGCCCAGGTGCGATGAGGCAGAAAAAAGGCTGCTGGTTGAGCCAGCGTGTGTACGTAAAAATGATCAGCAGCCCGATCACGCCGATGAGCGCAATTTGCCAGCCAATGACGATGGTGAAATAAACCCCGATTGCTGTAACAATCAGCGCGGTGATGATGGTGACCCACAACGCCAGATGAACCTGGTTCGGCGCGGCAAGGAAAGTACCGCTGCCTCCGCTGAACGGAGTTCGGCTGGTGCGTGAGTCGAGACCGCTTTTATTGTCTGTGTATTCGTTCAGGGCGTTAACGCAAGCGTGGCTGGCAAGACCACCAATAAAAGCCAGCGCGACATGCCAACCATTGACTCTGCCAGCAGTCCAAATGGCTGCAGCAGTCCCGAGGAAGACGCAGGCAATGGCGAGGATTAAAAATGAAGGACGCATGGTGTTAATGATGTGTTTCATCCATTATCTCCAGGTGAGTTTCTCTGTTTTAAGAAGTAAACACCGATAATCAGAATTAGATATTGAGCCATCGCGCGGCGGCGGCAGGCAGGTCGAGGCTGGAACCGACTTTACGCGAACACACCGGCAGTGAATCGAGAAATTGCCGCCCGTATTTCTTTGTCAGCACGCGTTTATCCAAAATTACCACCACACCACGGTCAGACTGGGTGCGGATTAACCGCCCAAAACCCTGCCTGAACTTTAGGATGGCTTCAGGAAGATTGTACTCATTGAAGGGATCTTCAAAGGTCTCAGACCGAGCAGCGATAATCGGGTCGGATGGGACATCAAAGGGGAGTTTAACGATGACGAGTACAGAAAGCGCGTCACCGGGGATATCCACGCCTTCCCAAAAAGCACGTGTGCCCAGCAGCACGGCTTTTTCTGCCTCGCGGAAAGTTTCGAGCAGGATATTTGTCGAAGCACCTTCTCCCTGCTCATAGACCTGGATTCCTGCGGCAGTCATGGCAGGCGCGATTGCCTGCGAGGTTTTCTTCAATTGGGCATAAGAGGTAAACAGCGCCATCAACCGACCGTTGGTTGCTTTTGCCAGGCGGATAATGGCACTCTCAATCTCACGTTGGTACGCATTGGCTTCTGCGGGTTCAGGGACGTCGTTTACCAGATAGAGAAGGGCGGAATTTTCATAATCGAATGGTGAACCCAAGACCAGTTCATCAGCTTCATCGGCATTAAGGCGATTGCGCAGGTAGTCAAATTCATTATTAGCAGTGAGCGTGGCAGAGGTTAAGATAACAGCGGCTTTATCATGCCAAAGATGTTTTTCCATCATCTGACCGATATGGAGAGGCGCCACCTGCAGCGCGAGCCGGTTTGAATTGGGCATGATCTCTACCCAGTAAACTTTATTTCCATCGGCTTCGTTGACCAATTCATTAATGTTCATTTCTGCTTCACTCAAGCGACGGTTCAGGCTTGCCAACGAACCGAGTGTATCTTCAAGATTTTCGGGGATTTCGTCAAGAAAATCAATAACGTTCTTGTGTAATTCAGCGAGAAGTTTCAATGTTGAAGCCAGCGCGTCGCGGCAATTATCCCAAGCGATCTCAACGTCTGACCAACTGGGCAGCGTCCGCGTTGCGGGTAAAATACGGGCTTGCTGCCCGTAGTTACTGACACCCTGACCATCTCTGAGCTCTTCCATGAAGTCTTCCAATGTTCTAATCAGCGCTGAAAAGCTCTCCTCAAGTTTGAAGAGCAAGTCAGATATTTTATGAACGGCGAGGTTGAGGGCCGCAAAATCAGAAGGCGGTAATGCGTGTGAAACAATCGAGAGCAGCCTGCCGAGAAGTCCACTTGAAATACCTCCGATTTCGCGCAGCATCCGTACGAAATCGTATTGTGTCAGACGAAAGGAAAGTGCATTGGTGGAGGCAGATTCCAAGTGGTGGGCTTCATCCACGATCAAGTAATCATAATCGGGCAATACCCGGTTGCCGGTGACGACATCAGCCAGCAAGAGGGCGTGGTTAACCACCAGGATGTGAGAGGATTGCGCAGCCATGCGTGTGCGATAGAAGGGACAGGTTCCGCCCATACGAGAAACACAAACATCATTTCGGCAGCCTTCATCTTCAGCAGAAAGGCGCTGCCAAACTTCGCGCTCTGCGGGCCCGTTAAGGTTTATCTCACCGCGGTCGCCACTGCCACCTTGGTGCAGCCAAACCAAAGTCTTGCCAAGCACTCTGATTTCTTCAGCAGTCTGCAAATCAGATTTGCGCATGGCACTGAAACGCCGAGGGCACAGATAGTTGCCGCGCCCTTTCACCACCGTTGCTCTCACATTGGAACCGAGCGCTCTCGCCAGGTCGGGAATGTCTTTCTTAATCAACTGGTCTTGCAGGGTGATGGTATTGGTAGAAATCACCACCCGCATGGAGTTGCTTACTGCCCAGGCAACAGCTGGAATGAGGTACGCAAAAGATTTACCGATGCCCGTCCCCGCTTCCACCATCAAATGCTGGCCATTGGAAAGGGCGTGAGCAACTGAACGCAGCATTTCAATTTGCTGCGGGCGGCTTTCGAATACATCGAAGTATTGGGCAAAAGCGCCATTGTGTTCGATTTGGGCAGCAATCTCATCCACATCAAGCGGAGTGGGGTTTTCAACCGGTACCAGCGGCGGCGGAAGCGCATCATTTTCAAAAAGCAAGCCAAAATCGGTAGTAACCGCTTTTTTGGCATCGATTGGCATGCGTCCTTTTTGCTGAAGGATGAGCTGAAAAGCCAGTTCCCCATCCCATTCAATACCCTCTGACATGCGGTTAATTTCCGCGAGAATTTCGAGCGGCAATTCCAGCAGTTGTTGAGAAAGTGTATGGTATACCGCATGGGTCAGGCGGGCATCATCCAGCGCGCGGTGCGAGTTGGGAATGGGGATGCTGAGGGTGTAACCAAGCGTTCCGAGTTTGTATCGACTGTTGCCCGGCAGTGCAATGGCAGCCAGTTCGTAGGTGTCTATCACCTTGTTGAATTTTAAGATTTTGTGTTTCTGCAAAAAGCTCAGGTCAAAACGTACATTGTGTCCCACCACCGGATCGTTTCCGACGAAATCGGCGAATTCTTGAATCACCGCTTGCAGAGGCGGCGCGCCGCGCAGCATATCATCTGTGATGCCGGTCAGGTGGGTAATCTCCCGTGGAACGGGGCGCCCCGGGTTGATGAGTTTACTCCATTCAGCTTCAACCCGGCTGCCGTTCATGCGCACCGCAGCGATCTCAATGATGGCGTCTCGCTGCGGGTCAAGACCGGTCGTTTCGATGTCAATTGCAACCATGGCGGGCATGAAGAGAATTATATCACGCGGCACTATCAGTCGATTGATGAGCGGCTTATGCGGCTCCGTGCTATGATTAACCTCATATTTACCAGCATGGAGGCAATCAATGGCGCAGATCGAAAACCGTTCGTTGTTACTTGAAGTCGATGAGCAACAGGGTTGTTTCAATATCATCCCGTTGGACTCGCGTTTTTATCACTTGCGCGGCATTCGCTTTGGTTGTGTCTACCAGGTTGAGGGCAGGCCGCAGCAATCCCTTTGCGGTGCATGGCGTAATGCGCGGGGCAGCCATGAGGTTGTGCGCACACTTGAACATGGCGAATTGGAGCAATTGGTTTACACACTATTGGATGAAACTGGACGGATTGCCTATAAGTTAATCGTGGGCATTCCCCGTGAATTTCCGCTGGCGATTTGGAAGCTGGAGGTTACCAACCATTACACGCAGCCGCTGATCATGAAGCAAATCACGCTTATGAATGTGGATATTCGCGCTCAAAAAACGGCTCAATCCATTTCTATGGGCAAGCCAGAGGATTTGGGTTTCTTCTCCAACGGATGGCAGTCTTGGTCACCCAGTGGCTGGTACCGGGGAACTGATGAGATGAACATCAGCCGATTGGGTTTCTTACAGCACCCGATGATTTACAACCCGGGCACACCACTTCCGCGCAAGGCAGGGGTGTTCTCGAGCGATATGTTCGCAGCCGTCAGCGATCGTAAAACGCAAACCGGCTTTCTGGTCGGATTTCTGTCACAAAAGAACCACTTCGGATCCATCCTTGCAGACTTGAACAAGGGTTCACTGGCGATGTGGGCCAACGGTGATGATGCCCTGCTGGCACCCGGGGCGAGCATGGAAACCGATTGGGCAGTTTTTACACCTCTGCTTCTGGACCATCGCGCCCCAATGGAGAAGTATATCGAAGCTGTCGCCCGCGAAAATCATGCCCTGGTTCCTGCGAATACGCCGGTGGGCTGGTGTTCTTGGTACCATTTTTATACCAAGGTAACAGCACAAAATATCGAGGCCAACCTTTCTTCAATCCTTGAAAAACAGGATACTCTGCCTGTGGAGCTGGTGCAAATTGATGATGGCTATGAAACTCAGGTGGGTGACTGGTTCACCTTTAAATCTACCTTTCCTCAGGGAGTCAAACCGCTGGCAGAGCAAATTAAACAGGCAGGTCTGATCCCTGGGCTGTGGCAGGCGCCGTTCATTGTGCATCCGCGCTCTTCACTGGCGCAAGCCCATCCCGATTGGCTCCTGCGAAAATCGGGTGGCAGACTGGCGAGGACGGGTTTCGTCTGGAACGCGATCGGTTTAGCGCTTGATTTGACTGTTCCTGAAGCACTTGATTATGCCAGAGAAGTGGTGAGCAGAGCGGTGCACGAATGGGGTTTCCCTTACCTTAAGCTTGACTTCCTCTATGCGGCGGCGGTTAGGTGCCAGTATCGTGACCGCAGCAAGACAAGAGCTCAGGTGATGCGCGCAGGTATGGAAGCGCTGCGGGCAGAGGTGGGCAGCGAGGTGACGCTGCTTGGCTGTGGTGTTCCGCTTGGGTCGGCGATCGGTGTTGTGGATGCCATGCGCATTGGAGCGGATGTCAGTGGAAATTGGCAGCCGCGCTTCATTGGGGTGAGCAAACCGTTGCGTAAAGAACCTTCCATGCCTTCGGCGCGTAATTCCATTAATAACATTCTCAACAGGGCAAACCTAAATCGCAACTGGTGGATTAATGATCCTGACTGCCTTCTCATTCGTACAGACACCAACCTTAATCTGGATGAGGTGCGTTCGTTAGCCACAGTGATCGCGTTGACAGGAGGTTCGCTGCTGCTTTCTGATGATTTACCTGCGCTGCCTGCTGAGCGCTTACGGATAGCAGAAGCTATGCTGCCGCTCATCGATGAAGAGGTACGCGTGATCGATCAATTTGAAGGCGGCATGCCTGCCAAACTTCGCCTGGATTTTACGAATGAGTTTGACGCATGGCATGTTCTCTGCGGCTTTAACTGGTCTGATAATACCGTTAGCCTGCAGTTTAACCTGGCTTCATTTGGGTTGGATGATGGCGAGTACATTTTCCGCGAATTCTGGACTGGTGAAACGGGAACTATGCGTACCAGCGCTTCTCATTTGTTCGAAAATGTTGCGCCTCATGGCTGTGTTTTGCTGGCGGTCAGAAGGCTGCGCGAGAACGCGGCGCAATACCTTGGCAGCGACCTGCATCTTTCTCAGGGCAGCGAGCTGGTGGGGTGGGAGGAAAACAACCAAAGGCTTGAATTAAAACTTCGGCTTCCGCGCATGGCTATGGGAGAGGTTTTCCTGCGGCTGCCGTTTGAACCTGCGGCGTGGTACGTGAACGATTTGTTGGTTTCAGCAAGAAAAGCTTCTGCCCAGGTCTATCGTGTTCCTGTGGAAGTGGACGGTTTCAGTGATATCCGAGTTGAAAAGCAATGAGGAGCGGATTTCCCGCTCCTCATGTGATTGCTGACCACTAATCCTGTTTATCTGGTATTGGGGGAACGTTTTCAGATGGGTTGTCTTTCAGCCATTGAGCTACAACAGCCTGCTTGCGGGCTGTATTGCGGCGTTTGAGCCACCGTACCAGCAAGTAAATCGGTAAACCAATGACGAGTAAAATTGGAACCACAAGTATTACCATCCAGATCAAAACATTAACCAACCCTTTGCCTACGTTAATCAACGCCTGCAGCGCATTGCGTACCTGAGCGGAAGGTGTCCATCCTCCGATCGTAACCGGCTCGATGCTTTCTTTGGATTGAATTTGAATTGAAATGGCTGATGTGGATACGGAGTCTTCATAGTATTGAATTTGACCCGTAATCACTTCAATCTGTTCGGTAATTTGAACTTTCTGTGTAAAAATTGCAAGTGCATCTTCAGTGGTTTCTGCCTGAGCGTAGAGTTCTGATAATTTAGCGTCCGCTTCCTGCAGGTTGCGCAGCCTTGAGTTCAAGTCAGTAAATTCCTTGGTAACATCCTGACCCGATATATTTTCGCGCAAAACAAATTTCTTAGGATCATCTGTCATCGCCTTGATATTTTCCATGGCTTCAGTCAGGCGTTTTGCGGGTACACGGATGGTGAGATCCGCCTGCGGCAGATCGGCATTATTAGGCGTCCATGTGCGGTAAAGGTTGGAGGAGACTGTAAAACCACCCATTTTCTCCGCCATGTTCTGAATCTCTCTTAAAGTTGAGGCGGGTTCATCAACGATGATTGTGAGGCTGGCGTTCATCATAATCATTTGTGTCGGCGGAGCTTCGGCGGAGGTAACGCCTGCGAGCACTTTACTGCCGCTATCATAGCTCTCTTCCAGCGCAGGAGATTCAGGCATTGGTTGATAAACATCGATGGCCATGCCTGGCGCGGAATCACTTTTTGCGGCACAGCTTGAGAGTAAAAACATCACAAGAACCAAACCAATCAGCACTTTTTTAGTTTTCATTTTCTTTCCTCCATTTTTCACGCAAGCTTAAAAAACTACTATCCTGTGGATAAGACGATAAAGGCGTTAATCAAGTTCCTTTTACCAACCTCCACTCAAACGTCGAGCATGTTTTTCCGGAAGTCCAGCCTCGATAATTCTTTGCTGCACAGCAGCAATGTCATATGAAACGCGATGGATCTCCCATGTCATGGCGACAGGGTCAAAGATACCAAACGAAGCTCTCGGGTCATTGTCGCGCGGTTGACCCACTGAGCCGGGGTTCAACATTGCACGCTGGCTGAGTGTGATCGTATTCTGCGGCAACAGATAATTACGCGCAACAGCGCCATCCTGGTCGTTGAGGTTGAACATTAGCGGAATGTGAGTATGCCCGATAAAGGCTAATTGAGTATGAAAATGCTCGAAGTTTTCAGCGGCAATCGATGGGTCAAGTGTATATTCCCAGATGGGATTACGTGGGCTGCCATGGGCAAGGGTTGCCAAGTCGGTGGCGATCACTTCAGGCAATGCTTTGAGGAAATTCAGGCTTTCAGCAGAAAGCATGTCCTTCGAAATCAAGATAGCCTTGGCGGCTTCTTGGTTAAAAATGCTTAAATCTGCCTCGCCGCAAATCGCCAGATCGTGATTCCCCTTAATGCACAACAGGTTGGGAAGGTTACGGATGCGCTGAACGCATTCGTTGCCATCAGGTCCGTATCCCACCAGATCGCCCAGGCACCAGGCAGCATTAAAGCTGCCAGCATCTGCAAGAACAGCTTCAAGCGCGGTCAGGTTGGCATGGATATCTGAGAGGACGAGGATTTTCATTTGCCGCACATTTTCTACACTAAGTTCATTCTCATCTATCATTCTACATGAATGATAGGTGGGTTAAGCGCTTCCTTCGATAATCTCAGCGGCATAATCATACCGTTGAAAAGCCGGCATCAGATAAACACCTTGCGCCAGAGGTTTGATTTGACGGATGAGATCAATCGCCAGGCGGACGCCCACACGCGCGCCTTGATCACCGCTTTTCTCCATCAACTGCCGGATTTCGGTTGGAATTTCAATGCCCGGTACCTCAGCCTGAAGGAAGGCGGCATGACGCGCGCTGGCAAGCGGCAGTACCCCCACGATGAGTGGGATATCCAGCTTGCCGTACTCAACTTCGTAAGCCTGCAAGAAATTGGTAACCAGCGCTGGGTGATAGATTGGCTGGGTGAGAATGAAATCTGCCCCGGCTTTAAGTTTTCGGCGCAGGTTCTTAAGCTCAACACCCATGTCTGGTGATTTCAGGTTGAGCGCACAACCGACGAAGAAGCTGGTTGGCTGCCCGATCGTGCTGCCGGCGTGATCGAGGCCGGCATTAAAACCCTGTTTCACCAGCTTGATTAATCCGGAAGGAACCAGGTCGTAATGGTCCATCGCATCGGGATAATCACCGATGGAGGTGGGGTCACCCATTACCACGAAGATATTACGCACATCCAGTGCATGCGCTGCCAGCAGGTCGCCCTGAACTCGCAGTACATTGCGCCCCCGGGTGGGGAAGTGCAGCACGGTTTCGATGCCGATTTGCCTTTGAATCAGACTGCAAACAGCCCAAGGACTCATACGCATGCGCGCCATGGGGCTGTCAGCCACGTCAATCACATCTGCACCGGCTTCTGCCAACAGGCTGGCGCCGGCAATCAGCTTGTGGGTCGAAAGCCCGCGAGGCGGGTCCATCTCCACTGCGATTACAAATTTTCCTGCAGCCAGCTTCTGCGCATATCCAGTAGGCGGCAACGCTTCAGCCTCAAGCCGTTCGGCAGATACTTTTTGTGCTGGTTCTTCAAGCGGATGGCGCTCAAGCTGCGGTGCTTTGCGAAAGGATTGCACCATCGCCTGAATGTGGGCAGGCGTGGTACCACAACAACCGCCGATAACACTTGCACCGGCTTGCCAGAAGGAAAGAGCATATTGACCAAAATATTCAGGAGCGGCAGGGTACATGATGCGCCCTTCAACCTGTTCAGGCCAGCCGGCATTGGGCATCACGGAGTAAAGCGCGTTCGGCTGCGCCCGCCGCATGGCTTTGAGGATATTGAGGATTTGGTTCGGTCCGGCAGAGCAATTGATGCCGACGACGCTGGCGCCGGCAGCACTCAGCTCTTGCGCTACTTTTGCGGGTGAATCGCCCAAGAGCGTGCGGTTGTCACGAGTGAAGGTCATTGAGGCGATGACCGGGATGGCTTGCGAAATTTCGCGCACGGCTGAAATTGCTTCCACCGTTTCATAAACATCGGTCATGGTCTCAATGATAATTAAATCCACTCCGGCGGATAAAAGCGCGGCAGCTTGTTGCCTGAAAGCCTCACGCGCCTCCGTTAATTGCAGCCGGCCAAAGGGGGCAATGCGCACACCTAAAGGACCCATATCTCCGGCGATAAAAACCTCGCGACCGCTCTCCTCAATAGCGCGGCGCGCGATGGCAACGCTGGCGCGGTTTATTTGCTCCAGCTTGTCTTCAAGCCCATGCTGCGCTAATTTGTATCGATTGGCGCCGAACGTGTTGGTTTGGATCATGTCGGAGCCCGCTTGCAGATATTCACGATGTACTGATTCAATTAACTCTGGCTGGGTGATGTTGGCATAATCCAGGCAGCTCTGACCAGCAGCCAGCCTTTGATTAATGAGCGTACCCATCGCTCCATCGGAAAAGATGACGCGATGTTCTTTTAGAAACGCATAAAAATCCTTCATGTCAGCCTATCCTTCGCCTTATTTTAGCAGTTGTTCGAGCCGGGTTTCACCAAGTGTGTAATACCGGGCATCAGGATGATGAAGGACGATGGCAGCGGTGGATTGTTCGGGCACGAGCTGGCAGGCAGAGGTCAGGCTCATTCCCAGCTCTTTTTCGGCTGGCAGCAACGAAAATACTTTTTTATGATCCGTTAATTCAGGAATTGCCGGATAGCCCCAGGAGTAGCGCTTGCCTTGTTCGTCTTTTAAACCCAGTTCACGGCGAATGTGCTGATGGAGATAATCTGCAGTAGCCTCGGCGGTTTGTACCGCCAGCCCATGCGAGAAATGCGCTTCTGCATATTCGCCGGCAGCCTGCAATCGTTCGAAGCGGCGGGTGGCTTCTTCGCCAACCGTAACCACCTGAAAAGCAACCACATCCATGCGCTTCGATGCCACACTGGCAAAGTAATCTGCCAGACAGAGAAAATCTCCGCTTGTTTGACGCGGAAAAGTGAAACGGGTCAACTCTACGGCTTTCCCCTTTTCCAGCGCGGCGGGTTCATAAATGATCAGGTCATTGCCATCGGATTGCGCCGGCCAATAGCCATACACACCACGAGGCTGCAGCCATTTTTCTGTTAAGGCTTGTTTGCTCATAAAAGCCAGGCGTTGATCAAAATCGGCTTTGATGGTTTCCCAGTTTGCGCCATGCGCATTTTTTGCTCCCCAAGATAGCCGATACAATTCATTAACCACCAGATGTTTAAAGACCATCTCCAGCGGCATTTTTTCAACCACATGTACGCCATAGGCTGGCGGAATCGGAATTTCGGCAGCGGGAATGACGGTTTTGGCAGCCGGGCTGGCTTCTTCTTTGACGGTTGACTGTGCCCGGTCAAGTTCAGATTGGGCTTCTTTTACAATGCGTTCAAGCGCCATTTTGCGTTTTTCAGGGTCTGAAATTTCATCCATAGTGGATAAGCCTTCAAAAGCGTCTTTGCAATAGAAAACCCCTGAAGAGTAGAATTCGCCATCTTCCGTCTGCAAGATGCGCCTGCCAAAACGTTGGTTAATGGCCGCACCGCCAATGAGCACCGGGATGTTAAACCCGCGGTGCTGTAGTTCGTTTACAATCAGGGGCATTTGCTTGCTGGTACTCACCAAAAGCGCGCTCAAACCAATGGCATCTGCTTTTTCCTCAACCGCGCGGGTGATGATCGTATCTGCGGGCACCTGCTTTCCCAAATCCACCACGGTGTAGCCATTGTTTGAAAGAATGGTTTTGACAAGGTTTTTGCCGATGTCGTGAACATCTCCGTACACGGTAGCGATCACCAGCTTGCCTTTACTGATACCTTCCTGGCGTTCGAGGAAGTTCTCGAGGTATGATACTGCCTTCTTCATCACTTCGGCAGATTGGAGCACGAACGGCAGAATCAGTTCCCCTTTACCGAATTTGTCGCCGACCTCCTTCATTGCGGGCAGGAGCACATTATTGAGGATGCCCACAGCAGTGTCGTTGCGGTTGGCTCCACTTTCGGCTGAATCAAGAAGGGTGTCGATATCTGCTTCGATTTCTTCTTTGTAACGATGCACGATTTTCCAGCCAAGCCGTTCTGCCGGCAGCATTTCCAAGAGTGTTTGCTGTAGTTTGTTCTTGTGCTCTTCAACTGGTCCGGCTTCTTCAAAGTGTTCGATCAAGTGCTGTAAGGCGTCATTGTCTCGGTTGTAAATCAGGTTTTCAGCAAGCTCGCGTTCTTCCGCAGAGATATCGGCATAGGGGGTGATGGTGGCTGGATTCACGATCGCCATATCCAGACCAGCCTCAACGCAATGGTAAAGCATGACACTATTAATGACCTTGCGTGCTTGCGGCGCCAAGCCGAAGGAGACATTGCTCACACCGAGGGAGGTGAGCACGCCGGGTAGGGCGGCCTTAATCTGGCGGATGCCTTCGATGGTTTCGATGGCTGAATTCTTGAATTCATCAGAGCCGGTGGCGAGTGTGAAGGTCAGGTCATCAAAAACCAAATCTTCGGGTTGCAGTCCATGTTCGTTGACGGCAACTTCATAAATTCGTTGGGCAACTTCCAGCTTGCGCTCGCGGGTTTTTGCCATCCCCTGTTCATCTATGGTCAGAACAATCACGGCAGCGTTTAAGGTTTTTGCCAGGTGAAAAATCTTGTCCGCTTTCTCTCGTCCGCTTTCAAAATGCGTGGAGTTGATCAGGCAGCGCCCCGGAGCTGCTTTGAGTGCGGTTTCCAGCACGTCGATCTCAGTGGAGTCAATTATCAATGGTAAGTTGATCACCGGAGCGATGGTTTTAATCAGTTTGTGCATGGTTTCTTTTTCATCCGCACGTTCAGTCAGCGCTACGCAAAGGTCAAGCCCGTGCGCGCCGCTATCTACCTGTTGCTGCGCCAGTGTGAGGATGCTATCAAAATCGTCTTCCAGCACCATTTTTTTGAATGCCCGGCTGCCTTGCGTGTTGAGGCGCTCAGCGATGAAGAACGGAGGAGGAACCTGCTCCATGGGCTGTGCCTGCATGGCAGAGGAAAGGCGCGCGGGTAATTTGTTGCGGCGTGGAGAGACGGACAGTCCGCGCACTTTTTCCACCAGCAGCCCCATATGCGCTGGCGTGGTGCCGCAGCATCCACCGACCACATTGATGCCGTCGTTGATGACAAATTCATATAATGCCTGCGCAAACGGTTCAGGCTCCAGCGGGTAAACGGCCTGCCCGTTGACGTTTAATGGCAGCCCGGCATTGGGGATGCACGAAACGGGCAGCGGAGAATTCTCACCCAGGTAGCGGATGGGTTCGCGCATAAAATCCGGTCCGGTAGAACAGTTCATGCCAATAACGTGAATCGGCGCTTTCTCCAGTATTGCCAATACCGCGGAAATATCCGTACCGAGCAGCATGCGCCCGGTGGTGTCGAGCGTGATTTGCGCCTGGATTGGCAGGTGGATGCCCGATTCTGAAAAAGCTTGCTGAAGGCCAAAAATGATCGCTTTTACTTCGAGGATATCTTGAGAGGTTTCAATGATGAGCAAATCTACCCCGCCTTCGATTAACCCGAGCGCCTGTTCTTTGAAGATGTCGGCAAGCTCGTCAAAGGTGATGTTGGATAATTCAGGGTCGCTCATGGAGGGCAGTTTTCCGGATGGCCCGATTGAGCCTGCCACGAACCGTGGCTGGCCTGTGAGAGAATATTCATCTGCCAACCGGCGTGCGAGTTGTGCGGCGCTTTTATTAATCAAGCGCGTCTTCTCAGACAAACCATATTCTGCAAGAGTCAGTCGATTTGAGCGAAAGGTGCAGGTTTCGATGACATCCACCCCAACTTCAAGGAATGAGCGGTGAACCTTTTCTACTGCCTGCGGGTAAGAAATCACCAGGTAGTCATTGCAGCCGTTGGTTTTCTCACCGCCAAAATGCTCTGCCGTCAACCCTTGAACTTGCAAGCTGGTTCCCATCGCCCCATCGAAGACGATTATTTTTTGCTTGAGGGCGTCAAGATATTTCATTAATTCCTCCTGTACCCCTGATAATCATACAAAAAACCTCTCATGTGAGAGGCATACGTTTGGCCAGCACTCTCATCTCCCAGAACTTCTCTCTGCCGGAGTTGGCACCAGACATTATTCGCGGTTGCCGAGGTTTCTGCGGGCCGGTCCCTCCACCTCTCTTGATGAGCGGGTGACATCCACCCTATATCAGATAGATTGTATCACAATTGAAATTCAACCATGCAGTAAACGTGGGTGCCGGCAGGGTGGAAGCTGCGGCAAATGCATCAAACCCGCACGAACTCGCAGCTCGAGCACCTCATTAATCACCGCTATTGATATAATTCAACTACAATTAAACGAAAGGATTCTATCGTGAACGAGAAACAAACCCAGGCACAAACATCTCGATTTATGCCGGTACTGACTGCCAGTATACTCCTGGTGAGTGTGGGAGTAATCGGGTTAATGGCGTTATTCCTCTTCACCGTTCCTTTGCTTGGACCGCGATGGCTGTTGTTTTTTCTTGTCACGATGCTCTTCAGCGGTCTTGCATTACCTGTAGTTTTTTACCTCCACCTGCGATTTCCCTCTAATCCGCCGGTGTCGGGCAGGGTCATTACCCGCGAAGCCATATTTGTCGGTATCTATGCCGACATTCTGCTCTGGCTGCAAATTTCCAAGGTGCTCAATTTTGCGTTAGTGCTGTTTATAACAATCGGCTTTATCGCCATCGAACTGATTATTCGCATGACAGAAACCAGTCGCTTCAATCCTTATAAAACAAAGCATGATTGAACTAAGAAACCTTCCCTCAGTGGACAAACTCGCAACTCATCCTCAACTCATCCGCTTGATTGAAACCCACGGTCGGAAGCAGGTAATTGCTGCCATTCAGGTAACGCTCGAGCAAATCCGCCAGCACCCTGAACTTGAAGCAGGTACCATTTCGGAAGAGGACATCGCCGCGCGCTGCAGCCTGGTTATTGGTGTCCAATCTGCGCCAACGCTGGTGCGTGTTATTAATGCCAGCGGGGTAGTGCTGCATACCAACCTCGGTCGGGCGCCATTATGCCGCAGCGCGTTCACCGCCATCAACGACGCTGCCCGCGGCTATGCCACTCTGGAGTATGAACTTGATAAAGGCAAACGCGGATCGCGCAGTGTTCATGCCACCAACCTTCTAACCCGATTGACAGGCGCCGAAGATGCATTGGTGGTTAATAATAACGCTGCAGCGGTCATGTTATGCCTTTCAGCGCTGGCAAACCGGCGAGCCGTGGTGATTTCACGCTCACAGTTGGTGGAAATCGGCGGTGGGTTTCGCATCCCCGATGTGATGAAGCAATCGGGTGCCCGATTGACTGAGGTGGGCACCACAAACCGGGTTAATTTGGCAGATTATGAGTCAGCGCTTCAAGCTGGCGCGGCATTGGTGATGCGGGCGCATTCTTCGAATTTTAAACTGGTGGGTTTTACAGAACAGCCAACGCTGACTGATTTGGCAGCTTTAGCGCATCGTTATCACGTACCACTGTTGGATGACCTGGGCTCTGGTGCCATGCTCGATACAGCGCTTTTCGGGTTGGCTCACGAACCAACGGTGCAAGAATCTCTGGCTGCTGGTGCTGACCTGGTTTGTTTTTCAGGAGATAAACTCCTTGGCGGACCGCAAGCAGGAATCATTCTCGGCAAGGCGGAACTTGTCGCAAAGGTGAAACGCCATCCTATGGCACGCGCAGTACGCGCAGATAAGCTCTGTCTGGCGGCTTTGAGCGCCACACTGCAGCATTACCTTCGCGGAGATGCCGAGAGCGAAATTCCTGTTTGGCGCATGATTTCTACCGCCGCTGAAGTTATCCAGAAACGTGCTGAAAACTGGCAACGACGTATTGGTATGGGTGAAGTACTTGCGGAGAATTCCACTATTGGCGGCGGCAGCCTGCCTGAAGAAACCTTGCCTACCTTTGTTCTCGCGCTGACGCTTCCCCAAATAGATAGTTTTGCCAGGAAACTACGGCTGGCACAACCTGCAATTATTGGCCGTGTGCAAGGCGGACGGCTGTTATTAGATCCGCGAACCGTATTAGAAGAAGATGATGAACTGCTTATCGGGGCATTGAAAACTCAACTCACTGGAGACCAATTTGAAAACCGAACTTGACAACTTGATGAAGCTGCAGGATATAGATGCATTACTCATTTTCGGAGGGGCACAGCATAACCCCGCAATGGTGTATTTTGTCGGTACAGCGCATGTTTCTGATGCCATTCTCATCAAAAAGCGCGCGGCAGAAGCGGTTCTCTTTCATTACCCGATGGAACGTGACGAAGCGGCAAAATCGGGCTTACCATTGGTCAGCATGTCAAAGTACCCCAGGTCTGAGTATCTTAAGCAAAGTGGCGGCGACCCGCTCGAAGCCTATGCCTTGATGCTAAAAGCCATGCTCGAAGATTTGGATCTCAGCCAAGGACGGGTGGCACTTTACGGCAAGGATGAGATTGGCGCTTTTTATGCTGTCATTAAACGCCTGCAGGAAATTATGCCTGAGTTGGTCTTTGTCGGTTTTCTATACGATGAAATTCTGCTGGGTGCGATGCGGACTAAAGATTCCCATGAGATTGAGCGGATCCGCACTATGGGGAAGATTACCACTTCTGTGGTCGCCAGAACGGCAGACTATATTACCGGGCACAAAACCAAAGATGGCACCGTAATTCATGCGGATGGAACCCCTGTCACAATCGGTGAGGTGAAGAACCTGATCAACCTCTGGCTGGCAGAAAGCGGTGCCGAAAACCCTGAAGGCACCATCTTCGCCATTGGCAGAGATGCGGGTATCCCGCATTCAATTGGCGCTCCGCAGGATGCCTTGCGGCTTGGACAAACAATCGTTTATGATATCTATCCCTGCGAGGCAGGCGGCGGCTATTTTTATGACTTCACCCGTACCTGGTCGCTCGGGTATGCCACCGATGAAGCGCAGCAGCTCTACGACCAGGTGAAACAGGTTTACGATACCCTTTATCGTGAGTTGGTGCTTAACGCGCCTTTTCACCATTACCAGCAGCGCACTTGCGAGCTTTTTGAGGCGATGGGGCACCCAACCATTAAGAGTGACCCGAAAACCGAACAGGGATATGTTCACAGTCTGGGGCACGGTATTGGCTTGCGTGTGCACGAGAACCCTTCTGCTTCCACTTACAACCCATCGCCAACGGATATTCTCTCACCGGGATCGGTATTTACCCTTGAGCCAGGTCTGTACTACCCAGATCGCGGAATGGGCGTGAGAATTGAAGATTCGCTGGTAGTAACCCCAAATGGAAATTTCGAGATTCTCGCTGATTTTCCGAAAGAACTTGTTTTGCCGATGAAATCAGCCTGAGTTGCTGCAAAAAGGATGGCAAATATGAACCTCAAACCTGCAAGGGTGCTTGGCATTGAAACTTCATGCGATGAAACCGCTGCCTCCGTGGTGGAAAACGGACGGGAGATCCTTTCGAGTGTGGTGGCCACGCAGATTGACCTTCATGTTAAATATGGCGGGGTTTTTCCTGAAGTTGCTTCGCGCCAGCATATCCGCACCATTTACGCGGTAATTGAAGAAGCGCTGCAGCGTGCCAACCTGAGTTTGAACAATATTGAGGCAATCGCTGTTACCAGAGGTCCTGGGCTGGCGGGTTCACTGGTTGTTGGAATGAACGCTGCCAAAGGGCTTGCATTGGGGAAACAAATCCCATTGATCGGGATTAATCATTTAGAAGGGCACATATACTCTGCCTGGCTTTACCCTGCAGATACTCCCAAACCGCCCCCACCGCCTGAATTCCCGCAGATGGTGCTGCTGGTTTCGGGAGGGCACAGCGAGCTTAACCTGGTTACAGATCACCTTCAGTACCAGCGGCTGGGCGCCACCTTGGATGACGCCGCAGGTGAAGCTTTTGACAAAGTCGCGCGTATGCTCAAGCTGCCTTATCCAGGCGGACCTTCAATTCAGAAGGCTGCCAGAGAAGGCAACCCTGACGCTTTCGCATTTCCACGATCCTGGTTGGAAGGTACCTGGAATTTTTCGTTCAGCGGCTTGAAAACAGCCGTGCTTCGCGAAGTGCGCGAACTGGAGACTTTCAATCGGTCGCTGCCTGTTGCCAACCTGGCTGCCAGCTTCCAACAGGCTGTGGTGGATGTACTCTTCCAAAAGACAATGCATGCTGCGCGTCAATATCAGGTGAAATCCATTTTGGTGGCAGGCGGAGTTTCGGCCAACGAATCTCTACGGCAGGCATTTGTCATGCAGGGCGAATTTCCTGTCCATATTCCGCCGTTATCGCTGTGCACTGACAACGCCGCCATGATTGCCAGTGCGGGGTATTACCACTATTGCTCCGGACATGTCGACCCAATGGATCTGGATGTATTGCCGACATGGCCATTGAACTAAGTCACTTTTTCTGCAAAGGTACATCTAAATGATTGAAAGTGTAAACTTCACTGCCGCGTTTTTGGCAAAACTACAGGCGGGCGACAGGCACACTTTTGCCGAGCTGGTGGAGAAAACCTCGGGGAGTATTTTCAATCTGGGGCTGCGCATGCTTGGCAATGAACAGGATGCCGAGGACATGCTGCAGGAGACCTACCTCAAGGCATACAAAGCGCTGCCAGGTTTTGAAAATCGCTCATCGCTGAATACCTGGCTCTACCGTATCGCAGTAAACGAAGCCCTGATGCAGCTGCGAAAACGCAAGAATTTCTCAGAGACAGATGACTTGCGTGCTGCTGAGGATGATGATCAGGAACTGGAAATCATCGATTGGTGCTGTTTGCCGGAGTCTGAGTTTATCTCGGAAGAAACTGTGAGAAAGTTGAGCGAAGCGGCATTACAACTTACTCCGTCTTTAAGAATGGTTTTTTTATTGCGGGATGTGCAGGGTTTTACAACCAGCGAGACAGCAGATGTTCTTCAAATCAATGAGGATGCGGTAAAAACAAGGCTGGTAAGAGCCAGAGCGAAACTACGCAATGAATTGAGCGATTACTTCGGTGAGCGCTTGAAAGGGTATCAAAAAAATGCATAACGCAGATCACTGCAAAGACACATTGGAACAGTTTTCAGCTTATCTTGATGGTGAACTACAGCCTGAGTTATGCGCCTGGATTGAAGAGCATTTGAAGTCTTGTGAAAATTGCCGCGTGGTGATGAATACCATGCAGAAGACCATAGAGTTGTATCATGTTCATGCTGATGATGAGGTCTTACCTGAGGCGGTGCGTTCGCGCTTGTATGCCCGGCTGCAACTGGATGAACCCCCAGGTGCGCCAGCATGATTGACCCGATAAAAAACCCGTCTGCGGGAAACGCCGCGGTGGTTTCATCTGACCTGCGGCAAGCTGGCGGCAACTCTGAGAAAATTGAAGGCTGTCTGGCAGTGCGCCCTGGGCAGGTTTGTCCGATCTGCTCTCAGGGAACAATGGATTACGATGGGCTTCTCATACTGAGCTGTGCCTCTTGCGGTTACCGCGAACCCGGTGGCGGGTATACCTGATAGAGCCGTTTTATCTCCAGTTTGGAGAGTGTGGAAAAGCGCGCAAAATAATTGCCAAACGAAAAAAAATAAACCAGGAGGTTTTGAAAATGAATGCAAATTTACATTGGAAATATGGAATGTCGTTTAAGGGAGTGGCGGATTCGAACATCGATGTGCTATTAAGCGCTTCGAAGGATCACGGCGGATCCGGGGACGGGGTTGTGCCGATGGAAATGATCTTAATGGGTTTGGGTGGTTGTACCGCCATGGATGTCATCTCAATCCTGGAAAAAAAGCGTGTCAATGTAACTGATTTTGAAATACAACTGCACGCCGATCGCGCCACCGAACACCCCAAGGTGTTCACAAACATCACCATTGAATACATCATCAAGGGAAAGAATATTGACCCTGCCGCGGTGGCACGTGCTGTGGAACTAAGTGAGAACAAGTATTGCCCGGGCATGGCGATGCTGCGTAAAGCCGCCAATATTACCACCAGCTATCGCATCGAAGAGGTATAAAGACGCCTTTTTGAAAAAGAGCTATCTGCTTTTATTCGTGAAAAAGTTCAATCATACAACCCCGCTGTAATTTGACTGGCGGGATCAGAACATGTGCAGGCTTCCACCACTCTGCCATGTTTCTTTAAGGTACCCAGGTAAGCTTCTGCGCCATAACCAGCAGTCCAGCCTTCGAGGCTAAAAGCCAGCGGACCGCCTGCGGAGACCCATTCGCCATTGTACTTCCGGGCAATGTGCACGTGCGTGCCGGTGGCAGAGCCGCCCTCGCAAGACGGATGACCAATAAAGTCACCAGTTTTTACCAGTACACCCGGTTGAATTAAATCATTAGAGGCAAGGTGAAGATAAAAGATCACCCAGCCGGTGCGCTCGTCCGCATCGCCGTCAAGGTCGAGCAATGCCTGGGCATCGCCTGCGCGCACGATCTGCCCATCAGCTACCGCTGTAACGAATTGGACACTTGGTGCACAGCCGCCAATTGAGGCTGGTGGTGCAAAATCTATTGCAGCCAGAGGAGCGCCATCACCCCAACCGGCATGCGGTCCACCTGTGTACGTCCAGGTTTTGCCAAGTTCAAAGGGCAGTGTTAGGTCAGGCTGCTGCAAGTTGCCTGGAAGGTGGGCAGGCGCATTCTGCCATGGTTCGCCGAAAAGCTCAGTATAGGTGCGATAGAAACCTTCGCTGTAAATTGCGTGTTGGTAGTCTTCCAGTGACAAGAGACCGGAGTAATAATTTTGCAGTGCCACGGTGGCCGCGTTTTGCCATGGATCAGGGTGTTCAATCGAGCCATCCAGCCGGGTGATTGTATCGAAAGTTCCGCCACGCCACTCATAATAACCATTATTGAGTAAATTTGCGGCCCAAATTAATTGCAGATAAATCCCTTTGTGGAACTGGTCTTGATAACCCAATGGATAGAGCTGTTTTTCTTCTGGTAATACTTCAGATGTCAATGCTCCAGCTTGATACTCAGCCAGCGCTAAAAGCAAGCGTGGGCTGATGGAATAATTGAGCGCCACAAAATCAATCACCTCTCCACCGCGGCGCATTTTGCCCCCGGCAAGTGTAGAGTAATTTTTCAGCCATCCGGGATGTTCATCAACAAAAGCGCGTGTATCAAAGCCAATTTGCGCCGGACCGTTGATAAACAGTGAATCGGGGAGGATCTGGAATGAGTTTCCCCAGAGCGCTTCATAGTAAATGGGAATTTTCAGAGCGTCTCCCGGGTAAAGTGTGGTGATCTCTTTAGGTAAGGCCGGGTTGGCTGCAAGAATCTCATCAATTGTGGTATTAAAGCGGGCAGCCAGAGCGGGTAGGGTGTCGCCGGTTTGTGCAGTGTAATCCACCAGAGTACCCGGGTCGTATACCGGGCGGGTGGCGATAGGCGTAGGTAAAACAACTTCTTCAACTTCGGCTGCGGGGGTTTGTGGCAGCGGTGTAATGTAATACACGGTTGCAGGCGCTGCGGGGGCGCAGCCAGCGGCAAATGCAAGCACGAACAAGATTCTCAACCATGGAAAAATTCGCCAGGGCTGGTTTATTTTTAACAGATTCATGAAACGCATAGAATATTCTGATTGGTTATATGAAATGTTTTAGAACTCAGGCAGCTGAATGCTCGACTTGGCTGAGGAGAGAGGGTCAGCGATAACCTTGAGTGTGTCATTAACCAGCATTCCTTCATAGGGTCTTTCACCATTTTTTGCAAGAAAACCACTCAGTGCGAAAGGTAATGGTCCGCCTGCCAGAATCCACTCGCCATTGAACTTACGTACAATATGAACATGGGTTCCGCTGGAAACGCCGCCTTCGCAAGAGGGATGGCCGATTTTATCACCAGTGTTGACAATTGTACCAGCCTTGACGCGGTCTCGTGTTTCGATATGCAGGTACATTACATTCCAACCGGTTTGCTCAACCCCATCTCCATCCATATCCAGAATGACCACGCCATTGCCGGAACGGGCAATCACCCCTGGCGCAACCGCGGTAACCCATTCGTTTGATTGCACGCAGCCAGAGACGGAAGAAGGCGGAGCAAAATCAAGCGCTGCCAGGGCACCGCCCGCCCCCCAGGCGGAGTGTGGACCGCCGGTGAGCGCCCAAACGCGATGGGGATAAAAAGGCAGTGTGAATTCAGGCTGTTCAAGGTCGGCAGGGTAGAGTGGATCTACCACGCTGGCGCGCGACCAGAGGTCTCCAAACATCTGGCTCATTAAATCCGTCAGATTGTTTGAACCATATAATGCCTC
>WPCH01174436.1_pt1 | contig 31489 bp, 29 predicted proteins | sample 5399881 | NCBI WGS metagenome assembly WPCH01 (sample SAMN12869468, study PRJNA574797) | sludge metagenome | isolation source: wastewater treatment of pH5 | place: China:Beijing | collected 2019-05-20
TTTATCAGGTCTCTTATAAATCTATAAGGAGTAGCGATGCTTCAGGTCAAAAATCTGACAATCACACAATCCAGGGATCTGCGAACCTTAGTTGATAATCTCAGTTTCCATTTGAGGCCTGGTGACAAGATGGCCATTATCAGCGTTTCACATGACAGACTCTATCTGAAAGAAGTGTGCCATCGGGTATTGCGTTTTACACCGCAAGGTTTGGTAGAAGAAGATACGGATTTATATCTATAAAGGACTCCCTGAAAATCTCTTAAAAGCCGCTTTTGCGCTCAAACCACAGTACGAGTCTATGTGGCAGAATCCTTGATATTACACGCAAGGTTTTCGCAGGCAAACTACAAACAGACATATCCTTGCCTTTATCTGATCTCTTCAGCGCTTTAGCAGCAACTTTTTCAACATCCTCTATACCGATTTTTTTTATGGGGTTGGCATCAATCTCGATACCGCTGACCTCGAAAAACTCAGTCTTCATAGGATTAGGACATACAGCCGTTACTGTAATATCGCGGTCTTTCAATTCCTGATATAAAGCACGCGAAAAACTGATGACATAGGCTTTGCTGGCTGCATATACAGCTCCCTTATATTGCGGCATAAAACCTGCCACTGAGGCCATATTGATTATGCGTCCACCGGCCTTCATATAGGGAAGGCAAAGAGAGGTTACTGCGGTCAGTGCCTGACAGTTGACCTCCACCATTCGTTCATTGCAATCCAGATCACAGAAAGCCTCAAACTTTCCGAAACCGGCCGAATTGATCAGTGTGTGAATCTGAGCTCTTTCAGCTTTAATCTCATCAAGCAGCTGTTCGCGCCATTTTTTATCTGTAATATCCCCTGGCAGTATCCGTGCCGGCTTGCTCAGCGATTCAGCAAGCTCACGCAGGCGATCTTCACGTCTGGCACATAGCCAGATTTCGTCCAGACGACTGTCCCTATCTAAATCTATGGCAAATTGACGCCCTATTCCTGATGATGCTCCGGTAATTATCGCAATAGTGGCATTTTTTCCGGAAGTTACTTCAACTGTCACCGCTTAACCTCGCTACTTTCGCTCTTATCTGTTAGTTAGATAGCATTGTAGCAAATAAGCTCCGAAATTTGCCAAAAACAAAAACAAACACGCTGTGTTTGTTTTCATAATGTTTGAGTATAAAGTTAAATAACAAAGTCGATTATTTCAGTAGCCTCTTTAAAGCAGATCTGTAAAAGATATACCCTTCAAGCAATTGTCAAAATAATCCTGCACTTTTTCGTAAGCTAAATGGATTTTACAATCCTCTGCCGCACCATGACTGCAATAAGCATCTTCCTCCAAACATCTGTTTATGCGAGTTGTATTTTCCATCGCATCTATGACCTCAAACAGACTTATTTCGCTTGCAGGTCTAGCCAGACAGGAACCTCCTTTGGCTCCTCTCTTCACAGAAACAATACCGGCTTCTCGCAATTTTTGTATTATTGAAGGCAAATAATTGCCTGGAATATTCATTTCTTCTGCAATTTTTGTGGTTGATAAAAGCTCATTTGTTTTCGCGAGCTGTAGAACAGCCCGAATTGCATAATCAGTAGTAATGTTTATCTGCATTAAGCAGCCCCCAAATCGATAATAATTTGTTGATATATACTTTATAATAGTGACTATGTTATAGATCATATTCTACTTAATTATAAAGATATATGTATAAGTATTTAGCCAACAAATTAAGCATAAGTTAAGATATTTAAATTGTCAAACAGCAGTCTGCTTAGAAAGACTATTCTATTTTAGTAATAAAATAGCGTGAATTCTCCTATATTCCGGTTCGTGAGATAGAGTTGAATTCACGCTTATTAATTGATTCCAATTATGTCTTAGTTATCGGAAAGTTTTAGTCTTCAAGGTTTTTCGGACCGAAGCCGTTAGGTAATAAGCTTGCCAGATCATTCTTTTCATAGTCTGTTATAGACCGGGCAACATAGACACTCATGCGGCCATCAGTAAACTCGTTAAGAAATTGGCGGCAGATACCGCAGGGGTAAGCTAATCCACGTTCCGGCTCAAACTTTCCGTCTTTCCAGCCGACAACTGCTATTGCAACAAAGCTCTCAGATCCTTCAGCTACTGCCTGCATGGCGGCGCCACGTTCTGCGCAGATTCCGGCCCCATATGCTGCATTTTCCACATTGCAGCCACTGAAAACTCTGCCATCAGAGCAGAGCAAGGCAGCCCCGACTTTAAACTCTGAATAAGGTGCGTAGGCCTTGTCCCGAGCTGTAATAGCAGCACGTATAAGCGTCTGAACCTCCAGTTCACTCAGTTCATTGTCTCTGACCTTAAACTCCGACATTGTTGACTCCTTATTAATAGCGGAAGCGAGCTGCAAATCTCTTGTCCATTTCTTTCACAGAAACCGGAACCATTACCACATTGCCACCCATCTGAAAACAGTCTCGAACGAGTTGGTCAAATTCCTCTCTCTCTTCATCACGGTAATCGCAGCGTACATACAAAGTCTCTATTTTGCATTCTTCGGCGGCCTTTTTTATGTCACTCATATTGGTTGATGCCTTACCATCGGCTAGTCCTTTAGCCAGGCTATCCATGCCACGTTTTATTTTTTCATTCTGGATATTGTCAAAAATGCCGAGAATAGCGGTTTTCAGGCCTTGTGAGTCAAAGTCATGCAGCGGCTTGCCTAAATCCTCCTGGAGATATAGTTCGTTTGATGCAACCGAGCGCCAGTCGGCCATGTTTTCACGAACCCCTGACAAGATTACAGGTGATCTTTTCTCAACAAAATACGGAGTCAGATTTTCTTCAAGATATCGATAATATTTTATCTTATCTATTTCTTTCATTTCAGCAGCGGAGCGATGGCCATGAAATGCAGTACCGCCCTTACCGCCATAGCTACCGAAGTTCACAACTGAGCCTGGATCAAGATCAGGAAATAATTCCATAAAGCTCAGGACCCCGTGATCCTCGACTTCCTTCAATTTAGATCCGTCTCCATGGTGTAGGCTGAAACGGTCTCTGCCTATATCAAGAATGTAATGTGCGGATATATGCTGTTCAGCTGACAGTAAGGGCAGTAAATGCAGAATACCCTGTACTACCACCAAATCATCCACAGGCTCGGAAAGGTTATATATCAACATATTCCCGTCTCTTAAGAAAAGAGCGAAGGCTTCACTTCTGTCATTCCAGAAAACTGTATCACTCTGAAGGTCTTGAAGAATTTCCATTTGTTTTTTCAGAGCTTTTCGGTCCAAATATTTTGCCAGTTTCTCCTCTGCTTCCTTTATCAAATTCTTGAAACGGATGGCATGGGATCCCGGATCGGATCCTTCATGCGGAGTAGATTGGTAGAGTGATAAAACTGTACCAGCTTCATCATTCATTTTGCGGATTTTAGGGTGAAGTCTGTCCATAGTAAGCCCTTTCTATGATCATTCAGAATGAAAGATCAGATCGTTTAATAAAAATATTTTAACAGATAGCTATACTTCTTTCTGTCACAGCAGGATTATATTTAAAATAGCATCTGCTTAATTGTTTGTAATAAAAACATTCTTGTCATGTAATAAATAGCTCGGCGGACCGGTTTTCTTTAGTATAGACTTAGCTAAGAACACGCAAAGAAAGGAATCTATTATGGATTTAGAAGCAGCAAAAGGATACAAAAAAACAAGAGACATAACGAATTTGATTAATATAGTCATGGACAGCGGCAACAGCATAGTGATTGAGCTGGATGAAAAAGCAGCCCCAATCACTGTCGCGAATTTCCAAAAACTTGTTTCAGAAGAGTTTTATAACGGCATAATTTTCCACCGTATTATTCCAGGCTTTATGATTCAGGGGGGGGATCCCAAAGGAACAGGAACAGGCGGTTCCGATGCGAAAATCAAAGGTGAATTCGCATCCAATGGTGTCGATAACCACTTATCGCATATTCGCGGGGCAGTTTCCATGGCCAGAACACAAATTCCGGATTCAGCAAGTTCACAGTTTTTCATCTGTCATGCAGACAGCGTTTTCCTTGATGGCGAGTATGCCGCTTTTGGGAAAGTTATTGAAGGCATGGACGAAGTTGACCGCATCGCCGGTCTTAAAACCAACAGAAGTGATTTTCCGGAAACTCCACCGGTTATGAAGCAGGTCTTTTTCGTACTGCAGGAAGAAGCATAAAGATAGTAAGCATCGCCTTTGTCAGCGCCAATAATATGGATAAACATCGCCCGGACTCAGGGCAACCAGTTCACTGACGGTGACAAAGGTGAATCCCCTATCTATCAGTACAGGCAAGGCCCGGATAAAACCATCCACTGTTGTTTTGTGGATGTCATGCAGGAGAATAATGCTCCCTCCGGAACTGTAATTCAACAAATAATTGTAAACATATTGGCTGTCCCTATATTTCCAGTCAGCAGGGTCTATATGCCAGTATATAGTTGCCATTCCCTGTCTGCCGGCCTCCTGGTATACCGCCTGATTTCCGTAACCACCCGGTGGGCGCATAATAACAGGACTTACACCGGTGATATTGGCGATAATATTGCTGGTTCGGGATAGCTGACTCTGAAGTGTAGCAGAGTTAACCATAGACAAATATTCATGAGAATAACTATGGTTTCCCAGCTGGTGCCCTTCATTATGCATTCGGCTGATCAGTCCGGGATAAGCTTCAGCTCTGCTTCCCAGAACAAAAAATGTAGCTCTGACACCATATGCTTGTAATGTATCCAGCAATTGCGCAGTATAGGGCCCCGGACCGTCATCAAAAGTAATTGCTATGGCACCGGCAGAATGCTGCGGAGGAGCCTGGCTCGTGGATGAAGAAGCCTCAGTAGTTAAAGGAGCTTCTGTATTAACGGTGGTCTTTGAGGTGCTGCCTTCTGTTGTCGGGCTAACTGAACCGGCTTGTACATAGCTTGTGACTGGTGTCGTTTCCGCAGCAACTGTGGATCTTGTCCTCGTCTTTTTTTCGGGCAAAGTCAAAGTAATCTTCGTTTGATCATCGGCTCTTTCTTCATAAGTTGTTGCCACCGGCTCAGTTGATGGGCTGTGCGTTGATGTGGACTTGCTTGTATCTGTATATAAAACTCTAAAGACAGTTGTTGTCGGTGTAGAGCTTTCAGGTGAATTTTGTGGCTTATTAATACTGACCCCGCCTCCCGCCAAAAGAAGAGTCAAAACAAGTACGATCAAAGAAATACCTATAATCTTTTTACTGTTCATGGAAATATTTCTCTCATTCATGTCCCGGACTTATTTGCGTTCATTCTATCATCTAATTTGTATCTTGAAATTTATTAGTAGTATCTCATCGCCCGAATTCAGTTTGGTATAATTCAACATTCTTGACAATAAATTCGCAGAAAGTTACGATCATTCTATACATGTATCATATATCTTCAGAGGGGGAAATTTATGGACAATCAAGATTTTGCAACTCGTCAGATCCATGCCGGGTCTTTAGAACGTGAGAACTTCAGACCTCTGGTAATGCCGATACATCAAAGCGCAACTTTTTACTTCGATAGTGTTGAACAGGGTGCTGCACTCTTCTCAGGCGAAGAAGATGGATATTTCTACACCAGGATCGATAACCCGAATCAAAGAGAACTGGCCACACGCCTTGCTGAATTGGAAGGCGGCGAAAGCGGCTTGGTTTTTGCATCAGGCATGGGCGCGATCAGCTCAATGTTCTGGTCTCTGGTCAGGTCCGGTGATCATATAATTGCGAATAAGACCCTGTACGGCTGTACCTATGAGCTCCTGTATGAAGGATTCCCCCGTTTTAATATCGATGTTGATTTTGTTGATCTGAGTGTAAGCGGAATACTGGAGAAGTTTCTGCGTCCGGAAACGAGGATAGTATATATCGAAACGCCGGCAAATCCCAATCTGAAGATATCGGATATCAACTACCTTGCCACAGCAGCACATACTTACAATCCTGAAATCAAAGTTGTCGTAGACAATACCTTTGCGACACCCTATCTACAGCAACCATTGGGTCTTGGAGCTGATATCGTGGTTCATTCCGCCACCAAATACCTGAATGGCCATGGCGATGTGGTGGCCGGTGCTGTCATCTCCGACGCAGCTACAATCAAACTGATTGCAGATAATGGCCTGAGATATTTTACCGGTTCCGTGTTGGGACCCTTTGAATGCTTCCTGATATCCCGTGGACTGAAAACTCTTGATCTGCGCATGGAAAAGCATTGTGCGAATGCCCGGGAAGTTGCAGAGTTTCTTGAACAGGACAAACGGGTAAAGAACGTCAACTTTCCCGGGCTCCCTTCGCACCCGGCTTATGAGTTGGCAAGAAAGCAAATGAAGCTGCCGGGGGCTATGATCTCTTTTGAGTTAGCGGGAGATAAAGAGTACTGCGCCAATTTTGTGAATAACTGCAAGCTTTGTCGCTGTGCTGTGTCTTTGGGAGATGCTGAGACATTGATCCAGCATCCTGCCAGCATGACCCATAATTCATACAGCCCTGAAGCATTAGCAGATGCCGGCATAGCGGAAAACCTGCTGAGAATATCTGTCGGCCTGGAGTCCGCCTCAGATATTATTGCAGATCTGAAACAAGCTTTGGATCATTGCGATAATTGACACCTCTTATTTGTATTCGAAAGCCGGCCTTTGACATCATCGAACGCCGGCTTTTTTAGATGTAGTTAAATATAATTTAAAACTCTTCGTACTGTAACTTATAGAGAACTTTGAAGAGACCGTTCCGCTCAAGAAGCTCGTCCCTTGTCCCCTGCTCCGCAACTCGGCCTTTATGCATAACAATAATCTTGTCAGCATTGGCAATGGTGGATATGCGGTGGGCTACAGCTATCATGCTACGGTTAGCGGACATTTTGTTAATTGCATCCTGAATTAAAAGCTCAGTTTCCGTGTCAATATTAGCCGTCGCCTCATCCAATATCAGGAGCGAGGGTTTTGAAGCAATGGTACGGGCGAAAGACAAGAGCTGCCTCTGACCCGATGACAATGTGCTTCCTCGTTCCATAATTTCCTCGTCGTAACGTTTTGGCAGTTTCTCGATGAATGTGTCAGCATTAACTATTTTTGCAGCCTGCCTGACATCACTAGCAGATAGCTCCGAACGATTCAGGCTGATGTTTTCCATAACACTGCCTGAATAAAGGAAGACATCCTGCTGGACGACACCGATCGACTCACGCAATTGCTTCAGATCATAGTCCTTGATATCAACACCATCGATCAGAATCTCTCCCCTATCAATATCATAAAAACGGCAGAGCAGATGCATAATGGTTGATTTGCCGGCACCGGTAGCGCCAACAAAAGCCACAAATTCACCAGGTTCCATGGTGAAGGAGACATCTTTAAGAACCCATTCACCTTCATTGTAGGCAAACCAGACGTTTCTAAACTCGATCTTTCCCTGAAGGCCTGAAACCGGAACTGCGACACTGCCGCCCTTGTCTTCCTCTTCCTGGTCCATCAAATGGAAAATCCTGTGGGTAGATGTCATAGCGGACTGAATGATATTAAAGGTTTCAGCCAGTTCAAGAATCGGCTGAAAGAAACGTTGTATATAATCTACAAAAGCATAGAGAATACCGAAAGTAATCATACCATCAAGGTGATTTCGTCCGCCAAGCCAGATCAGACCTGCAATGCCAAGAGATCGTACAATTTCAAGAAAGGGACGGTAGGTTGCGTAATACTGTACTTCCTTACTGCTTAAATCCAGATATTCACGGTTAGTGTCATCGAATTCCTTACTCACCTGTTTTTGCCTGTAGAAGACCTGAATTGTTCGCATACCGGAAATGTTCTCCGACAGTTTTGTATTGATCATGGAGAGGACACGACGCTGGGCATAATATATCTTCCGGATCACACGACGAAACACCGCTGAAATTATGATGATCGCAGGCGTCAGAATCATCACATAGGTGGCCAACTTGCCATCCATGCTGTACATAATCACGACAATACCGCACAAAGTAATCAGACTGCGGAAGATTGTTGTCAGGACTGACGTAAACATTTCGTTTAGCGTTTCAGTGTCATTAGTCACCCGCGTAACCAGACTTCCCTGCGGGTAATGGTCAAAAAAGGTCATCGGGAGCTTCAGGATATGATCATAAAGATCCTGCCTGATCCTCCTTAATATCTTTTGTCCCGTCTTATGCAGCATATAAGCCTGTCCGTAACCGGCCACGAAAGCTACTACAATAGTAGAAAGGTAAATCAAAGCCAACTGCGTTGCCCCGCTCATTGCCAGATCATGTTCACTCTGACTTTTTGCGGGATCGAGCAGAACAGAAATATTGTTGTCGATTATGAGCTGCGTCAACCGAGGCTGGGCCAAGCTTACCCCGACTGTAATTATAATCAATACAAAAATGACGATGAACTGCTTATAGTAAGGGGTACCGTATGAATAGAGGCGCTTAAGAGTTTTACGGTCCGGCCTTTTGCTCCTGGCATTCTGGTCATCAAGATGCCTGTAATTAGTCTGAGCCATCTTGCACCTCCTCCCTATCTTCACGCAGCTCACTTTCGAGAAGCTGCCTCTGATAGAGTCTGGCATAGAAGCCGTCTTTATCTTGCAGGAGTTCTGCATGCGAACCACGTTGTGAAATGATGCCATCTTCGAGAACTAAAATCTGATCTGATCGCTGAACCGTCGACACCCGCTGGCTAACAACAATCAAACCACACTCGAGTTCTTCCAGATGGTTCAAAATGTCCTTCTCAGTATTAGTGTCAACCGCAGAAAGCGAATCATCCAGAACTAAAACCCTCGCGTCCTGATAATACGCACGGGCAATCGCCAGACGCTGCTTTTGACCACCTGAGAGAGTTACTCCTCTTTCGCCAACCCAGGTTTTATATTTGTCGGGCATGGCCTCTATGTCATGCGCCAGCTGAGAGAACTCCGCGGCTTTCCGGACTTTTTCCGGATCATAATCATCATCACCACTAAAAGCGATATTGCCGGCGATAGTGCGCGAGAACATGAAGCTTTCCTGCTCAACAAAGGCGATTTTACTATAGAGCTCTTCATAAGAGACATCCCTGACATCTACTCCATTCAGTAGTATCTGACCGGAACAAACATCATAACGCCGTAGCAGCAGCTTCAAGATCGTACTCTTCCCTGTCCCCGTCCTACCCAAAATTGCCAGGCTTTCATTGTTTTCAAGTGTAAAACTCACTCCTTCCAAAACCCAGGGCAAATTATCAGCATAACGGTAATATACATCCCTGAACTCGATCCTGACTGGTCCTTCATCTTCAGATTCGTCGATCTTTACAGCCGATACGGCTTCCTTTACCTTAGCTTCGGCCGTGAATATTTCATTGATTCTCCCCATAGCCGCTATACCACGCTGGAAGCTGTTAACAACCATACCGATAGCTATCAAGGGCCAAACCATCATGCGTACATAATTAAGCACAGCTACGAAATCACCCAATGAGAGACTGCCGATAAGCATGCGGCGGATACCGTAAAGAATAAATATAACCAGGGCAATACCGGAAATAAACTGAATCAAAGGATCAATGAGCGCGCTCATACGCAGCATATCCATGTTTTTAGTCTGGTAGTCTTTGTTTATTTCTCCAAAAGACTCTGAACGATTCTCTTCAATACCGAAGGCTTTAATGCTGTTGATGCCGGAGACATTCTCCTGGACTTCAGTTGTCAGTTCAGAGAAGGTATCCTGGACAGCCCGGCTGCGTCTTTGGAGTGGCTTAGACATACTGAAGACAACAACCGTAAGAAACGGCAAAGCCAGCAAAGCTACCATTGCGGTTTGAAAACCTACAGTATAGATCATCATGAATACTGTAAATAAAGTCATAAAAACGGCATCTACAATCATGATAATTCCGCCACCCATAGAGTTGCGCACCATGAGAACATCGTTGGTTACATGGGCCATCAAATCGCCGGTACGGTGTTTATTGAAAAAGCTGTCATCAAGACTGAGATATTTCTTGAACAATTTATCTCGCAGCCAGTATTCCAGTCGCCTGGCAGTACCAAATATATAGACCCGCCAGAAATAACGGCCCGCAGCGACTATCAGACCCAAAAATAGTATGGCCAAAGCTGCCTGCCCGGTTCGCTCAAGTGTCAGTTCGCCAAACTGAGCCCAATCAGCAAATTTCTTTAGAACTTGTGGAACCAACAGATTTGCCGCATCAACAAAGAGCAGAGCAATAATTCCAAAGATATAACGCCATTTGTTTTCACGAACAAATGGAAAGATTGTTCGATATTCTCTCATACCTTCTTCCTATCATCAGACATTGTACAGTAATATTCTACGAGCGGGCAAAATAAATGCGCTCCGCGTAAACGGAGCGCAAAACAGGCTATTTCTTGAGATTAAATCAAATTATTTTCTTTTTATACATTATCCTCGACACTCCGACCGTCACTGCAACACTGATCGGAATTAAGATACTGACCGCACTTGAAAGCGAAGGCTGGATCAGAAAGAGGGTCAGCATCAGCACGAGGGGCGCTACTGCTATTTGCCAGTTTTTTGCTAGGAATACGATAGCCAGTCCACCAAAAAGCGCCGGCAAAACATTGGCGAAAGCGGGCGCAAGCGTTGCAGATTCCAATATGGGACTGAGAATATTCAGAAGTACTATGCCCAGCACCAAAATTAACGTTGTAACAATAGAGCTTACAGCGATAGCTACAGTCGAGACTACTTCGCCCTCTTCCGTGTTAGGCTCGACTCCGGCAATTTGCATGGCCCGCAGGGCTGCAGGAACTTTCATGGCGGTAAGATTTCCGGTAACAAAGCCAAGATAAGATCCGCCTGACCCCAGCATGGGACTGAAAGTGAAAGCTTCAATTATTCCTACAGTCCAGAAGACAGGAGCAACTGCCAACAAACCCTGAAAAATAACCGCACCATCCGGCCAAACATCGAAAATCAAGGAAGTAAATAGCGGATAAGACATGAAAAGCAGAATTGCCAGGACCAGCGAAATCCTTCCCCAGCTATGAATTTTTTCAGGATAATTGGAATATTTTCTCTTATTATCCATACTTAACCTCCGATCCATTGGGTTAAGGGAATGGCAAAAGCCATACCACCCAGCATGCTAAAGGGCATGGCATAGTTCTCCAGCCACTTCCAGTTTAATAATTTGACCATCAGACCGAATATGATCATCAGTAATGCTGAGAAAAGCATGACAAAAACCGGTATCCAGCCCGGCAGTCCGGAACGTATGTCAGCGAAAACCATACCAAGAAAGGTAGCTATCATACCGACAAAAAGCGAATCCATCAGAATAGTGCTCCAGCGCTGGTCCTTGTTCTTCAGCTTTTGCAGGCTTTTATTCATGTTCTTCTGGAAAAACAGGATGATCAGGATACCTGACATAATTCCCAGAGTCATAACCCAGGCAATCGCTACATAAGCTGATCCGGCCATGATCGGCTGGTCCATCGGAAGATTCATAGCTTGGGCCGTGGAAGCTGCAGCAGGCAGTTCATAGGTCAGTGCGCCCAGCACTGACAGACGCAACCAGGGCAGCGGCAGACCGAGGAAGCGCGACAAGCTGATCAGACCCAGCAAGACGCCTATGGCCGGTGCAATCGTGAAGATAGCACTGCCGAAGGCTACTCCACGCAGTACCTTGGCTTCGATCTTAAGTTCCCGAGCCCGTCTCCAGGCTTTTACCATAAAGAAAACTGATTGTCCTATCACATAGAGTATGACCGCTCCGGCCAAGACGAAGAGGATAGGATGATTGACATTGAACTCCATAAACGTCTCCTCACATCAGGTATTCGTGTCTTTAGCTGGAGTCCGTTTAGCCAGTCTCCAGCTATTTCATCACATCTATGAATTATTTGAGATTGAGCATAAATTCGGTATAAAACTCGATCATCTTGTAAAAATTCTCGTGACTTATGTATTCACCACGGCCATGCACGGTATCAAGCTCTTTGCCGCTGAGCTTATTGGGCAAAAAACGATAGGTATTATCCGACACTTTATCGTAGAAGCGGCTGTCGGTTCCACCAACCATCAGGTAGGGCAAGGCGACAGCATCAGGATAAATTTTTGCGATAGTTTCCTTAATATGCCCCATGCCTTCTCCATTGACGTCGGAGATCGTCGTAGCTTCATTGATCATTATCTCTTCTGCTATTTCAAAATCATGTCCAAGACTTCTCAGATGATCGAGGATGCCCTCTACGGTGTCGCCCTGAAGAACACGGATATTTGCCACGCAGCTGGCAGTTCTTGGCAGGACATTATGCCCGGTTCCTGCTTCTGTCATGGTAAAGGCAATTGTTGAACGCAGCATGGCTGCTGTTTGCTTGTTTTTGAGTAATATCCTGGATAGTAAGGGTGAAAAGAGCCCGGGATTACGCATGACAAAAGCTTCAGCTTTGCTTTTATAAGGTGCCAGAGCCTTTAAAGTTGCTTCTAATGTCTCCGTCATTCTCAGCTTAGGCGGCTTGTTTTCAGCATCATGGATAAAAGCCGCCATCTTACCTACAGCTGATGATTTAGGCGGCATCGACGAGTGCCCTTCCTCACCGTGGAAGAGAAAGCGAAAGCTGTTATTTCCTTTTTCAGCAATGCCTATGACTGCAACATCCGGTTCGATACCCAGTGACTTCCCCTCAGTAACAGCACCGCCCTCATCCAGAATATAGCGGAAATGGATTTTATTCTCCTCAAAATATCTTGCCATTTCTTTAGCACCAAGCTCGCCGCCGACCTCTTCATCGAAACCGAAGACCAGATAGATGTCGTATGGAGGCTGGTATTCTGCCTCCAGCAAGGAGTTTGCTGCTTCCATGATAGCGATCAGGGAACCTTTGTCATCCAGTGTTCCCCTGCCCCATATTCTCTCTCCGTCATCATGCCCTGAAAATGGCGGGTGCTCCCAATCCTCATCCGTAGCCGCCACCACATCGTAATGCGCCGTCAGCATCAGAGGTTTTTCATCTGACGAACCCGGCCAGTGATAAATCAGACCAAAATCGTTGACCAACTGCAGGTTCATTTTTTCATGAATCAGGGGATAAGCTTCAGCCACAAATTCTCCGAATTCGCGGAAAACAGACCAGTCAGTTTCATAGGGATCAGAATGTGAAACAGTGGCAAGGCGAATCGCATCCTGCAAGTGCTTGATTGCATCCATAGTTTGTCTCCTTACGTCTCAAGAAATTCAACAAATACGACTGTCAATTCAGTATGACACAAAACACTCTGTCTGCGTATTACGCCTTAAAGTTATATTCGGGCTTTAAGTGATATAAAACATCAACCGTATCCTTAATCAGATTGCTGATTTCTTCCATCGGCTTGTAGGCATCAGGGCTTTCGTCAAGAGTAGAAGTCTTGACGGATGTTGTGTATATACCCGCCATATCTTCGTGCAGGCTCTTTAAAGACAGCTCTTTTCTGGCCTGGGTGCGCGACATGATACGCCCTGCACCATGAGGTGCTGAATAGTTCCAGTCCGGATTGCCCTTGCCCCTGCAAATAAAGGATCCGTCCCGCATATTGAAGGGTATCAGGGCAAGTTCACCGGCCTGAGCTGATATCGCGCCTTTGCGCAAAATCATATTTTCCATATCAATGTAATTGTGAATAGTAGTAAAATCCTCTTCCACTTCCAGATCCATACCCTGACTGATCACATCAATAATCGCCTTGCGGTTAAGAACGGCGTAGCGCTGCATGATCTGCATGTCATGACAGTAATCATCCATAGATTGGCCTTCCAGATATGCCAGGTCTCTCAACGAATGCGGTTGCTCCTTTTGAGCCAGCCTCTGGTAATACTGAGCTATCTGGAGCCCGAGATGCCGCGATCCTGAATGGACGACAATATACAACCTGCCTTCTTCGTCGCGGTTGCCCTCAATAAAGTGATTGCCGCCACCCAAGGTGCCCAATGAACGGTAGGCCCTGTCCATCTTCAGCCGGGCATCGTTTCTGCCACCTTCACGGGCGCGGAGTTTCGACAGGTCAATCTCTTCAAGATAAGGGTGTATCCTGCTACGGATATCATGGCCTGCCGGAATTTTCTCCCTGATTAACCTGTCAAGACGAGCCCAGTTTACTTCCCTGTCTGTCAGGCGGATGGTTTCCATTCCGCATCCGATATCAACACCGACAAGATTCGGCACTACTTTATCCTTTATGGTCATGGTAGTGCCGATCGTTGATCCGGCACCTGCATGCACGTCCGGCATAATGCGAATCTTGCTGCCTGCAACGAAGGGTTGGTCACAAAGTGTCTGTATCTGCTCTCTTGCTGTCAGTTCAAGGTAATTAGTGAATACTACAGCTTCATTATATTTTCCACTGATGACGATCATCTGCACTCCTCTCAATCAAATGAAAACCCCAGAAACTCTACTATTTACGGCTATTATACTAAAGACCTCAAAACCCTCTGTAACTAAGTTATTTCAAAGGAAACTCCACTAGCGACATTCAGAGGTCTAATGTAAATCATAATAAAAACGGGCGATCATCTGATCGCCCGTTCAAACTGCTTTCCAGAAGAATTCCTACAATATCTCTTCTATAGAGACTAGTCCGAGAACCGGTTTTCTCAGTTCTTGAATCATTTCCAAATAACGCAAAATGTCTTCAAGCTCTGTTTTACGTGGCCGTACAAATATGATCACTGAATCAGCTGTCTTGATTGATTCGATGATAGAAACCTGCCCGGCGCCTTCGCTCAGAGGCAGTAATACAAATTTTTGCTCACCTTGTTCAGCCTGCTGTTTTAACTTATCTAATACCAAAGCAACAGCTCTATCTTCCGCTGCCAGAGCAACAATCTGCTCATCTTCTTTTCCTTCAGCTTCGCTAAGCCCGCCTATAACGGAAACTGCATATGAAACAGCTTCTTCGAAAGAAACATCGTTCTTAAATTTCTCTTTAAGATAAAATCTATCTATCTGCTTATCCAGAGCAAAGCCGATCCTTTTCTTCCCGTCATTTTCTTGTTCAGCTACAAAGATTTCATTAATAAAAAGCAAGCCACTGCGGCGTGCGAAGTTTTCCGAATGAAGCAGCTTTCCGCTGGAAGAACCACGATAAAAATTCCAAAGCAAGGCGACAAGCACACCGAGAATCAAGCCGCCCGCAGCATAGAGCTTAAGGCTGACTTTGGCTCGTTCTGATTTATTAATGATCTCCTGCTCAGCCAAATCGATGGCTTTCTTTTCAATAGCTTTCTCTACTTCTTCTTCGAGGACCTCATCCATGACCTGATCATACTCCGCTGTGACAGCCACAATTTCATTGCTGATCTGATTCAAATCGTTTTCCATTTGTATGCGTGCTTCTCTTATATCCGGATTTTTGACCGTTTCGTATAAGGGATCGGAAAACTCGACATCGTGCGGATAGGAATAGATTATCTGGTTTTCAGCTTCTACGACCATATGATTTTGTGTTGCTTCACTCAGTAGTTGCAAAACGGACATGTCAGGAGCGGAGATTTCAAAATGAATGCTCTTGTCATCATTCATGCTGACCTGGACTAATTCGCGCAGATTTATTGCATTAATATTGAATCCCCTCACTTTTTCCAAATTGGCAAAGAAAGCATTGCTCCGTGCCGATTTCAAGTACTCAAGACTCAGCAGTGAATGTCTTTGTTCAATAATCTCTGAACTCTCGTTCGCAACACTTTGCATTCTAATCACAAGATCAAAACTGCTCACGAGCTGCGCATCAGGATCCAATGACAGATACACACTGTTACTCAAACGTTCAGCCAATGTATTGGCACTGTTTTGTAAATAGGTCAGTCGATTTGAGTAGCGTAAGACTCTGATATTATTTTTCGATACATAATCGTTAACTGCTTTCAGCTCCTGATCCGTTAAAGTTACACCGGCTTTCGGTTTAACTTCCCCATCGATAATCTCATCTTTTCCCAAATCGCGGTTACGATATGTAGCAATCCCCGCAAAAAGAATTGCCCCGATAAGAGCAAATAAGATAATCCTGCGCCATCCTTTCAAAGCAAAATAAATAAAATCTCTCAAATAATATGACTCATAATCTTGTTTTTGCATTTCAACCTCTTATCCTGCAGGTTTTGTAAGCTCCGGCAACAGATGCAGAGCTCCAATATTATTTATGGCATCCAAAGCTATGTTCCCACAGTATGTTAAAAGAATAGCTAGCAGCAGGATCTTTTGCAAGTATAAGTTTAAGTAGTTGAAGCGGTCACTAATAAGCACGACCGGATAAGCTATCTCTGCTATTTTAGAATATAGTCGCAGTAGATCTGTATGCTGTAGGCTATAATGAACTCAATAAATATATAAGGGAGATATTTTAAATGCAGGATTTACTTTTTGTTGTAGACATGCAAAACGACTTCATCGACGGGAGTTTAGGCTCTGAAGAGGCCAAAGCCATTGTTCCTCGAGTGCGTGAACTCATTGACAGTTATCCGGCTGACAAAGTCTACTTCACCCGCGATACACATAAGGAGGACTATCTGGATACACAGGAAGGCCGGAATCTGCCGGTCCTGCACTGTATAGAGGGCAGCGAAGGCTGGCAGATAGAAGCCTCTCTTGATAAAGGGAGGGAAACTGAGGCTATCGACAAAGCTGCATTCGGCTCAGTTGAACTGGCCAGGCTTCTTGAAAAACTTAACGAAGCAGAAGAGATTCGTAGCTTGCGTTTTGTAGGGCTTTGCACTGACATCTGTGTCATCTCGAACTCGCTGATCGCCAAGGCTGTTTTGCCGGAAGCAGAAGTTATTGTAGACGCTTCTGCCTGCGCCGGTGTCACGCCCGACCAGCATCGCACCGCTTTAGCTGCCATGAAAGCCTGTCAGATTACAATTGAAAACGAGTAAGGTCATCACTGCCTTACCCGCCTCATTCATTTAATGCCTGATACACAGCGGCCCTGATCAGTTCACTGGAGCTGGTCGCGCCGCTGATAACATCAACATCTATACTATTAGCCCGGATAATGTCTGCAACAATTGCTTCAGCAGCTTTGCCGCTAATCTGCCTGTGCAGGAGAATATCTATCTCCCTTATCTCTCTACTTTTAACTGTCACTTCTAGCCTGACTTTCACCAGGCCTGCGTATTCTTCACCAATATATTTTCCGTCTTCAATTTGAGTAAGATCAAGGCCGGAATAATCATTTTCTCTCAGTTCGCTTATACGGACACGTGTCAGCATAAAGGCCATAAATATCAGCAACAGAAGCAGGGATACCGCCATGGCTGCCGATAGCATAATGTACCTTTTTCTCTCCATTCAAGTTCTCCCGGGCAGGTTTTAATAGCGTCCCAGAATTTCCAGAAAACAATCGAAAAAGCGCTTATGATCGATCCCCAGAACGACATCGACCGTGCGGTCCTCAAATTTGTAATCGCTATAAACATCCGAGACTGTTTTGCCTCGCGTCAGCTTGCCCTTTGTCTCGATCTTGACACCTGCCATTTCCGACCTGAAAAGATCAGGATATACGAGATAAAGGAAGGTGCAGGGATCGTGCATGGCAACAAAATCAAGATTATAGAGCTTCTTGGCCCAGTTCAAAGTTTGACGCATTGAACCGGCCATAAAAGCACCCTGTTCATTCACAGCTTGAATTTTATCAATAGCAGGCTCATCCAAGTAGGCCTGCAATGTCACATCAAGACCCAACATCGAAATATCAAGGCCGGCGCTGAACACGATATCCGCGGCTTCCGGATCAAAATAGATATTGAACTCGGCGGCAGGAGTCGTATTCCCGTAAGAAACAGCCCCACCCATCAATACTACTCGCTTGATCTTTCCCTTCAGATCAGCATACTTAAGCAAAGCGACAGCAAGGTTGGTCAGCGGACCGATCATGACCACGATCAGCTCGCCTTCGTTTGCGCAGGCGGCCCGATAAATGGCATCCCAGGCGGGTAGTTCTTCATGACCGGCTGTAGAAACAGGAAGTGTCTGCCCTCCAAGCCCGTTCTTGCCATGGATCTCACGAGCATAGTGCGGCTCAGCCAATAGTGGCCTGTCCGCACCTTTGTATACCGGCACATCAAGCCCGGTATAAGCCACTAAATTACGAGCATTCTCATAAGTGTAGAAAAGCTCCACATTTCCTGCACAGGCGGAAACGCCGACAAGCTCAATCTCCGGCATCTTGGCTGCTAATATAATCGCAGCTGCGTCATCAACTCCGGGGTCAGCGTCAAGCCAAACTTTCATTCGTGTCATTCCCTCACCTCCCCGTATGATTCCAACGACTCGCAGAGCAAGTCAATGAACTTGTCACGCTCGATGTCCAGCACCACATTCATGTTAGCCTCCTGTCCCAGGACGCCATAAAAGTCAGCCACTGTCGCTGCACGGCAATAATCCCCTGACAGCTCTACATCAACAAAACTGCGCTTCATTGTCAGAATTTCAGGATTGGTTAATGCAATTACAGCTACTGCGTCATGAACCGGTGCTCCGCTGTAGCCCTTCTCTTTGTGAAATAGATAAAAGAAATCAAGCCACTCGGCTACGATACGCGCAACCGGGTTATCGATTTCACGCATACGTTCAATATCAGCGGGCTTCACCAGCGCCTGTTCGGTCACATCCAGGCCACACATGGTCATGGGCAGTCCGGAATGAAAAACGACATATGCTGCTTCAGGATCGACCAGAATATTAAACTCGGCAGCCGGCGTCCAGTTGCCATAGGCAGCTCCGCCACCCATGAAACAGATCTGGGCGATTTTATCCTTTAATTCAGGATAGGTTAATAAAAGCAGGGCAACATTGGTCAAGGGTCCAGTCGGAACGATGGTAACCGGTTCAACCGCTTCCCGTAATATCTGTGCCATTAAATCAACGGCGCCCAGTTCATGCAGTTCCATCACAGGATCGGGTAAATCCGGCCCATCCAGACCTGACTCACCATGAACAGATGGCGCGTCAATGTGTTCGGTGAACAAAGGCTTGACCGCACCTCGCGCGATCTTCACATCTTTGCCCAGCAGAGTCCAGATCTTTCTACTGTTCAAAGACGTCTTGTCCAGAGAAACGTTACCTGCCACCGTGGTAACTGCAAGAATGTCAAGGCCGGGTGACGACGCCGCCAAAGTCCAGGCAATGGCGTCGTCGTGTCCGGGGTCGCCGTCAAGAATGACGGGGATCTTTTTCATATTCATTTTTACTCCCAATCAGAAGTGCTGATTTGTCTGCGACGTCTGTCAGCTTTACGTTTGGAACTCCAGACAAAGATAACCAGACCGATAATGGTAACCAGGTACGGAATCGCTGCTACCAGGAAAGATGAGACCCCCTGGATGCCTGATACACGTGTTTCCAGTGCTTGAGCGAAACCGAAGATTAACGAGCTGAACATGGCACCGACCGGCTGCCCTCGGCCCATAGCTTCTGCTGCCAGAGCTATAAAACCACGACCTGCAACCATGCCGACGTTCCAGCTTTGCGAATAGTACATGGACATGAAAGCACCGCCCAATCCGGCTAAGGCACCGGATAAGATCAGGGCAATATACTGAACGCGCTTTACAGATATACCTACCGAGCGGGCTGCATCGCTGTTTTCTCCTACAGCACGAATATTCAGGCCTGTTGAAGTCCGATTCAGCATGAAGCGCACAACAAATACCAGTATAAAGGCCAGATAGGTCAATACAGCGTGGCCGGAAAGTATTGAACCGAGAACCGGGATATCCTTCAATAAGGGAATGTGCACTGTAGGGATGAGAATATTAGGTGAACTCAGCGAGCTGGTATTTCCACGCAAGCCGGTAAACATGTAAAGCAAAAATATCGTTCCGCCGCCACCGAGCATATTAATCGCAATACCGGTCAGAATAATATTTGTGCGTAGACGTAGAGCGAAAAAACCCATCATCAGGCCTAAGACCATCCCGACGAGAACAGCTCCCAAAACGCCTAAGATCCAGCTCTGTGTCCAGTAGCTGATCAGAGTGCCGAAGAGAGCTGAAATACTCATCATTCCGTCTAAGCCGATGTTCGTCACGCCTGCTTTTTCTGCAATAATAGCCCCTAGCGCTGCAAAGAGGATGGGAGCGGTGATTCTGAAAATGGCAAAAACAAAGTCAGCATTAAAAACTGTACTCCAAAAACCCGACATTTATTTACCCTCCTGCACTGTTTTTGCTTCCATAGCAGCCAATTCATCCTTAGCGTTTTTAACCACCAATTTTTGGCGTGCACCTGACAGGAATTGTTCAGCGGCAAAGAAGAGAAAGATTGATGCCTGAATAATTGCTATCATTTCTGAAGGCACATCACTGTGAGTTGACATCAGTTGGCAGCCCCGATCCAGGTAAGCCAGGAAAAATGCTGCAAAAGGCACAAATGCCGGATTGTTTCTGGCTAATATAGCTATCGTTATTCCGGTCCAGCCATATCCCGGCAGTTCCTTCCAGAGGAAGGAGTTATAGCGGCCAAGAACTTCAATAGCTCCACCCATGCCCGAAAGAAAGCCACCGATAAATTGTGCAAGTATCAGGGTTGAGGCCACACTCATGCCGGAGTATTTGGCAAAATTTGAATTAATACCAATCATGCGTATCTGGTAACCCCAGCGCGTGCGATACATGAACAAAGTGGTTATCACAACAACAACCAAGGCTATCAGGAAACCATATGTCAGGCGGGAACCGCCTGGTACCATCTGAGGAATTTTCGCTGTTGCAAAAAATGGAAAGGTTTGTGTTGATCCTTTAGAACGGTCGGCGAATACGTTGTTCAAAAAATGCATGATGATATACATGGCAACATAGTTGAACATAAGCGACGAAACCATCTCGCTGGCTCCGACTTTTACACGCAAGAGTGCGGGGATTAAAGTCACCAGTCCACCAATCAGTGCACCCATCAATACTGCAACGACAGGGTGTATTCCTGCTGACATAGGCCAATAAATCCCAACAAGAGCGGCAACAAAACCGCCGGCCATTACCGCACCCTCACCACCAAGGTTAAACATATCGGCTGAAAACATGACGCAGACACCAAGTCCTGTGAACATGGTCGGTATCATCAAAGCTAAGATCTGATAAAGGGACTGTACATTAAAAGCAACAGTTTCACCCCGGAAGTTCACCAGAGGTGCAATCAGTAATTGTTTCAAAGCTTCAAAAGGTTCGTCTGAGGCCAGAAATATAAATATAGCCGCCACGGCCAGGGCAAGCAAGATAGCTGCGAGGCCGCGCAGCATGTTAAATGCGACCATTCTGCGCTTATACATATGTATCCTCCTTCAGCTGTTCCTCGGTCTGTCTTTTCAAACCCAACATGTACTCACCCATCACTTCGTCTGAAAGAGAACTTGTATCATGGAAGCTGGCTACTATTTCACCGCCATAGAAAATCAGAAGACGATCTGACATTTCCATGACTTCACTCAGATCTGCTGAAACCAGAAGCACTGCAGCTCCTTCACGGCTAAGGTCAACCAGACGCTTTCTGATAAACTCTGTTGCACCGACATCAATTCCGCGTGTCGGCTGGTCAGCAATAATCAGATTCGGACAGCTGGAGAATTCCCGCGCAACAACAACCTTTTGGATATTTCCGCCCGAAAGCATATCTACCTGCTGCGACTGATTTCTCGCTACAATCCTGTACTCCTTAATCAGTTCTTCTGTATCTTTCTGGATTTTCTTTGTTTTGAAAAAGGGACCTGTATTATATTCTTTATTTGCGTAACGATCCGCCAGAATATTGTCTGTAATACTGCCTGATGCAGCTATTCCATAAAGCATCCGGTCTTCAGGTATCAATGAGACACCCATTTCACGTATAGCTCTTTGACTTTTACCCAGTATACTTTTGCCATTAACCGAAACTTCACCGGTATGAGCGTTTCTCAGCCCGAACAAAATATCAACGACTTCCTTCTGTCCGTTGCCTTCAACACCTGCAATACCGACAATTTCTCCGGCTCGTACGTCGAAAGAAACATTGTCGAGCATCAGTTTATTCCACTCATTTGTGTAGCTTACGTTTTCGACAGATAAAACTACTTCCTGAGGGTCAGCCTGGTCCTTTTCCAACTCTAAAACAACGTCGCGTCCCACCATGAGACGGGATATTTCCTGTTCAGAGATACCGGCTGTATCGTGCACTCCCATAAAACGTCCGCCACGCATGATCGTCATGCGGTCGGTAAGTTCTTTGATTTCATTTAAACGGTGGGAAATAAAGATTATTGTAAAGCCTTCGTCGCGCAGATTTCTCAGCTGCTGAAAGAGTTCTACTGTTTCATTCGAGGTCAACACAGCGGTAGGTTCATCCAGAATCAATATCTCAGCACCTCTGAGCAGGGCCTTCAAAATCTCAATTTTCTGTTTCATACCGACCGGAATGTCCATGACGCGTTTTTCGGCATCGACCTTAAAATGATAGCGTTCTGCTATCTCCTTCGTCATCCTGACAGCTTCTTCATAATCAATTGATATGCCTTTTTTGGGAGGCATGCCCAAAACCATGTTCTCCGCGACCGTCAGGCTCGGTACCAACATCAAATGCTGGTGAACCATACCGATTCCATAGTCAATCGCCTGTGCCGGAGATGTCAGCTGTACTTCTTTACCATTGATAAAAATTTCACCTTCTGTTGGCTGCTCCATGCCGAATAGCATCTTTACCAGCGTGGATTTACCGGCGCCGTTTTCGCCGATCAATGCATGAATTTCACCTTTTCGAACTGAAAATTCTACGTTGCGATTAGCTGCGATTCCGTTGGGATATACCTTTGAAATATTCCTCATGTCTACAGCGAGTTCAATATTTTGAGCCGTCTGATTAGCAGCTCCCATCGGCTTTTCCTCCACTTCTTCGTCTCCTCTTGAAGAATAGCGGATGACCGAAATACGATCATCCGCTTATTCATTTTTTAATTAAATAGAATACTTTATTAAGAGCTTATGGCTGCAGTGAATCTCTCAATCTTTCAGCAGCTCCCGATGTATCGCCGATAGCTGTAGGAACTTCGATAGTACCGTTGACGATACCTTCCATAACTTCCTCAACCAGAGCCTTGATTTCATCAGTTGCATATTTGTCAAAGTTCTTATCAGTCACAATGCCGACTCCGCCTTCGGGGATACCGAGAAGGATGTCTTCACCGTAATGCTCGCGGCCTGCATCCAGTTCATCAAAGAACCAAACAATTGAGTTGCCGATATTCTTCAATCCACTGGTCAGTGTGATTGCAGCCAGTTCCTTGGACAGGGTCAGCTCCTGGTCAGAGTCAACACCGATGAACCAGGCTTTACCGGTTTCAAGAGCAGCTTCCGCAGCACCGTTACCTGAGTTTCCTGATACACCCCAGATAATGTCACAGTTGTTATCGTTGATCATGGAAAGGGCCAACTCTTTGGCTCTGGCAGGATCAACATAGCTGTTGACGTAACGGGTATCTACTTTGATGTCTGCGTTAGAGTACTGTGCACCCAAAAGGAATCCATAGAGGAAGTCATTGATGACGGGGCTGTCAACGCCGCCGACAAAACCGACGACTGATTCGTCATTGATGTTGTCCAAATCGGTTTCCAGTGTCATAGCGGCTGCAAAGACGCCTACCAGATAACCCATGTCGTTTTGTTTGTAGTTGATGTTAACGATGTTATCGCCATCACCTGCTGAGTCATAGATCAAATACTTCTGATCGGGGTATTCAGCGGCAACTTCATTCAGGTAATCCGGCATCTGATAGGTGCCACAGATAATCAGGTCATAGTCACCTGATTCGGAGACTTCATAAAGAGTGCTGAGCCACTTGGGCTGATCTTCGTCATCACCACCCATTTCAATGGTGCGATAGGTGATGCGGCCGGCTGCTGCCAATTCAGCTAACCCGGCTTCTGCTGAGTCAAAGAATGATCTGTCTCCGAGAGTTCCGTTAACCAGATTTACAACGTTATACACTTTTCCTGCCGGTTCGGTCGGTTCAACAACCGGCTCGGTCGGTTCTTCACCACCGGGTTCGGTTTCAACAGGAGCTTGTGTCGTCGGCGCATCTGTAGGCTGCTCTGGAGGTGTTGAAGGTGTACATGATGCCACCATCGCCACAACCATAATCAGACTAAGCAAAGTCATTAGAATTTTTTTCATTTTTTCCTCCCTTTAAATTGCATTAAAGTATTTTTGTCATGCAATTTATATTATATTAAGTATAAACATCTAATTTCCCTTGTCAATTCCATAAAATTAGCCAATACTCTATACAAACAATGTGACACAATGTAGATTATATCGATCAAAAGAATATTTAATAGAAAGTTTGGAATATATATAAATGGAAAAACTACTGTATATTGATTCCTGTATCCGCAGGGAAGAATCCCGCACAAAGCGAGCAGCTGATCATCTTATGAAGAAAATTGAAGAGAGCGGGAAATATGAAATAGAGTCGCTTTGTCTCATGGACGAGCCCTTGCATTATCTGAGCGGAGATTTCTTTCTGCAGAGAGAGTATCTTCTGTCAGAAGGACAGCGCAAGCACCGGCGCTTTGATTACGCACATCAATTTGCTCAGTCAGATGTGATTGTGATCGCAGCACCTTTCTGGGATTTGGGCTTTCCGGCCTTGTTAAAAACCTATATTGAAAACATCTCAGTGGATGGGATTACTTTCTACGCAGACATTGAAGGCTGCCATGGTATGTCACAGGGACGACAGCTGATCTTTGTTACCACCCGTGGTGGTTATTATGAAAATACACCTCTGGAAATGGGCTCTCTTTACATGGAAGCTTTGTCAGTATTTTTTGGCATTGATGAATACAAATGCTTCTTCGCCGAAGGTCTGGATATCGAAGGAAATGATCAGGAAATGCTGATGCAAAATCTACTAGACGAAATAGATAAGTTCGCAGCTGACCGGATTTAACCCATAGTGGCTACATAATATTCTCCGTGCCCCTCTTCACCGGATGGCTCTACTGCCCCGAGTCTTTTATCAACTCCAACTTCTGAGACCGGCTGAGTTTCTTAATGGCAATCTCCCGGCTAAGGGCCTCTTCTTTCGTCGCGAATTCTTCCAGATGACGCAGCTCTACCGGGTATCTGCTCCTGGTATACTTGCAGCCCAGCCCGGCATTATGTTCTATCAGGCGCCGATCAATATCAGTAGTCCAACCGGTATAGAGCGTTCCGTCTTTGCATTCCAGAATATAAACATAGTTCACAGGTATCAGTCCTGATCTGACTTATCGAATTTGTACAGACCGTCCTGAAATCCCTTATGCCAGTGTTGTCCATCGCAAAAGGGCATATTTTTCGACTGTCCACACCGGCACAAAGCAATTCGGTTCCGGACTTCGTAGGTATCTCCATCTGCTGAAACTAATGGTATATAGCCTTTAACAGCTACAGGGCCACTTACACTCTTTTCAGGGTCTTGCAGGATTTCAGCTGCCGGGTCATAATCAGGCTCGATGACATTTCCTTCATCATCGGTTAAAACAAGACGACCCGTTGGACACTGGCAGGCAGCTTTTATCGCCTCTTCCCTTAAATCTTCATCTTCCCCGGTCATTTCAACTAATTCCCAGGCATCCCCGGCTTCCCGATGACAAAATCTGGCGTAAGCACAGCGACCGTCATCATATAGTTCCATGTCCGGTCCCAGGATTCTCTGCTTAACTCTATCTACATAATTATCTTTAGAGGCTGTTTCGGTCCCGTCAAAACCTTCCTTGATATGACGCCCATCACAGAATGGAGGGTTCTTCGACTTTCCACAGCGGCAAAGCGTATAAGTGTTAGCCTGTGGCAGTTCCTGTCCATCTTCATAGACATAACTTTTCTCTCCATGCGGCGTGATGATCTTTTCATACAAAGGCACATTTCCGGTCACAATATAGGGACCATCCTTAACAATTCTAATTTGCGGATCTTTCTTTTCTTTACTCACTTAACAACCCCTGGAATTCATATTTTTGTTATACACATTATTCTCTAATATCTTATCAGATAGAGAGCTTAAAGCTTTGCATTCTCTCTATACATTATTTAAAAAAGACTTACTCTTTTCTCGACAGGGCCAGTCGCGTGACAAAGCGATGCGGACGCGCAGGAATTTCCATCTGATTCAAATCACCAACCAAAAACAAATCGTTTTCAGGATGGTAAAAAGCAAATGATCCGGTTGTACCCACGTGTCCGAGCAGGGATCCTGTTCCCATAAAAAATGTATTGATGGTCCCTAAAGATATCTTCATGTGGCCCCCTCCATATTGAACGGGTCGCATGGACGACTGCAACTTGCGGTATTCTCTCATGAGATTAAAACTCTTCTGTTTAAATAATCGGTCATTGAAAAATGCCTTCAAAAATATCATGAGTTCTCTGGCAGTAGTGACTCCCCCACCACTGGAACCAAAAGTTCTGATAGCATTTGGCCGCGCCACTCTGCGATCTTCCACATAGATATCAGGAACAAAATCATTTTCGCTAGCCACCAGATAGGTATTGTCAAGCCCCAAAGGATTAAAAATCATTTTCTGATAGACTTCCGCCAACGGTCTGTCTGTCACTTTTTCAATTATCTGACCCAGAATATCGAAATTAATATTTGTGTACTGAGCTCCGCCTTTGCGCGGCGGAAAATGAGCAGGCAGCTCTTTAGTCATTTCTATCAGCTCGTTAAAACTGTAAAAGAAATCCTCTCTTTTCATCTGCTGCTTAACTTGCCTGCCTTCACTCAAATAATCCGGCAGTCCGCTGCTTTGAAACAAAAGATCATACAGCTCAATCTCCTGGGTGTATTCTTTACCTTTATAAACATGCAGTCCATCCAGAATCTCCTCCGGGATGTAAAGATTTAGTTTATCTTCCAACTTAAGCCGACCCTCTTCCATCAGCATGAGCACAATTGCAGTGGTAAAGAGTTTAGAGATGCTGGCCATTAACAAAGGAGAATCCTGATCCTTGCCACCATATCCTTGGGTTTTACGCATGGTCCCTGCCTGATTTTCAATTAGGTAGACGGCCTCGTGAATTGCTTCCGAATCAGTTACCTTCCTAAAAGCCTTGTTGGCGAAAACTATCTCATCCATATTGATCCCCTTAATACACAAAAATATGAAATTAAAATGCTGAGCTTCTCAGTATCTCTTATTCCAATGACTTTATACTCTAAATGATCGGCTGAAAGCTTTCGATGAATATGTTACCTGAACCGGGAAAGATCCTGCAGATGAGCTATTCTTTGCTAAAGACACTGCTGATGCCATGAGCTTTTTCAGGAGGAATAGAATGCATACCAAATTATATTTGCTGGAACACAGTGGGTTTTTGCTGGAGCTGGAAGACCTTATTCTTGTTTTTGATTATTACAGGGATCCTGCCGGTATTCTGGATACATATGCCGTAAGCGGCAAAACTATTGTCTTCCTTGTTTCCCACAACCATGCTGACCACTGGAATCCGAAGATTATGTCTTTTGAAAGCCAGGCCCCGACTTATTACATACTGGATAGTTCCTGCTATTCAGAGTCTTTGCGTGTGGCTGCTGACAAGGACCATCAAAAGATCTTTTATGTTGATCCTTATACTGTGCTCGAAGAAGAATTATCTGCTATTCCTTCCCTGATCCGCCTTGCTGTTTTCGCTTCAACTGACGAGGGCTCATCTTTCCTCCTTGTAACGACAAGTGGCAGCTACATTCATCTGGGAGATCTGAACGACTGGGATTGGCAGGATGAGGACTCAGAACAGATGGAAGCTGACTATAATGCGGAAGTCAGTCGGATGGCCTCCAGCTGGGCTGCGATCACAGAGGATGATACTCTGCCTGCGGAAGCCAGGCAGCTCATTTGTGCCTTTGTGCCGGTTGACAAACGACTTGAAGAAATGGCTTTCAAAGGGGCCCTTACTTTCCTTGAGTATTTTCAGCCCGATTACCTGGTTCCCATGCATCTCAATGGTGGCAAAGACCTGCCGGGTGAGCTCACTTCCATCCTTTCGCAAATCGGCCGCAGAGGTCACAGCAAGATTGCAGAACTCATCGTTCCGGGTCAGATGATCAACTTAAACTGATATTTTGACAGCCTCCTGCAGATCGGCTAAAATTCTCCGTAACAGCGTTGATGAGGAAGCAAAGTAATCTCAACAAAGGCACCGTCAGAGAAGGACAGACGTGGCTGGAATCTGTCCCCGGTGATCCGGATTACCATTCACCCTCGGAGCTGCCGTTTAGCAGACGGCCGGCGGAATGCCGTTAAACTTCATGAGTGGCGGATTGATATCAATACAATGCAGATCCGCAACCTGGGTGGTACCGCGATGATTCGTCCCATGGAATATTTATTCCGTGGGATTTTTACTTTAAAAAAGACAAAGAACTCAGGAAGCATTTTGCCTCCGAGACGAAAGGTAAGAGAATATGTTGGATGAACTTATTAAGGTAAGAGAGGATGCACTTGCGGCTGTTGACGCCGCAGCTGACCGCAGCTCACTCGATGAAATCAGGCAGTCGCTGCTCGGCCGTAAGGGTCTCATTACGGAGCTTTTAAAGAGTGTCGGGAAAAGACCGGCAGAACAGCGTCGAAGCTTCGGACAGGACACGAATGAGATCAAGAAAGAAGTGACAGAGGCGATTGATAAGAAAGAGGCCGAGCTCTTGAGCACTGCTTCCCTCTTTAGCCGGCCGGCTGATCTGACAGTGCCCGGAATTATGCCACAAGGCGGCAGTTTGCATCCTATCACGCAGATGAGCTACGACCTGAACGACGCCTTCCGTTCATTGGGTTTTCGAATATACAGGGAGCACGAGATTTCAAGTGAGCTTTATGCTTTCGATTATCTGAACTTTCCTCCGGATCATCCGGCACGGGAAACAATGGATACTTACTGGCTGGCGGGTTCGGAAAATGAGTCCGGTGCCGGTCGTCTGGCCCTGCGCCCACATCTGACAGGGGCATCCGTGCGTTACCTGCAGCAATATGGTGCCCCGGCCCGCTTTGTATATCCGGGACGTGTGTACCGAAATGAGGCAACTGACGCCAACCATGAGCGTGCCTTTTACCAATATGAAGCTCTGATTGTGGAAAAAGACTTTTCCTTTGCTTCAGGACAGCTCTTTGTTCAGACAATCTTGTCCAAGGTTTTCGGTCATGATGTGCCTGTAAGAATGAGGGCCGGTTTTTTCCCCTTTGTCGAACCGGGTTTCGAGATAGATATGCAGTGTCAGGTTTGCTTCGGTGAAGGTTGCCGCACCTGCAAGCATGTCGGCTGGATTGAGGTCATGCCGGGTGGAGTACCCCACCCCAACGTACTGAAAGCGGCAGGGCTGGACCCGGATGAGTGGAGCGGATTTTACATTAATATCGGTCTTGACCGCCTTGTAATGATGCGCTACGGCATCGACGATGTCCGCCTGATGCATAGTGCCGATCTGCGTTTCCTCGAGCAGTATAAGTAGGATTTAAGGAGCTGAGTAAAATGAAACTATCATTGAACTGGATTCGTGACTATATAGATTTGCCGGATGACCTGGATATTGCACAGCTGGCTTATGATCTGACCATGAGAACCGTAGAGGTTGAGGGTGTCGAATCGACACACGAACTTCTGGACGGCATCGTTGTCGGCAGGATCATCTCAGTTGAAAAGCATCCCGATGCTGACCTGCTTAGTGTTGTTATAACCGATGTTGGCCGGGAAGAGCCCCTGAAAATAGTTTGCGGGGGTTCAAATCTGGAAGTTGATCAGCTGGTAACCGTTGCGGTTCCCGGGTCTATGGTCCGCTGGCATGGCCAGGGCGAACCTGTCGAGATAAAACCGGCCAAGTTGCGCGGTGTCATGTCTTACGGCATGATTTGCGGGGCCAATGAGCTCGGGCTGGAAGAGCTCTTCCCTCACGAAGAGAAACATATTTTAGACGTATCGGAGCTTAAGGCTGAACCCGGTACAGCCCTCGCTGATGCTCTTGAACTGGAAGATTACATCCTCGAAATAGACAATAAATCTATGACTAACCGGCCGGACCTCTGGGGTCATTACGGAATTGCCCGTGAGCTTTCCGCCATTTACAATCTGGAGCTGAAACCACTGGGTTCTTTCCGGCTGTCAGATGACGTGGGCACATACAGCGTTGAGATCGAATCGCCGGAACATTGCCGTCGTTATGTAGCTGCAGTCTACGAAGGTGTTGAGAACATAGCCTCTCCCTTCTGGATGCAGCAAAGGCTCTGGTCTGTCGGGCAGCGACCCATCAATTTACTTGTTGATATCAGCAACTACGTCATGCTGGCAACAGGGCAGCCGACTCACGGTTTTGACGCCACCCACGTCAATGAAGGCATTATTGTCCGCCATGCCCATGAGGGTGAAAAATTAGAACTCCTGGACAAGAAGGACCTGAACCTGACAGAAGAAGATTTGGTCATCTGCGATCACCGTGGTCCGTTGGCTCTGGCAGGTGTTATGGGTGGAGCCCGCGACTCAATTTTGCCCGATACAAACAGTCTGGTCCTGGAAGTGGCAAACTTTCAAGCCAGGCAGATCAGAAGGACTGCCACACGTTACGATCAGCGTACTGAAGCATCAACCCGCTTTGAGAAGTCTATCGACACCCAACGCGTAGATCAGGCACTCGCTTTATCAGACAAACTGATCCGTGAACTCCTGCCTAACGCAAAGCTTGTAGCTTACCAGGATACTTATCCTGTGAAAACAGAATGCGCCAAGATCGAGGTAAGACGAAGCTTCCTCAAAGGTGGACTCGGCAGAGATATCGAAGCAGATGAGATTGAAAAACTGTTGACGCCGCTCGGTTTCGAACTTGAGCAGACGGACCGGGACAAGATTGAGGTCAGTGTTCCTTCCTGGCGTTCTACAGGAGATGTTTCACTAAGTCACGATATTCTTGAAGAAGTAGCTCGCATGATCGGCTACGAAAACTTTGACTTTGTCGCGCCCGGCATAAAACTGGATGAACCGGTCAATCAACCAGTTGAAGACCTTGATCGTGCGATCCGGGAATACCTGGCCAATCGCTGTGGCTTTCATGAAATTTTCACCTATCCCTGGATTGACGACTTGTATATCAAATCTGCAGGTTTAAACCCTGAAGATCACCTGCAATTAGCAGCCCCGCCTGCACCGGCCCAAAGCAGGCTGCGCACTTCTCTGATACCCGGTCTCTTTGAGGCGGTTCAGAAAAACCTGCGCTTCAGAGAGTCTTTCAGACTCTTTGAATTGACAGAGGTCTTCCATCCGGCAGAAGTCCGGGTGGATGGATCTCCCGAATTGCTGCCCCTTCAGGAACGCTATTTGGGAGCTGCTGTTGTCGTCCCCGAGTCCACTGAACCCTTTGAACTGCTGAGGCGGGCAAGGGGCGTAATTGAAGGCCTGTCGCGTTACTGCCATACTGAGAAGCTCAGTCTGCGCGGTGTCGGCTCAGAAGCTGTCGGTCAAGCACCCGGATGGGCTGACAG
>WPCH01155126.1_pt1 | contig 31472 bp, 19 predicted proteins | sample 5399881 | NCBI WGS metagenome assembly WPCH01 (sample SAMN12869468, study PRJNA574797) | sludge metagenome | isolation source: wastewater treatment of pH5 | place: China:Beijing | collected 2019-05-20
CGTTCCTGGTTTAAGCGGGCTTCAGCTTCCTGTCTGTCCGCAACTGCCTGTCTTGCAAGTGTTTCTTTTCTTTCAAGCTGGTTTTTTGTATTCTGCAAGCCCAGTTCGAGCTCGGCTACTCTTGAAGAAAGCCTCTCAACCTCCGTTTCCAGCCTGCCCTTTCCGGAGATTTTTCCTATAATGGTGCCCAGACCTTTTTTCCCGTCTGCGGCAACTTCTGTTTTTGAAGCCTTTTTGTCGGTCATCTGCCTACCTGCCTTATTCATTAAGTCTCATACTAACCTGAAAATTCCAGAAAGTAATTTGACTGTATAATATTAGCAATACCTTATTAAACATACGAACTACAACCGCGAGATAAGACAGTTATGGATTTCAGAAAATGATTTCCAGCTTTGGGATTGGTTTAATATTTGTTAAAGCAGCTCTATCGGCAACTCTATCAGGTCGTAAATGACAAAAATTTTTTTAGATACTATCCAACTCATGAAATTGTCCGTTCCAATAGCTATACCTGGACCCTGGCATCCCTTACTTTGTTGCGCGAAGTAAGAAACTTAATCCTACAATCGGCATCACAGCTAACCAGTAAAAAGAGAGAAATACAAAACGGGATTGCCAGATACCATCCTGACAGTACTTTCCTTCCTTCTAATAAGAAAAGTACAGAACCAAATAAAGAGATAAAGCTCATTAATTCTAAAAGGACATCTTCATCGGTACCGGGAAGCAAGTAAAATCCATTTGATAGAATTCCAACTACAAACATAAAGATAAAAGACATCAATGCCATCGCAATTTTTATCCGGATAAAATCACCTCCTGTAAGATAAAAAATTGGATGAAAAGTTATAGTGACTGTTCCCCGAATATGGAATACCAAAATGAATATAAAACTATTAATTACTTATAATAATTACAAGCTCAATTATAAAAAATAGGAAAGTACGAATACTAATAAAATCAGACGCAAAATAATCACTCATACAAGAACCCGTCATTCTATTCATATCTTTATATTTCGAAAGTTTTAAGAATATCATATTTAATGTCACTGTGATTTCAGGATTTTTTCAAAAAAGCGAGATCATTTCCATAATTAATTCTTATTGATTATTTCGGTGCCTGAATGAAAAAACCATTGAAAGAGTCTAAAAATGAGAAGGATCAAACGAATCCTGACCAGCAAAACCCTTCCCGGAGTAAAGCTGAAAAAATCCATCCTACCCTCTGGATTCAGGGACACAGGAGTTCCTCTCTTGCCGGAAAAACTATAGTCCTTGGCGTTACAGGAAGCATAGGAGCGGTCAGGGTAGTTGAACTTTCAAGAGAACTGATTCGGAACGGGGCAGAAGTCCATGCAGTCATGACAGAGGCTGCAAAGCATATCCTGCACCCTGAAGCCCTGCATTATGCCACCGGAAACCCTGTAATTACCGAACTCGGAGGCAGGGTTGAGCATGTGGAGTTCTGCGGGTTCAAGGGCAGGGCAGACCTTCTTTTGATTGCGCCGGCAACCGCGAATACCATAGGGAAAATCGCATACGGCATAGATGATACCACAGTCACCTCTTTTGCAACAACGGCTCTCGGTTCAGATGTCCCTGTCATGATTGTCCCTGCAATGCACGAGTCCATGTACAGGCATCCTGCCGTAACTGAAAATATAGCGAGGCTGAAGAGCTGGGGGATCTCCATGGTGGGCCCCAGGTTCGAGGAAGGCGTTGCAAAAATTGCTTCAAACGAAGAAATAGTCCTCGAGGTAGAAAGGGCTCTTGGTGACCGTAGCCTGGAAAACCTGAAGGTAATTATTACAGGCGGCTCAACTGCAGAAAGACTTGACCCGATAAGGGTCCTTACAAACAGGGCTTCGGGAAAGACCGGCAGGGAGCTCGCCCTTGAAGCTTACCGCAGAGGCGCTGATGTAACCCTTGTGCATAGGGACAGGCTGGGGTTTGCTGGCATCAGGGAGATTTTTGCAGAAAGTGCTGCTGAAATGACAGAAGCTGTGCTTTCGGAACTGGAAAAAGGGTATGATGTCCTGATAAGTTCTGCAGCGATTGCAGACTACACAGCAGAACCTTCTCCTGAGAAAATCAAATCCGGAGGAGAGTTTGTTCTGAAGCTGAAGCCCACCCGGAAATTGATAAAGGAATGCAGGGAAAAATATCCCGAACTCGTGATAATAGGTTTTAAAGCCGAAACAGGCATCGAAAAAGAAGAGCTTCTAAGAAGGGCAGCTGCGACCCTTGAAGGGACAGAACTCGACATGATCGCAGCAAACGATGTAGGAAAAGGCGGAATGGGTACTGAAGAAAATGAACTTTACCTGCTTGGAAAGGGAAAATCCGGGCCCAGGCACGTAAGTGGAAACAAGCGTAAACTTGCAGCCAGTATCCTTGAGGAGGTTTCCGAAATTTTAAATTCACGGCAGGTTCTCTGAGAGCCTTGTCGCCCTCTGGAAATAAAGACAAAATGAAACCGGAGCCGGTAGAGTGGTCAATCTGCTATATCGGCTAGTTATGCAAACAGACCTGCGCAATATTTTACAAAACAGGAACTTCAATAAAGCAAAAATTGACTTTGAAAAATAGCTTAAACAATAAAAAAAGGCGTTTTCTATGTATACATACGAGAGTGAAGGGGCAGACTTTTTCGCAAAAGCATATGCTCCAGGGCATATCACAGGTTTTTTTCAGATCCATGAGCATAACGACCCCCACCGCAAAGGATCTACAGGCTGCGGAATTGTTCTCAACGGAGGAGTTACGACCGAAGTAAAGGTCGGGAAATCCGTGGAAAATACCGAGATATTCCTCAATGGAAAAAAAGTTGAAGGCAAAACCACCCGCACGGTTGTGGAAATGATGACAGACGAGCCTGTAAGGGTGAAAAGCTGGGCAGAAATCCCTGTAGGGTGCGGGTTCGGAGCATCCGGGGCAGGAGCTCTCGGGGCAGCTTACGCTCTTAACAGGGCACTTTCCTTGAACAGGACTGTAAACGGCCTGACAGAATACTCTCACGTAGCTGAAGTTGTCAACCGCAGCGGACTTGGGGATGTTGCTGCCCAGTCCAGCGGAGGAGTGGTAATCAGGCTGCATCCCGGAGGACCACAGTTCGGAAGCGTGGACAGGATTCCTGCCCCTGAAGCAAGGGTTTTCTGTATTGTACTTGGAGAGATTTCTACGGATTCTGTTCTGGCAGACGAGACTGCTGCAGGAAAAATCAATGCCGCAGGCAAAGCTGCAATGCTCGAGCTGCTTAAAACCCCGACTCTTGAAAACTTTATGCATCAGGCGAAAAATTTTGCCAGCAGCACAGGACTTATGAGCAGCACGGCACAGGACGTTATTGAGGCTGCATATGCAAATGGGGGGCTGGCTTCTCAGGCAATGCTCGGGGATACTGTCTTTGCAATCGCCCCTTACAGCCAGGAGTTTCCCCTTTACGAAGCCCTTCAGGAGTTTGGCCAGGTTCTGGAATACGGCATCAGCACCTGTATACCCAGATTACTCTATGACTGAGTTTCAGATAGAGATTCAGACCTTAACTCCTTATAAATTATATATGCTGTATCCGGAATATATGCTGTATCCGGACAGAGCCTTTCAGGGAACAAAAAAGACATAAAAGATACAAAAATAGACGTCAAAAATGGAAAAATTACGGAGAATAAAAATCCGATTTTTGGAAATAACGTGTCTGGAAAACTGAAACCTGTAAGAGGTTCCGGAGAATGCTTTTGAGGCAAAAAAATTAACGGAAAGGTCTTTGCTGAAGAAAACACCCAGAACTTAAATATTATTGAAATTAAAGAGTACTGAACCGCATAAAATGCCCTTAGATCAGGGCAAAGCCCTTAAAATTCCAGATAGCAGGAATGAAAGTAACACAAGTATAAAGGTAAGCGACCTACATGACAGATATACCGCACGACCACCCGAGGTACGAATCCCTGCTCGCCCGTGAAAAGGTTGCAGCAGGGGTAAAAATGGGAATTACAAGTATCCAGGGACTTATTGCCCAGGGTAGAGGCGAGAGTTTTGATTACCTTATTGGTGAAAGAAGCACAGAGTCCGCCCTGTATGCAGAGAGAGCTGCAGTTGCTGCGCTTCTCCTCGCTGAGAATCCGGTAATTTCAGTAAATGGTAATGTTGCAGCCCTGGCACCTGATAAAGTAGTTACCCTTGCAGATATCACCGGAGCCAGGATTGAAGTAAACCTTTTCCACAGGACTGACACACGGGTACATCTCATAATAGAACAGCTGAAAGCAAGCGGGGCTGCTGAGGTGCTTGGAAAGAACCCGGATGCGAGCCTTGAACTCTCACACGACAGAAGGCTTGTGAGCAGCAAAGGGATCTATACCGCAGATGTCGTGCTTGTCCCCCTGGAAGACGGAGACCGCTGCGAGAAGCTTGTAGAGATGGGAAAGACTGTGATAACAATCGACCTGAACCCTCTTTCACGGACCTCGAAAACAGCCACGATATCTATTGTTGACAACCTTACGCGAGCCCTTGGAAATATGGCAAAATTCGCGCAGGAAATGAAAAAGGAAAGGAAAGAAGAGCTTGTGAAGCTGATAACCACCTACGATAATAAAAGGACCCTTTCCGAAGCGATTTCCGAAATCCAGGAACACCTCAAGACCATGGCCGCAGAAACAGGGTACTGAAAGCCAATAATTATCCAGAACAGGCAACATATGGACCTTATAGAAAAAACGAGGGAATTTGCAGCCACTTTTCATGAAGGAGAGCCCAGTTCCCACGATATGTCCCACATAAACCGCGTAGAAACCCTCTGCATGGAAATCCAGAAAGAAGAGGGAGGAGACCTTCTCATTTTAAGGCTCGCCGCCCTCCTGCATGACGTTGGGGTTATCAAAGAACATGAAGAGGGGGGAGACCATGCTCTCTACAGTTCTGAGATAGCCACCGAGTTCCTGTCGAGGGCAGGCGTTGAAATGAAAACTGTTGAAGCTGTGGCATACTGTATCCAGACTCACAGATTCAGCGGGGGGAAACGCCCGGAAACAGTAGAAGCCAGGATCCTGCAGGATGCAGACAGGCTTGATGCCCTCGGCGCGATTGGGATTTTCAGGTCTATCCTGGCAATGGGAGCTCTCAGGATGCTGAAGCACACAACAGGGCTTGACAAAGGGAGTTCAAAAAAGACTGTATATATAGAGGATCCTGTTGAAGGTTTTAATGAATACATGCGCTACAAGCCTTTTACAATCCCCGAAAGGTTGAATACAGTCACGGCAAAGAGGATTGCAGGAGAAAGGCTGAAGATAATGCACATTTATCTTGAAGCTCTGAACCTTGAAGCTGGAAACGGCAAACATAAACCTTAAAAATAACCTTTTAAGCCCAAGAATTTAAATCCAAATTTTTGAACCCAAGCATTTGAATCAAACTTTTGAATCCAGGCATTTAAATCCAAACTTTTGAATATGAACGTTTAAATCAGAGACCTTGCTGAAGTAAAGAGCCTGTGGAAACGAGTTTAAAAACATTAAATATGGTTTTTTTTGGAAATAATGATGGCTTTTCACTTTCCAGACTATTTCAGGTCGAGAGCTCAGGCAAAAATGTTTTATAAAGACTCGGCACTTTATAATGAAAATTCTAAGAAAATTTTCGGGTATTCTAAAAAGTGCATGAGGATTTTCAGGACAACTTTTTTTATGATAACCTCATAAACTCGTGTTCATCATCTGACAGGTTCAGTTTACAGTTCAGTTTAGTAGATAAAGTTCAATTAAAGGCGGTTCAACAAAAGCGAAGTTAGCAAAATTTCAGTTCAATTAAAGGCGGTCTAATAAAAGCGAAGTTAACAAAGTTGCAATTCAAAAAGGCAGTTCAATAAAGGCGCAGTCAACAGAGTTGAAATTCAAACCTCAGGATATGATGATATGGCTGACATAATAATAAAAAATGCTTATGTTTTAACAATGGACCCGGACGCAGGAGATATAAAAAAAGGGACTGTTGTTATTGAAGATGGAAAAATCACGGAAATAGGAGTGAAAACAAAAGAAAGTGCCGATACCGTGATTGACGCAAAAGGCTCTGTAGTGATGCCGGGGCTTGTAAATACGCATACCCATGCAGCAATGACCCTCTTCCGGGGTTATGCCGACGACCTTCAGCTTGCAGAATGGCTCGAGAAGCATATCTGGCCTGCAGAAGCCCAGCTTACGGCAGAAGATGTTTACAGAGGAAGCCTGCTCGCGTGCCTTGAAATGATCAGATCCGGGACGACCTCATTTGCAGATATGTACTTCTTTATGGACGAGACTGCAAAGGCTGTAGAGGCATCCGGACTCAGGGCTTCGCTTTCTCACGGTCTAATCGAACTCTGGAACGAAGAAAAAGGGGAAAATGACCTGAAAGAAGGAAAACGCTTTGTACGCGCCTGGCAGGGAGCAGCGAAAGGCAGGATAAAAACAATGTACGGCCCTCATGCTCCGAATACCTGTTCTGATGAGTTTCTTGCAAAGGTGAAGGAGGCAGCCAGACAGGACGGAGCGGGGCTTCACATTCATGTCCTGGAAACCGAAGCCGAACTCCTGGCAATGAAAGAAAGGTACGGGAAATGCTCGGTACATATGCTCGATGATATCGGGTTTTTCGGTCCAGACGTGCTTGCCGCCCACTGTGTGTGGCTTTCTGACGGGGATATAGAGGTCTTAAGGGAAAAAGGGGTAAATGTGTCCCATAATCCCATAAGCAATATGAAACTGGCTTCCGGAACCGCTCCCGTGTATAAGATGCTCGAAAGAGGAGTAAATGTCAGCCTCGGGACTGACGGCTGTGCCTCAAACAACAACCTTGACCTGTTTGAAGAAATGAAAACTGCTGCCCTTCTCCACAAACTGAGCACATGCAACCCCACTGCCCTTCCTGCCCGCCAGGTGCTGCAGATGGCAACCGTTAATGGAGCAAAGGCTCTTGGAACGGAAACCGGCATGTTGAAGACCGGAATGAAGGCAGACATGATCATAGTTGACATGAAAAAACCGCACCTCACTCCCTGTTTTGACGTGCCATCCCATCTTGTGTACTCTGCAGGAGGAAGCGATGTCAGGACAACAATCGTGGACGGAAAAATCCTTATGCAGGACTACAGAGTTATGGTGCTGGACGAGCAGAAAGTCATCGAAGAAGCCCAAAAAGCCGCAGAAGAGCTGGTAGCAAGGGTAAATTCCTGAAAACAATCCGGCATGAAAATCGTCCGGGGTATAATGCATAATGCATGATACATAATAATACAGGAAAAGTGAATATTGACAGAATTACAGAAAAAGTAAGTATTGACGGAAATACGGGAAAAGTAAATATTGACGGCAGGATTTAATTACCGGTCTACATAAAGTTTCAGCAGCCTGAGTTACAGGTGTAATTGCAGAGTAACCGATATAAGCCATATTCGGTCATTTCATTCAAAAATTCTATCTACTTCATTCTATCAATCATTTATCCAGTATAACGGGATCACCATGACAGAAAAAGAACTCATAGAATCCGGAAACATGAAAATGGAATGGGCAAGAAACCACATGCCCGTTCTTGCAATCATCAGAGAAAAGTTTGAGAAAGAAAAACCCCTCAAAGGGCTCAAAGTAGGAATGGCACTGCACGTGGAGGCGAAAACCGCAGTCCTTGTCGAGACTCTCGCTGCTGGAGGTGCACAGGTAGCAATTTCAGGTTGCAACCCCCTGAGCACACAGGATGATGTGGCAGCTGCTTTAGATACTCGAGAAAACATAAACTGTTTTGCTAAGTACGGGTGCTGCACGGGAGAATATTACGAAGCAATTGACAGAGTCCTTGATATTGAGCCTGACATCACAATCGACGATGGTGCAGACCTGATTTTTAAGCTTCACAAAGAAAGGCAGGAAATGCTTCCGAAAATCCTCGGAGGCTGCGAAGAGACCACCACAGGGGTACACAGGCTTCATGCCATGGAAAAAGACGGCGCACTCAAGATGCCGGTAATAGCAGTAAACGATGCCATGACCAAGTACCTTTTTGACAACCGCTACGGGACAGGCCAGTCAGCATGGGACGGTATAAACCGTACTACAAACCTGCTTGTTGCAGGCAAGAATGTTGTTGTTGCAGGCTACGGCTGGTGCGGGCGTGGGGTCGCAATGCGGGCTGCAGGCCTTGGAGCAAGCGTAATCGTTACCGAAGTAGATCCCATAAGAGCCCTTGAAGCCAGAATGGACGGGTACAGGGTTATGAAAATGTCAGAGGCTGCAAAAATCGGGGACCTTTTTGTCACTGCAACAGGAAACCGCGATATTCTCACAGCCGACCACTTTAAGGTAATGAAAGACGGGGCAATTTTAGCAAACTCAGGCCACTTCAATGTGGAAATCGACATGGAAGCCCTTGAATCTCTTGCAAAATCCACCAGGACTGCTAGGCATAATATCAAAGAATACGACATTGGCAACAGGCGCATTAATGTGATCGCAGAAGGAAGACTCGTAAACCTGGCTGCAGGCGACGGGCACCCTGCCGAGGTTATGGATATGAGTTTTGCAAACCAGGCCCTCTGTGTCCGTTATATTGCAGAAAATAAGCTTTCGAACGGAGTCCACGGAGTCCCGAGGGAACTTGATACCTATGTGGCAAAATTGAAGCTTGAGTCTATGGGCATAACCACCGATGAGCTCACTTCCAAACAGGAATGCTACATGAGCGGCTGGGAGTGCGGGACGTAATTTGAAATAAGCCACAGAAGATTATTTCAGTAATTTTAAAATATTGATTCACAGGTGCAATGAATGCAGGCAGTTCTCCATCTTCAGAAATGCAGTACATTCATTGCATTTGATTCTGTGCCCATTAGATAAAAATATTGAGAGTTTTTATTATTTATACGGAAAAGGACTCGGGTTTCCCGAGTTTAGAGTATATATTTACTGAGTTTAAAGGGTATATTTACTGAGTTTAAAGGGTATATTTACTGAGTTTAAAGGGTATATTTACTGAGTTTAAAGGGTATATTTACTGAGTTTAAAGGGTATATTTACTGAGTTTAGAGGATATATTTACTGAGTTTAGAGGATATATTTACTGAGTTTAGAGGATATATTTACTGAAGTTAGACGGACATATTATCAAAACTGTACTCATTCGGGGTCTGCTGCGTTTAATTTTAGAACCTTGATTTCTTCAAAACATCCATTAACTATTTTAGGATTAAAATACGGGCTTCTTTTAAGGGAATAACTGGACTTTACGTAAAAGTCACTGCATAAAGTCACTGCATAATAAGATAGCTGACCAGGGTGCTACCAGATATTTATTTTTTTAAACTAATAAAATATATATAACCATACTGAGTTTTTTTATATCTTGAAAATATCTTATAAATAGAACTATGTTGCTTTAAAAATCAACCCTCGGGATGAAGAAACTTAACGGGGAACAGGTTCGTTATAACTTTTTTAAATGGGGAAGGAAAAACACGAAAAACTGAAAGCCTGCTAGAAAACAGGATGAAATTAATTCTGACAACCGGAGAAAGGGGTAGGAAATGGATGAAAAACTAAGGACTTCTGGAGTTCAGGTTATCGGAGATATTGCCTGGGGCACACATTTCTGCCAGTTCTACCGGACGCAGGAAGAACTGGTGAATGTAGTATGTCCTTATTTGAAAGCCGGACTGGAAGGTAACGAACTTTGCATATGGGCTTTGCCGCGAGATTTTGAAACGAAAAAAGAAGCAGAAGAACCTCTAAGAAGAACTATTCCCAAACTTGATATTTATCTGGAAAAAGGACAGATGGAAATAATTTCTTACAAAGACCGGTATGCAGAAAAAGAGATTCCTGACTCAAAAAAAGCCCTGGGAAACTTGATTAAAAAAGCAGATTATGCTTTGCTTAATGGCTATAGTGGTCTGAGACTGGTTCAGGACACTTCATGGCTGAAAAATGACTGGAAGAACCTCACCGGTTATGAAGAAGAACTGGACATTGCCATTGAAAACCGACGCATAACAGCTCTTTGTACTTATTCCTCCGGCAAATTTGACACCGATGAAACTATATACGCGGCTTTGAGCCATCGATTTGTTCTGGTTAAAAAGGAAGGGAACTGGGAAAAAGTTGAAAACCCCAGGCTTAAAAAGGCGGAAGAGAGAGTTATCCAGCCCTCAGAGGAAGTAGAAACCAAAACAGAGGAAGAAAACGAGAACCTGAAGAAATTACTTGAAGAAAGGACAGTAGAGCTTACAGAAGCTTACAAGTCACTGAAAGTAAATGAAAAGCAATTTCTTCAAATCCGGAAAATGACTCATATCGGAAACTGGAAATGGGATATTTTGACCGGGGAATTACACTGGTCTGATGAAGTTTACAGGATTTTCGGACGTGACCCTGAGAGGTTCAAAGCAACCTGTGATGCCTTTTTAGGCTCCGTGCACCCTGATGACCGGGAATATTTGATTAATTCCATTAAGAAGGATTTTGATGAGCAGATCCGGAATATTGATTATCGGATAGTCCTGCCTGACGGAGAAGAACGCACAGTCCGTACACGGGTAGAAATCACTTTTGATGAGGAAAACCAGCCTGTACGAGCCGAAGGGATAGTTCAGGATATTACGGAACTTAAAAGAATAGAAAAAGCTCTGCAAGAACGGGAAGAGCAGTACAGGGCTTTCTTCGAGAACAGCATGGATGCCGTTCTTTTCGCATCACCAGACGGGACTATCCATGCAGCCAATAAAGCCGCCTGTAAGACATTCGGAATGACCGAGGAAGAGATAATCAGGGCTGGAAGAAATGGAATAGTGGATCAATCTGATCCAAGGCTCAAACCTTCCCTTGAAGAGAGAAACAGCACAGGCAGGTTTAAAGGTGAAATCAATCACAAACGGAAAGATGGCACGATTTTTCCAGGGGAAGTATCTACTGCGCTCTTCAAAGACAAAAACGGTCTTATGAAAATAGTTATAATTATCAGGGACATTACCGAACGCAAGAAGGTAGAAGAGGTTCTTCGGAAGAGTGAAGAACATTACCGAATGCTCTTTACAAATATGACAGAAGCTTTCTTCCTTGGAGAAATTATCCTTGACAGGGATGGTAAGCCCTATGATTATCGCTTCCTTGAGGTAAATCCAGCCTTTGAATTCCATGCAGGAGTAAAGGGAGAAAAGGTCCTGGGCAGGTCTCATCTGGAAGTATTCCAAAAAGCGGACCCGACAGTTATCGAAAAATACGGACAGGTGGCTTCTTCAGGCAAACCAGCTCATTTTGAATTTTTTACACATTTAACTAACAGGTTTCTCGATATTTATGCTTTCAGCCCTGAGAAAGGAAAGTTCGCAGCGATCTTCAGGGATATTACAGGGAGGAAGAAGATAGAAGAGAAAACTCGCCAGCGGGCAGAAGAGATGGAGACATTGATGGAAGTCGCGCCTGTTGCCATCTGGATTGGCCATGACCCGCAATGCAATAACATAACAGGCAACAGGATGGCAAATGAGTTATATGAATCTGAAGTCGGAGAAAATGTCTCTGTGAATTCCAATCCTGTGCGGCGTTTCTTCAAGAATGGCCATGAACTGACTGTAGATGAGTTGCCAATCCAGAAAGCCGCCCTTAAAGATATCAATGTGCGTGACGAAGAGATAGATGTACTGCTGCCGAGCGGAGAATTGAGGACTCTTCTGGGATCAGCCAGCCCGTTACATGATGCAGAAGGCAATGTGCGCGGAAGTATTTCCGCATCTATAGATATTACTCAGAGAAAAAAAGTAGAAACCGAACTGACAAAAACCCTTGACAATTTAGAAAGCCTGATTAAAGGCCGCACAGCAGAACTTGAGAAAGCTTACAGTTCTCTGAAGGAGAGCGAAAAAAAACTTGCCGAAGCTCAGAAGATGGCCCATATTGGGAACTGGGACTGGGATCTTGTAACTAACAAAATTTACGCATCTGATGAGATGTGTCGAATTTTTGGACTTGACCCCCAGGAATTCGATGCAAGTTACGAGGCATTCTTAAATTACGTGCATCCGGCCGACCGAGACCATATAAATGCAATCTATAGGGCTGTATTAGACGGAAAAGAACTTGTTGGTATGGATTATAGAATAGTCTCAGCTAATGGGCAGGAGCGCGTGGTCCACGGTCAGGGTGAAGTTACATTTGACAGGGAAAATATTCCGGTCAGAATTAGAGGGACAGTCCAGGATATCACTGAACGTAAAAGAACAGAAAAAGCGCTTGAGTTAAGCGAAGAAAGATATCGCATAATAGCCGAACAGACAGGGCAGCTTGTGTACGACTACAATGTTGAGGAAGACACCGCTGACTGGGCAGGAAATATAGAAGAAATTACAGGATATACACCAGATAAGTTCAGAAACATGAACCTGCAGTCCTTAATATCCCTTATTCATCCCGAAGACGAGAAAAAATTTCTGGAAAAATATGAAAGATTTCGGACTTATGGAGGTACTTACAGGTCAGAGTATCGCTTTAAAATAGAAAATGGGGAGTATATTTATGTTGAAGATCAGGGAGTCGGCCTGAAAGATGCAAAAGGTGAGATAAAAAGAATTCTTGGTACAATTAAGGACATTACTGAAAGAAAAAAGGCAGAAAAATCCTTTGCAAATATCGAGGCCGCACGCAAAAGGGAAATTCATCACCGCATTAAAAATAATCTTCAGGTCATCTCGTCTTTGCTTGACCTTCAGGCTGAAAAATTCAAAAACAAAAAAAATACTGGAGATGCTGACGTTCTCGCAGCCTTAAAGGAAAGCCAGAATAGAGTAATGTCTATTGCTTTGATCCATGAAAAATTGCACGAGAGTAAAGGAACCGATAAACTGGATTTTTCTCCCTACCTTATGAAACTTGTTGAGAGCCTTTTCCAGACTTATAAAATTGGAAATAAAGATCTCAGCCTGGACATGGATCTTGAAGAGAATATTTTCTTTAATATTGATGTCGCAGTTCCTCTCGGGCTAATAGTCAACGAAATTGTTTCGAACTCTCTAAAATATGCATTCAGGGATAGAGATAGAGGAACGATCAGGATTAAACTCTGCAGGGAAGAGAATGAGAAACCAGAACACCAAAAACATGAAAACAGCAAAGGAGACCGTAAAAGCAGTATCAATAATTTTATTTTAGCAATCTCGGACAATGGTGCAGGCCTGCCTGAGAAGTTAAACGTGGAAAATGCAAGTACACTTGGGCTTCAAATCATAAATATCCTGGTAGAGCAGCTGGACGGAAAAATCGAGTTAAGCAGGAGTTCTGGAACTGAATTTACTATAAGGTTCCCGGTAGCATAAAGAGGATATTGAGGATAAGAAAAACGGACTTATTTTCAAAAATGTGATATGAAAAGCTGGAAACTCAGGGCCTGGTTTTGAGAAAAAGCAAAAGAGGCGGCTTCAAATAATTTTAACTTCTGAACAAATAATGCGGTAAGAGGCATGAAGAGGTAAATAGGACTCTATTTCCATTCATAGAAAAGTGAGAATATTTACCCGCTTTAATTACAAAACAAGATAAAAAAATAATTAGTTACTAATACCCGAATAGCATTTTTTATAAACTGGAGTTTTCATTAAGAAAAACATAAGCCTGTGATTCATATTGGGAGAGCATTTACAATTCTGTTTTCTTTCACAAATATCCAGATCAAGCATGAAGGTCAAATTACCTTATTTTGAGGAAATCTAAAACTTCTAAATCTAAGACTTCTTTTACTGAAAGGGGATTTACATAAAATTATAAAACCGGGTAAAATCTGAGAACTGGCCAGACTCTTATAAAAAGAGTGTTGCAAAGGTGGTGCAGGGATGAGCCAGGAGAAGGTATGGGATGAGCTAGGAGAAGGTATGGGATGAAAGGACAATTGAGAAAATCTGGAATTGATGCAATTGGGGATATCCCATGGGGGACTCACTTCTGCCAGTTTTACCAGACAAAAGAAGATTTGATAGAGATAGTTGTTCCTTATTTGAAAGCAGGTCTGGAAAACAACGAGCTTTGCCTGTGGATTACTTCAGACACTCCGGGTGTGGAAGATGCAAAGGAAGCCCTGAGAAAGAGTGTTCCTGATATTAATACATATCTGAACAGGGAACAGGTTGAGATCATTCCGGAAACTCTTTTTTATCTGGAAAAGGGTGCTTTCGACCAGAAGAAAGCACTGAATATCGGGACTGAAAAGTTTCTCCGCGCCGCAGAAGAAGGATACTGTGGCTTGAGAACTATTGGAAACCTTTCCTGGCTGAAAAAATCAGATTGGGATAATTTCGCTGATTACGAAGAAAAAGTAGATAGTGCTATTGGTAACTACAGGATAATATCGATGTGTGCTTATTCTCTTGATAAATGCAATGCAACCGATATTATCGATGTTGTTGCCAACCACCAATTTACCCTGATTAAAAGGGAAGGAAACTGGGAGCGGATAGAAAGTCCCAGACGCAGGAAAGCAGAAGAAACAGCTGTTCAGGCCACAAAGAACTGGGAGTATACATTTGATGCTGTCCCTGACCTTATAGCCATACTTGACACGGAATACAGGATTGTCCGTGCTAACAGGGCAATGGCTGCAAGACTGGGCATAACACCGGAAGAGTGTGTGGGTTTAACCTGTTACCGTGTTATCCACGGGACGGACGAGCCTCCTTCTTTTTGTCCTTACAGGCAACTGCTTAAGGACGGAATTGAGCACACAGAAGAAGTCCGTGAAGATTCCCTAGGTGGCGATTTTATATTGAGCGTCCTGCCTCTTCACGATTCAAAAGGAAAAATTATAGGGTGCACTCATTTTGCCCGTGACATAAACGAAAGAAAGAGATTGGAAGAGCAAACCCGTCAGCGGGCAGAAGAGATGGAAACAGTAATGGAAATCGCGCCTGTTGCAATCTGGATAGGCCACGACCCGCAGTGCCATAACATAACAGGCAACAGGATGGCAAATGAGTATTTTGAGTCCCGATCAGGAGAGAACGTCTCACCGAAAGTAACATCATTAAGGCGTATTTTCTGTAAGGGCAGCGAACTGGCTGTAGACGAATTGCCCATGCAAAAAGCTGCCTTAAAAGGTATCGAAGTGCGCAACGAAGAGATAGACGTGTTATTGCCCAGCAGGGAATGGAGAGTATTACTTGGATCAGCAAGTCCTCTGCACGATGCCAGAGGTAATGTGCGCGGCAGTGTAAGCGCTTTCATTGACATAACCGAGCGCAAGAAGGCAGAAGAGGCGCTTCGCAGGAGCGAAGAAAAGTACCGCAACCTCATAGAGACAGCAAATGAAGGGATATGGATACTTGAATGGGTACCTGATACTGGAGCCAGGACCATTTATGTTAATAAAAAAATGGCAGAGATGTTAGGTTGCAGCCGGGAAGAAATGATTGGAAAATCTGTGAGGGATTTTACCGACGAAGAGGGTAAAGCTATTTTCGAGCTAAATATGAAAAGGAGGGAGCAGGGAATCAATGAGAGCCACGAATTCAAACTGCTGCGTAAAGACGGCTCACCTTTATGGGCCCTTGTAAATTCCAAATCCCTTTTTGATGAAACTGGCAAATTCACGGGTTCCATAAGCATGCTCACCGACATTACCGGGCGGAGAGAAGCGGAAACTAAACTCAAAGAAACACTGGAGAACCTGGAAAAGCTGGTTGAAGATCGTACATTAGAGCTGGAAAAGGCTTATAAATCGTTAAAAGAAAGCGAAACACGGCTTTCCGAAGCTCAAAGAATAGCTCATATAGGAAACTGGGACTGGGACCTTCTAACCTGTGAAATTTACTGGTCCGAGGAAATGAGCCGTATTTTCGGGCGTGATCCTCAGAAATCAGGCGCAAGTTATAGCGAATTTTTGGATTACATACATCCTGATGACCGGGACTATGTGAAAAATGCCATGAAAAGAGCGATAAAAGGAGAGCTTCTTGCGATAGACTACAGCATCCTTCTGGAAGATGGGGAAGAGAGCACAGTACATATGCGGGCACAGGCTGTTTTTAATGAGAAAAATATCCCCATTAAAATAAAAGGAACGGTTCAGGACATTACTGAGCGCAAAAAAGCTGAAAAAGCTCTTGAGTTAAGTGAGGAGAGGTACCGGATAATAACCGAGCAGACAGGGCAGTTAGTATACGATTATAACATTGAGAAAGATATTGCTGATGTAGCGGGAAATATTGAAGAGCTTACAGGATTCACTTCTGAAGAACTGGGAAATATTAACCTGAAATTGTGGACCTCCCGCATCCACCCAGAAGACCTGAACAGGTTCCTGGAAAATCATAAAAAATATTTAGAACCGGATAGAAAATCTTACAGAATAGAATACCGTTTCAGAAAAAAGAACGGAGAATACATTTACCTCGAAGAGAACTGGGTCTCTCCAGAAGGTGATAGGAAAAGCAGTGTGAAAAGAGTACTTGGGGTAATTAAAAATATTACGGAAAGAAAACAGGCAGAGAAAATCCTTGCAAACATAGAAACCGCACGCAAAAAAGAGATCCATCACAGGATAAAGAATAACCTTCAGGTGATTTCTTCCCTTCTTGACCTCCAGGCTGAAAAGTTCAGAGCCAGAGAACATTTTAAGGATCTGGAAGTCCTTAACGCTTTTCGGGAAAGCCAGGACAGAGTGATATCCATTGCCCTGATTCACGAAGAGCTTCACGAAGGCAAGGGAAAAGACACATTGAATTTTTCCCCGTACCTCCACAGACTTGTTGAAAACCTTTTCCAGACCTATACCCTTGGAAATGCGGATATCATTTTAAACATGGATCTGGAAGAAAATATTTTCTTTGATATGGATACCGCAGTCCCGCTGGGACTTATTGTGAACGAACTTGTTTCAAACTCCCTCAAATATGCATTCCAGGGACGGGATAAAGGAATAATCAAGATCAGGCTGAACAGGGGAGAAAATGGAAAAACTGTAAGCAGCAAGCATGAAAACAGGAAAGAAGGATACGGGAGTACAAATTTTATTTTAACGGTTTCGGACAATGGAGTTGGCATTTCCGAAGGCTTCAGTATGGAAGACTCTGATACGCTTGGCACACAGCTCGTAACAGCTCTTGTGGACCAGCTTGACGGCAAAATCGATTTGAAGAAGGATTCCGGAACCGAATTCATCATAAGGTTCTCAATACCAGAGAAAAAATGAGAAGTCCTCTGAGCTAGGAGATCCTTTCAGAATGATTATTTTATATATATCTCCATGTGCCGAACCGGTGAAGGAAAAAGAACTTCAGAATTACACCTTAACAGGAATGCTGTATGGGATGATGAAGTTCGGGACAGGACATGGAGAGGAAACGAAAGAGTTTGTCCCCATATATTTTAAACTCTTGAATTTATTGCTGTAGGAAAAATGATTCCATTTTCACTATGGAAAAGTGAGGATATTTAACTGCTTTAATTACAAGACAAAATAAAAAAATAATTAATTACTAATACCTATAATAACATTTTTACAATCGGGGAATTTGTATTAGAGGGCACTTAAAACGAGAATTCATAATGGGATGACATTTTAATTCTTATTTCTTTCACGAAATATTAAAATCACAGATAGCACTACATTATTTTTGGAGATATAACTCTTGGAGATATAACTCTTGTAATGATGGAACAGGCCCGGAGAAGGGGATGGGATGAAAGGACAAAACAGGGAGTCTGGAATTGATGCAATTGGGGATATCCCATGGGGGACTCATTTCTGCCAGTTTTACCAGACAAAAGAAGATTTGATAGAGATATTTATTCCTTATTTTAAAGCGGGACTCGAAAACAATGAATTATGCCTCTGGATTACTTCAGAACCTCTGGGCATAGAAGAAGCAAAAAAATTCCTGAAAAAAGCGGTTCCTGATATTGAGATTTATCTTGAGAAAGGACAGATAGAGATTATTCCGGAAACCTTTTTTTATCTGGAAAATGGTGCTTTTGACTCTTCCAGGGCTTTAAATAAAGGGACTGAAGGGTTCAATCGTGCCATAAATAATGGATATTGCGGTTTGAGGTCAGGCGGAAATATTTCCTGGCTGAAAAAAGCAGATTGGGACAATTTCACTGGTTACGAAGAAAAAATAGATAGTGCCATTGGTAACTGCAGGATAATATCGATGTGTGCTTATTCTCTCGATAATTGCAATGCAACCGATATTATCGATGTTGTTGCTAACCACCAGTTTACGTTAATTAAAAAAGGAAGAAGATGGGAGAAGATAGAGAGTCCAAAACGCAAAAAAGCAGAAGAAGCAGTTATTCAGGCCACAAAGAACTGGGAGTATACATTTGATTCTGTCCCGGACCTTATAGCCATAATTGATACCGAGTACAGGATTATCCGGGCAAACAGGGCAATGGCAGCAAGGCTCGGCATGGAAGCGAAAGAATGTACAGGCCTGACCTGTTATCGCGCTATCCATGGGACAGACGGACCTCCCTCTTTTTGCCCTCACAGGCAACTGATTAAAGATGGACTTGAACATACCGCAGAGGTTTTTGAAGACTTTTTAAAAGGTTATTTTTTAGTAAGTGTGTCTCCACTCCATGATTTAGAAGGAAAACTCATTGGGAGCGTTCATGTTGCCCGTGATATAAATGAACGCAAAAAGGCTGAGGATGCACTTCGCCGGAGTGAGCAACACGCCAGGCTAAAGCTTGAGAAAATTCTCTCGCCTGTAAATGACACATACGACTTTGAGCTTTCTGAGATTATAGACGTCCCGGTAATTCAATCGCTTATGGATGATTTTTATAAGCTTACTTCCTTCCCTGCAGGTCTGAACGATCTCAAAGGCAATGTTCTGGCATGTGTCGGATGGCAGGAGATCTGCACCAGATTCCACAGAGTTCACCCCGAAACATGCAGGCACTGCATAGAAAGTGACATGGAGCTGTCCAGGGGCCCTACTCCGGGAAAATACAGGATGTACAAATGCAAGAACAACCTGTGGGATGTGGTAACTCCTATCATGGTGGCAGGTCAGCAGGTCGGCAGTATCTTTTCAGGGCAATTTTTCTTTGAAGATGAGTCTCTGGACTACGAGTTCTTCCGATCTCAAGCCCGGAAATACGGCTTCGATGAGGATGAATACATATCAGCGCTTGAAAAAGTTCCGAGGTTAAGCAGGGAGACTGTTGACGCAGGTATGGCTTTTTTGATGGGGTTCGCCAATATACTCTCACAGTTGAGCTACGGCAATCTCAAACTGGCACAGTCCCTTGCGGAGCGCGATTCTCTGGTTGCTGCTCTGCAGGAAAGCGATGAGCGGTTTCGCTCAGTTCTAGAGAACTCTCTCGATTCTGCATATCGCATGGATTTCCAGAATAACCACTTCGATTATATGAGCCCTGTGATAGAGCAGATTACAGGCTTCTCTGTCAGGGAAATAAATGCAATGACCATCAATAATGGTCTTATGAACCGAATTCACTCCGATGATCGTCCTCTTGTCGATCAGGAAAGTGCTCAATCGTTAGTTGAGGGTTTTGGGGCACAAGAGTACCGTTTCAAATGCAAGGACGGAAAATACCGCTGGTTAGCCGATCATTTCTCGATCATTAAGGATAAAACCGGCACGACTCGTTTTAGAGCAGGTATTGTCCGCGATATCACCGAAAAAAAGCAGGCTGAAGAAGCCCTTATAAGAAGTGAGAACAACTTCCGTACACTGGCGGAAAATTCCCCGGACATAATTTCCCGCTTTGATAGACAGAACCGCCACATCTATGTTAACCCTGCTGCTGAGGAACCTTATGGGCGCCCTCCGGAAGAAATCATCGGGAAAACTCACAGTGAGCTTGGCATGGATCCTGAAAAGGTAAAGTTCTGGGAAAGCCACCACGAAAAAGTTTTTGCCACTGGAAAGCCCGAATCAATGGAATTCGGGTATACGTCATCTCAAGGAAAAGAATACTACTTTAATACACAGGTAGTACCAGAGTTTATTGATGGCAAAGTAACCTCTATCCTTGTAATTTCCCATAACATTACGGATATAAAAGAAGCAGAATCCCGGTTGAAAAATACCCTGGAGAATCTGGGAAATCTGGTTAAAGAGCGCACAGTAGAACTTGAAAAAGCATATGTATTATTGAAAGAAAGAGGAGAGAGTCTTGCTGAAGCTCAAAATATGGCTCACATAGGTAACTGGGAATGGGACATTGTGGCTGATAAAGCGTACTGGTCCGAAGAGATGTATCGAATTTTCAAACGTGATCCTCAAAAATTAGCACCATCTCTAGATGAATATTTAAACTATATTCATCCCGACGACCTTGACTACTACTGTAAAGTCAATGATTATACAAGAAATATACGTACTTCTGGACTTGATTTTAGAATTGTTTTAGCTAATGGGGAAGAACGTACACTCCACATAAAATCAGATTTTATATATAAGGATGAAAATCTCCCTGTTCGAGTAAAAGGAATAGTTCAGGATATTACCGAGCGTAAAAAGGCTGAAAAAGCCTTTGTAAACCTTGAGATTGCCCGCAAAAAAGAAATTCACCACAGGATCAAGAATAACCTGCAGGTAATTTCTTCCTTACTCGACCTCCAGGCTGAAAAGTTCAGAGACAGGAAATACGTTGAGAATTCGGAAGTTCTGAACGCTTTTCGGGAAAGCCAGGACAGAGTGATATCTATTGCCCTTATTCACGAAGAGCTTCATGAAGGCAGGGGAAAAGATACATTGAATTTTTCCCCGTACCTCCAGAGACTCGTTAAGAATCTATTTCATACTTACACCCTTGGAAATGCGGATATCAGTTTAAACATGGATCTGGAAGAAGATACGTTCTTTGACATGGATACTGCCATCCCTCTGGGGTTGATTATCAATGAGCTTATTTCTAACGCTCTCAAACACGCATTTCCAGAGAGAAAAGGAGAAATTAAAATTAAACTTTACAGGGAATTAAATGGGAAATATAATACAGGAGCTGAAAGCAAAAACGAAGATCGTAAAGGCACCATCTTCATTTTGAAAGTTTCAGATAACGGAACAGGCCTTCCTGAAAACCTTGATCTGGAAAATCCTGAAACTCTTGGTATGCAGCTGATTACTGCCCTTGTAGACCAGATGGACGGGGAACTTGGAGTAAACGGGGATTGTGGAACGGAGTTCTGCATAAAATTTGCAATAAAAGAAAAATAAGAAGAACTATCAGTTAAAGTCCTTAAGTTAAAATTCCCTTAACAGGTATGAACAACTACTTAAGTGTGGAGACTTTCAGTTTAATTCTCACAGATGGTGTCTCTTTTTTAGAAAGCGATGCTTTGTTAATTGATGCTTCATTTTAGAGGGTGACTATCGGGAAATCGGGAGGTTATTTAAAATCAGGGCAAAAGTTTCAGTTTACCCGAAAATATGGAGGAATTATTCAGTTTATTCAGTTTTTGGCCTTACTTTTAAAAAAGTGAAAATAATCGTACATATATTTTACTGGAAAAATCAGAAAAATATTTGTATAAAATCCCCACATTACAAATAAATTTACGAAAGATTTTCAAAAATTTAGGGACAAAAAAGGAACTCACCATAAGTTATAAATAGTATAGCTATAATTAGAGGGTTGCACCGGTGAAAGAGGTGCTCCCTGATGCAGCGGGGCAGCAGGGTTGCATGCTGAGAAATTGGCATTCAGTGGTGCAAAACATAGAGGTGGAGAGATAAACAAACTGGGCCCGTAGCTCAGTCAGGCAGAGCGACTGGCTTTTAACCAGTCGGCCTAGGGTTCAAATCCCTACGGGCCCGCCATGTTCTTTATTATGACTGGCGGAAAGGCCATCCGCTGGAGAAATCTAATCAAGTTTTTTGAATGCTTTATTTTTGGAGGAAAGGATTTGACAAAGTTCAGCCTGCTCGACCATGAGGCGGTCCCCAAGCATGAAATCATGTCTGAGGGCGAGTTAAAGTCTGTTTTAAGCAAATATTTTATTGAAAAGGAACAACTTCCGAAAATCAAAGTGCAGGATCCTGTTTGTAAAGAAATAGGAGCTGTCGTCGGAGATGTCGTGAAAATAACAAGAAAAAGTCAGACTGCAGGGGAGGCAGATTATTACAGACTCGTGATTGAGTAAGCGGAGGGGAGTTAAAACCGCTTTCAAAATCATATTTTTTTCACTGAATATCTTTTTGAATCCCATGCACCATCATACGGAAAGATTCAACGACTGCATAAGATCCAGACATGAAGGATCACCATTTATTGATTTTCATTTTACCAAAGCAAAGAGGGTGCTATCATCGCGTTAGAAAGCAGTATACTGTCGCAGGCCTATTTTACACGGGACAAGATAGTGCAGCACCATATAGACTCATTTAATAAGTTTATAGACTATGGGCTGCAAAAGATCATTGATGAACAGAGAATAATAGAAACCGACATTGAGGACACTTATCTCAAGCTCGGCAAGATCCGGGTAGAGCATCCGGTGGTGAAGGAGGCAGACGGAGCGATTGAAAAGCTTTACCCGAATGAAGGGAGGCTCAGAAACCTTTCGTATTCAGGCCCCCTCTACCTTGAAATGAGTGTCGTAAAAGACGGGATAGAGTCAGAGGCAATGGAAGCAAAAATCGGGCAGCTTCCTGTTATGGTCAAGTCCAAAATCTGTAATCTCCTCGGACTCAGCGAGGTAGAGAAAGTCCGCTATGGAGAAGACCCTCTCGACCCCGGGGGATATTTCATCATCGGCGGTACGGAAAGGGTAGTTATGACCCTTGAGGACCTTGCTCCCAACAAAATCCTTGTTGAATTCGGAGAGCGCTACGGTGATGAAATAGAGGTTGCAAAAGTATTCTCACAGAAGAGAGGATACAGGGCACTCGTAATTGTGGAGAGAGGCAGGAAGTCCCTGCTTGAGGTTTCTTTCCCATCGATATCCGGCAGAGTGTACTTTATTACACTTATGAGGGCTCTCGGGATAGTAACTGACGAAGATATCGTAAATGCGGTTTCGAGCGATCCCGAAATTATCAAGTTCATGCTGGAAAACCTTGAAGAAGCCGAAGTCGAAACCCAGGAAGAGGCAATCGAGAAGATCGGAGCAAGGGTTGCTGCAGGGCAGGCCAAGGAATACCAGATAAAAAGGGCAAACTACGTAATTGACAGGTATCTTTTCCCACACCTTGGAAACGACGTCAGAGACAGGGTCTCAAAAGCTCATTTCCTCGCAAGAATGGCAGAGTCCTGTTTTGAGCTGGCACTTAAAAAGCGTACTGAAGACGACAAAGACCACTACGCAAACAAGAGGCTTAAACTCGCAGGCGACCTGATGGAAGACCTTTTCAGGGTATCCTTTAACAGGCTTGCAAGGGACATAAAGTACCAGCTCGAACGCGCAAACATGAGGAACAGGGAACTTAATGTTGCCACAATTGTAAGGGCAGACGTTTTAACTGACCGCCTGCAACACCCGCTGGCAACAGGAAACTGGGTAGGAGGCAGGACAGGTGTTTCCCAGCTCCTTGACAGGAACGATTACATTTCTACACTTTCTCACCTTCGCCGCGTAATTTCACCACTTTCCCGTGCCCAGCCTCACTTTGAAGCCCGTGACCTGCACGCAACTCAGTGGGGGCGTCTCTGTCCTTCCGAAACTCCAGAAGGTCCGAATTGTGGCCTTGTGAAGAACTTTGCAGAAATGGTCGAACTCTCAACCGGGACAGAAGAAATAGAGAACATGAAAAAAATACTCTACGACCTTAATGTCGAAAAAGTGGTTGTGAAAGTGCCAGAAATCCCGGCAAAAATAAAAGAAATATTACTCGATGAATTCGGGGAAGAGATTGTTGAAGAGTTTGAAGAAACTCCTGAACCCGAAACCAAATTCAAAGATGATGATTTCTACGATTATTCAGATATGGACGACTCTGGATCTATGTATGGTGACTGAGGGGTTGATGTCAGATGGCTAAAGCAAAAGTATTCATAAACGGAGAGCTCGTCGGGACTCATGACAACCCTGCGGAACTCGTAGAAGAGCTCAGAAAAATGAGGCGGCAGGGATTCATATCCAGACAGGTCAATATAGCTCTAAATGACAGTACCAGGGAAGTAATTATAAATTCCGATATGGGCAGGGCAAGAAGACCTCTTCTGGTTGTGGAAAATGGTTCTCCCAAAGTAACCGAAGAGCATGTACAGAAACTGAAGAACAAGGAAATCAGTTTTGACGACCTTGTGAAAGAAGGCTGTGTGGAGTATCTGGATGCCGAAGAAGAGGAAAACGCATACATTGCCCTCTATGAGTCCGACATTACTGACAGGCATACCCATATGGAGATCGACCCCGAAATGATGCTCGGCATCTGTACCGGGATGGTCCCTTACCCGGAACACAACGCATCTCCGCGTAATACCATGGGTGCAGCCATGATCAAACAGTGTATCGGAGTCTCCACAGCAAACCAGAAGTTAAGGCCGGATACCCGTGCCCACGTCCTTCACTATCCTCAGAGGGCACTCACCAGAACAAGAACATCCGAAGCAATAGGCTTCGATGACAGACCTGCAGGCCAGAACTTCGTAGTAGCAATTCTGTCTTATGAAGGATATAATATTGAAGACGCCCTGATCTTCAACAGGGGTTCAATCGACAGAGGGCTCGGGAGAAGTCATTTCCTCAGGACTTTTGAGGGTGAAGAAAGAAGGTACCCCGGTGGACAGGAAGATAAATTCGAAATTCCTGACTCCGAATACCGCGGAGCCCGCAGTGCAGAAGCATATGCAAACCTTGACGTGGATGGGCTTGTGAACCCTGAGACCCCTGTAGGCCCCAATGACGTGCTTATAGGAAAGACCAGCCCTCCCAGGTTCCTTGAAGAGCCTTCCGATTTCGGGATTGCAGTAGAACAGAGAAGAGAAAGCTCTGTTACCATGCGGTCTAACGAAACAGGGATTGTGGACACAGTAATTCTTACAGAATCCATTAACGGAACCCGCCTTGCCAAAGTAAAGGTAAGGGATGAGAGGATCCCGGACATAGGGGATAAGTTCGCTTCCAGGCACGGGCAAAAAGGAGTTATCGGCTTAAAAGTCCCTATTGCGGACATGCCTTTTACGGAATCAGGTCTCACCCCCGATCTGATGATTAACCCGCACGCAATTCCTTCACGTATGACTGTAGGACACGTCCTGGAAATGATCGGCGGGAAAGTGGGCTCAATGGAAGGCAGAAGAGTAAATGCAACAGCCTTCTCAGGAGAAAAAGAGGACGATTTAAGAGAAGCCCTGAAAAAACACGGCTTTGCCCACACAGGAAAAGAGGTTTTCTATGACGGAGCAACAGGCAGGATGATCCCTGCAGATGTCTTCGTTGGTGTAATCCTTTACCAGAAACTTCACCACATGGTTACTTCCAAGATGCACGCAAGGTCTCGCGGACCCGTACAGGTGCTTACCCGTCAGCCGACTGAGGGTCGTGCAAGGGAAGGTGGTCTCAGGTTCGGGGAAATGGAGCGTGATGTTCTGGTAGGGCACGGAGCAGCCATGTCCTTAAAAGAAAGATTGCTTGACGAGTCTGACAAAGTGGTTGAACTTGTCTGCTCGCACTGTGGAATGGTTGCAACATACGACAAGCAGAGGAACGTAGCTTTCTGTTCGGCCTGCGGTGCTGACACTGATATATATCCTGTAGAGATGAGCTATGCTTTCAAGCTGTTACTTGACGAAATTAAGTCTCTTGGAGTCGCTCCCAGGCTTAACCTTGAAGATGCTGTATAAGTGAGGTGGACATATGGCAAACGTACCTCCAATTCCTAAAAGAATTTCTTCTATCAAATTCGGCTTAATGTCCCCAAAAGAAATCCGTAAGATGAGTGCAACCCCCATTATCACGGCTGACACTTATGATGACGACGGGTTTCCAATTGACATGGGGCTTATGGACACAAAACTCGGAGTTATTGACCCCGGGCTTCGCTGCAAGACCTGCTCTGGCAGGGCGGGTGAGTGTCCTGGACACTTCGGGCACATTGAACTTGTTGCCCCTGTTGTCCATGTAGGTTTTAACAAAGTAATCAGAAAACTTCTCAGGGCAACCTGCAGGAAATGCAGCAAGATCCTTCTGGAACCGGCACAGAAGCAGCAGTTTCTGGACCAGCTTACTGCAGTTGAAGAGATCGGGCACATGCCTGATGACCTGATTAATGAAGTATATAAAGAAGCCAGCAAGGTGAAAAACTGCCCTTACTGCAATGAAGAACAACTTGAAATCAAGTTCGAAAAGCCCAGCGAGTACCTGGAAAACGGAGAGAAGCTGACCCCTACCGAGATAAGGGACCGCTTTGAAAACATCCCTGACGAAGATATAAGGGTTGTAGGGATGGACCCGAAAAACGCAAGGCCTGAATGGATGATCCTTACAGTCCTGCCGGTACCCCCTGTTACCGTACGTCCTTCAATTACACTGGAATCCGGGCAGCGCAGTGAAGACGACCTGACCCACAAGCTGGTAGACATTATCAGGATCAACCAGCGGTTCCAGGAAAACAGGGAAGCAGGAGCTCCACAGCTTATCATTGAGGACCTCTGGGAACTTCTCCAGTATCACGTTACCACATTCTTTGACAACTCGGTTTCAGGAATTCCGCCTGCAAGGCACAGGTCTGGAAGGCCTCTCAAGACCCTCTCCCAGCGTTTAAAAGGTAAAGAAGGGAGGTTCAGGGGAAGCCTGTCAGGTAAGCGTGTTAACTTTTCAGCCCGTACTGTTATCTCCCCTGACCCGAACCTCAGCATAAACGAAGTCGGTGTGCCCATGCCCATTGCAAAGATCCTGACAATGCCTGCAGTGGTGACCCCAAGGAACATCGAACAGCTCAAGGTCTATGTAAGGAATGGTGAAGATATCCACCCGGGAGCAAACTACGTTTTCAGGTCAGACGGCAGGCGCATAAAAGTAACCAATATGAACAAGGAAGACCTCGCCGAGAAGCTGGAATTCGGCTGGACTGTGGAGCGCCAGTTAAAAGACGGCGATACTGTCCTTTTCAACAGGCAGCCTTCTCTTCACAAAATGAGTATCATGGCGCACTCAGTAAAGGTTCTGCCGAACAAAACTTTCAGGCTGAACCCTGCAGTCTGTCCTCCGTATAACGCGGACTTTGACGGGGACGAAATGAACATGCACGCCCTCCAGACAGAAGAGTCAAGGGCTGAGGCAAAGATCCTCATGCAGGTCCAGGAGAACATCCTTTCCCCGCGTTTCGGAGGTCCCATTATCGGAGGGATCCACGACCACATTTCAGGTCTTTTCCTGCTGACCCGTTTTGAGAATAGGATTTCCAGTTTTGATGCTTACGACCTTCTCAGGAAGAGCAGCGCACGCAGCCTGCCTGAACCTGCAGGGCATGATGAGTACGGAAAACCGTACTGGACAGGAAAACAGATCTTCAGCCAGATCCTGCCTGAAGGTCTCAATGCAGAGTTCTCAGCTCAGGTCTGCTCACACTGCGATACCTGCAAGAAAGAAGAATGCCCGAACGATGCCTATGTGGTAATCCGGGATGGAAAACTCATTACAGGTACCGTAGACGAAGCGGCAATAGGGGCTTTCAAAGGAAAGATTCAGGACCGCATCATCAAGGAAATTGGCCCCGAAGCAGGAGCCCGCTTTGTGGATGACATGACTAAACTGGCAATCAGGGCAATCATGCGCACGGGACTGAGTTTCGGAATTGCTGATGAAGATATCCCGAAAGAAGCCAGGATCCAGATCAATGAGGTCCTCACAGAGGCTGAAGATGCCGTGCAGAACCTTATCAAGTCATACATAAATAAAGAGCTTGACCCCCTCCCGGGAAGGACCCTTGACGAAACAATTGAAATGAGTATCATGCAGAAGCTGGGTAAAGCCAGAGACAAGACTGGTAACATAGCAGACAGCCACATGGGTCTTGAAAACTCTGCAGTTATTATGGCTCGTTCGGGAGCCAGAGGTTCTATCCTCAACCTTACTCAGATGGCAGCCTGTGTCGGCCAGCAGGCAGTGCGTGGTGAGCGCATCCGCAGAGGGTATGCAGGCAGAACCCTGCCCCACTTCCTTGAAGGTGACCTGGGATCGGATGCCCATGGGTTCGTTAAGGCAAGCTACAAGAGCGGGCTCAACCCGACCGAGTATTTCTTCCACGCCATCGGTGGTAGAGAAGGTCTTGTGGACACTGCGGTCAGGACATCGCAGTCAGGTTACCTGCAGAGAAGACTTGTCAATGCCCTTCAGGACCTTGAGGTCCAGTACGACCTTACAGTAAGGGATACAAGAGGTGTGCTTGTACAGTTCAAGTACGGGGAAGATGGAATTAACCCGACAAAGAGTGATTTCAGCAAACCCGACACTATCCACAGGATTGTCCGTTCCGTAGTAAACAAGGAGGTGGCATGATGAGCATCAGCGAAGCCACAGTAGACAGCATGATAAAGGACCTTCCACTTCCTTCTAACATTTTAAAAACTCTGAGGGACGATGTTATCAAGGCAGGGGTAAGCAAAAAAGAAATGGAAGAGATTATAGAAAGGGTAATGGAAGAATATACGGTCTCGTGCATTGAGCCCTGTGACGCTGCTGGAGTTGTTGCAGCCCAGTCAATAGGAGAACCGGGCACTCAGATGACGATGCGTACCTTCCACTACGCCGGTGTGGCTGAGATTAACGTTACCCTGGGTCTTCCTCGTTTGATTGAAATCGTGGATGCAAGGAAGATTCCGAGCACTCCTATGATGACAATTGCCCTTTCCAAAGAACACCCGGAAGACTATGCTTACGACAGGGAAAAGACAAGAGCCCTTGCATGGGAGATTGAAGCAACCAAAATAGACCATATCGCTGACGTTACCACTGACCTTTCCCAGATGAAGCTTATAATAGACCTGCACGAAAAAGCAATGGAAGGCAGGAATATTACAATAGACCGGGTAAAGGAGAAGTTCAATGAAGAGCTCAATGTCCTGGTCAGCATCTCTCCTGATATAGACAACCAGATTGTTATCACTCCCGGAGAGCCTTCTTACAGGGAACTGCTCCAGCTTGCAAAGAGCATCCACAATGTTACCCTCAAAGGCATAGAAGGGATCAAAAGAGTCGTGGTCCGAAAAGAGGGCGAAGAATATACCCTGTATACAGAAGGGTCGGCTCTTCGTGAAGTCCTGCAGTTTGAAGGCGTGGACAGGACCAGAACCAGCACAAACAACATTAACGAAATTTACGAAGTGTTGGGGATCGAGGCTGCAAGAAACGCAATCATCAAGGAGGCTACGGATACCCTGCGTGAACAGGGTCTTACCGTGGACATCAGGCACATCATGCTTGTGGCAGACCTTATGACTTCGGACGGGGAAGTAAAACAGATAGGCAGGCACGGTATTTCAGGTGAAAAGGCAAGTGTATTTGCCCGTGCGGCTTTCGAAGTTACTGTGAACCATCTTCTCGATGCAGGTATGCGCGGATACGTGGACCAGCTGCAGGGTGTTACGGAAAACATCATTGTCGGCCAGCCGATCCGCATGGGTACGGGAGACGTACACCTTATAAGCAGAAAAGCAGAGAAAGTGGTGGAAGTACCACCGGAAATCGAAACAGCAGAAGAAATTGAAGTCGAAGAGGGGTGAAGTCCGGTAAAACCCGGACACGACCTATAATTATTTAAATGTATAATCTGATACAGGACGGGTCCATATCGGACACATATTACCTTAATAAACTTCATCAAATCCTGCTGCAGAAACTTGAGTCCGCGAGGCTCATAACCAGAAAATTGATATAAGGCATCAGGTATTTAGAGTACCATATACTCACCGAGCTTGGAATCTTTATTTAGAAAGAGATAGAGTAGACGAGCGAATTTGAGACGAGAGTTGATGAAAATGAAGATTAATGTTGATAAATCTCTTATTAAGGCTGTGAAAACAGGAAAAGTAATAATCGGAGCCAACAGGACCGTTGATGCAGCAGAAAATGGCTCAGCAAAAATGGTGGTTCTGGCATCAAACTGCCCGGCAGATATTAAGAAGAAAGTTCAGGAAACAAATGTTCCGGTTCTTGAATACGAAGGCACAAGTGTGGAACTCGGGCCCGTATGCGGAAAGCCGTTCACGATTGCAGCCATGGCAATCCTTGATGCAGGCGAATCAGATATACTTGCAGCTACAGCTTGAGAAAAAGGAGTTGCAGCGTCTTGGGTGAAATAAGACTTACTGCAGAAAGCATCCAGTACATTGCATTGTTTGAAAACATGACACGGGCCAAGATACTTGACTGTATCCCGGAAGAGGAAAGGCTTGTGTATGTTGTAAAGCAGGGCGATATGGGGCTTGCAATAGGCAAAAACGGAGAAAATATAAACCGTGTTAAAAAAGCCCTGGACAAACCCATTGAGCTTGTGGAGTATTCAGAGGATCCTGTAACTTTTATCAAGAACGCCTTCGGACCGGTATCTGTAAGTTCAGTGAACCTTACAAATAAAAATGGCAAGCGATTAGCTTATGTAGAGGTACCCAATAAAGAGAAGGGACTTGCCATCGGTCGCAACGGTAAGAATATAGAGAAAGTGAAAATGCTTGCACGTCGTCATCACAATATAGAAGACGTGATCCTGCAGTGATATCCCTTTAATTTACGTTGATCCATTAATCCGGCGTTGAAGGACAATTCTTGCATTTGATGCAAAATCAGGAAACTGTGATCAATTATTAACGGAGAATTTACTATGGCTAAAGGAAAATATGCAGCTAATATACTCAAACAAACCAGGAAAGATGCCCGCTGGAAAGACACATACTACGGCAGGCGTGTTCTTGGTCTGAATGTTAAGGCTGACCCGCTTGGTGGTGCACCTCAGGGTCGGGGAATAGTATTGGAAAAAGTAGGAGTCGAAGCCAAACAGCCGAACTCCGCAATCAGGAAATGCGTAAGAATCCAGCTCATTAAAAACGGGCGTCAGGTAACCGCTTTCTGTCCCGGAGACGGTGCAGTAAACTTCATTGACGAACACGATGAAGTTACCGTAGAAAGGATCGGAGGCCGAATGGGCGGTGCTATGGGTGACATTCCCGGCGTACGTTTTAAAGTAATTGCCGTAAACAACGTGTCCCTGAACCAGCTGGTCATCGGCAGATTGGAAAAACCCAGGAGATGATTTTTTTGTACAAGATTTTTGGGAAATGGGACCCTACGGAAGTTGAGGTCAGGGATCTCGGAATTAAGCGCTATGTCAGTCTTGCACCTGTAATTGTTCCGCACAGCAGTGGGAAACATGCCAGGCAGCAGTTTAACAAATCCGAAATTTCCATTGTAGAGCGCCTCGCAAACAACCTCATGAGGACAGAAACAAACACTGGAAAGAAGCAGGTGACCCTCCGCGCAGTCGAAGAGGCTTTTGATATCATCAACAGGAAGACCCAGCAGAACCCTATCCAGATT
>WPCH01074600.1_pt1 | contig 31266 bp, 30 predicted proteins | sample 5399881 | NCBI WGS metagenome assembly WPCH01 (sample SAMN12869468, study PRJNA574797) | sludge metagenome | isolation source: wastewater treatment of pH5 | place: China:Beijing | collected 2019-05-20
TATACACGCTCGCTCTTCTATGGTAAGATGTTGATAGTTCATAGTTTCTCCTTATTTTGTTTGTTTGGTCACTTACATTATAAGAGATTCTATGAACCTTTATTTTTTATTTGTGTGTTGCACTTGTTATACTAATCTATCTGCAAAAAGAAAAGAGCATTTAAGCTCTTATTCAATAAATTCAAATTCAAAATCAAAGATTCTAACCACATCACCATGTTTAGCACCTTTAGCACGAAGTGCTTCATCAACACCCATACTTCTCAGTTGACGTGAAAACCTTTTTACAGCTTCATCCTTCGTAAAATCTGTACGCTCGAAGATTAGTTTTAGCTTGTGTCCTGTTAGTTCATAAATACCATCAGAATTGACATCGATTGAAAAATCAGGTTCTTCTGATTCAAGTTGATATAATTTATAGGTATCAGGTGCTTTTTCTTCAATTTTTGGTGCTTTTTCAAGCTCATCTATAATCTTATAAAGTAGTTCATCAACATGTCTTCTCTCATATGCAGAGATGACAAAAATCTCTTCGTTTATCTTTTCTTTAAGATCTTTTAGTTTTTCATCTGTACCTGGCATATCAATTTTATTAGCAACAATGATTTGAGGGCGTTTTAGAAGTTCCTCATTATACATTTCAAGTTCATAATTGATTTTTTGATAATCTTCATATGGGCTTTCCCTCGTTAAATCAATGACATGTAAAAAAACACGACAACGCTCAATATGCTTTAAAAAGCGAATACCAAGACCAGATCCTTTATGTGCGTTTTCAATTAATCCAGGTAAATCAGCAAGTACAAACGACTTTTCACCCACGTTAACCATACCTAAATTAGGATGTAAGGTGGTAAAAGGATAATCTGCTATCTTTGGTCGTGCGTTAGAAACAACAGAAATCAGTGTTGATTTTCCAACACTTGGATAACCGACTAAACCCACATCAGCTAAAACTTTTAATTCAACTTTAATCTTTCGATAAACACCGGGATCACCATTTTCAGCAAAGTCAGGTGCTGGATTTTTATGTGTCGCAAACGCCATGTTTCCACGACCACCTTTACCACCAGCAGCAACCACTAATTCTTCACCATGCTTCGTGATTTCACCTATTTTTATCGATTTGTCTTCACTATAAACAATGGTTCCAAGTGGAACCTTAACATAGGTATGTGAAGCATTCGCTCCATGACAACCCTTTGTTTTACCATTGACACCATGCTCAGCTTTAATATGACGACGATATCTCAAATCAACTAAGGTTGACATACCTTCATCACCAACAAAAATAACGGAACCACCGTTACCGCCATTTCCACCCCATGGGCCACCATATTCGACATATTTTTCTCTGCGATACACAGCAATCCCGTTTCCACCACGACCGCCATATACCTCAACAACGACTTCATCTACAAACATAAAAACACCTCATTTTTTACACAAAAAAAGGATAACTAGGTTATCCTTCGTACACGGACACTTGTGTGCGGTCACGGCCTAATCTTTCGTATTTTACGATACCGGTTACTGTAGCAAACAGTGTATCATCGCTACCACGTCCAACATTTTCACCTGGATGAATTTTAGTTCCTCTTTGGCGGTAGATAATTGAACCAGCTGTTGCAAATTGTCCATCTGATAATTTCATACCTAAACGTTTGGAATGGGAATCGCGACCGTTACGAGTAGAACCTACACCTTTTTTCGATGCGAATAACTGTATATTTAATTTAAACATGTTATCCCTCCTTCTGATTTTTCATATATTTCGGATATTGTTTTTCTAAGTCAAGTAATGTATATTCCAAGTTTTGCATTAGACCTAATACGATGTCATGATCGTTTTTAAGTCTCATCTTGAAATAACCTTCATCAATCGTTAAATCAACGTTGTGATTTAACTTTAAATGCTCAATTGCATTCGCTGTCACTAAAATGGATGTAGATACAGCGGCACATACGATATCTTTACCGTGTGCTTTATAATTGGCATGTCCAGAAACTTTAATTTCTTTTAAGTCTCCATTTTCATATAAAAACGTTGCGTTAATCATGTTCTTATGCGGAAATTGATTCAACCACGAGTTTTGTATATGCTTGTCTGTGTCCTTGCTTGCGTCTGTAATTTTTTCTGACTTTGTACTTAAACACGATGATTTTTGGACCACGACCGTGTTTAACGACTTTTGCAATGACTTTCGCACCTTCTACTGTTGGAGTACCGATAACGATATTTTCTCCACCAAGCATGAGTACTTCGGTAAATTCAAATGTTTCGCCAGCTTCGACATCTAATTTTTCAACATAGATTTCTTGACCTTCAACCACTCTAACTTGCTTACCGCCTGTTTTAATAACTGCATACATGTTGCTACACCTCCTTATATTCTCTGAAGACTCACTATTAAGGTAGCATTTTTGCGTTTAAAACCTTCTCTATGTGGTACAACAAAGATATTTTAACGTAGTTAGGTAAAAATGTCAATATAAATATACTTTTTCTTGTTTTATTTCGTTCAATGCTTTATTTAAGTTTTTATGAGCGAATTTTTGCATAAAAAAAGATGTAGAAGAATTATTTCTCCATCTACATCCTCTTTACATGTTGTTAACGTTGGCCCTTATCATAAATTTGTCCAAGAGCTTTAGGTGCTCTTGAAGATTTAGATAAGAAAGATAAAACAATGAGTGTCGCAATATATGGACTCATTCGATAGAATGCCTCAGGAATACCAATGTTTGCTAGGAAAGGAATATTATTATAATATTGCCCCAAAACACGTAAGAAAGCGAAGAACATAGCAGCTAAGAAAACAAAACCAGGTTTCCAATTTCCAAAAATTAAGACAGCAATCGCTAAGAACCCTAAACCAACCATGGTTGGTGCATATTCAGTCAGTGTATTTGCAGTAAATATCGCTCCACCCATACCTGCTAATGCGCCTGAAATCATCACAGCGATAAATCTCATTTTATAAATATTAATACCAAGTGAATCTGCAGCATGAGGATTTTCTCCACACGCTCTAAGTCTTAATCCAAACTTGGTGTAATTAATGATGACAATAGTTAATCCTAAAATGATTAATCCAATAAATAAGCTTTGGAACATTTGTTTAAAGAATATATCACCAATGAAAGGAATTTTTGATAATAATGGGAATTCAGGGATCATAAAGCGGGTTGTAAAACTAATTTGTGATCCACCAGTAGGTAAGCCAGTAGCAGTTTTTTGAGTACTTCTTGCTACGAAGATAACAAATGCGGCTGCGAAAATATTAAGAGCGGTTGCACTAATAATTTGGTTAGCTTTCATGTTAATCGATGCAAACGCATGTAGCATCGAAAAGATGGCACCAAATATTGCAGCAACTAATACGGCGATTAAATAAACTAATTGGTTGTTTAGTGAGAAATTTCTTTCAATGATCTGAACAGCCCATATACCAAAGAAACCACCAATAAGCATGATACCTTCCAAAGCAATATTCGTAACACCGCTTCTTTCAGAGAATAAGCCGCCAAGAGCCACAATCATTAATGGCATGGCAATTAACAGTGTTGATTGCATGACTTGATAGAAAACATCCATTATTTTGCCTCCTTTTTAGCTTTACGCGTTTTGAAATAGGCTTTAATTTGAGCTTTATATCTTCGATAGATTAATTGTAGAGCTGCGGAGATTGCAGTTGCATAAATAATGACTGAAATAATCATATTAGAAATTTCAGGAACAAAGTGTGGTTGCATATAAACTCCACCTTGTCGAATATGACTTAAGAAGATTGCAGATAGAATAGCACCTATCGGCTCACCTAAGCCAAGTAATGCAACAGATATACCATCAAAGCCTTCAGTGAAAACATTGACATCTGTTGAAATGGTTTTACCAACATTTGAATAAAGAACAGCACCTGCTAAACCAGCAATCGCACCTGAGATACCCATTGATAAAATGATATTTCGCTTTGTATTCATACCTGCATATTTACTACCTTCAATACTGAGTCCAGATGCTCTAAGTTGGAATCCAAGTGTTGTTTTATATAAAACGATATGAAGGATAATTCCGATAACAATCGCTAAAATAAAACCGATTGATAATTGTGAGTTTGAACCTAACACACTTCGAAATAAATATGGTATTTGAGCTGTTGGTTGAATACGTCTTGATGCTCCACCTGTGAAGTTATTAATAATGTTACGAATTATTAAGAATGAAATCAAGTTGGCAGCAATCCAGTTTAACATAATGGATGTGACGACTTCATTCACATTTCTAAATGCTTTTAAAATCCCTGGGATTAAGCCCCAAATCATCCCAGCAATTGAACCAAGAATTAAGGCTACCATCCAATGAAATGGAGCAGGTATCTTCCATAAAACTCCGATATGAGCAGTCACATAGGCTGCAATCATCATTTGTCCAGAAGCACCAATATTAAATAATCCTGTTCTAAATGCGAAAACAACAGCTAAACCTGTAAACATAATGGCTGTTGAATGATGAAGGACTGTTGCAAATCCTCGAATGCCGAATGAAAAACCACCAATCAGTAGTCGTCCAAGACCAAAGAGTGCCATGGAAGGATTGAAAATAAGCATCACAACGATACCTGCAAGTAATCCAATCGCAATCGCTACTAAACTGGGTTGCATCTTGATGAAGAATCGTTTAAGTATAGCTAGGAATCGATGAAGGATATGAATTAGTTTTTCTTTATTCATGGTGTACAACCTCCCTCTTATTTCCAAGCATGTATAAACCGAGTTCATTGACATCTGCTTTTTTAGCATCAATATTTGCGACAATTTCTCCCTCAAACATGACTAAAATTCGATCGGATAAATCCATAACTTCATCTATTTCAAGAGATACCATTAACACAGCATTTCCTTTTCTTCTTTCTTTAAGTAACTCTTCATGAATCATTTCAATTGCACCGACATCCAATCCACGTGTCGGTTGAACGGCGATCAATAGTTGATGTGGTTTTTCAATTTCTCTTGCCAAAATAGCTTTTTGTTGATTTCCACCACTCATACTTCTAACAATGGTCTTTGAACCAGCTTCTGAACGAATGTCAAAGGCATTTATTAATTTTTCTGAGTGATCTTTGATATGATCAAATTTCAAGAAAAATCTACTTTGAAATTTTTTCATATAGAAATTTTGCAAGATTAAATTACTTTCTAAATCAAAATCTAAGATAAGACCATGTTTTTGACGATCTTCTGGAATATGTGCTAAACCAAGTTCATATTTTTCTCGAATTGATTTTTTAGTAATGTCAAGATCTTTGATAAACACATGTCCATGTGAAATAGGCATTAATCCTGTAATCGCTTTAATCAATTCTGTTTGACCATTACCATCAATTCCAGCAATACCTACGATCTCACCACTTCGCACTGTAAAATTGATGTTTTTGCATACTTGTTTGATTTGAGAAGTTACTGTTAAATCTTTAACGGTTAAAATTACTTCTCCTGGGGTCTTAGCTTCCTTATCAATTTTAAAGGAGACAGTACGACCGACCATCATTTCAGCCATATCTTTTGTTGTGATAGAGTCTACATCTACGGTATTAATCAATTTTCCTCTTCTTAAAACAGTGCATCGATCAGCAACCTGTTTGATTTCATTCAGTTTATGTGTAATTAAGATAATGGTTTTACCTTCTCGTGCAAAACCTTTCATAATTTGAATAAGTTCTTCGATTTCTTGAGGAGTTAAAACGGCTGTAGGTTCGTCGAAAATTAAAATATCACTATCTCGATAGAGCATTTTTAATATTTCAACACGTTGTTGACTACCTACTGTAATATCTTTGATATAAGCATCTAAATCAACTTTTAAATTATAAAGATTAATTAAGTCAAGCACTTTTTTGCGTGCTTTACTATATGATAAAAAACCGTTTTTAGTATCTTCTTGTCCTAAAATAATATTTTCAATCACTGTAAATGATTCAACCAATTTGAAATGTTGATGAACCATCCCAATACCTAATCGATTTGCATCATTTGGCGTCTCAATATTGACTTTTTGTCCGTCAATGAAAATTTCACCTTTTTCTGCTTGATATAATCCAAACAGAATAGACATTAATGTTGATTTACCTGCACCATTTTCACCTAAAATAGCATGTATTTCACCTTTTTTAATGCCAATTGATACATCATCATTTGCTACAAGAGATCCAAATACTTTTGTAATATGCTTCATTTCCACTTTATAGTTCATGCAGCAACCTCCAATTTTGTAATAAATCAGGGGAAACAAATCAATGTTTCCCCTGATGTCTTTAAGTTTATTGTTTTAAATCTTATCCTTGAGCTTTAGCTACTAAACCAGTAGGAACAGTGTAACCTAATGCGGCAATATATACACCAAGTTGAGCTGGAGAGATTGGAGCACCAAGTACACCAGCTGATAATTTAGCAAATATGGCATCATAAGCAGCAGTATTAAATGTTGTAAATCTGTCAAGATTAGCTGGTAAACCAACTGCATCTTGAGCTGCACCTAAATAGATTGATCTTCCACCTTGGAAAGTACTACCATAAATGTCAGCTAAACCATTTTGAACTGCAACACCAAGTCCTTTTAATGCTGATGAAATCACGCGAGTACTTTGTTCTCTTTGATCGATATCAACACCAATAACCCATTTGTTAGCAATTTCTTCTGCAGCAGCCATGACTGAGTTACCAGCACCACCAGCAGCAGCATGAATGACTTGTACACCACGATTATACATAGCAGTAGCTTTTGTCTTGTATTCATCACTTGGTCCAAATCCTCCAAGGTATTCATAATTAACAGCTGGGAATTCAAAATTAGCAATTCCTAATTCATATGCTGCATAATATGCACCACCGACAAATCCTACACCAAATCTAACAACAGCAGGAACAGCCATACCACCCATAAATCCGAGTGAAGTAAAGCCATTTTTAACAGAAGCATATCCTGCTAACCAACCAGATTCATGTTCGTTGAAGAAAATAGATAATGTGTTTGGAGCGATATCAGGAACATAATTACCTGAATGAGGTGCACCGTCAATTAAAATAAAGAATACATCAGGATGTTCGCTTTGAACAGCATGAATGGCTGTTTCAAAAAGGTAACCTGGAGTAACAATGATCTTATAACCTTGATTAATTGCAAACTCGATTGTTTCTACATAATCGTCATCAGAAACGTCTGCAGGACGGAAATAAGCGTGTTCTTTATTATTAGCAGTTGCATATTCAACGATACCTTCCCATGTACCTTGATTGAATGATTTGTCATCGATATCACCGACGTCAGTAATCATAGCAATCTTGAAATTTGTTGGATCAACTGTCTCATCTGATGGTTTATCATCAGCACAAGCGATCATAAAAAAAGACACCAAGAGTAAAACAAATCCTAAATAAAATCTTTTCATTCTTTTTCTCCTCCAATTTTTTTTGAGGTATTACATACCTAACACTATTAGTTTAACTAAATTGACATACAATTGCAATGATTTCTTTCAATTTTTAGGATGATCATATAAAAAAGATGCGATTGCATCTTATTCATTATCATCAATTGTTTCTTTTTCTGGCTTTTTAAAAAGCCCAGCTATTTTTTTAGGTAATATCATAAAGGCATCACCAATAACAGATGGTAACATTTTAGCAGCTTCTAAAAGGGCATTACGTCTGATATCTTCTTTTGATATTTCTTTTGCATCACTGAATAAATATTTACGTGTCACAATACCAATTCGAAGTGTCAGTAGGGCATTCGAAATACCTTGTGTAACCGAGGATAATAAGGGTTTAACTAGTGGTATTTCACCAAGTGTGTTCATGGTTGACTGTGGAAGAACTTGTGAGATATCCATGTTTTCTAAACCTTCAGCGATGAGTGCTGTTGAGAAAACATTTACCGTTAATTTTGCTAAATTCTTATAAGATGGTCTAAATCCACACATCACAACGAGTTCTTTAATCATTTTCAAATTAACGACAATGACAGTATAGAAATCAAGTTTTCCATTTTGTGATATCGCGGTTGAGATCATCACAGTTTTTGCATTTTTCTTAATGATTTTATTCATTTTTTTCTTGATATGTTTATTAAAGGTATGATTAAGTGAAAGTCTTAAATCTTCAGCGTTTGAATTTAATGCATCTTTTAAACGAACTTGTTCTTCTTCTGGAAGATCTTCAAACTCAAGTAGTCTTCTAGCTACTCTCTTGTAGAGTGCATAGTTTTTGCGGTCTGCCTCATCGAGTGTAGTGGAAACTGAAAAAGTCGGAGAAAAAGCAATAATATTCACAGGTCTAATAATCAATAGATAAACGAGTATCGTAGCTAATCCATAAAAACCATATTCTACAAATGGATGAATTCTTCTTAATCGCTCACCTACATCAAGTACACTTGATAGTAAGATTAAAATAAATAAAATGATAAATCCGATCGCAATCGCATACCAAAATAGTTTAGTCGAATCTTTCTTTTTCATTTAATCACTTCCTTTGAAATGATTATAGCATGTTTTTTGAGATAACGATGTTAAAGCTTATATAATTTTTGCTTGATAATCGAGTAAAACTCATGATGACCAATAATGATATGATCGATAATATCGATTCCCATAACGTCAGCTGACTTTTTCAATAAGTCTGTCGCTTTTAGATCAGCTTGAGATGGATGTGCATCACCAGTCGGGTGATTATGAACGAAAAGGATAGATGCACATGCATGTTTGATGGCTGACTTAAAGATTTCACGGGGATGAATTAATGTTTGATTGATTGTCCCAATAAATATCGTTTCTTTTTTGATGATCTCTGATTTTGCATTAAAATAAAGCACGATAAAATGCTCTTGTTCTAAATGCCCAATCTGAGGATAGAGTAAGTGATAAACATCATGTGCAGATTGAATTTTCATCTTATAAACTCTTGGTAGAGCAGATAATCTTCGACCCAGTTCAATCGCTGCCATTAAAGTGGTTGCTTTAGCAAGCTTAATCCCATCTATTTGCATCAGTTCTTCTGTCGTCATTTTCTTTAAATCTGATAAAGACTCAAGATGATATAACACTCTTTTAGATAATTCAATAACAGATACATCCTTCATCCCAGTTCTAAGGATTAAAGCAATCAATTCTTCATTAGATAATCCTTGAACGCCTTGTAAGATAAGTCTTTCTCTAGGTCTTTCCTCTTTTGGCATTTCTTTAACGATATACATAAAAAAGCACCCCATTTCACTTAATAATAGAATGAGATGCTTGCATTTACTTTAAGGTTTTATCAGTTTATAGGAGGCACGCGTTGCAACATAGATTAAATGAATAAATAAAACAATCGATAATATAAAACCAATCACCCAAAAATCACCTAAAAAACTGTAAAAAGATTGAGCTTCTTCTGGAACATGTCGTAAAAATAGATGATTATCATCAAGTAAAAAATTAATCGGATAAATGATGGCTGCATAAATTAATAGTGGTCCTCCTGATTTCCAAAAATCAAGATAAGACATATATAGTCGACGTACAATGAGATAATATAAATTACCCATTAAGAAAAAGCCGTGATTGAAAAAATAATGAATATATCTAAAATGTGGAAACTGATAGGTATGATTAGCAATCACTAAACTAATAAGTGCACCTGCTATTGCCCATGGAAAAATGAATTTAATGAGTTTTTCGCTATCTAACCATAAAGCAATCGATGTGACAATCATGGAGATTGCACAAACACCTAAAGGTAGAAAATCTGTATCAAATCCGAATGTATTCGTTCGCCATATGAAAAAGATGATTTCAAAAATAATCATGGTGATAGGTAAAATTCGGTGCATGAAAAAGTAAAATGTTTTTGATAATTGATCTCTTTTCAAACTCATGTAGATGGTAAATAAGATGAAAAATAGAATTGCAAGTACATGAGAAACACCAAATATTTTAAATGTTTCAAATCGATCATCAAAGAAAAACATAGTTGGTCTCCTTATGGTTTATTACTTTTATTATAGTCCTAAGAAATTGAAAATGATAAAAAAAGAGCATGGAATGATCCATGCCCGGTTTTATTTTGTTTTGACGTTGTTGACCATCAAGTTCAGTTTAGTTACTGTTCGTTGATCTAAGCTAGCAAGTGGAATACCTGTAAAATCTGGTGTATCTTCATAATATTCTAAATAAGCTCTTGCCCAATCTTTTTTCCATACATAATCTTCATCTGTGATAGGTCCATCATAGGTTGTAATCATATCATATGTTTGTTGAAGAGGTGTAGCATATCCAATTACTGATGCATTGTCATATGCGACTCGAGGATCTAGAAAGAAATTAATGAACTCATGTGCTAAATCGACGTGTCTCGCATTTTTAGGGATAACAAATGCATCCATAAATGCTAATGTTGTATCTGGTATAAAGATATTATATGGAATATCATCGTATGCCTTACCATCCGCTAAATCCGTATAAAAGACATCAAGGAAGTCTCCTGTCCATACAAAAGCCAAATCAAGATTATCATTTTGAATATCTTTCTTTAATTGATCATCGGCCCATATCTCAAATTCAGCATCAGACAAAATGGTTTCTGCTCTAGAAATGTTTAAATCTGTGACAATGTTTGGATCTTCATTTAAGTAAATCATCGATGTTGCATAAGCAAATTGTGGTACATCATACATCCCACTACGTGTTCCTGAAGGTTGCAAGTCTTTCTCAAAATAGGCATCCCATTGATACGTTTCAAGTGCTTCTTCTAATCCAGAAACACGCTTGTTATACATCAATCCAAAAGTTCCCCAAAAATAGGGCACATAATAATTTTCTGAACCTTCTTGCATCGATGCTCTAATTTTCTCTAAGCCTTGAAGATAGGGATTAGTAGTTGAATTATAATTAGTTAGTTTTTCAAATTGAATCTCTTGAAGAAGGTCTTTGTTCATCATTTTTTCGATCATGTAATCCGATGGTAAGATGAGATCATATGCTGTTGTTCCACTTTTAAGTTTGGAGTAAAAAAGTTCGTTTGAATCAGCAATCGATACTTTAACTTCGACTTGATAAAGTTCTTCAAACTCGATGATTAAGTCATCATTCATATATTCACCCCAATTTAAGATGAGTAAAATACGTGAAGACTGACAACCTGAAAGGAGTAAAGAGACAAAAGATAATGTCAATAATAACATGACGATTTTATATTTTTTCATGTTTTTTAACTCCTTTTTTAGCAAGTAGTTGATACATAACTAACACACCTAATGTGAGTAAGGTTAAAAGTGTTGAAAATGCGTAAACCGAGGGGTTTAAATTTTTACGACCAATTGAACCATAAACCCATATCGATAAATTATCAAATCCATTACCAGTGGTAAAATAGCTAATCACAAAATCATCCACACTCATGGTAAATGCTAAAAGCATACCTGAGAAAATACCTGCCATAATGGCTGGGACAATCACTTTTCTTAAAGCTTTAAAAGGTTTAACACCTAAATCGAGTGCTGCATCCATTAAGTTAGGATCGGTTTCCTTTAATTTGGGGAGTACACTTAAAATCACATAAGGAAGGGTAAAGAATAAATGAGCGAGGATCATCGTTGTCGGTCCAAAGATGTAGGGGAATATCGGTAATAAGAGTGAAAAGACAAGCATGAGTGAAATCCCAGTTACAATATCGGCATTAAGTAGTGGAATATTATTAAATAACATGATGTGTTGTCTTCTCTTTTTTTCAAACGAGTAAATACCCACAGCAATTAACGTCCCTAAAATCGTAGCTAAAGAGGTTGCTACAAAAGATGTTAAGAGTGTGTTTCTAATCGCTGAAGCAAGGCTACGAACAGCAAACATTTCTTTATACCACTTCAAAGTGATGTGTCCAAAACTTTGGACATTAGTGCTTGAATTAAACGATTGTAATGCAAGCATTAAAATCGAGATGTAAAGCATAAATACAATAAGACCAACCATGATTCTTGAGATGACTTTATAGGCTTTCTTTAATGTTCGATAGTCTTTATAGCCATATTCTTCAAGGGTTGCTATAGGATAGTGTGTCATAGGAGTGTTTCTCCTTCCTTATCGACCTTAGATACAATAAGCAATGCACCTAAAATGAAAACTAAGATGACAACGGATAAAAGTGAACCAAAATTATAATCCATATTTCTAAATGATTGTTCAATAATATTACCAATCAGTAAAATATTACCTTCTCCTAATATCTCAGGAATCGCAAATCCACTCATCGATGGCAAGAAGACTAAAATGGAACCAGTTGCAACCCCTTTAAGTGATAAAGGAAATATAACCTTCCAAAATTTTTGCATATCGGTTAAACCTAAATCAAGTGCAGCTTCTTCTAACGAATAATCAATTTTTTCTAGTGCTGTATATATTGGTAAAATCATAAAGGGTAAGTAAGTAAAGACAAGTCCAATTATGACTGCACTAGCAGAACCTTTAATATCAAGCATGAAAAAGGAACCAAATAAATCGGTTAAGATATTGTTTCCTCCCATGAGATTGCCTAATGCTTCTGTACGAAGTAACAAATTAGACCACATGGGTAGGATAAAAATGGTTAAAATTAAAAATTTATTTTTGATCTTTGATTTGAAGACATGATATGCGACAAAATAACCTAACACAAAAGAAATAAATGTTGTGATGAGAGCAAATAACAAACTATTTCTAAAGGCAATCAATGTTGAAGATTCAAGTAAAAGACGAAATGCTTGTGTAGAAAAGGTAGCTTCTTCAAAAGATAAACCTTCAGAAAATAGAAAAGATAAAACCATCATCACAAACATAGGGAAAATAGCGAGAATGAGGAGCCAAACCACATAAGGTTTAGCTAAGATTTTAAACTCCTTGTTCATGAGCTTCTACCTTCATTAGATGAATCTCATAAGGATCTACTTTGAGTCTAATGGAATCGCCGATTTGATAATTTTCATAGGTATTTACAAAGAGTTCTATCCCATTCACATCGACAGTTAATTCATTATGTACCCCTTTAAAGATGGCTTGTGTGACTGTTCCTGATAATTTTGCTTGATCAAGATCAACGACATCAAAATCCTCTGGGCGAATGACGACATCAACTAATTCATGTGGATTAAAGGTATAACCTGTACATTTAAAATCAACACCCATAAAATGGACTAAATCCTTTTTAAGATATGTTCCTGGTATAATATTTGATTCACCAATAAAATTCGCGACATAACGATTTACGGGCTCATTATAAATATGTTTTGGTGTCCCAAGTTGTTGAATGACTCCATCTTTCATGACGACGATGCGATCACTCATAGTCATCGCTTCTTCTTGATCGTGTGTGACAAAGATAAAGGTGATTCCAAGATGTTTTTGCATCTCTTTAAGCTCATATTGCATGTTTTGTCTTAACTTTAAGTCGAGAGCTGCAAGCGGTTCATCGAGTAATAATATTTGAGGCTTATTCACAAGTGCACGAGCGAGTGCGACTCTTTGGGCTTGACCACCTGAGATTTGAGTAATCTTTCTTCTTTCATAGCCTGTTAATTTGACAAGCTTTAAAGCATCCATCACTGCTTGATGGATTTTTTCTTGAATCGTTTTCTTTAAGACTTTCTTATCTGTGATATCACTTAAATGAAAGAAAGAGATTAAGTAATCTTCTTTTCGATTATTTAATCCAAAAGCAACATTTTCAAACACATTTAAATGTGGAAATAAAGCATACTTTTGAAAAACGGTGTTAATCGGTCTCGCATAGGGAGGAAGCTCATTAAATACTTTTCCGTTAATAATGATTTCACCTGTGTTCGGCTTTTCAAAACCACCAATCATACGTAGTGTCGTCGTTTTACCACACCCAGACGGCCCAAGTAAAGTAATAAATTCATTTTCATAAATAGTTAAATTCAAATCATTGACGACGATGTCATCTTCAAACTGTTTGGTGATATGAGATAACTCAATAATCACTTTGTTGTCCACAGGCGGTACCCTCCATTTAATTTTTTTAATACATTCAAGAATTATATACCTTTTTTTCGATTTTGCAATACTTTTTTCATTCATTTTTTTACCATTTTTTTGACTCTAAAGAATGGGCTTTGTTAAGCCATTAATTGTAGAGATTCAGATATAAAAAAAGTGAATTATTTTCACTTGTTTTCATTTTTCTTTCATGATTAAAAAAGAAAAGACAACTACATGATAGCTGTCTTTATTGTTGATTGTTGTGATTTCATATAACCAGCAAAATGAAGAGATCCTAAGATGAGCAAAATATCCTGATTATTCATCTTCTTTTTAATGGATTTGACTGCTTCAATCGGATCTTTAATAAAGGGTATCATCTCATTTGAATAAGGTGATAAATCTTGATATCTTACATCAGGAAAAGATGTGAGTGTGATAAATGATGCGAAAGATTTCACCTTATCAATCATACCTAAAACATCTTTATCGCCTAATGCACTAAATAAAACATGTATTTTTTTACCTTTGAAGGTTGTTTCAGATAACGAGATAAGTGCATCAATGGCATGTGTGTTATGTGCACCATCAATATAGATATTTGGCGCAATTTCTTCTAACCTACCTGCCCATGTTGCTTTCTTTAAGCCATGTTGAATGTGATGTGTTGATATTTTCGGAAAAAGGTAGTGAATCGCTTTGATTGAAATGAGTGCATTTAAGTGTTGATAATCACCTAAAAGTTTCAATTCATATATCGTATGATCATGAATAAAGCGTATAGGATTAAAAGAGATGACTTTGAGATGTTTTTGAGTATAAAGCTCAAAAGTTGCTTGATGTGCTATACAATGATCAATACATTGCTGATGGAGTGTTGGATCAACGGTTGTTATTAAATGGTGGTATGGTTTAACAACACCTAGTTTATTATATAAAATAGATTCTAAAGTATGACCCAGTTGTTTCATATGATCAAATCCGATGGAGGTAATTAAACTCACATCATAATTTAGAACATTGGTTGCATCCAATAACCCACCAAGTCCTACTTCCATGACGATGACATCCACTTTTTCATTTGAAAAGTGAATGAGACTCATGAGGGTGAGCAACTCAAAAAATGATAAAAACTCACCATACTCTTTTTCAAAAACGATATTAAAATCATATATGTGATTGATAAGATTTAATAAATCTTCATCACTGATATCTTCAAACTGTACTTTAATTCTTTCATTAAAACGCACCAAATAAGGTGAAGTAAATGTACCCACCTTATAGGATGCTTCCATCAATATATGTGTGATATATGAACACACACTCCCTTTACCGTTAGTACCAGCGACATGAATCTTTTTCATACTTGTTAAATCAAGATTTAACATCTCATATGCTTTTTTCATGCGCTCTAAATCGGTTTTAGGTTTAAACTTAATTTGAACTTCTATCCACTGGATAGCTTCTTTAATATTATTAAACATGTGTTTTTAACTTCGAGAGGACGATGTCATATTGCTTAAGATAGTTTGCATACTTCTCTTCTTCCTGTAGTCTTTTTGCCTCTGGAGCTTTCTTGATGAAATTTTCGTTACTTAATAATTGTTTACTTCTTTCAATTTCTTGTTCGAGTTGTTCTTTTTGTTTAAGAAGTTGTTCTTTTTCTTTTTCAGTATCGATGATGCCAGATTTTATAACGTATGTTTGTATGTGAGAACCCACTAAAAGAATCGTTTCTTTAGTGGTTGATAAAGATGATTCGAGATAGAGATCATCAGCATTTAAAAACTTCTTAAAATAAGATAATTGTGTCTTCATGATGGATAAGATGTTTTCATCTTCAATGACTAGATGAATCGTTAATGGTTTTGAAGGGGCAACATTATGCTCACTTCTTAAATTTCTAACCTTAACGATACTCTCTTGAACATCATTAAATGTTTCAATAGCTGATTCATCAATTTGTCCAGCAATGGGCCATGATGAAATCATGATGGATGGCTCTTTCGATATTTCTAAGAATAATTTTTCTGTAACAAAAGGAATAAAAGGATGCATCATCTTTAGGACAGCTCTTAACACATAAAGTAAAACACCTTGTGTATTTTTCTTAAGCTCAGGTTGTTGTAAACTGATTTTAGCAAATTCGACATACCAGCTCGCAAATTCATCCCAGATAAAGTTATATAAAATACGTGATGCTTCACCAAATTCAAATTTTTCATAATACATATCAGCATCACGAATAACTTGATGAAGTCTAGAGATAATCCATGTATCAACTAAACTTAAGTTGGAATCAAAAGTCACATCTATATCACTGATGTTCATCGTAATAAAACGTGTAATATTCCATAATTTATTAATGAAATTCCATGAAGATTCTACCTTTTCTTCTTCATAACGTAAGTCAGCACCTGGTGCTGAGTTAGTCGTTAAAAAGTATCTTAAAGCATCCACACCATATTGATCAATGACATCCATGGGATCGACACCATTACCATAAGATTTACTCATTTTTCTTCCATCTTTAGCACGAATTAATCCATGAATTAAAACATATTGGAAAGGATCTTGTTCAGTAAATAAAATACCTTGGAAAATCATACGTGCAACCCAAAAGAAAATAATGTCATATCCTGTAACTAAAACATCTGTTGGATAGTAACGCTTGTAATCATCTGTAAGATCTGGCCATCCTAGTGTACTAAATGGCCATAATGCAGATGAAAACCATGTGTCTAAGACATCTTCGTCTTGTTGCCAGCCTTCACCAGGTGAATGCTCTTGAACTTTAATTTCATGATCTTTATACCAAGCAGGAATACGATGACCCCACCATAATTGTCTAGAGATACACCAATCTTGGATATCTGTCATCCAATTGGAAAAGATTTTTTTAAATCTTGAAGGGACAAATTCAGCTTTTGACTTTTCTAACGTCATTTTAGCGATGTCATCCATTTTAACAAACCATTGAAGTGATAAACGAGGTTCAACAACAACACCGGTACGTTCACTATAACCTAAGTTATTCGTATAATCTTCAATCTTTTCAACAAGATTTATATGTTGTAAATCTTTTATGAGTAGTTCCCTACATTCAAAACGATCTAGACCTTCATATTGAAAAGCCATGTGATTCATTTTACCGTCTTCTTCCATACACAAAGGCATCTCTAAATGATGTCGCTTTGCAACCTCAAAGTCATTAGGGTCATGAGCTGGCGTGACTTTAACAACACCACTACCAAATGTCATATCGACATAACTATCGGTAATGACCTTTATTTTAACGGTTGTCCCAGGTATGTAAACATAAGAACCTATAACATGTTGATATCTTTTATCATCGGGATGAACCATAAGGGCTTGATCAGCAAACATCGTTTCAGGACGTGTGGTTGCAATCACTAAATAACCTTCTTGATCAACGAAAGGATATCTAAAATAATATAATTTTCCTTGTGTTTCTTCATGCTCAACTTCGATATTGGATAAAGCTGTTTTCGCTTCAACATCCCAGTTGATAATGCGATAGCCACGATAAATGTATCCATCGTTATATAATTTGATAAATACATGATTAACTGCTTTATTTAACGCATCATCTAGCGTGAAACGCTCTTTAGAATAATCGAGTGAATTACCTAAAGCTTTCCATTGTTCTTTAATATGCGATGCATATTCATCTTTCCATGCCCAAGCTTGTTTTAAAAAGCCCTCACGACCTAAATCGTAACGAGAGATGCCTTGAGTTTTTAAGCGCTCATCAACTTTGGCTTGAGTCGCAATCCCCGCATGATCCATACCTGGTAGGTAAAGTGCATCAAAACCCATCATTCGTTTTCTACGGATGATAATATCTTGTAGAGTATTATCCCATGCATGACCTAAATGGAGTTTACCCGTGACGTTTGGTGGTGGAATCACAACCGTAAAAGGTTTTAAATCGGTATTTCCTGATTTAAAATATCCCTTTTCCATCCATATATCATAACGATTTTCTTCAACTTCTTTAAAATCGTATTTCGGCTTTAAGTTTGTCATTTTTCTTCACCCTTTCGTTTGTTTTCTAATTTGTACATCGAAATCATAATTTTAGATCCATCAAAATGATCTCTTTCTTCTTGGTGTGTATAGATGAATCCTGATTTGTCAATGACACGTTTTGATCTTAAATTATGTGTCGCATGCCCACACACGACCTCATCAAGTTCTTCATCGATAAATGCATAGTCGATGACATGACGCACGGCTTCTGTCATATAACCTTGATTCCAATAAGTATCATCTAGGACATAACCAATTTCCTTACGATTAGCGATTGCATTATCAAAGTTTCTCACATGTAGACCAATCGTACCGATTAATTGGTGATTGTCTTTTAATTCGATACCCCATACTTCATGTTCACTCATCATCATGTTTAAAATTTTTAAGGATTCTTCAATGGTTTCATGAGGTTTCCAACCAGCGTTAGGTCCAATGTTTGGTTTTTTACAATAGTTAAAAAAGTCGTTTATATCGTCTAATGTTAATGGTCTTAAAATGAGTCTTTCTGTTTCAATGGTTTTCATATATATCCCCTTATAAAATAAAAATTCGTCCTTATTGCTAAGGACGAATAATCTCCGTGGTACCACCTTAATTCTAAAGTAAAAAACTTTAGCACTTAAAATCTTTAACGCAGATATACGGACTTAACTACTTATGGATTCATTAAGTCAGCTCCAAGACGACCTTCATCTTTTATCATCAGATTTTTCACCAACCAATCTGTCTCTAAATTGAATCAAAGATTACTCCTTCTTTTCATTGCTTACACATATTTTAGCACAATATATCGATATATTCAATCAATTATCATGCATTTTCAAGAATTGGAATCATTTGAATTAAGATATTAATTTGAATCGCAAAATGCAATCCTTCAATACCTTCGCCAACTTCCATATCCACATAAGACATGTTGTTAATACCAACTAACTGTCCATAGATATTGACGAGTGCACCACCTGAATTTCCCGGGTTGATGGTTGCTGTATGCTGAATGGTTGTTGAGTTAAATCCTGAATCATCAGATTGTGCGCGATTAAACTGACTGATTATACCCATTGATGATGTATTCGGTAAATCTAGTGGACTACCAATCGCAAACACAAGTTGACCCACTTTTAAGTTATTTAAAGATCCCATTTCAATCACTTTAAAATCATCATTTGATGTAAAACGCAAGACAGCTAAATCATGTTGAACGGATCTTCCTAATAAAGTAATATTGGTTGAACTACGTGTAATCACCTTTTGACCACTCTCTGTAAAGATGGTGATGGCAAACTCATTATGTGAATAATAGTTACTGTTTTCACTATCATAAACCACATGTTCATTGGTTAACACATAGTAAGTGTTTCCTGTTTTTTTATAAATCACACCAGAACCACCAGAAACTAATGTTGCTCCATCATAGGTATCAATCATAACGACCGATTGTGAGGCTTCTTTTAGCATGTTTGTGATATGATCTTCAAAGGCTTGAACGACATTTAAATGGCTCAATATGGTAGAGATGATAGCATCTTCATCAATGATTTCACTGGATAAAAGTAATTCATCAACCAAGGTTGAGATGACATCTTCAGTCACAAATCCATAATCGCCAGAAAGTAACGATTCACTCACAAGAAGTGTTAATTCTTCTTTCGTTAAATTTAATCCATTCTGAGTCAGTACTTCTGCAATCAATAAACGAATATCTGTTTCATTTAAGATACTTTCAGAAATGAGATTTTCTAATGCTTCGAGTAATTCAGTTGCAGTCGTGTTGTATCCTTGTTCTGCTAGAATCGATAATATGATGGATCTTAAATCATTGACGTTTAAAGATTCTTCATTTACCCATTTTGCGTATAAAGTTAAATGTCCTGCTGTTCCTGCGTTAAATGCCATGGGATAATAGTAATTTGAATCTAAATACCATCCCGCAAAAATAAACCCATCTTTTGTTGGAACTGATGGGGGTAAAAACATTTCATGTTCATCAACTTCCATCGGTGATATGATACTACCACCCATCGTATCGAAGTTGATGGTGTATGGACCATCATCAGATGATGTGAGGTTTGAACCACTACAACTCATCAATAATACACCTAATAAAATCAAACTAAACACAATAAATACTCTTTTCACAGCTGTCTTCTCTTCTTTCTTTCTTTTTCTTATGATTTTACGATGTAGAGTATACCAATCGTACCCGCACCACAATGTGAAGAAATCACACATCCAGCACTTCCTTCAATTAAATGCTTAATGTTAAATCTTCTTTTTAGGTAGTCAAGCATATAAACAGCTTGTCTATTCGCAAGTGTATGGGTAATAAAGACGTAATCTAAATCGATATTTTCCTGTTCTTTATTAAAATCTTCGAGCATGATGTCTAATGCTCGTGACATTTTACCTAATGGTTTTTTATAAACTTCTAAAGATCCATTAACCACTTTAATAATCGGCTTTATGGATAGCATCGTTCCGACTAATTTAGCTAAGCCTGATGCTCTTCCTCCTTTATGGAGATAATCTAGAGTTGAAATCGCAAATTGGCTTCTAACATAAGGAACTAATCTTTCGATTTCTTCTTTTATGTGTAAAGCAGATAAACCCTTATCTCTTAAATCTTTAGCTTTTAAAACGAGAAGTGCAATCCCTGATGATAGATTCATCGAATCAATAATATGGATTCGATCGGGTTGATTAATCTCATCTTTTGCTAAATAGGCTGACCTAATGGTTGCTGATAATTTAGAACCAATACCAATGTAGATGATGTCATAGCCCTTATCCAAATATGTTTCAAAGAAAGTGATAAAATCTCCTGGTGAAACCGCACTTGTTTTAGGTAGTGCATTTTTTTCTTGAACCTTTTGATAAAGCTCTTCAGTCGATAAATTGATACCATCTTTATAAATCTCATCGTCAAAACGCACATAAAGTGGAATTGAATCGATATTATAATCGATTAGCATCTGCTTTGATAAATCACTTGTTGAATCTGTTAGAATCTTGACCTTTCTCACTAAAACCCCTCCAATTTATGCAATATATGATCTCTTACCTGATTGATATTCTCCTTTGTTGTATTAGATACTGAAAAAAATGAAATCGGATCATTTAAAGCTATTTTAATCTCTTTTTCTTGTTTAAATTGATGTGTCTTCGGAATTTTATCCTTCTTAGTTGCAATAATCATAACATCTTTTTGCATGCTTCTTAAAAACTGATAGGTTTCAATATCTTGAACAGTTGGACCAACTTTAAAATCAATGAGTAAGCAAATAAAAGCGAGTGAAGGATAATTGATGAGGAATGATTCAATCATGATAATAAAATCATCTTTTAAACTTTTTGACCGTCTTGCATAACCATAACCTGGGGCATCCACTACATAATAAGACTGGTTAATAAGATAAAAATTCAGGGCTAATGTTTTCCCTGGTGTGTTAGATATACGTGCTAAGTTTTTACGGTTTGTTAAACCATTAATAAAGCTACTTTTACCGACATTACTGCGTCCAATGAGTAAAACTGAAGGTTTTGGCTCAGGTGCGTCCTTAACATCTGTTAAACTTTTTAAATAAATCGCTTCTTTAATCATATGATCATCCTATCGTAAGAAAAAGGCTAGTCTTTTAGACTAACCTTTATTATATCTTATTTTATCGCATATTGGAAGACGTCGGTCACATTTTCAACAGGGATGATTTTAAGTGCATCTCTGACTTCTTGTGGGATATCTTCAATATCTTTTTCATTGTCCTTAGGGATTAAAATGGTTTTTAATCCAGAGCGATGCGCAGCAATCGCTTTTTCTTTTAATCCACCAATGGGTAGGACATAACCTCTTAGTGTAATCTCACCAGTCATACCGACTTCTTTATTGACATAACGTTGTGTTGCTGCTGATATGATGGCGGTGGCAATCGTAATACCTGCTGATGGACCATCTTTAGGAATCGCACCTTCAGGAACATGGACGTGGAAATCGTTGATGTTAAAGATTTCTGGATCAATGTTTAATGAAACAGCTTTAGATTTGACAAATGATAAAGCCGTTTGAGCAGATTCTTTCATGACATCACCGAGTTTACCCGTTAACATGAGTTTACCATTACCTTTGTAATAAGTTACTTCAACAGGTAGTGTATCTCCACCAAACGCTGTATATGCTAATCCAGTAGCAACCCCAATTTGCTCTTTCTCATCTGCAAGATTATGCACAAACTTAGGTTTACCGATGTAGGTCACAATATTATCAACATTAATATGAATTTGAGGTTTCTTCGTGAGTAAAATTTCTTTAATACTCTTACGGATGAGTGCACCAATATAGCGATTAAGCTCACGAACACCAGCTTCTCTTGTATAATGACGAATGATGTAATAAATCGAATCATCGGTCATCGTAAATTCCTTTTCAGAGATACCGTGTGCTTTAAGTTGTTTAGTGATTAAGTGACGCTTAGCAATTTGGAATTTTTCTTGTTCTGTATAGGATGATAATTCAACAATTTCCATACGATCACGAAGTGGTGCTGGAACGTTTTCTAAGTAGTTAGCAGTTGTGATGAATAGAACTTGTGATAAATCATAAGGCTCTTCTAAGTAATGATCAGAGAATTTCGCATTTTGTTCTGGATCTAAGACTTCAAGCATTGCTGATGCTGGATCACCTTTAAAATCTGATGACATTTTATCGATTTCATCGAGTAAGAAGACAGGATTAACTGTTTTAGCATCCTTCATCCCTTTAATGATACGACCTGGCATCGCACCGACATAAGTTCTTCTGTGTCCTCTAATTTCAGACTCATCTCTCACGCCACCTAATGATTGCTTAACAAACTTACGGTTTAATGCTTCAGCAATCGAAATAGCAAGTGATGTCTTTCCGACTCCTGGAGGCCCTGCAAGACATAAAATAGTCTGTGGATTTCTTCTAGTCATAATTTTGACAGCTAGATATTCAATAATACGTTCTTTGACGTTTTCAAGTGAATAATGATTTTCATCGAGTTTTGTTTTTACTTTCGATAAGTCATAATTATCTTTTGATGCTTTCTTCCAAGGAAGTTCGACAAGTAAATCCAAATAGGTCTTAATAATAGATGATTCTGCCATCGCTGCAGGTGTATTTTGATATCTGTTGAGTTCTTGAAGTGCTTTTTCTTCAATCGCTTTTGGCATTTGAGCTTTTAAGATTTTGGTGCGTAATTCATCAATTTCTTCTTCTTTTTTGGCTTTATCGCCTAATTCGTTTTGAATGGCTCTCATCTTCTCACGAAGATAATATTCTTTTTGATTTTCATCAATCGATTTTTTGATGTCATCATTAATCTTTTGTTCAAGATCAACAATCATCTTTTGTTTATTAATATCTTCTAATAGCATGCGTAAACGAGCATTTAGTTCAGGTGTTTCAATATAACGGTATTTTGATTGATCAGCAATCTTTAAGTTAAAGGCGATTAAATCACAGACCTTATCAGATGTAAGACCTTGTTGAATCTTTTCCATCACTTGATTGTTCGGTAATAATAAGGTTTGTGCGTTGGTTGCGACCTCTTGAACAATCATTTTGACTAATGTCACTTCTTCATCGACATTACCATTGATTGTTTCAATTTCTTCATATTCGCAAACAAAATAAGGATCCGTGATAAAGTATTCTTTCACTTTAATACGGTTCATAATTTGTAGCTTCACTTTATATGCTTCGTTAGGCAATTTAATCTTCATTTGAACTTTCGCTAAAACACCGTAGGGTTCAATGTCTTCAACGGTAGGTTCTTCAATCATTGGATTTTTTTGAATTAAGATTAATGCATAGCCTCCAAAGTTCTTTTCAGCTTCTTCAACAGCACGTAAAGATACCTTTCTTCCCACTTCGATTCTAAAATCGTTATTGGGAATAGGCATCGTTCCACGTACGATGATGGCTGGTAAATTCTTAGCTAATTCCATGGGCTCACTTCCTTTTTAATGTTCAGTCATATTATAGCATGAATTTATATATTTGCAATCGATATACACGAGTGCCAATTCATTTTTGTTAAAAGAAGGGAACAAAGTCCCCTTCACTTAAATTTTGACAGCTGAATCTATAATCCATTGGTATGCCTTACCAATGGCAATGTCATTTGACAACACATTTTTAGGTAAATATTTCTTTACATCATCTGTAGGCATATTATAGCGTTTAGCTAAATCTTCATATTTCTCATTAAGCTCTTCTTCAGTTGCAGTCATGTTTTCTAATTTAGCAACTTGTTCAACGATTAATGTAGTCAACACACGCTTAGCAGCTTCAACTTTGATTTGTTCTTCAAATTGTTCTTTTGTGACTCCTGATAGAGATAAGAACATATCAAACTCTAAACCATATTGTTTCGCTTGTTGTTCCGCATTTTCACGGTAATGCTTCATTTCTTCATCAACCATTTCTTGAGGAACATCAACCGATGCATTATTAATGACTAAATCAATGACATCTAAACCAAATTGATTATTAGCTTCTTGTTCTCTTTGTGTTTGAATCTCGTTTTTAATGGATGCTTTTAATTCTTCAACAGTAAATACATTTTCTTTCTTTAAGGATTCAACAAACACATCATTTAGTTCTTGTTTTGTCTTTTGTTTCACTTCATGGAGTTTAACTTTAAAGACAACAGGTTGACCTGCTAGGTTTTTTGCTTGATAAGCTTCTGGGAAAGTCACGTTTAAATCTTTTTCATCACCAGCAGCCATACCAATCATTTGATCTTCAAATCCTGGGATAAATGAGTTTGAACCAATTTCTAATTGGTAGTTCTCAGCTTTTCCACCTTCAAAAGGTGTTCCATTTAAGAATCCTTCAAAATCAAAGATGGCAGTGTCTCCTTTTTCAATCTTGCCTTCTTTTAAGATAAGCTCTCCAGATTGGCTAAGTAAGCGTTTAATCTCAGCTTCAACATCTTCATCAGTTACTGGGTTTAAGTGATATTTTACTTCAACACCTTTATAAGCTCCTAAAGTCACTTCTGGCTTAATAGGTGCAACCAAACTAATTGAAAATGTTTCTCCTCGTTTAATTGATGGGAAATCAACTTCAACTTGTGGTTGACCAACGATTTCATAATCAGGATGATTTTGCATATCGTGGTACTTATGATGTAGGACATGATTAAGTGCATCTTCATAAAGAGATTCAACACCAAATTTTTGTTCAAATATGTTTCTTGGAACTTTTCCTTTTCTAAAACCCTTGAGTTCTACATCTTTTACGGCATGATCAAATGCATGGTCAAGTCCATGTTCAAATTCATGGGGTGTTACGTCAAATGTAAATTTGACACGATTGCTTGATACTTTTTCTACTTTCATTTATAAATCTCCTTATTTCCATTGTTTCTAATTAAATAGACCTGTTTTATTATATCATAAAATATGATAAGTTAAAGAGATTTAACTAAACATTGAACTTTTTGTAAAATTAAGTTAAAATGATTGTAATTGAAAGAAGGTGTCCTCGTGATCACAATTAAAGAAGTCAAGACCTTTAGAGATGGTATCAAATTCACAGAATTCCCTAACAAGCTTTATAAGCACGTTAAAGCGTTTGTTCCCGCATTATCTTTAGATGAAAGAAATGTCTTTAATCCAAAGAAAAATCCGGTATTTGAATACTGTGATGCCATTCGTTTTTTAGCTTATAAAGAAGGGAAGTTAGTCGGACGTATTGCAGGTATTATTAACCACAAATGGAACGAAGATAAAAAGATTAAAACCGTTCGTTTTTCACGTATTGATATGATAGATGACATGGAAGTCACAAAGGCTTTAATTGAAGCTGTTGAAGAATGGGGTATGCGCTTTGGTTTAAATACGATTATTGGACCCATTGGCTTCACAGATTTTGATAGACAAGGCATGCTTGTCGAAGGCTTTGATGAACTCAATATGTTTATTACCATTTATAATCATCCTTATTATCACAAACATTTAGAGGCATTAGGTTTTATTAAAGATGTCGATTGGACAGAAAAACAAATCTATTGGCCAAAAGAAGTTTCAGATAAGGTCAGTCGCGGAGCAGATATATGTCGTAGACGCTTTGGATACCAATTGATTAAACTAACGAAGAAAAAAGAAGTTTTTAAATATGTATATGAAGCATTTGATATGTATAATATCGCCTTTAATGAACTTTATGGTTTTTATCCAATTACAAGAAAAGTTATGGATTATTATATTAAACAAATGATTGCTTTAATCAATTTGGATTATATTTGGTTTGTTTTAGATAAAGAAAATAAAGTGGTTGGTTTTACTGTCATTATGCCAAGTTTAGCTGAAGCGAATAAGAAAAACAATGGTAAGCTCTTCCCATTTGGTGTGTTCAGATTAATGAAGGCTATTAAGAAGTATGATGTCATTGACTTATATTTCATCGCTATTGATCCAAAACATCAAGGTAAAGGCATTATAGCACTTATGTTTGAAGATGCGATTGGAACAGGTGTAGCTAATGGCGTTAGATATGCTGAAACAGGACCTGAACTCGAATTAAATGCGAGTATGCAAAATCAATGGAAAGATTTTGAATATAGAGAACATAAACGAAGACGTTGCTATACAAAACAGTTTTAATAGATGAAAAAGTGTCAAGTTATGACACTTTTTTTATGCACTCACTTTAATTTCTCCAGCTTTTTGTAAAGCGATTTTTGTTATGACAGGTCCAAAGAGTTCGTAAATGAGAGTTGCAGCTAAAATGATTGCTCGAATCTGTGCTCCCATTTCAGGATTTAACACTTGTGTAGCAACTAAGGATAAACCAATTGCAACCCCTGCTTGTGGGATAAGCGCATATCCTAAGTACTTAGTAACAACCGGTTCTGCTTTCGTTATTTTTGATCCAAACCATGAACCAAAAATCTTACCAACAACTCTAAATAAAACGTATATGATACCGATTAATCCAACAGTTTGAAGTACTGATAATTTAAGTTCAGCACCTGATAAGACAAAGAACATAATAAAGATTGGTGGTGTGACAAAATAGATGAGTCCATTAACTTCTTCGTACTTAGGACTCATATTCGCAAAGACAGCACCAAGCATCATACATGCCAAGAGTGGTGAGCCAGAAATATAGTCTGTCAGTGAAACGGTGAAGAAAATAAACATAATGACGAGTGAAATACGATTTCCTCTACCAGTGAACCATCTTGTCCCAAGTGTTAATAAGATACCAGCTACAAATCCGATACCTAAGGATGCGAAGATTTCAATAAAAGGTTTTATGATTTGCATGAGGATGGATGATTGATTTGAGATAGGTCCCAGTGCATTAGAGATCGCAACAAAAATCCCAAAGAGCATAATAGCAACCGAATCATCAATAGCAACCACACTCATAAGTGTTTCTGTGAGTATGCCTTTTGCTTTATACTGACGAACGACCATCATGGTTGCAGCTGGAGCGGTTGCTGCTGCAATGGCTGATAAAACTAGTGCAAATCGAACTTCAATGAGGGTTAATTGACCTGTAATGTATAAATATAAGATAATCGCAACAAACGTCACTAAGACAGCAAATAACGCTTCAAAGATGGCAATCACAATCGGACGACTTCCTACTCGTTTAAAATAAATGAGTTTCATTTCATTACCGATTGAAAAAGCGATGAAACCAAGTGCAACGCTTGGAATGATATACATGTGTTCAATCATGTCAGCATCAATGATGTTTAACATGCTTGGTCCAATGATTAAACCACCGACTAAATATCCTGTGACATTAGGCAAATGCAGATATTTCGCCATTTTTCCAAAAAATAAACCTGCGGCAATCACCACAGCTGCATAGAATAAGATGGATAATTCCATACAGGTTTACCCCTTGTAACCTTTGATTTTATCAATATCAATTGTAAAAGCAATCCCATTATAAGGCTCTTTTAAGTCGCCTACAATATCATGAATGACTTGGAACACTGTATCAACTTGTTCATCTGGTAAAGCAATTAAAATCATGTTTGAATCGACACGTGAAGATTCAAACATTGCTCTAAGTGATCCAATAAATGCATGATCATCAGTAGCAAACAATTTTCTTCCCATCCCTGTTGAATTTAGGATGGTTGCTCCTTTGATTTGGTTTTTATGTAGTTCTTTTAAGAGTTTATCTAGTAATTCAGTTTTATGTAAGACATAAATAAATAATTTCATAATCTCATCTCCATGATTATAATTATACGCTTTGTGAAAAATATCTACAATAGGAAAATAGTGATTATATTTTGACAAAAATTGAATTAATATCTATAATGATATTATGAGTTTAGAGGAATTTACATGAAGAAAATAGAACGTTTTTTATCAAGTGATTATTATATAGCATTTACCATGTTAATTACTGTGATTGCATGGTCATTTTATAAGGAGACTCCTCCTTATCTTTTTAATTACTATAATTCAATTGGAATCATTGTTTTAGTCTCTTTAGTCGCATTATCACTTATGCTTTTTAAGAATACACTCTACACCATTCCACCTATTTTAGGTATACTGATTGTTGTTAATAAATCGAATATGGATTTATCAACAGCAACTCAAGGTGGTTTTATTTATTATGCATTTAGCATATTTGTCCTAGGACTAGTTATTTATATGATTAGATTTCGACCTAAACTTAAAATCGGGATATTTTTTATCGGGTTTTTAGCGATTGCTTTGTCTTATGTGATGCCCCTTTTATTCATACCTTTTGATGTAACAAATATTCCTACATCACTGATTGCTTTTTTATACCTCATTTTATATGTATTATTTTCATCTACAGCAAAAAGTAACTTAAACTATTTATTCAAAATATTGTTATTCTTAAACTTAGCATTTACTGCTCAAGTTTTTATCTATTTATATCGTGGATACTTACAAAATCCTGATTTAGAATTTTACTATCGGATTTTTAGCGGTTGGAATAGAAACTTAGGATGGGCTAATATTAATGATATGTGTTTCTACATTGGACTAACATTTCCTGGTTATATCTACTTTATCTTTAAAAGACCCAAAACATATCTTATTTGGTTTTTAATGATCTTTCCAATAGCTGCAGTCATCTTATCTAAATCAAGAGGTGGAATGCTAGGTTTTGCAGTTTTAGTGATTTTATCTCTCCTTTTCTTTGCTTTAAAAGGCAATAAGAAACACTTGACACATGGTTTAGTTTTTCTTGTCATATTAGCTGTATTATCATATATAGGTCGAGAGATTTATTATATCTGGTGGGATTATTTTAAGCAAACATGGAGTAGTGATATTGATGAATTTTCAACATTTAGAATCACCATTTACAAAGTGGGTTTAAGAAACTTTTTAGAGTATCCAATCTTTGGTGCGGGGTGGGCATCACTGCAAAAAGAATTCCCAGGGTCAAGACTTTTTATGTATCATTCAACACTTGTTCAATCGCTAGCAGCCATGGGTATTTTTGGATTTGTAGCACTTCTTGTTCATTACTTTCAAGTATTTAAATACATGTTAAGAAACATCACACTAGAAAAGTATTTATTTCTCATTGGTTATTTAGCAAGTCAAGCTCATGGATTAATCGACAATGTTCAATATGCAGTTCCTTATAGTATCATGATTGTCATTATACTTGCAGTTTTTGAAACTAGCGATATGAAAACAAGTTTTGAAGAATTACATAATAAGTTTCATCTATTAAAAGATTAACAGCATTGAACTATTAATAAACATAACTACTTTGTCAAAATAAGTAGTTTTTTTGTTGCATATTAAATATTTATGATATAATCAGTTTGATAACAAATATGTTATCTGAAAGAAGCGAGCTCATGTACAAAATTAAATACATGCCTGATGATGAGCATGCTCTTTTAAAATCTTTTCTTATATCATTATCAAAAGACGGGAATCATCAAATAGGTAAGTCTGTATTACTTTATATAGATAGATTGCGTGAACATGGTTTTGATATAAACAAGGATTTTAAATCACAGTCTCTGAAAAAAATCAAGGAGAAATTATGGGAACTAAGACCTAAATCTGCTAGAATACTATTGACATATCATGCTAAGGAACAAGCATTTTATATATTAAATTGTTTCATCAAAAAAACAAATAAAACACCTGAAGAAGAGAAAAATAAAGCAAGAATATTAATAGAACAGATTAAGTAACTAATAGTACTGTTTATTAAGGGAGATATCTTATATGAACAACAACAACAACAATCAAAAATCAAACAATTTTTTTGACTTAATCAAAGATTTAACAAATGAGAATAAAGATTTCAAAAAACTTGTTGAAGAATACAGTAAAGAAAAGAAAATAATCGATGAAATAGTCAAACAACGAAAAAGAAAAGACTTAAGCCAACGTGATTTGGCTGTTTTAACTGGTATTAAACAACCTGCAATTGCAAGATTAGAATCCATGGAAGTAACTCCCAGAATAGATACTCTTCTTGCTATTCTTGATGCTTTGGATTTGTCATTTGATATCGTTGATAAAGAAATTAAAAAGCAAAATTATGTTTTTCATCATATTATGGTTGATATGAAGCCACAACATTATAATAATGAAAACAATTTTTACAATCAAATTGATAGAGGAGGTTTATCTCATGAAATTAGTAAACTCAACAATGAAACTAGAAAAAATTTCGCTTAGAAATTATGATATTAGAGGTGACTTCAAACTATTACCTAAATATTTCAAAGAGATTAGAGAAATTAATCCTTCAGAATATGAGGTTAAGATTATCTTAGAAATCCATAATACAAAAACAAATCCATTTCCTATGGATATTGATTTAAGTTTCATTGGTATTTTTCAATTCGATGTTATTGATGATGCAAATGAGCTTGATAAGTTTTTAAATATTGGTGCAACTCAAATTCTTTTTCCTTATGTACGATCTATTGTAAGTACGATTACAGGAGCATCACTCATGCAACCATTGATGTTGCCCATTATTGATGTGAGAAGTATTGTGAATAAAGTAAAGGCCTAATGGCCTTTATTTTTTACTAAGTAATCCAAGATATCATCTTCTCTTCTAGGTCTCATGAAGTAATATCCTTGAGCACTATGGCATCCTAATTTTTCTAATAAATCTGCTGTTTCAACATCTTCTATTCCTTCAATTAAGACTTCATAGCCAAGTTGTTTTGCTAAATCAATG
>WPCH01046656.1_pt1 | contig 31089 bp, 28 predicted proteins | sample 5399881 | NCBI WGS metagenome assembly WPCH01 (sample SAMN12869468, study PRJNA574797) | sludge metagenome | isolation source: wastewater treatment of pH5 | place: China:Beijing | collected 2019-05-20
TTGCGGGGGTTTTCTCTTTGGCGTACCTGCCAGAACTTGAATCCGGAACCTTCTGATCCGTAGTCAGACGCTCTATCCAATTGAGCTACAGGTACATTTCAGCTTTACTATACTATCGCTCAAGTCATTCTTTGTCAACAAGTCGTGGCTGACAGTGGGGACAGAAGTGTGTGCCTCGTCCGCCAAGGCGAATTTTCTCGATTTCAGAGCCACAGACGTCGCAAGTTTTGCCTTCTTTCTGGAAGACCCTTAGCTGGAGTTGAAAATGCCCCCTGTTCCCCAGTCCATCCACATAATCACTGAAACTGGTGCCCTGATGACCGATACCTTCAGCTATAACTTCGCGCACGGCCTGTTGTAAATTGAGGGCGTCTTCTTTCGATAGTGTTTCATTCAATCGGGCAGGATGAATGCCGGCTCGAAAGAGTGCTTCGTCACAGTAGATATTACCTATGCCGGCAACGACTTCCTGATTCAGCAGAAGTGATTTTATCGTACTGCGGGGCCGGCGTTTAATCTGGGCAATAAAATCAGCGGAAGTCCACTCTTCAGACAGAGGCTCGGGGCCTAATCTGGAGAAACCCGGATCCATACTTTCACCTCCGGGAGGGAGCAACCAGACCTTGCCGAAACGACGCACATCGTTGAAGTCGAGAAAAGACAATTCTCTCAAAGTGTCCGACAGGCAAAAGCGGACGTGTGTATGCTTGGCCACATCTTCAAAATGATCTTTGTATAGCAATTTTCCTGTCATCCGGAAATGCACCATGATGGTACTCAGATGTTTCTGTTTGTTTGTGTCCTCCCGAAGGTCAATCATGAGATACTTGCCACGTCGACGTAAGGCGAAGACTATACCGGTCAAAACAGTGACATTACCGTATTCAATCACGACGCCGGGACTGTATACTTCAAGTCCTTCTACTCGCTTACCAAGCAAAAGAGGAGCCAGGCTCCTGCGTATGGTTTCTACTTCCGGAAGTTCAGGCATACCATGCTCCTTAAGGCAGCGGAGCTTCTTCTGACAGGATAGTCAGCCGAGCAATATAGTCGGACTCCACCTGCACAGCTAATGTCAGGTCAACTCCATAACTCTCGCCACGAATCAGATAGTCATTTTCCCGTGCGAAGGGATACTTGATATACAGTAAATTAATCGGATCGCCGACACTGAGACCGCCTCCGCTTTCATAATCGGAGTAGAAGAGATCCACGCGTTTGATAATGCCATCAAAAAACTGTTCATTTATATTAAAGGAGCCGTAAGCATAGATCTGAATTCCGGGCCAGCTGACACGAAAATTAACGTCCTTGCCCTCAGTCACTATTTCTGTATCAGCATCGTCTTCGGACAGTAGTCTGATATCAAGCGGGATACCAAGCTTAGGTAATGAGGTCGATGACAATAGTTTGTGTGCAGAACTTTCCAGTCTGAAGCTTAATTCATCATTGTGATAAATATCAATATCACTCAAGTCCAGTACTTGCGGAATTCTCTCATTTACACTGACTACAGCATTATTTTCACGGAAGGAAACAGTACGGCTACCTGAACCGTCAGGAAGGCTGGATTGCACCACTCTGGCATTCCCGGGCATTAATTCGACTATCTTATAGGAACGCAACTGAATGCTGCTGAACTCTCCATAGTAAGAAAGCAAAGCAGCGACCCGACTTTCGACAGCCTGTTCATAAGTAGTCATGTGGGTATTATGCTGCTGATGCAATAAGCCGAAAAGTGCAGACGGATTCTCTTCTTCCAAAGCACTGAAATAAAGACGTATATAGTCATAGAGGAAGGCTTGCTTGGCAACCCAGGCTGAGGAAAAGTAAGGAACTCCGGCTTCAGTCTTATTGATGCTGACAGCGAATTTTTCCTGCAGATTATTGCTGCCCTGAGTATGGATGTACCAGAAAGAACTTCTATCAGCCTCATCGGCCAGGGCAGGTACAGAGCGGGAAATGTTCAGACGCAAGGCTGCAGTTTCCTCAGCTGTAGCTTTTGAGAATGAAACAACATTATTTGGCATAACCTGCTTTAATATACGTATATAACTGACAAAGAGAGACAGATTGATTTCACTGCGCTGCTTGCTTGGAATGTGACGCCAGATAGATTCAATTTTATCAGTGTTGTTCATAGCCAGTATCAAAGTGTGGACCGTTTCAACTTCGTTAAGATACTCACCATTTTCCGGTGCTATAAACAATTCATCATCTACCTTTTGAGTTCTTTCTGAAGTACCGAACTCCAGCAAACTGCAGGCACTGCTAAGCAAGGTCGACGCAATAAGAGCGAGAAGCAGCATCAGGCTAATCCAGCGTTTCGGGATAAAATTTCGCGATTTACTGCGAGAATTCATTGCCTTCCGCCTTTCCATAATCTCTTAATTTTGCGCGCAGGCGCTGAACGGCATTATCTACACTTTTGTTGCTGCGTCCCAGACTTTCAGCTATTTCCTGATAGCTCATACCCAGACGCAAACCTTTTACAACACCGAGCTCCAGCTCGCTAAGATTATTTTGCATGAAAGCGAGAAAGGCTTCAAGCTGTTCTGTAGATATCACTTCCTGATCAGGTGCCGGAGCATCATCCTCAAGCAAGTCAGCCAAAACTATTCCGGAGTCGGATTCTGTATCACCGATTTCCGCTTCCAGTGAAATCGAGAGGTTGAGCGGTTCATGGCGCTTGCGGGATGCAGAACGTACGGCGTCCAGCATTGACCGCTGTATGACCAGGCGGGCAAAAGTACGAAAGGACGTATTCTGATCTGGATCGTATTGCTGAATCGCCTGTAAAAGTCCGATCATGCCTTCCTGGAGCAAGTCATCTTTTTCTCCGCCCTGGAGAAAGAAAGGCTGGGCGACGCTGCGTACCAAACCTTTATAAAGACGTAATAATTCAGATGTAGCTTCCTCATCGTCAGCCTGACTGAGAAGCCAGAGTTTAAGATCGCGTTCTTGAATATCAGGCATTAGAGCCCCCGCTGGCGCATAGCTTCAAAAGTAATTATGCCGCAGGCGACGGAAGCATTGAGAGAATTGATCTCGCCCCGCTGGGGGATAGTGATCTGAAAATCACAGTGCTTGAGCAATTTTTCGCCGATACCCCTGCCTTCACTGCCGATAATCAGGGCGACCTTGCCTTTCCAGTCGACATCGTAATAATTGTCTTTTGCGGCGTCACTTGTGCCATAAATCCAGAAGCCGGCCTCTTTCAGTCTCAGCACTGTCTGCGTCAGATTGGTTTCCTGACAAACCGGCACGTATTCAATAGCCCCGGCCGAAGTTTTTGCAACAACAGCGTTAAGCGAAACTGAGCGGTGCTTGGGGATCAGCACGGCGCTGACACCTGCACCGTCAGCTATACGCAGGATTGCTCCCAGATTGTGGGCATCCTGTAAATTGTCTAGCAATATGAGAAAAGGTGAAGTGCCTGCAGCTTCTTCTGCGCGCAGAACAGCATCAAGGTCAGCATACCCGTATTCCTCCACGATCGCGATCACACCCTGGTGGGCATTGGAGATTGCAATGGAATCGAGGGCAGCCCTGTCAACATAAAAAACGCTGGCGCCACCGGCTTCGCTTTGCTTTGCCAGCTTTGCAAGTGGATCACTCTGAGAAACCTTATTGGCTCTGTTCAGAATGTAAAGCTGCCTGACCTTGCGACCGGCCCGCAAAGCTTCCTGCAGGGGATTGCGTCCTTCAATCTGCTCACCGGGTGCAAGCTCTATCTTTTGCCTGTTTCTCTGAAATTTTTGCTCATCTTCTCTCGACACTTGCCACAGCCTTTCTGAATGATAGATTCACGGTAGGTCTTCCGGCCGGAAGATCTAATTCATAGCCTGCAGGGCGGAACGGATGAGTTCAGCGACACGCTCAGTGTTCCCTGCCAGCATATGCGCCCCCAGGAGTGCTTCCAGCGCCGTCGCTGAGCGATAATCCGCCTGTTCTGCGCCTTTTGATATGCTCTTGCTGTGATAGTTGCGCGCTCTTTGCAGGAGTGCCCTTTCCGCCTGGCTGAGCCCGGCGGGATCATCTTCCTGCAGGAGTATTTCCAAAAGGTCCGACTGACCCTTGGCGCTGACCATTTCAATAGCCCGCAGATTCAAGGTGCCGGCAGGCGCTTCAGTCTGTTTGGCCAATGCCAGCCTCATTTCCAGCTCATAAACTGCATCGCCGATCCAAGCCAAGGTGGAAATCGGACAGTCAAAGAGTTGCAGCTTGTTCAAAGGACTGTAGCTTGGCTCATCTATAAGTATAGTAGGTATGCAGCTGCCTAAAGCCTTCTTATCCTTAACTTCAAGCCTTCCTGCAACTTTTTTCATTTTTTTCAATGAGAAAACTCCAATTAGTCTTCCAGCAAGTGAATCTGCACGCCCTGAGCTGTGTCTTCCAGCCTGAAACCGAGTTTCTCGACTTCATCTCTCAGACGATCAGCTTCCTCAAAATTGCGCTCCTGCTTTGCTTGCGTCCGCAGGTCCACCAGTTCCTTAACCCGGGTCGGGATGATGACTTCTTCCTGCTCATCAGGATTCAGACCGAGTGTATGAAAGAGCTCAATGATCGTCTCACGGGCATTTAGAAGCAGCGCCCGGGAGGATTTCTCACTGGCTGCAGCGGTATTTGCTGCGCGAACCAGATCAAAGATTGCGGCGATGGCGTCGGCAGTATTGAGATCGTCATCCATAGCCTCTGTCCACTCGCGCCTGCAGATTGCAATCGCTTCTTCTAGAGTCTGATCGACTTCCCTGTCGCCGGATTCGTCTGCGTTCTTAGCTACAAGTTCGAGCGTCTGCAGCGAAGTACGGATACGACGGTAACTGGTAACAGCTGCATCCAGTGGATTATCCTCATCCTCATCATCGGTGAGGGTGAAGTTGATCGGCATGCGGTAGTGTGACTGCAAAATATAGTAGCGAATTATTTCGTAGGGATAAAGTTCTGCCAGATTACGCACCAGGAAGAAATTGCCCTTGGATTTAGACATTTTTATCTGGTTTACATTGACGAAACCATTGTGCATCCAATAGCGGACAAAAGGTTTACCACTGGCTGCTTCACTTTGAGCGATCTCGTTCTCATGATGTGGAAAAACCAGATCTACGCCACCGCTGTGGATATCAATAGTGTCACCTAAAGCCTCCTGGCTCATGGCTGAACATTCAATGTGCCAGCCTGGACGGCCTTCGCCCCAGGGGCTGTCCCAGAAAGGCTCGCCTTCCTTCTTGAATTTCCACAAGACAAAGTCCAGGGCACTGCGCTTGCCTTCTACATCCGTAACACGCTCGCTGGCGCCTTCCTCCAGATCTTCCAGCTTGTGGTGTGACAGCTTGCCATATTCTTCAAAAGATGCGACTTCAAAATAAACACCGTCATCAGCAACATAGGCGTGACCCTTTTCACAGAGCGTAGAAATTAACTCGACAATGGCAGGGATGGATTCAGTTGCACGGGGATGAATATCAGCCCTCATTACATTAAGGCTGTCAGCGTCGTGAAAATACTCTTCAATCATCTGGTCGGCCAGCTCTCTGACAGTAATATCATTCTGTCTGGCGCGGTCGATCATCTTGTCATCAATATCTGTGAAGTTTTGCACGTAAGTTACTTTATAGCCCTTATATTTGAGATAACGGCGTAAAGCATCAAAGGTTATTATGGGGCGCGCATTACCCAAATGCATAAGATCGTAAACGGTAGGACCGCAGGCGTAAATCTTGAAGTGCCCTTCCTCCAGCGGTATCAGCTCTTCCTTTTGACGACTTGCAGTGTTATAAATACGCATAATGCCTCCATGAAAAAATCTAATCGGCCTTCACCTTTGTCAAGTCAGGACAGTATAAATAAAGGCCATTTATTAAACAGCAAAAAAGACCTGAAATGGCGCACTCCCTTTTTGATACCCAGCTATTTATAACCAGGTGGGTGACCTGCGGTGGTCTTAGAATTTCCTGCAAGCAGGCATATTCACATTCCACGTCAACTCGGACTCCCCTTTAAGAAACGGTGGTCCAAAAATGAGAGCGCCATCCATCTCAGGCACATTTATATTAACACGTCAGGCTTTCAGCTTCAATCTCAGAGCATTTATGTAACGTCTATGAGCCCGAGAGCAGCGACATTAGCGGTGCATTACCGGAAAAGTGGGCTGCCTTCGACCTCTCCTTAGTAACTAAGGCATCAGAGGAAGAAGTCCCGGCTAATTTGTGGTAGAATGCTTTAGCTTACTAAGTAATATAATAGTAGATAAGACGAGGAGGACGACCAATGCCGTCGCAATTTGAGCAAAAAGAAAACAGAGTTGCCTATCTAAATATTGATGTTCCCGCAGAAGAATTAAAAAGTTCCCTGGAGAAAGCTTACCAAAGAAATAAGCGCCACTTTCAGGTTCCCGGTTTCCGTAAAGGTAAGGCCCCATATCAGATCGTAGTTAACCACTACGGAGAAGGCATTTTGTATGACGATGCCATTGAGTACGCCTTTCCTGCCGCTTACGAAAACGCTTTGAAAGAGCATGATCTGAGACCCTATTCTGAACCGAGATTGAATCTCGTCAGCATCAGCGGGGCAGACGGCCTGGTTATGGAAGCCAGATTTGCTCTGAAACCCGAAGTTAAACTTGGCGAATTTAAAGGTATTGAAGCTTATCGTCCGAAAGTTGAAGTTGCTGAAGAAGAAATTGATGCCAAGATTAAAGAGGCACAAAATAAAGTTGCCAGGCAGCTGCCGGTCAGTGACCGGGCACTTGAAAAAGGTGACACAGTAACCATCGACTATATGGGCAAAAAAGACGACATAGCTTTTGAAGGCGGCACTGCCGAAGATTTTGATCTGGAATTAGGTTCCAACACCTTCATTCCCGGTTTTGAGGATGGCATTGTCGGTAAAAATGTAGGCGATGAATTTGATCTCACACTTAGCTTCCCGGAAGAATATCATGCTGAAGATCTGGCCGGTGAAGAGGTAGTTTTTTCAGTTGTGGTAAAAGCTGCGACATTCACGCAAGTACCGGAAATTGATGACGACTTCGTAAAAGATGTAAGTGAAAGCAGCGATACCGTCGAAGAATACCGGGCTGAAATCCGTCAGGAACTGGAAAAAGCAGGATCTGAACAGGCTGACCGGGCCTATGAGCGGAATATTGTTGAGCAGATCGCTGAAAACAGTGAGATTGTCATGTCAGACTTCCTGGTTGAGGATGATGTGGAAAGAGAAATCCAGCATCAGAGCCAGCAGTTTGAGATGTATGGCCTGCGTTATGAAGATTTTCTGGCGTATTCAGGACAGACACTTGCAAGTGTTCGTCAGCAGATGATGCCCGGCGTTCGCAAAAATCTGGATCTGGCATATACGCTTGATGCTCTTGATGAAGAGCTCGCTCTTGAAGTCACAGATGAAGAAGTTGACGCAATGATAGCAAAGCTGGCTGAAGAGTCTCAGATCTCTGTTGAGGAGTATAAAGAGAAATATCTTGAAGGCAGGGAAGACAGCAGAGACCGTCTGGAGCATCAGGTCAGAAGCGAGAAATTGCTTGACCTCCTCCGTGAGTGGAGTGTTGCAACTGATGTTGACCCACACGCCCACGATCACGAACATGACCATGTACACGATGAAAATTGTAATCACGACCACGAGCATGATCATGAACATGTCCATGATGAAAACTGTGACCACGATCACGAAGAAGACGAAGAATAAAAACCGGAGACGAAGAGAATTAGTAGTGTAAAGTTATAATAGATCAGAAGGGCAGAGATTTGCTGCCAAAAAGGAGTGAATTATTATGATCGAAGCAGTCTACAACAATCTGGTACCGGTAGTAGTTGAGCAAACAAGCCGTGGAGAACGTTCTTACGATATTTTCTCCCGTTTGCTGAAAGAGCGCATTGTTATCCTGAGCAATCAGGTAGACCATGTCAGCGCTAACCTAATCGTTGCTCAGCTCTTGTTTCTGGAAGCAGAAGACCCCGATAAAGATATTCAATTTTACATCAACAGCCCGGGCGGAGAAGTCTCCTCAGGCCTGATGATTTACGACACAATGCAATATATCAAACCCGACGTCCAGACAATCGCCATGGGCATGGCTGCCAGTATGGGAGCTTTCCTGGTCGGTGCCGGAAGCAAAGGAAAACGTTTCGCCTTGCCTAACGCTGAAATTATGATTCATCAGCCTTCAGGCGGCACACAGGGCCAGGCTTCAGATATCAGTATTGCAGCAGAACACATTCTGAAAATGCGCAGACGTCTCAATGAGATTCTGGCGGATATCTGTAATCAGCCCCTGGAAGTAATTGAACGCGATACAGAGCGCGACCACTGGATGGATGCACAGGAAGCCATAGATTATGGAATCATTGATAAAGTTATGATCAGACAGGCTTAATTAATCGCCTGGCTGACTAGTGCTTAAGGACAAAGATATGACAGATAAGCAAAATAACGATAAAGCGTTTGAACGGGTTCATTGTTCCTTCTGCGGCAAGCCCGACTCTCAGGTTGAACGCCTGATTGCCGGTCCCGGCGTCTACATTTGTAATGAATGCGTTGCTCTGTGCAATGATCTTTTGCAGGAAGAAAGAGAAATCAGTTTCGGCTCACACGAGCTGAGCAGAGACAGCCTATTGTCTCCCGATGAAATTAAATGCAAGCTTGATGAATATGTAATCGGCCAGGATTATGCAAAAAAGGTTTTGGCCGTATCGGTTTACAATCATTACAAACGTGTGTTTTCCGATAAAATCGATAGTCAGGACAAGGACGTCGAGCTTTCGAAGAGCAACATCATGCTACTGGGACCGACAGGTTCGGGAAAAACCCTGCTGGCACAGACCCTGGCCAGAATTTTGCATGTACCCTTTGCAATTGTTGATGCTACCGCACTTACAGAAGCCGGTTATGTTGGTGAAGACGTAGAGAATATTCTCCTGCGCCTGATCCAGAATGCCGACTTTAATATTGAAGCTGCAGAAAAAGGCATCATCTATATTGACGAGATTGACAAGATCTCCCGCCGCTCTGATAATCCTTCGATTACCAGGGACGTCAGCGGAGAAGGTGTACAGCAGGCGCTGCTGAAGATCCTGGAAAGCACTGTAGCCAATGTGCCGGCCCAGGGTGGGCGCAAGCACCCGCATCAGGAATTTATTCAGATTGATACCAGCAACATTTTGTTCATTCTGGGCGGAGCTTTTGATGGTTTGGACAAAGTAATTAAGAGCCGTATCGGTAGTTCCGCGATTGGTTTTGGTGCTGATGTCAAATCCAAAAACGAAGATGATTCCAAGATCTTCACTCATCTCTTGCCTGAAGACCTGCTGCGTTACGGCCTGATACCTGAATTCATCGGACGTGTTCCTGTTCATGTAGCCCTAGAGGGACTGGACGAGGATGCTCTGGTGCAGATACTGACTGAGCCGAAGAACGCTCTGATTAAACAGTATCAAAAGCTGATGGCCTACGACGATGTTGAACTGGTCTTCGAAGAAGAAGCAATCAGAGAAGCTGCCCACCTGGCCCAGGAGCTGAAGATGGGAGCCAGGGGTCTGCGCACAGTCCTGGAAGATGTCATGCTGGAAATTATGTATGATATTCCGTCACGCGCTGATGTTGCGAAGGTAATCGTTACAAAGGAAGCCGTACGCAAGGAAGAATTCCCCAGGCTGCTTTACGCAGAGCAGGAAACCCTAGAAGAGGGTGCCTAGACATTGGCGCAAAGAGCGCTGAGTAACTTATAAGCAAAGCCCGGTTGCACCTGAGCCAAAACGGATTTAATATCCACAGCGGTCAAAGTGGAGCCGGGCTTTTTAATTAAAGCGGCGACAAAGCTGCGGCCAAGGCTTTCCCTGTCCGCGCCGTGGACAAAATCGGGACTTTTTTGCCCACTGCTGCTGAGTTCAGCCTGCTCTTCCAGGGCTAATTTGCTGGTGTAGCCGGGAGTACCGCTTAAAGAGATTGTCTTATTACAGCTATCATCAGTGAGTATATGCGAATAACCCGGCAGGAAGGTTCTCGACTTATCAAAGTCTATCAAAACGGCATTTTCTCTGTCTGTGATCATTATATTGTCAGGACTGATGTCTCCATGCCACAAACCGACTCCGCTCAATTTCGCAAAATCTTCCAGAGCTGTCAGAATTTGGTCAAAAAACTTCTCGTATAACTGAGAAATCTCTTTTGTTATAGCAGTAATTGTTCGGATGGAAAACTGACGAAGGGTAAGGCCGGATAGATGTTCAAAGAGTACGACAACTTCTGCAGGGCTTTCTTTAAGATCGATTTGATCCATTTGATTGATCAGGATGCCCGTGCGCAGATCACACAAGGACTCAACATCCGGATTGTCTGTATTGTTTAAACCCAGACAACGCAGCAGGTGTGGACTGCGATAGCGATAAAGCTGCGGCAAGAGCGTATAGTCTTTAAAAGAAGAGAGGGCTTTCGCCTGATAACACCGCCCATATGCATCATGCAATATATCGATTTTACTTTCCCTGATAATATTCACTTTTGCCTGTTTTTCTATTATCATAAGCTGCTCCCTGTGAGTAGTATTGCAATAAGCATAAGCTCACGGAACTGAAAAGATTGCGGAAGTTTTCGACAATAGTTGACAACAGCTGCAAAAAACTGCTTGCAGGTAACCGGTGCTTTCTTAACCGGAGAAATCAGCTGAACCGTATTTAGAGCCCAGTCATGATAGAATGACAGAAGTCAAAGAACGGAGGTTTTGCGCTAACTACCATGTCTGATACAAAACAGGATCGTAATAGAAAAGTTAAGAGTCGCCAGTTGGCACCGCGCGATGAGTCGCCTGTCCAGGAAAAAAGAACGGACGGAGGTGCAGCTAATGCTGCGCGCAGTACAAATGTAAATCGTAATAAAAATCGCAAAAAAAGGACAGGCCAGCGAGCCGGCGGCCAGCAGAGCCGTAAGCAACAAAGTCAAAAAGCAACAGGGCAACAGGGTCAGAAGCGGATTGTAACCGGGGACCAGCAAAGCGGCCGGACTAAAGCTCAGCCACAAAATCAGAAGCAGGCTTCAAAACAGCAGACTGCTGAGAGGCAGAAGAATGTTGCGGCACAACAGTCAGGCAAAAAGGATGGCTCACAGCAGGCCTTGTCAAAACCACGTAAACAGCGTCCCCGCAAGAGACACTTTGACAATATTGATGAGAAGAAAATTCGTGCGGTTGAAACAGTTGATGATGTGCGCCGTGATATAGAACAGATTGAGCGCTCTATCCGTCTTGATATTGATGGCATCCAGACTATCAGTCTGGATCTTTAGAAGTTAGAGACAGCCGCCATGGAGAAAAGAGAATCAACAGTGTCTACCGAGCGGGAACTCCCGCTCGTTTCAGCTTTGGAAACAGTCAGAAATCGACATTCCTTTCATATGCCGGGTAACCGGGCAGGCCGGTCCTTTTCTGCTGAATTTCGTACACTCCTGACTTATCTGGACACTACTGAGCTGGATAATACCGGAGATATCAATGAGCCTAACGGTGCTGTGCTCCGTGCGCTCGAATTAGCTGCTAAGACTTTTGGATCCGCTCAAACTTATTTCATCACCTGCGGTACCACTACATCTCTGAGAATCGCACTGGCGGGAGCCTTTAAACCGGGAGACCGCGTTCTTATAGGCAAGGGCAGTCATTTGTCTGTGGCCAACAGTTGTGCACTTCTTGGCCTTGAAGCAGTCTTAATCAAGCAGGATGTTCTGCCCCGTTTTGCCGATGGTCAGGTCAGTGAAGCTGAAGTCTTGCGAAGTCTGGAGGAGGAAGAAGATCTGGCAGGTGTGTTGGTGACTACGCCGGGTTATTATGGTGAAAACCTACCTCTGGAAAGAATCTGCCTGGCAGCTCATGCCCTGGGTATACCGGTCATAGTTGATTCAGCCCACGGAGCTCACTTTGCCATTAAGGTCAGTGGTGAAACTTTCGGAGAAAAAAACTGGCCCCGCACCGCCCTGTCTCAGGGAGCGGATATGGTTGCTCAAAGCGCCCATAAAACTTTGCCGGCCCTTACTCCCGCTTCCATGCTGCATTTGTCGCAGGCAGCCATAGAATCGGGGCGGGTATCGTCCTCCCGCCTGGCCAAGATGCTGCCGGTCTTCCAGACATCCAGTCCTTCTTTTCCGGTTGCAGCCAGTCTGGATTTCGCACGTGATTTTATTGATCATGATGCAGCCGGCTATGTGTCAGGATTGTTGGACTTACTGGAAGAGTTTGTGGCAGAGCTTCCACCTGAACTGAGTCGTGAATATGTAGCAGGTGATGATCCTTGTCGCCTGGTAATCGACTACTCGGCCAGCAACTGCTCCCGACAAAATGTTTTCAAAATTCTCGATGCCCATGAGGTAGACGTAGAATTGATTGATGCCAGATGCATAGTTTGTATCCTGCCTCTGGATACACCGCGTGAATCTTTTATAGCGCTGGGGCAAGCCTGCCAGGAGATTGCGCGTGACGGCCGGCCGGAAGACTCGCAAGTAGAGATCGACCTTGCTCAAAGGGAGGCTTTTTTACGTCAAAGCCGGACTTCTTTAACCTTACGGGAAAGTTTCTCAGCTGAAAGTAAAGAAATGAATTTCCGGCATGCTTTGGGTCAACGCAGTGCCGGTGTCATTGCCCCCTACCCTCCCGGTGTGCCATTACTCTGGCCCGGAGAAGAAATTACAGCCGCTGATATCGCCCTCTGGCAGGATATGCTGGATCTGGCCTATGATGTCCGTGGCATTAAGTCGGGAAAAGTCGAAGTTTTAGCCGGTAAATGAAAATGATATAGCCTGTTTTTATGGCAGGAGTGTTGCTTCTGAAAGTTTTGACCTGCCTGCTATATGGTAATATTGAATTGAAAACAGCAGTTGGAAATAAGGGAGGCAGCAAGTAGATGCAGCGGGGCAGATTTGTCACATTTGAAGGCGTGGACGGGACCGGAAAAACCACCCAGAGCCGACTTTTGGGTCAAAATCTTGAGGCTGAAGGTATTAAGGTCCTGATCCTCCGTGAACCCGGGGGAACTGCAATCAGCGAAAAAATCCGCGACATCCTGCTTGACGCTTCGCAAAATAATATGACAGCGGAAACTGAAGTTTTACTTTTTGAAGCGGCCCGCGCTCAAATAGTGCGTGAAGTTATCCGGCCGGCCTTAGACCGGGGAACTTGGGTTATCTGCGACCGTTTTATGGACTCAACAGTAGCCTATCAGGGTTATGGCAGAGGTCTGGGCCTTGAGCTGATCGATCAGCTGAACGATTTTGCGGTCGGCGGAACCAAACCTGATCTGACTGTTTTGCTGCAGCTGCCGCCGGAAAGTCGGGCCGAAAGACTGGAAAGACGTCATGAACTGGAGGCTGCTGATCGTCTGGATGGTGAGTCTGAAGATTTTCGATCTGAAGTAGACCGTGGTTTTCGTGCTTTGGCTGCAAGGGAGCCTGAGCGCTTTAGCTGCATAGAAACACAGGGTACTAAGGAAGAGACTGCCGGTCTCGTACTAGAACTAGTTAGGAGAGTACTATTATGAAGCTGATTTTTGCTATTGTCAGTGACGAAGACTCATCGCGGCTGATGACTGAGCTGAACCGGGCAGGTCATCGCGTAACAAAACTCCATTCAACCGGTGGCTTTCTGAAATCAGGCAATACAACTTTGATGACAGGTGTTGAAGATGATATGCAAGATGAGGTTATGGCCATTATCCGCAAGTATTCCCGCAGCCGCAAAACCTCGATCAGTGCTAATATCCCGCCACCTTCTATGGGCACCTCCTACATGCCATATCCGGTAGAAGTTAAGATTGGCGGCGCTACTGTTTTTGTTGTGCCGGTGGATCACTACGAGAAGATTTAGCATGGTGTCAAAGCCGGTTGTGTCGAATGTTTCTATATCCGATCTTATAGATTTCGGTATATTTCAGCTGTCTTCTCTGGCGATAAGCAGTGACCTGCGCCAGGAGCTGAAACAGCTTGTTGCTTCTAAACCCTATCCGCTTCTGATCATAGGAGAAGAAGGTGCCGGAAAGCATACAATAGCCAATTGTCTGGCTGCGTCTTATCTTTGCCATTCCGTTGAAAGTGACGGATCCGCCTGTGGAAAATGCCCTTCCTGTCGCATGATCTCAACTTCCGGTTCACATCTTGATTTAGTAATTTTAGATCCGGGTCCTTCCGGCAGAACTAAAGTAGATGAAGTGCGTTCGGAAGTAGCAGCCCGCCTTCCGGAGGCTCCCCGCATTTCTCATAACAAAGTTTTCATAATTTCAGCTGAAAAAGCGGACACCCTCAGCGAGGCCTGTCAGAATGCGCTTTTGAAGCCTCTGGAGGAACACCCGGCCTTTGTCCGTTTCATTATATTCTGTGAAGACAGCGACAGATTGCTTCCTACTATCCGTTCACGCGTGCAAACTCTACGCCTGGCCCACCGCAACAAGGAGGAGATCAGGCAAATTCTGGACGAAGCCGGTATTGAAGATTCTCCGGCAAAGAGCTTTGCTCTGGATTGTTCAGATGGACTGCCGGGCGTGGCTCTAACTCTGGCTCAGGATGAGAAGTATCGGCAGATTTATGACGAGAGTTTGAAAATATTTAAAGCTTTTCCCCGGGAAAATCGTACAGCCTTCCTGACCGGCGGCTTGGATTTTTTCAAAGCAAACAAGGACAGCACTGACATGATTATTCGTCTGCTGCAGTCCTTTTTGCGTGAGCTCAGCCTTGGTCTGCTGGCAGATAAGTGGGAACCACTCCCTGCTGAGAGCGCGGCTTTTTCGGATCAGGAGCTGGCGGATTGGGCAAAGCTTGAGATTGACTATGAGGCCTTACTGGGGCTTTTGTCTCAAACGAAGCAAGCCTTGTCTTCGAATACCGGCTATGACCACACAATTTCACGCCTCTTGCTGCAAATGAGAGCAAAAATCACGGCAGGAGGGCCGGGTTCCATTCCGCGTAAAAGTCAATAATTTGATATACTTTAGCTTAAGTATATATTTTTTCTGCAGAGCTCAGAAAGTGAGCAATGCCTTTAGATAGGATTTTTATGAACGAAGATAAATTGGTCCGAGTTCGCTTGCGCGGACGCGGCAAAGCATATGATTTTTCTACCAATGGTTTGGACTTAAAAAAAAGAGATATCGTGATTGTTGAGACCGTGCAGGGGATAGAGATCGGCGTGGTCACGACTGTCACTCTTCCTATGGAAGCATTTGAAGGCGGTGAGGAACGCACGCTCCGCCCGGTTTTGCGGCTGGCCTCCGATGAAGATCTGGCACAATATGACAGCAATCTGGATGAAGAGGACAGGGCATTTTCCATTGCTATGGAGCGCATCGAATCCCATGGACTGGACATGTCCCTGGTAGATGTTGAGTTCCGTTTCGACAACAAAAAAATTACCTTCTTCTTTACTTCTAACGGGCGGGTGGATTTCCGTGATCTGGTCAAGGATTTGGCAGCCATCTTCCGGCGCAGGATAGAACTGCGACAGATCGGAGTCCGCGATGAGGCCCGCATGTGCGGCGGTATCGGCAGCTGCGGACGCGAGTTTTGCTGCTCAACCTTCCTGCATGAATTCCAGCCTGTATCAATAAAAATGGCGAAAGAGCAGAACCTCTCCATGAACCCCGAGAAGATTTCGGGTGCATGCGGCCGCTTGCTCTGCTGTCTCAATTACGAGCAGGAAGCCTATGTTGAAGCCCGACAGCGCCTTCCCAAGAGGAATGACAAGGTCACAACCCCTGATGGGCCCGGTGTGGTTATGGACGTTAATTTACTGACTGAAATGGTTACAGTGTCTTTCGATAAGGGTGACGAAAGAGTGAGTAAAAGCTTCAAAGCTGCTGAATTGAGCAGATAGTCGATACTTGAACAAAAAAGAAGAAAATGTTACACTTTTGTAGGTTGATACTGAAAGCAACAACCTTACGAAATATCAGGAGGGAATATCTATGGCACATGTAATTAGTGATGAATGTATTCTTTGCGCTGCTTGCGAAGATGAGTGTCCGGAAGGCGCTATCTCAATGGGCGATGAACACTATGTAATTGATCCTGATCTTTGCACAGATTGCGAATCTTGCGTTGAAGTCTGCCCTGTAGACTGCATTTCGCTGGCATAGGATCTGAAAATCTGAAAATAACTTTTCTACGGCGGGATCACCCGCCGTTTTTTTTGTAGATGTTCATTTTGACACCGCAAAGTTTTAACCTGTGAATTAAAATATCCAAGGATTATTATTCTAACTTGGACTTCCCTCCGACGGAAGTTTTTAGAAAGGTGAATCATAGTGACTGACAGATGTGCACACGAAAGTTTTGGCGGCAACATTATTAAATGCGGGACTTTATACCTCGTTCCTACCCCTTTGGGCAATCCGGACGATTTGAGCCCGCGTGCACGTTCAATTTTGGAAAACGTGGACTACATCGCTGCGGAAGACACACGCCGTGCAGCCCGCCTTTTATCTGCTGTCGGTATCGGCAATGAGCTGGTCAGCTATTACGAACAGAATGCTGAACAGAGGGACGAACAGATATTGAACGATTTGCTTTGGAATGCCAAGTCGGTAGCGGTGGTTTCCGATGCCGGTACGCCTTGTGTTTCCGACCCGGGCGCCGGTCTGGTGCAAAAAGCGATTGAACGCAACATTAAGGTTGTTTCGGTGCCCGGACCCACGGCCATATTGACCGCCTTGTCCGCATCCGGCCTGGATCCTTCACGTTTCGTCTTTGTCGGCTTTGCCCCTCCTAAAGGCCGTAAACGGGATGATTTCATTACAGGAATGGCACAGGAAAAGTACACGGTGGTCTTCTTTGAATCCCCTCACCGTCTCAGCAAGACTTTGGCTGACCTGGAAAAGCATGGTCTGGGCGAGCGAAGGCTTACTATAGCGCGTGAATTGACCAAGGAATACGAGGAGTTTCTCTATCTCGACGTCATGTCCGCCCTGCGCTACTATGAGACCGTTGAGCCCAGGGGAGAGTTCACTCTGGTGCTGGAAGGAATCAAGGCCTTCGAAAGACGCACGGATACTCAGCTTGAAGATCAATCAGATGAGGCGTTAAAAGATTTGTTGCACCAGCTTCTGTCTGAAGGAGTGCGGACCAAGCAGGCAGCCAAAATACTGTCACAGGCCAGCGGCATTGAACAGCGTCGTCTTTATGATTTAGCCCTGGAAATCGAAGAAGATGAGAGCGACTTAAATCAGAAATAATCTCAATAGACTATGAGTACTTTAATTTGCTAAACTGTCTAGAGCAAAGCACATAGAGCTGTGTGCTACTAAGGAGTCGGTATGTCACGCGAAAAATTTTATATTACAACACCCATTTATTACCCCAGCGATGACCTTCATATAGGTCATGCTTATTGCTCGGTTGCCGCCGATACGATGGCGAAGTATAAGCGCCTGCGCGGCTATGATGTTTTCTTTCTTACCGGCACAGATGAGCACGGTCAGAAGATTGAAGAGGTCGCCCGGGAGCGTGGACTGGAACCGCAGGAATTTGTCGACCGCATGGTTGTGAAAATAAAAGACTTGTGGAAACTGATGCATGTTGACTATGACGGCTTCATCCGCACTACGGATCCTAAGCATGTAAAAGCAGTACAGGACATCTTTGTAAGGCTTCATGAAAACGGTGACATATATGAAGGAGTCTACGAGGGCTGGTATTGCACGCCCTGTGAATCCTTCTGGACAGAGTCACAATTGGTGGACGGCATGTGTCCGGACTGTGGACGTCCGGTGGAGAAAACCCGTGAAAAAAGCTACTTTTTCCGTCTGTCGAAGTATGAGGATCGTCTGAGGGAACTGTTCAGCGAACATTCCGACTTTGTCGAGCCTGTTTCTCGCGCACACGAAATGATCAACAATTTTCTGGAAGTCGGACTGGAAGATCTGGCTGTTTCACGGTCTAATTTCTCCTGGGGAATACCCCTGCCTTTTGATGAGGAAAGCATAGCTTATGTCTGGGTCGACGCTCTCAGCAATTACATAAGCGCCCTGGGATACCCGTTTGATCCGGAACTCTTCGACCGCTATTGGCCTGCAGACGTACATTTGGTGGGCAAAGAAATAATGCGCTTTCACTCATTGATCTGGCCTGCAATTCTGATGGCTCTGGACCTGCCCCTGCCGAAGAAGGTTTTCGGTCATGGCTGGCTACTGTTCGAGGGCGGAAAAATGTCAAAATCCAAGGGTAACGTAGTTGACCCCACTATTTTGGTTGAGCGTTATGGTTTGGATGCCTTGCGTTATTTCCTCCTGCGTGAATTTCCTTTCGGCTCTGACGGCAACTATTCAACAGAAGCTCTGATCAAGAGAAGTAACAGTGATTTGTCCAATGACCTAGGCAACCTTTTAAGCAGGGTTGTTGCCATGATTAAGCAATCTTTCCCTGAAGGATTTCCGGCGGAAAAGGATTTTGCAGAAATTGATGCAGAACTGACGGCGTTAGCTGATGAGACTGTCACAAAAGTAGAGCGGCATTTCGAGAAAATGGAGTTCTCGCTGGTTTTAGAATCGATTTGGCGCCTGATCAGCCAGAGCAACAAATACATAGACTTAACTACGCCCTGGATTTTGGCTAAAGAAGAAAAATCCCGGTCCCGTCTGGCAGCTGTCCTTTATACTTTGGCCGATGTCCTCCGTCGTGTGGCTGTCTGGCTTTCACCTTTCATGGTGGATACCCCGGCGAAAATGCGTGAACAGCTGGGCATCAGTGCGGCCGGTAGCGAAACGGATGCTGAACTCAGCAGCTGGGAATCAGCAGCTGAATCAGGTCTTTATCGTGATGATTTTATCGTGCAAAAGGGACAGGCCATTTTCCCCCGCATTGACCTTGAGGCTGAGATGAAAGCCTTAGAAAAGCTGGATTAGAAATAATGTGGTTTGATTCTCATTCCCACCTGCAGGACAAAGCCTTTGATCTTGACAGGCATGAAGTTTTGGAGCGGGCAGCAGCTGCCGGCGTAAATCGAATCCTGTTAGCCACATCGGATCTGGCTGACAGCAGGGACGCCTATGCTCTGGCCCTGACCCGGGGCAAAGATAAGCTGCCCCGCCTGCACACTTCCCTGGGTTATCATCCGCATGAAGCTTCCGGCTGGAATAGCACCTCTGCCGGAGAAATGGCGAAAATGATTGCTGCAGACCGTATGAGGCAGGAAGCGGGGCATGAGGCTGTCATCGTTGCCATCGGCGAAATCGGTCTGGATTATCATTACATGCATTCACCGGCGGAAACACAGCGCCAAGTCTTCCGCCTGCAGCTGGAAATAGCGGCCGAGCACGAATTGCCGGTAATTATTCATATGCGGGAGGCCACTGATGACACTCTGGAGATTCTGCGCACTGCCCGACGACAGGGATTACTGGAAAGAAGCCGGGCGGATGCTGAGATAGGTGTCATGCATTGTTACTCGGAAAGTTTGGCTGTACTGCCTGAGTTTCTTGCTATGGGTTTCATGATCGGCTTCGATGGGCCTATTACTTTCAAGAAGAGAGAAGAAGCCAGACAGGCTTTGGCGGAAACTCCCCTGGAGCGACTTCTGCTGGAGACGGACGCACCCTATCTGACACCGGTTCCCTTCCGCGGCAAACGTAACGAGTCTTCATACCTGACTTATGTGGGTGAGATGGCTGCAGAGATTAAAGCCATAGCTCCGGCAGAGATAGCGCGACAGACAACAAAAAATGCCCTGCGTCTTTTTTCGCTGCAGGGCAATTAAACAATTAATTAATCGGAATCCGTTTTGTAACCGATCTCCCGTAAAGCATCATTAAAAATTTCACGATCCCGGTCAAACACCAGATATTTCTTGCTGTCTTCAGGTTTCAGCCAGGCTACACGCTGTACTTCCTCAAGCTGAGGACGCAGGCTGCCGCCCAGGTAATCGCCGAGAAAAAAAGTGACGGTTTTTTTTGCGCCCGGATAGGGTGAATAAGTAGAAGCGCGTGAGAAATCGGACGTGATCTCAATATCAATGCCCGTTTCTTCCTTTACTTCCCGGATGGCTGTTTCGCAGTCGCTTTCGCCGCTCTCCACATGCCCTTTCGGGAAAGACCAGTGGCTTGCACCGTGCTGGACCAGAAGAACCCGCAGCTCTTCATTTATTTCACGAAAGACTATAGCCCCGCATGATCTTTCATGCCTGGGCTCAAAATTGCGACGTCTTTCCCTGCACATTTCAGGATTATATTTTTGTTGATTGCTTCTTTTTGACATGTACCCAGTCTAGCATGATGTTGAGGTCCAATGGGTATCAAATTAAGATAAGATAGTAAGAAGGAGAACTTTTATGAGCATTAAAATTTTACATACCGCAGATTTACATTTGGGCAGTCGTATGCGGTCCTTGGGGCAGGCTGCTCCTGACTTCCAGGAAGCATTGATTCAAAGTTTCGATAACTTGTTGCAAGCAGCAGCTGAGCTGGAAGTTGACTTGTTTCTGATAGCCGGTGATTTTCTGGAAATGGCGGAGATTGAAGATCGCGAACTTAATCGTGTCTATGACCTGCTTGCCCGCGAACGCTCCTTCCCGCTTCTGATCGTAGCAGGCAACCACGATTACTATTCTCCGGCTTCTCCTTATGCAACAGTCTTTCCGGAGATACCCCGGCTTTATGTTTACCCTGCTGAGGAAATAGTGCGCCTGGATTTTCCGGATCAGGACACGTCAGTCTGGGGAGTAAGTTTTTCATCTCTATATCAGGAGATGACGCTCTTGCCGGATGTCGGAACTGAAAAAAGGGTCCTGGTCTATGATGGCTTTGATTTTGTGGAAAGTGATCAGGAGCCGGACTCAGGACTGACGAATAAAATAGCTTTGGTTCATGGTGAATTGCTGGCCGGCGCAAGACCGGAAGGGATGTACAACCCCCTGCCTTCACAAATGATTAAGAATAGCAGACTTGATTATCTGGCCCTGGGTCATATCCATAAGGCCGGTGAACTTCCCGAAGATGACCGGATTGACCGTCGCAGCACTCTGGCCATGTATCCGGGCAGCCCCCAGGGTCTTTCTTTTAACGAAAGCGGAAGCAGGCATGCACTGATAGTTGAACTAGACAATTCTGAGCTGAAAAGTGTATCTGCCCTGCCTTCAGCATCACGCATGTTCATTGAAATCCGCAGCCAACTTGACAGTTCACAATCAGACCAGGAGATTATTGACCAGATAGTGGCGGAAGTCCAGGACCTGGACCGGGAGAATTACAAACGTCATTCATATAAAATTCGCCTGAGAGGTGAAGCTCCTACAGCCTTGAATGTCCCGCGACTGACTGCCGGCCTGCGTGAGCAGATCGGCCATGTGAGTTTGCTCGATGAATTGCATCCTGCAGAAGATGTTGAAGAACTGGGCGAAGAGCAAACTCTGCGCGGCCTTTTTGTCAGAAAAATTCTGCAAGACCTGGCAACAGTTGAAGGCGAAGAGGACCGGGATGATTTGCAGCAGGCACTGAGGCTGGGTTTGGCCGCTTTCAGAGGAGATACCTTGCATGATGTTTATTAAACGAATCGAAATCGGCCAATTTGGCAATCTCAAGCATGTCGCCCTCGATTTCAAGCCCGGAGCGAATCTGATTGTAGCTCCGAATGAATGGGGCAAAAGCACCCTGATTGATTTTATTTTCGCAGTGTTCTATGGGATGGATCACAATAAAGCGGACCTTCGTACCAGCAACCGTTCGCGCAATATGCCCTGGGAACAGGATAGTATGAGTGGCGCCCTCTTTTATGAAGCTGATGGTCTCAGCTATCGTGTCGGCTGTGAGTTCGGTGCGCAAAAGCGTATGGACCGTATTATCCTGACAGATGAGAGTCTGGGCAGGAGTAGTGAAATTGATGGAGACCCTCTGGGAAAGCATATCTTCGGATTGGGAGAGCATTCCTTTAACCAGTCCGTTTATGTACAGCAGATGTCTCTGGCCCTGAATGTCAAAGATGATAAAAAAGGCGAATTGCTGCACCAGCTGGCCAGCCTGGGCACAGCGGGAACAGTTGATATTTCTTCTACTGCTGTGAGCAAGAGTCTCAAAGAAGCCCTGCTCTCTCTTAACAGCAGCAAGCGACAAAACTCCGTAATTCCAAATTTGGAAAACGAGCGCTTTCAATTGCAGGAATCGCTTGCTGAAGCGCACAGGCGCGAAGCCCGGGAAGCGGAAGAGCTGCTGGAACTGCATGCTTTGAATGCTGAAGTCGACCTTTTGGCAGGCAGAGTCAGAAGCAGCGAACACAAACTTCAGAAAACCGAATATCTGCTTCAACTGCAAAACCTGCAGGAAAGTGTACGCGAAGAACATGCAATCAAAAATCAGCAGGACCTGGCTCAAAAACAATTGGAAGAGCTGGAGAGCCTGAAACCTTCTGTCAACAGTGAAGACTTTATCGCCCTGGAAAAAGAGATTAGGCAGCTGCAGGTCGAGAATACAGTTTTGGATAACACCGGCAAAAATCTGGAAATTGAACGTGGAGCCTTGCAACACGAACTGAGTCAGGCCTTCAGCCAATCCGAAGCAGTTGATCCGGAGGCTGAAGGGGAGCCGGCCCTATATGAAAGGCGTCAGGAATTACGCCGCCGGGAACAGGCCTGTGACAAGGAACTGCGGGCCGCCTATGCCCGCCAGCAACAAAAAGAAGCTAACCGCTCGCAGATTCAGGATAAACTTGCTGCGGCTATAGTTCCGGACACACAGGACCGAGAAAGAAAGTTCAGAATTCTGGGTCTTGCCCTGACCGCCCTTGCTTTTATATCAGCCCTTGTTTTGGGCCTTGTCTGGCACCCAGCCGCCTTCGCCCTGGCTCTGCTAGCAGGACCGGGCTTTTTTCTTTTTTGGAAATCAAAGGAGTTTTCTTCAGACCGCCGGGAACATGAGCAAAAACGCAAAGAGCTGGAAAGCAGCCTGACTAAAGCTGAAACTGACCTGGCTGAAGTGACTGCTGAAGTTGAAGACCTGGAAAAACAGCTTGCCTTGCTGGAGGAAGAACAGAGCTTACTGGAAGATGAAGAGACACAGATCATCCAGCGTCGGCAGAAAGCAAAAGTAAGGGAAGAGAATTATCACAGCAGTATGACAAGTCACCTGGAACGCAGAACAAAGTTTTGCGACGCTATTGACAGTTTGATGGCAAGATACCCCTATCTCAACACAGATGCAATCGTTGATAAATTAAAGTCTTCGCAGGATTTGCCGAAGCTCAATGATCTGGAGTTTTCCACACGCAGTCGGATCAAGGCCTATCCTGCTCAACTCTTTGAAGAGGAGGCTGATGCCGGCAAACGCCGTTACAGCGCAGCACTCGACTTGTTTAAACGCTTTACGGACAGCTACTTTGAATTGACCGCCTATGTTCAGGATTTGAAACAAAACCGCCATCAATTTCGTGAGCATCTCAGGGTGCTAAGTTCAAGCCAGGGGAGCGACAGACTCCTTCCCGCTGAAAAAAGGAAGCAATTACTGGAAAAGGCTGCTGCAGAAAACTTTCCGGTGACCGATAGAGAGATTGCCATAGCAATTGAAGAGGAAGACTATCCGGAAGATTTGAATAAATCCCTTGACAGAAGAAAACAGGAAGTTCAGCTCAATCGCAGCAGATATAGTCAGGCCCTGAGCGAACACAGCAAGAAGCAAGCCCATATGACTTTGGCCTACCGGTATTCGGAACGTTCTGAAAACATTGAATTACAGTTGGAAGAAGTCGATGAGAGGATCAGAAAGGCTGAGTCTCGTGCCAGGCAGCTGGAACTGGCTCTGAAGTATATGTCGGAAGCTGATGACGAAATGAGGCGTAATTTCAGCCCCGAACTGAGAAAACTGACAGCCGGCTACCTGGAAAAGTTGACTTTGGGCCGCTATGACGATGTGCTCATCGACAGGGAAATGAAGCTGCAGTTGCATATAGCCGGAGAGACGCAGTTCAGAGAAGCTGAATACATGAGTGGAGGCACCTACGACCAGGTCTATTTAGCCCTTCGCCTTGCCTTGTCTGAACTGATTACGGGAGAGCTGGCTCCGCCCTTGATTCTTGACGATGTACTGGTGCAGTTTGATGAAAAACGCATGAAAGCCGCTTTGGACCTGTTGGCTGAATTAAGCAGAGAAAAATCGGCTGCAGACAGCATGGGCGAATCACGTCAGATCTTGTTGTTTTCCTGTCATGAGAGAGTTGCGGAAATTGCAGAGACCGTGGGTGGTTTTGATATACAAAGACTCTAGCAAGCTTTAAGGGTAGTCAGCCAGCACCTGATCTTCGGGGTAGAAACTCCAGTTGGACGCTTGCCAGATATCATCTTTAATACTGGCCCAGGCAGAGGGCAGAAAAGTGTTCCCGTCATTTATGTCTGTCTGATAGACACGAGACAAAGTTATAAACTGCTCATGACTGAATTTTTCTCTATTGTTTATTTCTTTTCCTGTGAAAGGATTGACAGGGTTATTGATCAGGCCATCAAAAGCTAAGGTGGGCACATCAGCATTGGTCATGAAAGTTTCGGAAATACTGAACTGATCGGAATCGAAGTCTTTTACCAGCAGAAGGGGATAGTAGAATTCAAGACCGACAGTTCTGCCGCCGGGATAGTCAATCATCAGTTCCTCAATCTGTCTGAGGTCACTGCCATGATCTGAAGCAATAATAATACGCGTGTTGTCATAAACGCCCTGTTCACGCAAGTCATCAAACCACCGGCCCAGCTGCAGCATCATAGCCATATTAATATGATAATGGGCTATTTGATTCGTTGTCTCCACTTTAAGTTGGCGACCATTTTCCTTGTTCTGGAAGCGGTTGCTGAAGGCGGCATCGTAGTCTTTATTATCAACATGGGCTACGGGTATGTAGTCAGGGGTTTGCAGGAGCACCGGCTCATGGGTGGTATCGTTTGCTAAGAAGAGGAAGGTATTTTCTTCTTCATCCGAAATTTTTGTCATTGCAGAAAAATTCTGCAGGACATCGTAGGACTGCATGAAAGCTTTTCTGAATCCTGAGGCTTTTGACAGAGATTGGATTGTCTGCGAGCTGGAAGCCGCCTCTCCCTGCCGGTCGGGCAAATAGAGATAATTCCCCTGATCATATACTAAGGGCTGCAGGCTCAAAGGCAGGGTTTTCATCAGGCTGAAAAGGAAAAAATTGCGGTGATTTAGTCCGAGATCCGTCTGATTCTCCTGCGGGCTGAATTTACCTCTAGTGATATAGGTCTCAATCTGAGGGTAATCATTATAGATAGTCAAATCTGAAAACCAGCGATAGTTGGCATATGGCGGATCGCAGACAGTAACCTTATATCCATTTTCCGAAAAAAGCACCGGCATTACTTTCAGTGATTCGTTATGCTTGTCCACGAGTGCTTCGTCCGCGCGTTTGTTCATCTCTACCGGTGTATACTCATAGCCGCCGAAGAGGGGTGGAGCGGCAAAGTTGGTGTGACCGCCATAAGAAATTGTATTGGTATAGTAGGTAAAACCTGCAAATTGTTGCCTCAACTCAGGTTTTTCATTGAGAATATAGGGCAGCATTGTTCCCATAGCGCGGTCAAACATCAGCACGACAACATTCTTCCCCTTTTTGCTTAAGCTGAAATGAGGCTGCGACTGCAGCGTGGATGAAATGCCGTTGGATGAGGTCAGATCAAGGTCGCGGATGGATTTGTTTATAATATGCAGATTATTAACCGACATGCCGGTCAGGGCAAGGGCGCCGATCAGCAGAATAGTGACCATTCTCTTGCCGGTTAAACGCAGCACCACTACAAGCAGGGCAGCCAGCAGCAGGATTATCAGCCAGTTCACAAGCCGGTCTCGCAGCAGAAAGGCCATTTCCTCCTCATATTGCAGTGCCGGGCTGATGACGCCGAGATCTTTACCGAAGAACATATAGTTGGACAGGGCAATGCCGGAGGCAAGCAAGAAAAATGTGCTGAGAAAGCCTTTGACTTTCGCTGATGAGAGCCGGTAGAAGATCGGCAACCAGACCAGGAAAACGCCGACAGCGAGCAGGAAGGCTGTCAGGACAAAAATCCCGGGGTGCTCATAGAAATAAATATTGACAAACTCCAGCGGTGAAGAAGCAATATAGGTGGAGGGAATTAGCAGACCACAGAGCACGGTCAGGAAGGCGCCGGCTGCCAGAAAAAGTCGGCGCGATCCGGTCAGCGCCTCCGGACTTGTAACTTGGCCTTCACCCGCCCGGCGGCTTCTCTTTTCGCTTAGCCTGACTTTGAGCTTTTCGCTCCAGGGATTATTGGTCAGGAGATTTTTAATCAGAGAAATCAGATTATTCAAGGTCCAGTAGAGCAATAGAGCAGAAGGTGAGTTGTAGAGGAAGATGAGGAAGAAGCCTGCCATGGCGTAGAGTTGAATTTTGGTGCGCAGGGTGGACTGCCGGGTGTAAACAATGGCTGACAAAACATTGAACAAGGTCATTAACAGGGGCAGGGCGTTTAGCTGCCGGGAACCGATCTGCAGCAGTCCGTCGGAAACAGCAAGATTGCTGATCGGACCGAAACTTGCGCCGTCAAGAAGAGTCAGACCGGAAAGGAACTGATAAGCTGCGATGAAGAAAGGTATTTCCAGCAGCAAAGCCATCGAGCCGCGTAGCGCATCAGTCTGCTTGTAGTTGTTTTGCCGGTAGTAGGTCTGGAGCATCATCATGCGCTCTTCACCGGAGAAAGTCTTCCTGATGTGACGGACGCCTTTTTGCAGTGACCGCTCCTTGTCGGCAGCTTCAGCCTGGATTTTGTCGGTCTGCCTGTAAAAAGGCAGCAGGATCAGGTTCATTACCAAACTAAGAAGGATAATTGCCCAGCCGGCTTCTCCCAAACTTTCGTAGACAAAACCGAAAACCAGCTCAAAGAGGAGTCTGAGGGGTGCGAGCAAAGCGGTATCTAAAATCTTTCCCAGAGTCATGCTTTCCACTGAACTTTCTCCAACAGAAAATCGACGCTGCGACCGGCAGCCTCACCGGGATAAAGCCAGCATTCCTGTCTTACTTCTTCACGGCCGGCAGCAAAGCGGGGATGCTCCAGTAGATCTTCTATCAGGTCCTCAAGCTGCTCCATCCTGTCCTCAGTCAGAGCCATGCCGAGCCGTGGAAGGGCAGACTTTGTCCACAGGGGTGTCTTGAGCCACCAGGCATCATAGACAGACAGGTCAAGATCCAGTTCTGTATACAGAACCGGCTTATCATAGACCAGTGCAAAATCAAAAATCACACCTGAAAAATCGGATATTAAAAGATCAGCCCGCCGTAACACTTCAAAATTGTCGGAATCACGGTTCCATTCCAACTGTTCCGAAGCGGGATATTTACTCATCAGATCAGCAATCATCTCTTTTTCATTCAGGAAAGAGTGAGGATGAGGGCGCACAATAATCTGCCAGCCCGTAGCAAGTAAACGTTCGATAATCTGTCCGCCATAGACACTGAAGATAGCATTTTCACCCCAGGAGGGCGCCAGCAAAATAGTGCGTGGCCGTGAAGGCAAGGCCGGTGATTCCTGCAGTCGTTTTTTCATTTCATCCATGTAGGGAATGCCGACCACCTGCAGATCCTTGGCCGGTAAATTGCGCAAATCCTCAAGAGCGCGAATATCCTGCAGCTGAAACAGACCGGAAAGTAAAACAGCGTCGTAATAATCCAGACCGAACATGCGGTAGAGAGTGACTTCGCTGGCAGCATGCGGAATATGCACGTAGGTTTCTACTCCCTGCGAACGTTTCCACTGGTAAACATCCAAGCCGGGTGTGGTGGCAAGGAGTACTTTTGCCTCCAGCCTGTTTAGCCTGGCATAAGCCTGATTCCCCTGTCCGATAAACTCGGCCTTCATCTGCTTATAATCCGCACTCAGTGCAGGGTCATCCTCAGAAGCCGTTAAATATGTCACAGCTTGTCCCCGTCGGTTCAATTCCGCACAGATCGGTTCGAAGATGTTCCAGTAACGTTTGTCGTCTGAGAAAATTACCAGATCCGGTACAAGGTCTTGCCGTCCTACCTTGCCGGCGGTCAAACGGAAACGCAACTTGGAAAAAAGCAGGCGCAGCGAATAGAAGGTCGTTCCCAGCAAGGCAATCAGAATTGTAAAAAGCATGCTGCCTGTGCCGGGATCTATGTAAAGGACGCAGATTGGGCTGTTGCTTATATTCATAGACTTATATTAAGGTTTTCGGCGCGGTCAGAAAATTCTGCCAGAAACTTCTTCAGTCTTGCATAACGTTCCTGAGCCCAGTCCTCCATGGCCTGGCCGCCATACGGTACCCGGGCTTTGGCCCACAAGGTCCAAAGATAATCGACGAAGATTTTCGATGCCAGGAAGTGCATGGCTTCAAGTTGATTGTCTTCTCCCAGATAAGCGGCCAAAAGCTGTTGGTCACATTGGGCATCATATTCTGCTTCAATCGACACAGCAGCCAGATCCCACATACCGTCGTTCATGCCCGCGTACTCCCAGTCAACCAGGTAGAGCTTATCCTTTCCCATGACCCAGTTTTCGCATAAGGGATCGTTGTGACAAGGCTGGAGTGATGGTTTGATAGTCTGATCCAGCCAGCCTTTAATCTGTGAAACCGATGCTTTAACCTGTTCGTAATCTTCAAAAAGGGCGACGTTAAGGTCCGCAATAATACTTTCGTATTGTTCAGCCATGGTGAAAACCTTAAAGGGCACTCCTGTATCCCTGCCACAGTGATGGATTTTTGCCAATACTTCAGCAATCTGTCTGATCACTTCAGGCTGACGAAGCTGTTTTGCCGTCATGGTTACAGCATCGGGGATATACTTGCTGATCTTGCTGCCGTCATCTCCGAAGTAGATTAACTTAGCATCGATACCCAGCTCACAGGCCAGTTCCGTGCTGACTTTCTCATTTTTGCGATCAATCATGGCTTCCGTACCCTCACCCGGGATACGCACTACCAGTTCTTCGCCATCAGCAAAAAGGAGATGGTAAGAACGATTGGTAAGACCGCCTAAACGATGGACAGCTCTGACAGTGCTTGCATCCACAGTCAGACCGAGAACCTTTTCGGCTAATTCATTAATAAGAGTTAAATCCGTTTCCACAGTCTCAGACATATGTATACTTCCAGCTTCACTTCATGTTTATTCAGCAGACGATTTTTCCGGCTTCTGATAGTCGGGGTCAAAGGCACAAAGATCGTCTACCGTGTCAAACTCATAAATCACGCCTGCAGGATACTTGCGGGCCTTCATCTTCAGAGTATCCAGATGCTCCATGTAAATCGCTTCCCAATGCAGGGGGCGGGTTTTTTCCAGATGGTATTCCTCTTCCAGGATAGCCATGAATCGCCGGCTGAAGTCTTCATCCCAGTAAACATGACCCATCATATACCAGCTCTTGCTGCCACCTATGGTCACTCCGGTAATGTAGTCGTCCTCATCCAGGGCGAGACACCATTCCTCAGTTTCACCATCTGCATACACTGCCGCATAATAGCTGCCTTCTAACTCATGCTCAAAGGGGTTTTCCACAAAATAGTTATCGGCAGAACAAATATAACTGTTACGCAATATGTTGCGCGCTGCATAAATGCTGCCATTATTATTGCGTCCCACATAATCCGTATTATAGATAAAGTTAACGGGGAATAAATCTTTCAGATAACGGAAGTCTTCCGCCTTATGGCCCAACACTAGATATATTTCAGGTATTTCCGCCTCCAGCAGTTGACGGATCTGACGCTCAAGGAGAACTTCCCCTTTTGCTCTTACCAGTCCCTTGGGTATACCTCCGGACTGTGCAGTGAAGCGGCTGGAAAGGCCGGCCGCCATAATAATTGCATTGTCTACTTTGTGCTTCATCTTGCCTGCCTCCAAATCAACTTTTCAATTATAGATAAGTATGACTTAAATGTAAAACGACAAGGCTCTTATTGCAAGATGAAAAAATCCGCTGCTTATACTATATTTTCTGCCGCTTCAGCCGCTAATGCTTCAGTCCGCTCGCTGGCAGCAATAACAGCATCAAAGACACTGGCCCGGAAGCCACTTTTTTCCAAAGCTCTGATCCCGTAAATGCTGGTTCCTGCAGCTGTGCAAACCTGATTTTTCAGGATGGCGGGCGGAGTCTTGCTTTCCAGGAGTAACTTTGCCGTACCTAGAAGAGTCTGCGCGGCGAGTGTGTTGGCGGCTTCGCTATGAAGACCTGCATAAACTGCAGCGTCTGCCAGTGCTTCAATAAAGACTGCTACAAAAGCGGGACCGCTGCCGGAAAGGGCTGTCACTGCGGCGAAGTTTTCTTCAGGAAGTTCCATAACCAGACCCAAATTTAGAAATATGCTTTTAGCCTGGTCCAATTGTTCCTGACTGACGTGCTCGTTAGCGACCATGACACTTACTCCGGCTCCTACTTTGGATGGTAAGTTGGGCAACACACGCAAAATAGGGTACTCGTCTGCAGAGGGTCCGGTCTTTCCCAGCATGAGTCTGAGTGAAGAAAGATCAATCCCGGCTGCAACTGAGACAATCAGGGTTGTGTTTATTATGTAAGGCGCATAGTTTGCTGCTATCTGGGGTAAATCCTGGGGTTTTACAGCAAATAAAACTAAATCACAGTCAGCTAACTGACTTGCTTCCTGCAAGATTGAGACCCCGTATTTTTCCTGCAAACTATCTTCTTTTTCCCGTGTGCTTACACTGATATAAACATCTTCCGCCCTATATCCTGTTTTGATCCAGCCTTCCAGAATAGCTGTGCCGATATGACCGACACCAATCAAAGCCCATTTCATATATTACTCCTGATTAGTTTGTCTTGAGGCAAAAAGACCGTTGCCTGCAGCTCGTCATTAATTAGTTTGGAAAAAATATTTTCCGTATTACTGTTGGTCAGAATAACGGGAATGCCATTTTGATTAGCCAATTCCGCTGCCTCCAGCTTTGTCTCCATACCGCCTGTGCCCAAATCGCCTTTGCCGCAGATGTCTGCCATGCTACGGCAAGCCTCAATATCCTGCACGCAAGCTATTAGTTCAGCCTCAGGATTGGTGTGTGGATCTTTTGTATAAAGCCCGTCAACATCGCTCAATAGAATTAACAAATCCGCACTCCAGAGATCAGCGGTCATGGCACTTA
>WPCH01175345.1_pt1 | contig 31084 bp, 41 predicted proteins | sample 5399881 | NCBI WGS metagenome assembly WPCH01 (sample SAMN12869468, study PRJNA574797) | sludge metagenome | isolation source: wastewater treatment of pH5 | place: China:Beijing | collected 2019-05-20
GGGCGGCCCTGGTGGCGGCCCGCCAGCGGCGGCGGCCTGCCCTGGCCCTGGTGGACGGGTTCGGCCGGGTCGCTACGCGACGGCCCCGCTTATTGCCGAGGTAGCGGCACCCCTGGCGGCCAACGGGCGCAGCAAAAAAACCGCGCTAATCGTATGACGAAGTGTTGACATGGGACGCAGGGTTTGCGATACTACAGGTGTTGGGAGGGGGCGCTACCCCTTCACCACCGGGACACCAAAGGAGACGCACCATGGACTTTCTGGCTTCGTTCAAGACTGGCAAGACCGCCGCTGACTACATCCTCGACATGCGCTACCACCATGCACGCATCATGGTCGCCAAGGCCATCGGTGACTCTGACTGGGAGGAGGAGGCCATGGATGACTCTATCGCAGCAATCTGCTACGCCGCGCAGGCCGACTTCTACCAGCACGCCCGCGTAATCCGCCACCCCGCGGTGGTGCGCTGCAAGGGCTTCGACTTCTACCTGGAGGCGTTCGAGCGCCTGGCTGATGTTCAGCTCCGCCCCGACTGAGGGTGGCGGCCGCCCTGGCGGCCGCCTTGCGGCCGCGTGGGGCTTTCGCCCCACGGGTCGCCGTCCCGGCGCCTGGCGAAAAGTGGGGCGGGACGCGACACGCCTCCGGCGCGCCACGCCCCACCCCACCTTGCGCTCGGCTTGGCCCGGCTCCCTACCTCCGGCCGCTTCGCGGCCTGCGCACTTCGCTTCGCTTCGTTTGCCCCTCGGGGCTGCGCCCCGTCAAACCCTTCGGCCACCCGGCCTACGGCCGGGACGGGCTCTATCGCTGCGCGACCGAGCCACGGGTCCGCTCGTTCCTCGCTCCCCCGCGTCTCGTCCCTTCGGGTCACGATCCCTTGTCCCTCCGGCCGCTCTCGCGGCCTGCGCGCTCCGCTTGCTATGCCGTGGGGCTTCGCCCCACCCTTTGGGGCGCTACGCGCCCATTTTCCTCCGGCCGCTACGCGGCCTGCGCGCTCCGCTTGCCGAGATAGCTACACCGAAAGGCCAAGGGTCATGAACAAAGCTAGGATGCCAGCCGCACCGATGGCGGCGCCGATGGCAGCAGACAGCAGCGCGACGGCGGCGAGGCGGCGGGACACCTGGCCCGCAACGGCCTGGGCATCCCGCCCCGCCTGGTCTGCTGCTTGAGCGATGGACTGCGAGCCGTCCTTGACGGCTCGCACAACCTCCCGCTGGGCGGCCACCGCCGCCTTGTGCTGCGCTTCCAGCGCCGCCACTTGGGCGGCGCCGTCCTGCTTTTGCTGCTGGCGAAGCGCAGCCAGCTCGTCACGAAGCTCAGTGGTTTGCGTGAGAATGTCCTGGGCTTCGCCAACAAACCACTCGAACGCTAAGTCTTGAAGGGAAGGCGGCCGATCAGCCATTTTAGCTCTCCATGATGAGCCTGTAAGTCTCGTCCAGACTGTCACGTACCGGGATAGCCTGGCGAGTCCAGCGCCACATTTTCGCGTACTCCAAAGCCTTTTGCTTTGTTTCGGCTTCGCGTGCCAGTTGCTTGTAATCCACATCGTCGCGGATGAGATCGGAGAAAGACATGCGTTTATGTGAAAGGTAGTCGAAGACTTCGCTTTCATGCACGCAGGCACCGTCCAGCACTTTGGCATGCCCCAGCTTTTTCAGCAGAGCAAACGCCTCGGGCAGCTCTTCCACCGGGTCGCCGTTCTCGATGCGGTTGGGCAGAAAAACGATCTTTTCAGGCGGCACGCCCATTTCTACCAGAGCGCTAATGGTCTTGATGGCCTCTTTCCAAGACTTCGCCTCGGGGGTGGCGGGCACCACGTACTTGTCGAACTCTTCGATGGCACCATCGAAGCGCGACATTTCGGCAAAGAAAGCCTCGATGTTGGAGGCGCCAATATCCACGATGGCATCATCTTCAAGGACGAGCATCTCCACCAGCTCGCCAAAGTTGCGCCCGGCGAGAGTTTCAACTTTCTTCACGCCCAGATCGGAGGCGGAAAGGTTGATTGTCTCCACCGCGAAAAAGGTAGTGTCATCCCCCATCCTGGGAAGGAATAGATGGGTGGCGATTAGAGTTTTTCCAGTGCTGCCGTTGAAGCTAAGAATTGCGATTTTGGCCATGGTCTAAACCTCAGTCGTATTTTTTGCTGGTGAGCCTTTCAAGCTCTTCCTCAATGTCTGGGCTGGGTCGGAAGTCCTTGGGACTAATGATGCCCCGCTTCTTTTTGGGCGCCTCGGGCTTTTTCTCTATCTCCGGCGGCTCTTTTCGCTCGGCTCCCAGATCAGTACGCCCCACTGGCGACCCCTTCTCAGAAGTCTCTAGCTTTCCGCTCTCGCTATCTCTTCTTGCCCTATGAAGCGCATTCTTGAAGCTGCCGAAGCTGAGCGTAAGTCCATACTCCGACTGAAGCGCTGCATGGACTTGCTTGAGCGTTGCGCCCTCGCGGACTGCGGCCTCGATGTCTGGCAGCAGCCGACGCACCAGGCCGACGCCCTTTCGGCTGGGCAGGTTTAGCGCCATGGCTTTGCCCCTCAGTGTCTATGGTCATTCTCGCGTGCCTCCTTTGGCTTGTCCCCGCCGCTGGCTTTGCCGGTTAGCGGCATAGCCCACTCTAGCCGCCCCCTCCTGGTCGCGCAAGCCCGTTTGCTATCTTTTTGCTATCGAATTGCTACCCTTTTGCTATCTACTGCTACCGATTTGCTACCCTTTTGCTACCTCCCTGGCCGCTCCGCGCCCAGGGTCCCGCGTCAGGACGCTTTTGGGGTGCTGTGGAGTCCCTTAACGTGGTGGTAGATCGGGTGTGGGTGGGGTACTTTGACCCTTAACGGAGGGATACACCATACGCAATGCTCCGCATCGCTAACCCGTTGATTTTCAACGGGTTATGCCGATAATGCGGTTGCGGATCGTCAGACCAGTGGCAGACATACTGTTGTGTAAGCCCCTTGGATGCTAGGATTTAGTGTCAGACATGCGTATGACAAGGAGGTAAGAAGATGCCAAGAGTCACCATCCGCGTTACCGAGGCCCAAAAAGCCGAGCTGGAAGCCCGCTCAGGGGGCAATGCGTCCGACTATGTGCGCTCGCTGTTGTTTGGTGAGCAGGCAGGGCTGGAGGCCGTGCTGGACAGGATCGACCACCTGGCAGACGACATTGCCGAGGGGCGTTTACTACCCGTGCAGGGTGAACCCCAGCTAGCGGGCGACGACCGACTTATGCCGATGTTGCTGGAGGTGCTGCTACTGCTTCGTGCCACCGTAAAACCAGAAACAATGCGCATGGCGCAATCGGAAATGAAACGCCGAGGTTTTATGCCTTGGGGAGACACAGAAGAGTAACCAAGGAACTAGGAGGGTATCAGGATGAGCAGCCCAGGACTTGATAGAGACGGCCTTGCCAAAGCAGCGGTAGTGCTGTTTTTATTCATTCCCGTGTTCGCATGGATTGTGACCGCCAAACAGGTTTATGACTTCAATCCAGACAATATCCGGCAGGTTTTGCCATTTCTCTTGAGGAACACGTTTTCAATTTGGCAGTTGTGGGGAGCGCTGCTGGGTGGCTTTGCCTTGGCGTCAGGACTTTTCTTCCTCTTGGTGAAGTACAACAAGAAGGTGTTTAAGGGTGCGCACTTCCATCGCTTCTATCGCGGTACGGCGCTCGTTACTCAGGAAGCATTAGCAAAACTCACGAAAGAGAGGAAAAAGCAGCAGATCACCATTGCTGATATACCTATTCCCACCAGCGCTGAGTCAAAGCACTTTGCGATTGGCGGGGCGACGGGTACGGGTAAAACCACCGTCATGAAAGAAATGATGTACGGCGTCATGAAGCGAGGTGACAAGCAAGTTATCCTCGATCCAGATGGCGAGTTTCTGGAGACGTTCTACCGCCCCGGCGACGTGATTCTCAATCCGTATGATGAGCGCAGCGTGGGCTGGAGCTTCTTCAATGAAATACGCAATGAATATGACTTCAATAGGTATGCACGCTCCATGGTGGTTCAATCCAACTCTGCCGAGTCAGAAGAGTGGAACGACTATGGCCGCTTGTTGTTCAGGGAGGTGGCGAGAAAAATTTATCAGACCTCAGCAACGCCGAACATGGCCGAGGTGTTCAAGTGGACGAACCGAAGCACCATGGAAGAGCTGGAAGAGTTCGCGGAAGGTACGGAGGCGCAAGCACTTTTCACCGGCAATGATCGCGCATCGAGCAGCGTTCGTTTTGTTCTGAGTAACAAGCTGGCTCCGCACTTGATTATGCCGGCCGGCGACTTCTCGTTAACCGACTGGCTGGAAGACGACAGCAGTAAAACACTGTTTATCACCTGGACAGAGGCCACTCGCGCCGCTTTGCAGCCGATGATTTCATGCTGGGTCGATACCATCGTTCAGATTGTGTTGGGCCGCCGCTCGCACCAGGGCGCTGATGTGTGGATGTGGCTGGATGAGCTGGAGAGCTTGGGCCACCTGCCCACGCTGGGCGCGGGGCTGACCCGAGGCCGCAAGAAGGGGCTTCGCATCGTGTCGGGCTATCAGTCCTATTCGCAGATCGTGGACGTGTACGGCGAGAACCTGGCCGAAACCATGCTGACCAACCACCGCTCCAACATCGTCTTCGCGGTTGGTCGGCAAGGCAAGGCTACGGCTGATCGTATGTCGAATGCGCTGGGCGAGCATGAGGTGATGCGGGAGCGTCCCGAGAAGAGCTATCGGTGGGGAGAATGGGCCACGCGCAGCAACCGCCGCGAGGTGCAGCGTGAGCGCGTGGTGATGCCCAGCGAAATCATGGCCCTGGATGACCTGCATGGCTATGTCTCGTTTCCCGGCTCGCTGCCGGTAGCGAACTTCAAAGTAGAGCCCATCAATTTCAAGCGCTCCAAGCCAGTACCCGCCATCGTGCCGGTCAGCGAAATGCGCCAGTTTGGAGACGTAAATGCTTAATATCACGACCATTACGGCCAAAAGCATCGGCGGCGTGGTGTCCTACTACGCCGATGGGGCCGATGACTATTACGCCAAGGATGGCCAGTCGATGCAGTGGGAGGGTGAGGGCGCCAAGGCGCTCGGCCTGGAGGGCGAGGTTAGCCAGCCCCGTTTCCGTGAGCTGCTGCACGGCAAGCTGAGCGACACCGAGCAGCTTTACCGACCGAACAAGGAGGGTATGAAGGAGCGGCTGGGCTACGACTTGACGTTCAGCGCCCCCAAGGGGGTGTCGCTGCAAGCCCTGGTGCATGGGGATCACCGGATAGTGCAGGCGCATGACCGGGCGGTGAAGGCGGCGATCCAAGAGGCCGAGCGGCTGGCCATGGCGCGCAGCACCACCAAGGGCAAAACCCGCATCGAGCATACCAACAACCTGGCGGTGGCCACGTTCCGTCACGAAACCTCCCGCGCCAAAGACCCCGACCTGCACACCCACGCCTTTGTGCTGAATGCCACCCAGCGCGCCGATGGCCAGTGGCGATCACTGACCAATGACGGCATCGTGAACTCGCTCAAGCACCTCGGGAACGTCTACAAGGCGGAACTCGCCAAGGAGTTGCAGAAGGAGGGGTTCGAGCTGCGCATGGAGCGAAACGGCACCTTCGACCTGGCCCACTTCTCGGAAGAGCAGATCAAGGCGTTCAGCGCGCGTAGCGCGCAGATCGAGGCCCGGCTGGCAGAGCAGGGTCTTGACCGCGACAGCGCGACCCAGGCCCAGAAGAACGTCGCCTCGCTCTCGACCCGCGACCGCAAGGAAGCCGGCATCGACCGAGAGCAGTTGCGGCAGGAGTGGCAGAAGCGGGCCAGCGAGCTAGGCATCGACTTCGACAGCCGGGAGTGGGCGGGTGTCGGGGGTCGCAACGTGGTGGAGCGCAACGGTGCGCCCACCCTCGACAGTTCGATGACCGTGGCGCAGAACGCCGACCGCTGCGTGGAGTTTGCCATCCGCAGCACCACCGAGCGGCAGGCTATCGTCAGGGAGCGCGAGCTACTAGAAACGGCCACCAAGCACGGCTATGGCGTGCTGTCTGTGGGCGACGTTCGCGCTGCCATGGCGCGCAAGCTGGAAGGGGGGCACCTGATACGTGAAACCCAGGTCTATCACTCGGCCAACGCCGACCATCACACCAAGGGCGGCCGGAAGGGTAAGGCCCAGGAAGGCCCGGCGCTGACCCGCGCCGAATGGATCAAGGAAGTAGAAGCCACCGGCCGGGATCGCCAGCAAGCCCGGCGCCTGGTCGACCAGAGCATTGCCGAGGGGCGGCTGGTGAAGGGCGAGGCGCGCTATACCACTCACATCGCCCAGCAGCGCGAGCGCGATATTCTCAAGATCGAGCGGCGGGGGAGGGGGGCTGTGACCCCTAGTGTCACGCCAGAGGTCGCCCGCGCCTTCCTCGACAAGCAAACCACGCTGCACCCCGAGCAGCGCCGCACGGTGGAGACGATCACCACCACGCACAACCGCTTCACCGCCGTTCAGGGGTACGCGGGCACCGGCAAGTCCTACATGACCGGCACGGCCAAGACGCTGCTGGAGGCAAACGGCCACCACGTTACCGCCCTGGCACCCTATGGCCCGATGGTGCGCAACCTGCAAGCAGACGGCATGGAGGCGCGCACCGTGGCCAGCTTCGTGAAAGCCGCGGACAAGAAGATCGGCCCCGGCAGCGTCGTGTTCATTGACGAGGCAGGCGTCATGCCTGCCCGCCAGATGAAGCAGGTCATGAGCATCATCGAGCAGCACGGCGCTCGCGCTGTGCTGTTGGGCGACACCAGCCAAACCAAGGCCATCGAGGCCGGCAAGCCCTTTGACCAGATGATGAAGGCGGGGATAGAAACCAGCTACATGAACGAGATCCAACGCCAGAAAGACCCCGAGCTGTTGAAGGCGGTGCAACTGGCGGCCGAAGGCGATACCGACAAATCCCTCCAGCACCTCAAGCACGTTACCGAGATCGAGAACAAGGACAGCCGCCACCAGCAGATGGTGGATGCCTACACGTCGCAAACGCCGGAGGAGCGGACGCGCTCGATTATGATTACCGGCACCAACGAGAGCCGCCACGACCTGAATGCTGGGGTGCGCGAACGACTGGAGCTGGCAGGCAAGGGGCATGAGTTCGAGCTGATGAACCGGCTGGACACCACCCAAGAGGAGCGCAAGCACAGCCGCTATTACGAGAAGGGCGCGGTGGTCGTGCCAGAGCGTGACTACGCCGTGGGGCTCAAGCGCGGCGAGCTGTACCGGGTCATGGACACCGGCCCCGGCAACCGTCTGACGGTCAAGGCCGAGAACGGCGAGGTCATGAGCTTTTCGCCTGCGCGCTGCACCAAGCTATCCGTCTATGCCGTCGAGAAGGCCGAGCTATCGCCTGGCGATCATGTGCGAATCTCCCGCAACGTGGCCGAGAGCGACTTGGGCACCCATGAACACTACCGGGTCAAGGCGGTGCGCCCCGATGGCGTGCTGATCGAGAACGACAAGGGCAAGGCGGTGACGTTGGACAACAAAAAGCCGCTGCCGATGACCTACGGCTATGCGACGACCGTGCATAGTTCGCAGGGGCTTACCGCCGACCGGGTGTTTGCCAACCTTGATTCCAAGTCACGCACCACGGCCAAGGAGGTCTACTACGTAGCCGTGTCACGGGCCCGACATGAGGCCCAGGTGTACACCGACAGCGCCAAGTCGTTGCCTGATGCCGTCCGGCGCGCCACCGACAAGAGCGCGGCCCTGGAGCTCAAACAGCTTCGCTCCCACAGCAGGGAGGCCAAGCAGCCCGAGCGCGACAAGGGGCGGTCTGGCGTCGAGCGCGCCCAGGTGAAGAAGCCCGAGCGTGGCCAGGTGCAGAGGGAAGCCGCTCAAGGTGAGCAAGTGGCGCGGCAGCGGCAGGAACGCGCCCAGCGCGGCCGAGAGAGGGCGCTGGGGCGCTGACGCGCCCTATGGGGTAGGGTAGGGCGCCGGAAACCGCCAGAACGCCTCACGGAGCCCTGCCATGGCGCGCCATGCCCCCATCGAGATTGTCCATGAACCGATTGACCCACAGAGCAAGCAGGGGAGGGGGGTTCGCTACGCTCACTTCCGGCTGGCCGACCTTGGGCCGCTGGACATCGACGGCATGGGCGCCCCCGGTGCAGCACAGTGGGTGCGCCTGCCGGCCGACGCCGAACCTGGCTCTATCTACGAGCTAGTCCCGAACACCAGGGGAGGGGTCATGCTGGCCGAAAGGACCGAGGGGCACCCAACCTTGTTGGATGCCCCTCGGGTGCTAGTAGGGGATGATCTATGTGTGTGGCTGATCGAAGGCTAGTCTTCGACCTTCTCCAGCCATCCCTCCACCGTGTCAGCGCCGAACTCGTCCTTCCAGGCTTTCAGTGTCTTGTGGTTGCCACCCCGCGTCTCGATTACCTCCCCGGTGGTCGGGTTTTTGTAGACCTTGAGGCGGCGCTTGCGACGGCCGGTGGCCCCGGCCTGCGACTGGGCCTGGCCCGGCGACAGCAGTTGCAGCACGTCAGCCGCGCTCTTGTCGTATTCGCGCATGAGCGCTGTGAGCTTGTCCTTGAACTCCAATTCCGCTTTCAGGCGGGGGTCGGCCTCCAGCTTTTCCAGCTCTTCCTTGAGGCGCTTCATTTCTTGCTCTTTGGCAGCGTACTTGGTCAGCAGTGACATTGCGGGCTTCCTTGGTTAGTCCAACATGCGCTTCTTCTTGAAGACAGGATCGTAGAGGACTTCCACGATGTTGTAGCGCTCCATGTAAACGATCACATCGAGCGTGGTGTGGATCGTCTGCATTATCAGGTCATAGTCGAGCATACAGCCTACGCCCGAGGCTTTCACAAGCTGGGCGATGCGTGCCGGAGTCTCTGCCGCTGACGACGCATGAACAGAGAAGATGCTGCCGGAGTGGCCGGTATTGCTGGCCGTCAGATAGTCCCAAGCGGCATCATCGCGCAACTCGGTCAGGATAATCCGGTCGGGGCTCAGGCGCATGCAGGCTTTGATGCCTTCCGATGGCGTGATGCGACCGGCCTGGCCCTTCTGCCCGTAGAGCATGTAGCCGATTTCATCCTGGGCCTCCCCGGCAACCGGCTCATGCACGTCTTCAAGGACGATCAGCCGTTCGGTGCGCGGAATCTCGTTGATGAGTGACCGGGTGAAAGTCGACTTGCCGCTACCCGTGGCCCCGGCGATGGCGATATTGCGCTTGCGTCTCACGGCTTGACGCAGGAACTCGACATAATCACCGCGCTCATGCAGCTCCACCAGCTCTTTCTCGAAGTCCTGCAAGTCGGTTGCAGTGCCCAGCTTGACGGTGCTGGTGGTATCAAACCGCCCCTGGCTTTTCAGCTCTTCCAGGGAGAGCGAGATAGGAAGGTGCTTACGGATAGCAACCAAGACCGTGCCTTTCAAGGCGGCGGGGGGCATGCAGAATACCCCCCGCGACCCATCGGGCAGCAGGACGTTGTTGATATGCTCCCGAGGCAGCCCGTTGAAGGCGAGAAGCGACTTGAGCAGCTTCTCAACATAGAACTCGTTGATATGCTCGCAGGGCTGGATAACCCGCCCTTGGCGGGTTTCCAGCACAATCTCATGGTAGCGGTTAATGCGTATTTCGATGACGTTGGGATCATCAAGGTAGGACTGCAACGGTGTCAGGTTCGTTCTGACCGTCTTGCTGCCAGGGGATCGGGCGACTTGTTGCATCACTGCACCTCCAGGCCATACACGTCGCTGAAATCCAGATCGTGAGCCACATGGATGACAACCGGCGTGCCGTGGGGCGTGTAGAGCGTGGGCGGAATATCCAGATTTGCCCTCAGTGCCTCTTGAGCCAGGGACTCGACGGTGCGCGAGGTGTTATTCAGGTTGATGTTGGTCTGGCCGCCATTCGTGGAGTTATCGGCCAAGTGGCTGAACACCGCTTCGCTGGCATCGCCCAGCACACTCACCACCAGGGCGTTACCGAAGCGCTCCCAGAACTTGGTATCGACCTGGCCGGGCACGCCTGCGCCGCCGAGGGCGCTGGCACCGGGGCTATCGAGCTGGATGGTCACGTGGTCGGGGTTGCGGAGGCGGTGCCACGCGACAAAGACCCGTGCCTGGCCATGCTGAATGCCAGAGTCGACCAGGCCGGTGACCTGGGCACCCTTGTCGATCAGGCGAACGTTGCCGTCAGCCGAGTACACATCATGGCTCACCTGACACGTCACCATGCCCGGCACCGTGGTATCCAGCTCCGAGGTGGTGCCACAGACAATCGAAGAGCCCTGCGGGATCGTCAGCGACGGGTTTTTCAGCACGGACGCCTGCACCCTGGCGGGCTCGCCGCCACGCAGCCGGTCGGCAAAGTTGCGCGCCCCCTCGCTGATGTTGTTGCCGCCACCGCCCATGAGGGAGTCACCGCTGGCCTGCGCGGAGTCGACAAGGCCACTGCCGGTAGGCGTGAAGCCGCTCAGGCGGCGCGCCATGATGCGCTGCTGAGGCGTCAGCTCGTCATCCTGCGCCTGTTCAGGCGGCGGCGTGCGTCGCCAGTCCGCTTGAGCAGGCTCCGGTGCTGGTTCCGGCTCCGGTTCCGGCAGCTCAATCACCGGAGGCTCCGGCTCGGGCTCAGGCGGGTTGAGCGAGAACTGATAGCGCGGCTGCGCGGTATCGGCCCCGGCTTCCGTCTGGTCGGCCGAGGTGGCGGCGGGGCCGTCATCCTTGACGGCTTGCCAGATCACGTAGCCCACCAGTGCCATGGAGAGCAACATCATGCTCAGGATGAACGCCTTGAGCCCCGCCACCCGGCGCCGGGGCTGGCCCTCGAAACCGCCCCGAGGGTCGTCAAAGCCCTGGTTGATGGTGTCATCAAGATCAACGTCCCGTGTCATTCGTCACCTCCTGCCCGAATTACGCGGCGCACGCGGGGGGACGTGGTGCCGCCCTCATGACCGCCGATAGAGGGGTTGAAGCCGTCATTGACCACACCCACCACCTTGTTGCCGTAGCGAATCCGCCATTCCTTTGCCACTTGCTGAACCACCATGACGTTGTTGTGGTCGCCCTCGATGGTGGCGTTAATCAATGTTTCTTCACCGCTGGAGTTGATGGCGAAGATAGTGGGAAGGGCAGCATTGCGCGGGAACTTGAAATAGGTGTGGGTATAGTCGTCCCAGGCATTGATGGGGGCAATTTCCCGCGAGCCCTCTTCATCCGACATGCGATAGCGAAGGTTGACCGGGCCGCTGGCATCGCGCTCGTTGAGCGCATCCTGAATGCGCTGACGCTCCCGCTCCTGGCGCTCTTCCGCTTCATCTTCAAACGGATAGTCGAACCGAATGCCCACCGTGGAGGCGCGCATTGTCCAGGGCGTCTCGATGAACTTCTCCACCTCTACGCCGTCTTCCTCGATGGTATAGCTGTCGATGTAGTTCAGCAGGAAGTGGTAAACACGCTTATCGGTGATGATCGTCAGGTTGGTGTTGCTGTCCGCCGCCATGGGGCGAATGAAAAAGTTATTCTCTACATTGGAGAATGCCCACCCGCCTTCCTCACCGAACGCATGAGTTACATAGCGCTCGGAAGGAGATACCTGAATATGCGTTGCAATGCCCACCACGCCATCGACCTTGACTGTATCCATTTCGTTGTAAGTCACGGTGCGGATACGGTGGTCATAGGGTGAGGGGGTGCCCACGTCCATGCCATGAGCGCTAAGCGCGCTCAGTGTGATAGCAGCAGCCAACGTGCTGCGAAGAATCATCCGTTTCATGCGTCCCCCTAGCGGTTAATCTGCCGACCCAGCCTCTCCGGCTGCACGTCATAAGCACGTACATGGAAACCCAGCGGGTTCAGTTGCCGCTGATCGCTGGTCATGAGGCTGGACGGGTAGTGGAAGTTGATTTGCGCGATCCAGTATTCAGGCGGATTGGGGCGGCTCCGTGAGCGCTCCCGAGTTTGGGTGCGGAACCGCACGGTGGCGGTGCCAGGACTGTCTTCATTCAGAATCACCGAGGTAACGTCAACCGACACCACCCGACGATCACCCCAACGAACGTCCTTGCCATCTTCGCCACCGAACTGTGAAGCGTACTCATTGCCGACATTGCGAGACGACATGAGCATGACGGCATCGAAATGCTCTTGCTGGGCAAAGTAGTTGTAGGCTTCACGGTGCTGGACATAGCGAGCCACCCAGTATTCATCGAGGGCTTGGCCATAGGTCTTTTCTTCCTGCATCAAGGAAACGGTGCGCACCTCGCCCGTGTCTTCATTGATGGTCAGCATGTTGGGTGGGATTGGCTGGCTATAGCGATGCGTCACCATGCCGACAACTCCCAGCGAGAAAAGGGCGATGACTGTCATGCCACCCGCCACTCTCCAGGCGCGCCCCCGGCTCCGGTACACTTCGGAAAGTAGATGGGCCTCCAGGGTGTTGCGCTCGTCCATGTAGCGCTTGAGTTCATCCTTGCCCACCTTGTCGCGCCGCTCGCGCTTGGCGCTGGTTTTGCGCGCTTGCCCTGCTTTCTCCTTCTTCCCAAACATCACTCACTCTCCTTGTCTTCATCCGCGCTGTAAATCTGATACAGCTCAGCGGGAACCTCCTGATTCACATTCACCAGCCGGTTCATGTTGGGCTCGGGCGGCGGCGTGTGGGTGGCTGCACAGCCCGTCATCAGTAGAGCCATCGCCATGGCGGCAAGCGTTCGCGTACTCATTTCATGCACTCCCTGTCGTGGTCTATCCCTATATTAGACCACGAAATTATAATTTCAAGTGCTAACTACAAGGGCGGCAAAAAGCGGCGCTTAGCGCCGCTCTCGCCTTCCGTACTAGCCTCGCCGGGCATGCCGAAGAACCCTGCCAGCCGCGCCCGTAGCGCCTCCCGCCCCCGAAGCTGCACTAGCAGCGCCAGAAGATGCCCCTGCGGCTCCCGAGGCTGAGCCAGCAGCGCCGGAGGCTGCCCCTGCGGCTCCCGCTGCCCCTGCGGCAGCAGCAGAACTCCCCGCCCTGGCAGCGGTTCCTGCCGCTGCTGATGCGGGAAGGAAGCCCAGCAGGTTGGAGGAAATGCCGCTCCCCCAGGAGGAGGCCAGGCCGGGTAGCTTGAGGGTGGCCACGATAGCGGCGATGGCGATGATGCCGGTGGTCGCACCCGCAACCACAAGATTGGCGTCACCGCTGGCAACGCTCTGCATCGCATTGGAGTAGAGGTTGACCATGATCCCGACAACAGCCGCGAGCAGGACAAGCAGAATCGAGTAGTTAATCACCGACCCCACCCACTTCGAGAACATTCCCTTGGTGGGCTTGAACAGCAGCAGGAAGATGAACGCAGGGCCAAAGGCGACGGTAATGGCAAGGATCACTTTGGACACCAGCACATAGGCCAGCGATATACCGGCTATTAGCGTCGTCACGAAGATAAACTGACCCGCCACCAGAATGGACATAAGCCCAGAGCCGGACAGGCCGACCTGATCCATCGCCTGACGGATAACCTGCATAGACTCCGCTATCGCGTTATCAATCACCTCGGCCAGACTGCCTACCTCTGCCGCTTCTCCCGTCAACACCGTTGAGGCGACTTCATCGGGAAGTGTCATTATCATTTCGGCAATCTGCGTCTGGTAAAAGCCCCCCGCCCCTGCAAACGAGATAATGATGGCTGCACTTGCAAACTTTTTAATCAAGTCAGAAAGCGGTTCACCACCAGGGCTCAACATCATCATCGCACCCCTGAGCATAAACCCCATTACCATGGCGATTGCCACAAGTGGCACCGCCATAGTAATGACATTTGCCAAGGTGGACATGACAAAACTATCCACGATGCCGTCAATATGACCAGATAGCTGCTGGGCAATATCCATTTACGCGGCTCCTTTAGTCGATCCTTGGCGCTCTCAACCAGTCATCATCATCGCTTGCGCCTACCAGATTGATCCTGTCTCTTGCTTCAATTGCATTGACGCAGTTAGGCGACTTGCGTACCAGCTCATCCTCCGTGCCAAGGCACTCTTCCAGCTTCTCGATACGTTCTGCCTCGTTTTCTTCCCACCAATCGACCGTTTTGATTTCCTCTTCCGTGCAGCCTGAAATAGCAACAACAGTTGCAACAGCAATAAAAGCAAAAATCCCTTTCATGACAAACCTCCTTTACTTAGTTGATACGGGGCGCTCTAAAGCTATCCTCGCTTCCATCACCAATCAGGCGATTCCTGGCCGCCTGGTCGCGCTGATCTTCAAGGAGTCGAGACTGCACCTCTTGAAGCATCGCCATATTTTGCAACTTCACTTGGTTGGCCTGAATGGCCCCTTGCGAAGTCTGGATTCTCGCCTGCAAGTCTTGAATATCTTTTTGGGTTTGTGCGCTGTCTATCTCTTGAGCCAGCTCTTCCATTTCACGAAGCTCAAGCTGCTGATTGTCATAGACGCGCTGCATCATGACGCGATCCGTGGCATTCTTCTCTCGGATGCGGTTATTCATGTGATTCACCGCCTCCAGCTCGTTCATTCCCTCAACTTCGCTGCTCAAAGCATCAAGAACAGATTGGGCGTCCGCTTGATATACCGAATCACCGCCCAGGGCATCGCCATACACATCACCCCACTCGTCGGGAAGGTTGTCACCGTACTGCCCAAAGTTACCATGGTTATAGGACCGGCTTCCGGTGAGCGCCTCAAGCGTTCGCTGCTGTGTTTCAAGTTGGTTGCGCATTTCTTCTATTTGAGTCAGCAGGTGACCAATAGAACCAGCGTCAATAACTGCCACTTGCGCATAAGCCGGGGTGGCAAGGATTGCCACCAGCCCGGTTGCCATCGCCAATTTTTTCGCTGCCTGTTTCATCATTCTTCCCCCCAATATGCTTTGAGCCAGGTTTCGGGATCATCGGTTCCGAGGCGCTTCACCAGCAGCTCGGCTTGGTCGGCACCGTCCGGCGTTCCCGAGAGAATCGAGATTTCCTTGTCCATGCCGGAAAGGTCTAGTTTTGCAATCGCCGCCATGGTGCCCTGTTTAATCAGGAATTGGCGGCTACCCTCGGGAATGCTCAACACCGCCTCATATTCCATCGGCGTCAACTTCATGCGGTTCACGTAATCGGCGCGGTCAGCCTCGGGGTTTTCGAGCAGCACCTTGGTCGCCACCTGTTGATTGACGGTCTTGCCGATACGGCTATCTAGGGCGTCGTTGGGCTCTTGGGTCGAGAACACATAGACCACATCGCGCTTACGGTCGGTTTTCAGGCCGCGCTTGATTTCAATGTCCATGATGGGGTCATCAAGGTAGGTCGAGAACTCGTCAAATACCTTGATGGTGCGGCGCTTGCCGTCCACGGCCTTGCGCATGCGGAACAGCAGGTACATGAGCATGGGCGAGCGCGTGTCCGGCGCGGGCTCGCCCTTTTCAACGAGGAAGTCGGTAATGTCGAAGCCGACAATATCCTTGCCTTCCATGCTCAGATCGTCGCTGTCATTGTCGAACAGCCAGCCGTACTCACCGCCCTGGCACCACGGAGCGAGTAGCGAGGCGAGCGTTGTGTCGTCACCCATGACAGCAGGCGCCGGGAGGTGGCCGCGCACCTGAGTCAGCGTGCGATCCTCCAGGGCGAAGTAGGACGCTTCCCCCATGACCGCCTCGACGGCCTGATTGATTTCCGCCTTCTCGCTGTTGCTGAGCTTGCCATTCAACGAGATTTCGCAAAGCGTGCGAACCAGGCGCTTCACGAACGCCAGGTTGAGCTTGTTGGGCTCAAGCTGGAGCGGCTGGAAGCCCGAGGGCTGGCCCTCCTGAATCACGCGGTACATGCCGCCCAGCGCCATGACCATCTGCTGCATGCCACGGTCGCGGTCGAACATGAAGATGCGCGGCTTATACTTGGTGGCCATGGCCACCATGGTATTCAGCAGCGTGGTTTTCCCTGCGCCTGACTTGCCGAGAATGATGGTGTGTCCGTTGGGACGCTTCCCAAACCAGTCTTCATTGCGCGGCGTCGAGTGGAAGTTGAAGTAGAACGGGCTCCCCGAACTGGTTTCCATCATCATGAGCGCCGGCCCCCACGGGTTCCCGTGGGGCTTGCCAGCATGCACGTTATGAAAGGACGTGAGGCTCAGCAGGTTGTGGGAGGTCAGCACCGCCCGGCGCGGCGCGAAGGCACGGTTGCCGGGCAGCATGGCAAAGTAGCCTGCTTCGGAGGCCAGGCCGATAGGCGTGGCACGGATGCCGCAGCTCGCAAAGAGGTTGCGAGCCTCCCGAGAGAAGCGCGTGGCTTCCTTCATGGAGCTGCCGAACACATGCACGGTGCAGTGGTGCCATCCTGCTACAAACCGACTGGAGGCCGCCCCATCGGCCGCCTGGCGCAGCTCGATAATCTGCGACTGCGACAAGTCCTTGGTTTCCTCAAGCTGTTCCCAGCTCTTCTTGAAGAACGACTTGGCAGCATGGTTGCTCATGCAGCAGAAGGATTGCGTCAGGACAAACTCGAAGGGCGCGGAGAGGAACCTGTTGAGCTGGCCGGGCTCGGTATCTTCGTCGTCAAACTCGCGCAGCTCGACACCTGCCAGGTAGAACGCCCGATCCTCGGCGCGAACCTGCATCACATCGCCCCAGGCCGAGCTGATAACGCGGTTGGAAGGCAGGTAGTACTTGGCGACACCCCGACATACCGGAATCTGCTCCCACTCACCGTTGATCAGGAAGGCGTAGAACTCCAGGGCGCTGGAGTAAGCGTGCAGCTTGCCGGAGGGTGCCGCCGCTTCGGCGCCTTTGCTGGCCAGCTCCGCGAAGAGGTCGCCGTCATCGTCTTCGGTGTCGTCTTCCTCGGGCTCTTCGGTCGCCCAGGAGGGGGCGGGGCGCTCCGTGTTGCCATAGCTGTCCATGTAGTAGACGCCCAGGCGCTCAGGCCGGTACTCCCGCATGCCCGCCTCAAGCTGGTAGGCAATATCGTCCAGCGCTGCGATGCCATCGCGGCGCTGCTCGATGCGCTCTTGCGGCGTCAACTTCTCGACGGCCGAAAGTGCTTTCTGCGCTGCATCCCCCACCGGCTTGTAGACGATGGAGAGGTAGTAGTCATTCGCCATGAGCGGCGAGTTTTCAAACCGCTGCTCGTACTTCTCTTGAAGACGCCGAGCAAAGTACCCCTCGCCAGCGTCAAGGTCATGAGCATTGAGAATCTTGTGGTGCATGTGGAGCCAGAAATCGACATGCTCTGTGCCGACCTGCTTGAAGCGCTGGCTCAAGTCGTTGACCCACCGGATCAGCTCGTCATCCGAGGCGGAAAGGTGGGTGCGACCCTCGATGCGCAGTGTCGTCACCAGCTCGCCGTTGTCCATGGACACGATATGATCGGTGACGTGATGGCAGAACGGGATATTGGCAGACACCGACTGCTCCGCCATGAATGCCATCGGGCGCTTGTTCTGCATTACTTCCATGTGTCTTCCTCCCAACGCTCCCTGGCGGGACTGTAGGTTGAGCCATTCCAGCGGCGGTACGGGGGCTCTATGTCGCTCCCGTAAGTCTGCGTCTTCACGTTGCCGCGTAAAATATTGACGCCTTTGGTGATGAACCACAGCCACAGCACTCGAAACATACGGTCGTCGTATTTGCATAGGCTGTAGGCGATCATCCATAGGAACGCGAACACCGCCAGCGCCCAGAGCTGGATGGTCAAGAACAGCGTGGCGCTGAACATGAAGATGAGAATAGCGGGGGTTCTAGGAACCCCCCCGATGGTGGCTAGGCGCATGGCGCCTTTGAAAACCTTGAACATGCTGCTATCTCCTTTTAGCAGGGCTCCCCGACCCTTCTTGCTTAAAGGAACAGGCCGACGAGGTAGCTGGCAGAACCGATCACGATAAGACCCAAGACGATGCGGATTGCCAAATCCATGCGAGCAAAGCCGGTCATCCAGGCCAGGGCGGCAACGATAATCGCCAAGGTGGCCAGAATCGGAATCCACTGGGTCAGCCAGTCCTCGATGTTCGACAGGCCGATTTCCGCCGTGTTGACCTGGGCCAAGGCGGGGGCCGACACCATCATGGTGGCCATGACCAGGGTGAACAGAACGGCTTTCAGTGAAAAGGAAAAGCGGTTAGTCATCTTGCATACTCCTGTATTCGATCAGTGCGTCCGTGAGAGACAATGTGCAGGTGTAGATTTCAAACTCGTTGCGTACCCATTCGGCCAGCCGGTTAAGGTCGGCCCACTTCCTCACCTCCTCCCTTTCCATAATGCGAAGCGAACACATCACTGTCTCGCCATCGCTCAGCTCAAGAGTAAAAAGGGGTATCCATTCCCTTTCTGAGACACGCTGGATGATGACGTTGGCCACATGGCCCTGGTCACGCTCCAGCATGAGATACTTCTGTGTGATCAGAAATGCTTTCACGGCTTGTTCCTTCGGCTATCGGAGGGGCTTGCAGCAAAAGCACTGGACGCATCGCGACCGAAAGCATCCGCCATGGGGGCGCCAAATGCGCCGGGATTGTGGCCTGTATCTTGCTCAGCGCTTGGCACTTCTCTGACGGGCGCGATGGCCGGCTGGGAGGGCTGACCTTCACCTGCCACGACGAGTCGGGGAACCCGGCTATCTTGAGCGGCGACTGATTCTACCCGATCCACATAGCCGTTGGAAAAGCCGCGTTCAAATGAGCCAGTGTTGTAGCAAGAAAGCGCCATTCGGAGTGCGTCTTGGCTCTCATTTGTACGAGATTTCGCACGTCCATAGCAGTCAGAGATTACATGCTCAGAGGCCGATAAATTACGGCACGGGTCGAGCATTTCCTCAGCGGTAACGCCCAGCCATTCGAAATTGGCAGAGTTTATCTGGGCATAGCCCAGGTCGTAGTTATACCCATCGCCCTCCAGCATTTCGATGGCGGCAAGCGCTTCCTCAAGATTCGATGGCTGACGCGAGAGCTGCGGCCCGCCGTGGTTCACATTGATGGCGAACTGCCGATTCCCTGACTCGTGTGCGACGATATACGCCATGGTCAACGGATCGACGTTGGGCGCGCACTGCTCCGCGAGGTACACAACTTCCTCAGAGACGGGGGAATTGCTCGCAAAAACAGTGCCTTGGGCCATGATACCCAGGCCAACGCCCATAAGGACTGGAGCTGCATATCGGTGCGCTTTCATGCGTTACCTCTTGAAATTCGTTTTTTGCGTGCTAATGTAATCGTATAAGGATCACCGGCCATGTCAAGTCCCGATGACCAGAAAGATCGGACGGCCTCGAATAAAGGACAGCCCGAGGGGCGCAAGGCAAGGATTCCCGTGACTAGAATTGAGTTAGTACCGCTTAACGCACAAACCCAGGCAGGAAAGAGCAATGCTGACGCAAAGTATCGCGACCCAGACAACCCCTTCCACACGTGGACCGGGGTGGGGAAGCGGCCTAAATGGCTCCGCGCCTACCTGGATCAAGGCCGAAGGCTTGATGAGTTCTTGATAGAGAAAGAAGACGCAGACGATGGCTAAGGTAATCGACTTCCAGAAGCGCAAGGCATCCGGGGTGCGCAAACCGCCCCAGGCGCCGCCAGAGCCCCGGCAAAAGGACAGGGGCAACGTGGTGTCACGCCTGATGAAAAAAGCCTTCTGGCACACGCTGAGCGGCTTTGCGACCTGGCTTCATTCAGTCGCAAGCGCGCTCGGTGTGGCGATCACTCTACTCGCCAAGTTTGTCTTGTGCATTGTCGCCATCATGATTGTCTTCGCGTTCTTCTCCTCGGAATCACGGGACTATGACCGGATTCTTGAGCTTGCCCTATGGTATCCCGTCATCATCGGCGGATGCCTGGCATACAAGGGGCTCGTCTACCTGCTCTTCAGGTTGGCGAGCCATCTAGCCGAAACCGCTAACAAAAGGACTTAGCGATGAAGAAACGAAGCGCGATGCTGGGCGTCGCCATGCTGGCCGGAGTGGTTTTATCCGGCAACTCGCAGGCGGCCTCCGAAGACGAATGCGCGATCTGGATTTGCCTGCCCGGCGCTTTTCCCGCCACATGCGAAGCGGCGAAATCCGCCATGGTCAGCCGGATCAAGGATGGCAAGTCACCCTTGCCCTCATTTTCAGCCTGTAGCGCCGATGGCACTAGCCACGGGATGAGCAGCAACTATGGCCCCGCTGCCTACATTCCCGAGCGAGAGGTATGCACAAACTGGGTCAGCACCCACCAAGACTACTACTGCTCGTCCTGGGAGACGCAGCCTGAGAGATACGTCAAGGGGTCGACGTGCCGCACCGTCAGCAACGACAGCGGCGAAACAACCCCGGCAGGGTGTACCCGCACCGCCCGCTATGCAGAGGTATTCGATGCCAGCGGAGAACAGCAAGGCGACACCTACTTCTGGTAAACACTGGCAGGGAGCTAGTTAATCATGTTCAAACTCACAATCGCCGTTCTGGCCACGGCCGCCCTGGTGGGCTGCGCATCCGTTGACGACATGGGCGAAGCCCAAGGGAAGATCGGGGCGCTGGAGAGCCAGGTGTCGCTTCTGGAGGCCAAGGTCGGCCATATCGAGGCCACCCAGAACGATATCGAGCAGCGCCGCCGTCCGGCCGTCAGCTATTGCTACCTGAATGGGGAGCGCTACACCGAGGGTGCCGTAGTCAGTGGCCGAATCTGCCAGCGAAGCGGCATTCAGACCACTGGCCAGCCACCGAACGTGTCATGGAGGCCCAACACCTAACCGCCGATCAGAACAACGACAGGCTGGCCCATCGGCCAGCCTGTTTGCTTTCAGGGATGATGACAATGCCCCTTCAAGACATTAACCCGATGCTCTATCTCAGCGGCGCCATGGTGCTACTGGCGTTTGCGTTCTCCAAGCTCTTCCCCAAGCCTCGACACCTTTGGCGGCGCCATGCGGCGAAGCGCGTTATCACGAAGCTACAGCAGATCGAGGGGTTCGGCCCGCGCCTGGCCTATTTGCGCAAGATCGACCCGTTCGTATTTGAAGAGCTGGTTCTGGAGGGCTTTGAGCGCCGGGGCTGCAAGGTGAAGCGCAACAAGCGCTATACCGGCGACGGGGGTATTGATGGGCGGTTCTGGATCAAGGGGCAACTCTATCTCGTCCAGGCCAAACGCTATTCGGGGCACGTCAGCGCCGCCCACCTCCGCGACTTCTGCCGCCTGGTCGATGACCACCGCTGCAAGGGCATCTTCGTTCACACCGGGCGCACCGGGGCAATGACCCGAGAGATTGCTCAAGGCCACCCAGGCGTTTCCATCATCAGCGGGGAGCGACTGCTACAGCTCGTTGCGCCTGAGAATGCTTCGCATTCGGAATCGTCCTGAAAACGGTCGTTAGTTGGACACTCCAAGAAGGCACCACTCCATGGGCATGACCTACAAGGAAAAATGTCATTTTTCCTGAAATTTAATCAATGCGCTAATAAGCCCCCTGATTTTTCTTTGACAGACACACGAGAATTAGCACATAAGGGGTTGTCAAGTATTCGATAGGGAGAGGGCGCATGCGGGATGAAGCTGACCACCAGACGCTCGATGTTATGACGGGCGGCCTGCGGATTGGGTACGCCAGGGTGTCGACCGATGACCAAGACCTGTCACTGCAACGCGACGAGCTAAAGCGGAGCGGATGCGCTGAAATCTATGCGGACACAATCAGCGGCACCAAGACGGATCGCCCCGAGCTGACCAACTGCCTGCGGGCGCTGCGCCAAGGTGACACCCTGGTGGTGTGGAGGCTCGATAGGCTAGGGCGCAGCCTCAAGCACCTAGTCGAAATCATCAACGACCTGGAGAAGCGTGGTGTTCGACTGGAGAGCCTGACCGAATCCATCGACACCAGCACCGCCAGCGGCCGCATGATCGCCTCGATCTTCGCCACGCTGGCCGAGTACGAGCGCAACCTGATACGCGAGCGCACCATCGCTGGACTCAAGGCTGCCCGAGCCCGCGGCCGAAAGGGTGGTCGAAAGCCGGCCCTTGGGGCGAAGGAGAAACGGGAGATCGAGGCAATGCTGCTAGACCCCAAGATCACCGTCAAAGACGTAGCCGAGCGCTATGGCGTGTCCAGAAACACCATCTACCAGCACATTGACGTTAAGACGATCAATGAGGCGGTGAGGGAGAAGCAGATTCAGCGGATCATGGAGGATGAAGGCCATGGGTAACAGTACAGAGCCACAGCACCAACAGATCAACGGCAGGAGCCCACCGGAGGCCATCGAGGCGGCCGTGGGGCAGGGAGCGTCCAGGTAGGTCTTTGGGAATCCAGAAATAGGTACGCCCGAGCGTCGGCAAACGCATCGGGCGTGGGGACATCTGCAAAGGAGTAGCAGATATGTTTAGTGTAAACGGTAGGCTTAGGCTTGCGCAACTGATGGGCATGGCCCTAGCGACCGTCACCCTAACCGCTTGCCAGGCCAAGCCTGAGCCCAGGGTTTGCCACCTAGAGTTCACCAATGGAGCCGAGCTGCTGGATATGCCCTTGGCCGTCACCACCAGCCAGCAGAGCCAAGGGCTCCAAGGCGTTACCGACCCTGCGCCTGGCATGGTGTTCCGCTGGCAGGAACCCGTGCGGCCCGCCATGTGGATGAAGGATACCCCTGCCGCCCTCGATGCCGCATTCATTACTGAGGATGGGGTGGTTGTTCATACCGCTGCGATGGAGCCCCACAGCGAAACGCTGCACTATGCCCCTGAGCCCGTCATCGCCGTAGTAGAAGTCCCCGCAGGTGAGCTAGACACCCTTGGGATCAGCGAGGGCAGCCAGGTTGCAGGCACATCATGTTGGTGACACCCAGCCCCAAGCGAGGCGGTAGCTCGCCTACCGATGAGTCGCGGGGCAGTCCTCCATGGAGCCGCCCAGGAAGGCAAAAAAACAATACACAAGATATGACAAAGAGTTTACACGAGACAAAGGAAGGGCGATACTGGAAAAGCCCCTGGCTGGTCGCCTGGGTGCTTTCGATAGCCGCCGCCCCTTGGCGTCTGCCGAAAGCAACCAACACTAAATAGGAAAAGCAGGATGAGCAAGATCCACGCTGCACTTGTAGCCATGACTGCCCTGATGGCAGGCCCAGCAAGCGCAGATCCAGTCCGGGTTGTAACCCTGACTGAGCTGCACGAGCCAGGCCAGCCAGCACAACTTCAAGGGGCGGGCGGTGACTGCCGATACTATGGCAGTGTTGATGAACCAACCACCATTCTCATTGAGGTGAGTGTTTGTTCTAAAGAGGATGGCACTACCGAGGAAGCACCGTATCACGCTGTTGCAAAGATAAGCGGTTTGCCGGTGCCTGCTGGCACTCTCGTTGACCTCACCAAGTAATAGGAAAAGCTGGCCGGAGGATAGATCAATGACAATCGCTGAAGCATTGCGCGACCTCATGTTTGAACGCGCCGCCGAAGAAGGCAGAGACCCCTACGACCACTATATCTGGCAGGGCGACCCCGACCTTTTACAGTCGGCGTACCTGCGGGCTGGGCGGACGCACACGCACCCGCTGAACGACATGGACGCGGTGATGGCTTCTGTCCGCCGCTCACCGCTGTTCGAGCGAGTAGGTACTATCCCGGCGCACTCTCGTACAGGCAAGGCCAAGGAAGTTCGCTATGCGGCGTATAAGCTGGTGAAGAAAAGTGCCCGTGCCTGCGAGGCCAACTGATCGAGGAAAAGCACATGAATAGTCGAATCCGCATCATCAAGGGGCACTACCGCGAGGAAGGCGGCTCACTGACTCCTGGCTCCCTGACGGTGATTGATATGCCTGGCCAGGGGCTTTGCTCGGAGAGCGGGGGTGAGGTACGGGCTCGCCGCTACCAGGTGGCCGGTGAGATCGAGGGCCTGGAGCTTTACGGGCCTGACATTGCTTTCGACTTTCTGCCCAACGAGGGCGAGTGTGAGCGCGTCGGTATCCCGGTCGACACGCAGTAGGCCCAGCTAGCCCCGGTTCGCCGGGGCCTGTCGAGAGCCGCCTCGGCGAGGCGGCTGCCGACAGCCACACAAATCGAGGAAAAGTCGGATGGGAAAACCCCTGACGACGCCGGGGAAGTGGATCAACGGCGGCAACCGCTACCCTCCCCGGTCGGGACAAGCAAAGGAGATAGCACCATTATGAGTTTCGATGCTCAGGCATACGCCAGGCAGTTGGTTGAAAAGGGCGTTGACCCCGATACAGCCGCCGAGGTGGCACGCAAAAGCGCCGAGGCCCGCCGAAAGGAAGCGGAGCAAGCCCCCTCTCCTGCTACCATCACAGGCTGCACTACAGGAGGCGGCCAGGCCCCCAAGAAGGCCGCGAAGCCCAGCCGTTCCCCCCATGCGAAGGCGGCCTCGGGTGAGGAGGTGACTGAACCCCAGCCACGGAGCGAGGGAGTGATGCGCAACAAGCCGAAAGGCGACGATCAACACGATTTCTTCACTCCCTGCCTCTATGACGTGAGCGGGAAAGACAACAGAGCTTTGATGGACGTGGCAGTGTTCCGCCTCTCCAAGCGAGATAAACGGGCAGGAGAGATTGTCCGCTATGACATGCCCGATGGCTATGTAGAGGTTTCTGCCGGGCCGTATGGCATGGCGTCTATTTGGGACTATGACATTATTTTGATGATGGTTTCCCAGCTCACAGAGGCTATGAATCGCTATCGTGACGGAAAGAGCGAGCGCCCCGGCCGCATTTTCCAGCCCCATGTTGCTGACATATTGAAGTTCTGCCGAAAAAGCAATGGAGCAAGGCAATACAAGGAAATAGAGGGGGCTCTTGATCGGCTGAAAGGTACGCAGATAAAGTTTTCTCGAAAGGGGAGGGGGCGGAAGGAAAGGAAAACAAGCTCAGTCGGACTAATTGACTCTTACGACATTATTTCGCGCACCGACAGCGGCTCAATTTCTAGCGTGAGTATTGGCATTCCCACCTGGATTTATGAAGAAGTCACAGCTTCCAAGCGTCCTGACGTTCTTGCCGTACATCCCGACTACTTCCTGATCGAACCAGGCGTCGCAAGGTTCATCTATCGACTTGCACGCCGGGCAGCAGGGAAAGGGGAGGCAAGCTGGGGGTTCAGCACGCTCTACGAACGCAGCGGCAGCAAAGGGGAGTTCAAGAAATTTTGCTGGACGATCAGGAAGATAATCAAGGCCAACGATCTACCTGAATACTCATTGCAGGAGCAGACGGGCAGGGAAGGCCCGATTCTGGTCATGACCAACAGGGAGGCGGTAGCAGCAGAGGCGGCCTCAGAAGAAGAGGAATCCTAGCCGGTTCCTAATAGACGGTGAAAAGGAGGGGTAAGCACGTAGCCGGTTCCTAATAGACGGCCGGGGGGCGCCACCCCTCCCTAGCCTGTGGATGGGCCGTCTATTAGGAACCATCTGCCGTCTATTAGGAACCATCCGCCGTCTATTAGGAACCGAGGTGTGTTGTAAGCACATGATTGGAAAGGGAAATCTTCGATTATCCACGGCTAAATCTCTTGAATCTAATAAATCTCATAAATCCCGGCCTAATGCCGGCCCCCTCACGGGTGACTATGGGGACAAGCGCTGCGCGCCCGGCCTCGTCCCGGTGATAACACGCTTCGCGGTTCTCAACCGTCCTCGTCCTTTGCCCCCAGCATCACCCTCAGTCGCGCCGCCCGTGGACAGCGCTTCGCGCATGCCCACCGGGGCGCTAAGCAAAAGGGATCATTTCTTCTTTAACTGACTGAACCCCAAACCCCATGAAACCCAACCCCTTGTTCGGCAGTGAGGCGCGGCGGTGCTGGGCACCCCTGGCGGCCAACCGGGCGCAGCAGAAAAAGCGCGATTATCGTATGACGAAGAGTTGACGTAGGGCGCGAGGTTTGCGATACTACAGAGGTCGGGGGATGAGCCCCCGGCACCGGGGATACCAGCGGCGGCAACCGCTCCCCGGTTGGGACACGCAAAGGAGTTCACACCATGTTTTACGTCATGAGCGCGAGCGCAGCCGTCACCACGAACGGCTGCACCCCGAAGACCTACCGGGTGGCCGAAGTGGTGTCGGGCCACAAGGCGGATCACGCGGCAGCCGACGCTACCCACCGGCTGAACCGCCAAGCGGATGCCCTGGAGGCGTTCGTGGTGGTCGAGAGCAGCGAGAAGCTGACCAAGGGCGAATGCTACCCCGATCTGCTGGCCGACGCCCTGGAGGCGCAACGAGAGCAGCAAGCGGTGGCGCTGCTGGTGGCGATCTGGGAGCCGGGCCTGTACAACGCCGAGCGCGCCGCCCAGGCCGAGGCTCAGGCCGACCGGGTGGAGCGCCACGCGGGTCGCCTGGCCGCGCTGGGTCTGTCCTTCGATGAGCTGGTGGCAGGCTATGGCGGCCAGGCCCGCGCCGAAATCGAGCGCGTCGAGGCCCAGCGCCAAGAGCGCGCCGAAGCAGCGGCTCGCCGCGAGGCAGCGGCCAGCGCGATCACCGATGCCGCCCAGGAACACACCTACTCATTCCCGGCCGTGCGCGGTATCCAAGCGGGCAAGGAATACTACATCGCCCAGATTCCCTACGGCGTGCTGGTCAAGCTGTTCGTCTTCGATGAAGAGGACGTGCCGCCCGAGCTGCGTGCCCAGCGCAGCCTCAACGAGAAGCGCGCCCGCGACATTGGTCAGTACATCGTCGACAACGACGCCGACTATGTGCTGCCCGCGCTGACCGCCACGGTATCCAAGGAAATGCGCTTCGATGCGGTGGCTGTCACCGGGGCCAGCGACCGGCTGGGCATGCTGAATATCCCGATCACCGCCACGCTGCTGATTAACGATGGCCAGCACCGTCGCCGGGGCATCGAGCATGCCATCGCGGAGCGCCCGGCCCTGCGGCATGAGACGGTCGCTGTGACCATTTTCTTCGATGAGGGGCTGGAGCGGTCGCAGCAGATTTTCAGCGACATCAACGCCAAGCAGGTGAAGCCGTCCAGCGCGATCAACGCCCTGTACAACCAGCGCGACCCCTTCAACGCCTGGCTCAAGGCGCTGCTCGACAAGATGCCCGCGATCAAGGCGCGCATCGACTTCGAGAACGCCAGCGTGAGCGCGGCAAGCCATAAGCTGTGGTCGCTGGTCGCCTTCAAGAAGGCCGTGAGCCTGTTGACCGGGGTGCGCGACAAGGCGATGCCCGAGGGCGAGGAGCTGGCCCGCTGTGAGCGCGTGGTGATGCGTTTCTTCGAGGAAGCGGCCGAGCATGTGCCGCAATGGCGGGCCATGATCGAAGGCAGCATCCCCGCCAAGATGGTGCGGCGTGAGTATGTCATCGGCCATACCGTGTGGCTCGATGCCCTGGCCACCTACACCAACCGCACGATCCTGGGGGGTGAGCATGCGGCGTTCTTCGATGCCGATGCCCATGATTGGGCCGCCATGGTGCCGCTGTGCGCTGTCGACCCGATGAAGAGCGCGCCGATGTGGCAAGGCCGCTGGGGGTCGCTGGGCCGCATGCAGCGCACCGCTGACGGCGTGAAGCTGACCGCTGCTGCCCTCATGGAGCTGGCCGGTAAGCCGCTGACGGGCGACCTGGCGGATGCCGAACAGCGCCTTCAAGCCCAGGCTGACGCCTGACCCTGCGGGCGCCGCTGCGGCGGCGCCCTTTCTCGCGGTTTTCTTGTTGTCTGCTATAGTGTGACAAAGTATTGACACTATGCGGCGCGGCTGCGACACTAGACCCAGCTTGGGACGACAGCGGCGGCAACCGCTCCCAGGCGTAGACAAGCAAAGGAGATAGCGCCATGAACCTGATTTTCGTACCCGGTAGCCCCTGCGCCATTGATGCGGCCGAACTCAACGAGCATGGCCAGTGCTTGGGGCTGCATAGCGGCCTCCCCCTGCGCGACTTGCAAACTCGCCACCCCGGCGCCCAGGTGGGCAGTGAAGACGACTTCATTGCCCACCTGGCGGCGAGGGTGGCGGTGGAGCCGATCAGCGACCAGGCGTTCTGCCGTGCGCGGGACATGATGCCGCCGCTGAGCTGGCACAGCAGCCACCAAGAGGACGGCGAGGCCGAGACGTTTGTGTTTGGCGAGCTGGAGGACGGCGCCATGGCCACCATCTACGCCCGCCTTGGCGAGCGCTACTGGCGGTTGCATGGTGTCGCCACCCTGCCCCACCAGGCCATCGTTGCGCGGGTGCGCGCTGCCCAGATGGGCATGCTGCGCGCCCACTAAGGGCGGACTTGCCCGCGTTGTATACCGTTAACCATCGTCACACCAGGAGCGCCCATGACCGCCCAGACCAAAGACCCCGTGAAGTACAGCGCCGAAGAGTGGGAGCAGCTTCAACCTGCGCTGCGGTCGCTCTCCGTGTCCACCATCTCCACGGCCCGCGAGGTGCTGGTGGAGGGGCGCAGCGCGCCGGATGTGGCGCAGGAGCTAGGCTGTGCCCGGCAAACCGTCCACGCGGCGGTCAAGCGGGTGCGGGCGCGACTGGAGAAGCATGAGGCCGCCGAGCTTGTCCCGGTGCTGGTGTGGGTTCCCCAGGAGGCGGTTGAAGATGTGAAGAAGTATGCCCGCGACCAGGGCGGCGTTGTCGAGGGCGACAAGCCCAAGGCCAAGCGCAAGAAGGCGACGAAGGCAGCGGCAAAAGCGAAGTAGGCAAGGTGGCAGACAGGAGCAAGACAACATGGATGGTTCGGAACAGCACGACAGAAACGCCCTGATGGCGGTTTGCAGCACCCTTGAGAGCGTGCGCGAGGCGCTGGATGAAGGGGATGCAAGCGATGCCCGCGAGCGGCTGGCCAAGCGCATCGGCCTCCTGGCCGGCCGCGTGCAGGTGTGGCCCTATGACCCGATCCCCAGCCGCACAGCGGTACGGTATGCCATCGAGCAGGCCATGGAGGGGTTGCGTGAGGCCATGGAGGCTTTGAAGGTTGGCGAGGCCCAAGCTGCCCGACAGGCCATGGATGGCGTGGTAGCAACCGTGCTGCAAGCGTGCAGCATGGACTGGTGGCAGGGGCTCTCCGACGAAGATCAGCGACGGTGGGCGCAGCACGCCGATAGCGAGCAGCCGCGCCACGCCTACGCCTGCTACCTGACCCATGAGCATGATCGGCTGTTGCGCACCTTGTGCCGCATCGAGGCGGTAGGCAAAGAACTCAACCGGCTGGCCGATACCTGACGGCCGGGGTGGCTGGGCGTTATTGGCTTGCTTTTAGTAGTAATAGTAGTAGTATTATTATTCTTACTACTACACCACGCCGGAGAGAGTCATGGAAATCAGCAGCGACGTTCGCGCCCGCATCATTGATGCCGCCGAGCAGCTTTTCGAGGATGCAGGCCGCGAGCGCTTCCCGCCCATCGACCAAGTGCGGCGCCTGGCCCGCGTGGGTATGAACGATGCCAGTGCTGTCATGAAGGAGTGGCGGAGGCAGCAGACCTCCGCGCCCCGCTCGATTGCAGTCGAAGTGCCCGACCGGATCAAAGAGGTGTTCCATGGCGCGCTTGGCGAGGCATGGCAGGAGGCGCAAGACCTGGCCAACGAGAGCCTGACCGCCGCCCAGCAGGCATGGGAGAGTGAGCGCACCGAGGCCGATTCCTTGCGCCGGGAGCTGTCCGACGCCTACGAGGCCCAGGCCGACGATCTTGAGAACGTGCAGAAGCAGTTAGCCGCTGCCCTGGAGCGGGCCGACGCCGCCGAGAAGGCCACGGCGGAGGTGGAGAGCAAGCTGGCCGAGGCCCGCGAGCAAGTCCACGTTCTGCAAGGTCGCTGGGACGATGCGGAGCGCCGCGACAAGGACAAGGCCGACCGCATTGCTGAGCTCAAGCGCGAGCTGGCCGATGAGCGTCAGCAGGCCGAGCGCGCCGCCGAGCGTCACGATGCCGATATGGCCGAACAGCGCACGAAGCTGGAGGAGGCCCGTTCTGAGCTGGTCAGGGTGCAGTCCCGCGCTGAGGCTGAGGCCGATGCCGCCAAGCAACGCGAACAGGAAGCCGAGGCCCGCGCTGCCGCCCTGCGCGCCGAGCTGGACAAGGCCCGTGAGCAACATGCGGTTGCCCAGGAGCGCGCCGATGCTGCCGTGAGCGAAGCACGGGAGCGTGCCGCTACACTGTCTGGGCGCCTGGAAGCGGCCACCGAGCAGAACCGCGAGCTGATGGCAGCGCTAGGCTCCCAGGTTAAGCCGAAGTCCTCGCCTTCCCGGAAGAAGCCGGCACCGAAAGGCGGTGACGTTGAATGACGATCCTGCGGGGCTGGGCCGTTTCACACTGCGCTGGCCCTTGCCCTTCGATATGGCCGATGCCGAGGAGAGCGGCCCATGATCTATGCCGAATACTCGACCCTGGATGACCGTTGGGACGAAGCCGCCTCCTGGGCTGAGGCGCGGTTGGATGTCATCGAGGATGGCGAACCCACTGATGATGCGGGCGCCGACTTTTACGAGGCCGCTCAGAGCCGATATGACTGCCGGCGCATGCTGGCCGCCGTCAACGCCAAACTGAAGGGCGGATAATGATTCTCACCATCCTTGTGGCTTCGAAAGACTCTATATAGACGTTGTGGCTATGGATAAGCTGGAAAATACCATTCTCGCTATGGCGAGAAGTGCGCTTGAAGAATTGCAGGCGACAGAAGGGATTAGTGATAGCAACCGCTGGCCGCGTGTGGTCGCTTATGGGAAGGTGTCGGCTTTTGTTGAGCTTGCATCCTGTGAAGATAGCGGTCTTAGCCAAGAGGCCGTGGATGAGCTTTCCCGTATAGAAAAACTTGCCAGCCGTAGTTACAGGAAAAAGAAACTCATGGTTTACCACAACCCCCATACAGGAGAGACGATTAGAACCAGGGGCTCTAATCATGCCAAGCTGCGCGATTGGAAAGTGGTTTATGGTGATGCTGCTGTGTATAGCTGGCTGGTTAAAGACAGTGAATGACAGTTCCCAGGCCAGGCGTAGAACGTGCCCGCGTCTGGTCGCCCTGCCTGCGGCTGGTACGGGCTCTATCGCTGCGCGACCGAGCCCCGCCGTCCGCTCGTTCCTCGCTCCTGGCGTGTCTCGTCCCTGCGGGTAACGATCCCTCTCCCCTCCGGCCGCTGCGCGGCCTGCGCGCTCCGCTTGCCCAACCCCAACCCCTTGTTCAGCAGTGAGGCGCAGCGGTGCTGGGCGGCCCTGGTGGCGGCCCGCCAGCGGCGGCGGCCTGGCCTGGCCCTGGCGGACA
>WPCH01135957.1_pt1 | contig 30980 bp, 24 predicted proteins | sample 5399881 | NCBI WGS metagenome assembly WPCH01 (sample SAMN12869468, study PRJNA574797) | sludge metagenome | isolation source: wastewater treatment of pH5 | place: China:Beijing | collected 2019-05-20
CCCTCTCCGCTCACCACCACTGCGCGCTGCACGGGTGCTGACCCAGCGACCCTCTCCGCTCCCAAAAAGTGTTCGCTGCAAGGGTGCTGACCCCGCGACCCTCTCCGCTAAAAAGCAAGCTGCGAGGGTGTCAACCCCGCGACCCTCCCGGATTTCGTCTCATAGTATTGAAGCATTTTCTCCATCTCCAACCCAACTTGATTTAATTATTTCCTCTTTAACCCAGCTAAGATTCGCACACAGGATATAATTGTTTGTGAAACAGACACAACATTTTTAATAAGGAGCCAGGTTATGACCGATCGCATTAAACTATTACGCGCACTTTTGAAAGAACAGGGTTTACCAGCAATCCTGATTAATTCCGCGGTCAATCGCCGCTACTTAAGCGGGTTCACCGGCGGCGCTGGCTGGCTGCTGATCACGCCTGAACACGCTTTCTTATTTACAGATAGTCGTTACACACTGCAAGCTGCTGCCGAAGCACCTGCCTTCAGCGTGCACCAGGTCGTAAACCCCGGCAAGACGATTGCAGAATGGCTGGTGGAAGTCGCGGCGCAGTACGGCATCCCTGAGATGGGCTTTGAAGCAGCGCATACCTCTTTTGCAGAACACGCTGACTTGTCCAAGAATATCGCTGGGGTTTTTGTTTTACGACCGGTGGCTGGTTTAGTCGAACAGTTGCGCACGATTAAAGATGACGCTGAGCTGGCTGCCATGCGCAAAGCGATAGATTTGACTGACTATGTAATGGAAACGGTCATTGCCCAGTTGCGCCCTGAGCATAGCGAACTTGATGCTGCCTGGATGTTTGAAAAAGCGCTGCGAGAAGGCGGAGCAGAGCGGCCATCCTTCCCGATCATTGTGGCGGCTGGTCCAAACGCAGCACAGGCGCATCACCGCCCCTGTGACGATAAGTTAGGCGTGGGACGCTCGATTATTATCGATATGGGCGCGCACATCAACGGTTACAACGCTGATCTAACGCGTACCATTATCTTAGGCGATGCTGACGAACGCTTCTGGACGATCTATAACACGGTGCTGGCAGCTCATCAGCGTGCCATTGATGGTGTTCGCGCAGGCGTACATGCACATGAAGTGGATGCGCTGGCTCGTGATTATATTGCTTCTGCTGGTTATGGTGATAAGTTTGGTCATGGTTTGGGACACGGAATTGGCATGGAGGTTCATGAGTTTCCATTCGTCCGCTGGACAAGCCCTGGCGGTACAAGCCCACTCATTCAGCCGGGCGTGGTGACCAGTATTGAGCCGGGTATTTACATCGAAGGCTGGGGCGGTGTGCGCATTGAAGACTTGGTGTTGGTCACAGCTGAGGGCTGCGAGGTCTTGAGCCACGCCGCTAAGATTCACCAACCATAAATGGAAGACTTTCTGTTGGTCTTCATAATTGCAATCGCCCTCTCGGCGCTGCTTTTTTTGGCTGCCAGGGCAGCTGAGCGGTTTGATTTGCCGCGGACGGTCTTGGACAGCGCAATACAATTTGCCGCTGGTCTGATCTTTGGGCTCGTAATCCTCAGCCTGATGCCTGATGCAATCTACAATGGTCCGTCAGCTGGTGTGCTGCTTGCTTTTTTTGGAGGCGGCACACTGTTTGTTTTGTATGATTACGTTACCAGTAAACAACAATATGTGCAATCAAATGATCAGGATGAAATTCGTACTTCGAAAGGGTTTTATCTTGGCGTGATACTCGACCTGATTGTGGATGCGCTTGTGATTGGAATGGGCATGGCAATCGGCATACGCAATGGCCTCATTCTATCCATCGGCATAGTACTGCAAATGATACCGCTGGTATTTGTAATGATAGCCAAAGCCAGAGTACAGCAGCTATCGCTCAATGCCAGGCGACAATTGGCTTTGGCGGTTCCTGTCGGAGTCTTTGCGGGGATCATCCTCGGTTTTACGTTGCTGCAAAACCAACCCGAAGTTGTGTTGCATATCCTCATGGCTGGCGCATCTGGTTTTCTCATCACAGCAGTCACACAAAGCATGATTCCTGCGGCTTATTCTGGGCGGAGCAAGCCATCTTTAGCGCCTTTTTTCTTTCTCATTGGGCTAACGCTTTACGCGGCGTTAAAATTTACAGGCAGCTAATATATGCTCGCTTGATTGAATCACATCAGATGGAGAAAAACTTGTCGGTTTCAAAAATTGCAGGCGGTATTCAAATGGTTGGTGCCGCATCCACGCCATAACCCTCTTACAGTTCTTGCTGCGAGATTTGAATTTATATCAAAATAGAAAAGACCCTGTCGGTGTTCAGCGCTGACAGGGTCTTGCTTGTGATTTCAAAACCGGTCAGGCTGCGTTGGCAGGCTCTAAAGCAGTCATCCCTTCGAGAATGGTTTCAAGCGACATTGTGTGTACGCAACGTCCGCGCGTCTTAAAATACTCACAATCACATTTCCAAGCGCCGTTTTCATATTCAACGACATGAGCGTTGTTGTCACCTTTAACAGTGACTTTAAAGGAATGAAACTCGAACCGATCGCGTTCCTGTGCGTAACGTTTTGCCTTGTCTATCTTGCCGATCATACTTGAATCCATATCCGTCAGCTCCTTTATAGTGTAGTAGAAAAAAGGCACGCTTAAACAGGCGCACCTTTTGAAGTTTAGCTTTTATGGTCAACCAATACTCGCATGATGATCAGTTCTCCCAGGTTGATAATATAGTAGACCTTTTCAGGATCTTTGTCAACTACGTTTACCCGATAAACTGCCCTACGATTGAAATTGCGGGAAAAACTTGCTCATCACGATCGCATCTTCTCCACCCTGATAATAATGTCGCCACACATCCACCTGGCTGTACCCATGCTTGGTATACAGGTAAATGGCATCCTGATTGGAAGCCCGTACAGACAGCCTAACCGTCGGCATTTTCAAAGCTTGTTCACAGGCATGCAGCAAAGCTCCTGCCAACCCCTGACGCCGAAACTGGGGCAGCACCGCCAGTGTGGTAATCCAGCCTGTTTTCTGCAATTTTTTTGCGTCTCCGCCGATAAAACCCACCATCATCTCATTGTGAACTGCTTTAATGCGTACAATGCCGGGAAAGGTAAGCACGGCGATTTGTTCTATTAGTGGCCAGGCGTCCAATGGAAAACAAGCCTTCTCGAGCGAATTTAACTGTGATAAGTCACTCAAAGAGGCTGGCGTAAGATCGTATGGGTAAAGGTTCAAGAGCAAATTCCCTGATTAAAAATGGGTTGGGAACAAGTTTTCCCAACCCATTGAGTAAATTTAATCAATAACCTTACTTATCAGCGCTCTTCTTTACGAAGTCACTCAACAAGCTGGTGAACTCCATCGGGAAGATGTACTTGGTAGCCGGACCGGTAGCCATGCTCTTGAGGGTTTCAAAGTATTGCAGCGTCATCGTCTTTTGATCGATGTTTTGAGCTGCTGCGAAAATGGCTTCAAGGGCTTGCTGGTAACCTTCAGCTTTCAAGACCTGGGCTTTGCGCTCGCCTTCAGCTTTAAGGATGTTCGATTGCTTATCACCTTCAGCGCGCAGAATGTTAGCTTGCTTTTCACCTTGAGCAACATTGATGGCGGCTTCGCGGCTGCCGGTAGATTCCGTCACCACGGCGCGGCGATTACGCTCAGCCGTCAGTTGGCGGTTCATTGAATCCTGCACGTCGCGCGGCGGGATGATCTCACGAATTTCAACATTAGTGACTTTTACACCCCAGCGCTCGGTGACTTCATCGAGACGTGCGCGCAGCGCGGTGTTAATCTTCTCGCGTTCTGACAAGACGCCATCCAACAGAATTCCGCCGATGACCGAACGCAAGGTAGTGGTAGCGATACCCTGGGCAGCCAGTTCAAAGTTCTGCACCTGTAACACAGATTGCACGGGGTCAAAGACTTTGTAATACCACAAGAAGTCAATCGAGAGCGGGGCGTTGTCTTGTGTAATGGATTGCTGGGCTGGGATCTCGCGAACCTGCTCACGCAAGTCAACCGTTACTGGTCGGTCGACAAACGGGATGAGCAGGATCAGTCCTGGGCCTTTTGCGCCAATACAACGACCGAGGCGGAAAACAACTATTCTACGATATTCGGGGACAATTTTAATTGCCGTGGCGAGGAAAAACACGAGCAAGATGAGGACTGCCCCGATGAGACAATAAATTAGTATTGCATCTGAACCGAACATAACGAACTACCTCCTGAAAAATTTGTTCTGGCTAACCTGATTATTTTTCTTCTTTCACTGCTTCAACCACTAATATCAAACCATCACGGTCAACCACACGCGCTTGCTGACCGGCATGGATCAATTTTGTACTGCGTGCCGTCCATTCTTCACCGCCCACATAAATTGATCCGCTCTGACGAATATCACTTCGTGCCACCCCGATTTGACCGATCAGGGCGCTTAGATCTTGCGCCGGACGAAGCTGCAGGGCTTCGACACCTTTGCGCGTGATAAACCAGAGAAACAAGACGGTGATAATGCTCATAAAGGTGGCGACGAAAGGATCGATAGCTGGAGCGCCGGATTCTTTTCTATAGAGGAAAATTGTTCCGACGATGATTGCGATAATCGAAGGAACTAGGTAAACCCAATGTTTATGTTTTCGCACTGCAAATATGAACAGAATGACGCTGACCACGATTAAGATCAGCGCCCAGATATTTATGGGCAGCACAGCCATCGCGTACCCTGCGAAGGCCATTGCCAGGAGAGCACCAATTTCCAGTACGCCGGAACCAGGGGCGAAGAGCGCCAATACACCCATGACAAAGCCGATAACCAGAATTACATACGCAACATTTGGGTCGATGAGCAATTCCATAATACCCTCATTTCAAGTCTCTATCATTATACACGAAGAACCCCTGTCACACAGAAAAGTTCACCCCACATAAAAATTCGGAATAACTTTATCACTCCATTACCTTGTATAGACAATCACAGGTTTTGCGGTGAAACTTGCTATTTTAAGATGATTATGTTATAGTATTAGAAATTCGGAGAGGGTTACAAATTTCTCTCTTCATGTTAAATCGCTCCCGTAGGAGTGGTTTTTTTCTATGTATATCAGATTGAAAAGTTGTAATTAGTGCGGGAAATCTATTAGAACACGCAAGAAAGGAAGTAAAGCTGACATGCAAACCTCATTCCTGACATCTGAAGGATACCAAAAGCTGCAGGAAGAACTTGAATACCTGCGGACCGTAAAACGCGAGCAAATCGCCAACCGCCTGCACGAAGCGATCGAAGGCGGAGAATTGCTGGATAACGCCGAATTGGAAGCAGCCAAGAATGAGCAGGCTTTTGTCGAAGGCAGCATAAAAGAGCTTGAGATACTGCTGGCTACAGCGCGGGTTGTAGAGGATAAAGATATCGACAAGGAAACCATCCAGGTCGGTAATCGCGTGACCATTCAGGAAAAAGGCGTGCGCACAACCGAAGAGTATGAGGTTGTCGGTGCCGCTGAAGCTGATCCCTCAATCGGGAAAATTTCAAATGAATCTCCCATGGGCAAAGCACTGCTGGGCAAACGAGTGGGCGACGAAGTCCAAATTGAAGCACCTGCCGGCGCTTACATCGTGAAGGTGCTCAAGGTGGATCTCTAATATTTGCGGGGGTCGTGCCGCCAAGCAGGCGAGCAGATCCGTTCTCTAACAAAAGAGGCCTGCCCCCGATCATCAGGGCAGGCTTGTTACTTAAGAAAGGAAACTAATGGAACTCTCAGATCTCGAAAAATTCCGCTTTGACAAAATCCAGCGCATGCGTGCAGAAGGCACTGAACCATATCCCACCCGCACCGAAGTGGATTCGACCATAGCTGCGGCGATTGCGGCTTTTGAAGACCATGAAAAAGCTGGTAACAGTGAAAATTTGGTCTTTGTGCTTGGAGGGCGCCTGCGCGCCATCCGCTTGATGGGTAAATTGGCATTTGCACATATTGAAGATGGCAGCGGACGTATTCAGCTCTTCTTCAGGGTTAATGAACTTGGCGAAACTGAAATGCTGCGCCTAAAAGAGCATTTTGACCTGGGAGACTACATCCAGGCTGGAGGAGCGCTTATTCGCACACGCACCGGTGAAATAAGTTTGCTTGTGAGCCATTTCAAGATGCTCGCCAAGGCGATCCGCCCGCTGCCGGCAGCCAAGGATGAAATTGTGGATGGCGAAGTGGTGCGCCATGCCACGCTTTCTGACGCTGAAACGCGCTACCGGCAACGATATGCTGACCTGGCGGTGAATGAGGATGTGCGCGAAATCTTCCGCAAGCGGGCGGCGGTCGTTCGGGCGCTGCGCGAGTTTTTGGATGCGCGTGATTTCCTTGAGGTAGAAACGCCAATTTTACAGCCAATTTATGGCGGTGCGGCGGCGCGTCCATTTGTAACGCACCATAACCAATTGAAACAGGATCTTTATCTGCGAATCTCCTTTGAGCTCTACCTCAAACGGCTCACCGTTGGCGGCTTTGATCGAGTTTATGAGATCGGACGCGACTTCCGCAATGAGGGTGTTTCATTTAAACATAACCCCGAGTTCACTCAACTCGAGCTCTACTGGGCATACGCAGATTACCTCAAGGTGATGGAACTGACCGAAGCCATGATTGCGCATGTCTGTGATTCGGTTTTCGGCACGCGCAAGGTGGTATATGACGGGGTTGAAATCGATTTCAACCCGCCCTGGAAGCGGGTGAACCTGCGCCAAAGCCTGATTGAGAACGCGGGTATTGACATTGACCTTTACCCTAGCGCAGAAAGCCTTGAAGAAGTGATGAACTCCAAGGGGCTGAAGGTAAAGCCCGGAGAAGCCCGCGGCAAGTTAATCGAGCAGCTGCTTGAAGAGTTCGTAGAGCCCACCTTGATTCAGCCAACTTTCATGTACGATTATCCGCGCGATATTTCTCCGCTTGCCAAAAACAAGCCGGGCGAACCCGCTACCGTAGAACGTTTTGAAGGCTTTGTTTTGGGTATGGAGCTCTGCAACGCCTTTACCGAATTGAATGACCCGTTGGAGCAGGAAAAACGTTTCCTCGAAATGGGGCGAGATTACAAAGTGGAAGACGAGCAAAGACACCCGATGGACGAGGATTACCTGAACGCCATGGCCTATGGCATGCCGCCGCAGGGCGGGTTTGGCATGGGGGTTGACCGCCTGGTGATGATTCTAACCGGTAAGAAGAACATTCGCGAGGTGCTGCTCTTTCCGCACCTGCGTGAACGCGATGAATAACACGATCGTAAAGCGAAAATTTTCCGGCTGGAGACACCTCCAGCCGTTTTTTCTTCACGGTGAGATTGTATAATAGAGAAAAGCGAGGTGTTATTGAACCCTTTTTCTCCCGTTCGCCCATCTCCTATCGCCGGCTCTTGGTATTCAGCAAACCCGAATGTACTGCGCGATCAGATAAATGGTTACCTTGACCAGGCTGCCAGCACAGCGGTTGTTGATGAAGTTGTCGGGCTTATCGCACCGCATGCGGGCTATTATTACTCAGGGTTAACAGCCGCGCATGCCTACAACTGTGTTCGGGGCAGGCAATATGATGTTTGTGTAATTTTTTCGCCGCTGCACGAGTACCTGCCATACAATTTACTTACCAGCGCGTACGAGGCCTATGCCACACCTCTCGGCAGGGTTAAGGTAGATGGCGACTTGCTGGCAGCGTGCAGTGCCGGGTTGCAAAAAACCTGCGGAGAAACCTTAAAACCAATCGCCAACGACAGCGAACACTCGCTCGAGATTCAACTTCCTTTTCTCCAAACCGTGCTGGGTTCACCCTTCACGCTGCTGCCGATTATGGTGCGCAGTCACGACCCGCTGTTGCTTGAGATGGCGGCGCAGGCGATTGCTGAAGTATTACGCGGTCAAAAGGCTTTATTGGTGGCGAGTACGGATCTTTCTCATTTCTACAGCGAAGCAGAAGCCGCGCAGCTTGATGATCATATGCTTACGCACATGGCCACATTCTCGCCGGGGGGCGTGCTCAAAGCCGAGAAAAGCGGCGAAGGATTTGCCTGCGGCGCGGGTGCTGTAGCGCTGATGTTGTGGACATGTCGCTGCCTCGGCGCCTCTCAAGTAACGTTACTGCACCATAGCACCTCAGCCGATGCAACGGGAGAGTCGCAGCGCGTGGTGGGCTATGGCGCGCTTGCAGTGACCAGATGAAACTAAGAGGAAGGCTCTGCTGATGCCACGCTTTGCCAGTGTTGCAGTAAATATTGCTCAAATCAATGAACTTTTTGATTATGAGATCCCGGAGATGCTTGATGGAGTGCTCCGGCCTGGAGTGCTGGTGATTGTGCCATTTGGCAGCCAAACGGTGCAGGGGGTGGTTGTCAATCTGAAAGATCTACCATCGGTGACGGAAACAAAACTGATTCAGAGCGTAGTAGACGCTGAAGCGGTGTTGAACGATTGGCAGCTTCAGCTAGCGCTGGAAATGAGTCGCGAGAACCTGGCAACATTTCCGCAATGCCTCGATTTAATGGTTCCGGCAGGGCTATCACAGCGGACGGATGTGCTGTTAAAGCTTGGCGCGGTGGATTTGTCCGTTGAAATGACGCCAAACCAGCGGCGCCTGATTGAATTGCTCAAGAAACGCGGTGCTCTGCGCGGGCAGCAGGTGAGCGCAGCCTTGCCGCGCATCCCCTGGAGGGAGAGCCTACCGGGTTTGGAAAAGAGGGGGTTGATTAAGAGCACCTCAGTGCTGCTGCCGCCTTCTGTTCGTCCAAGAATCATCCGCACCGCTCTCTTCAGCGCGCAGGCTGGTTGGGAGGATAACCCGGAAATCGTCACTGGTCGAGCGAACAGCGCTGCTGCTGAACGCCGCAATGCCGCACTCAAATTTCTTGAAGAACAGGCGATCCCTGTGCCTGTCTCATGGGTTTATGCGCAAAGCGGCGCTTCATCCTCAGATTTATCTGCATTAGCAGCGAAAGGCCTGATTATTTTCGGAGAAACTGAAATCTGGCGCGACCCACTGGAAAACCTGAAACCGGTGCTTACACAACCGCCGCTACTGACGCCTGATCAGGATGCAGCCTGGCGCGCAATCCACCACCAGTTGACAAGCGAAACCCAAACCAAACCGATCCTTTTGGAAGGCGTGACAGGTTCCGGAAAAACCGAGTTGTACCTGCGGGCAGCGGCACAGATGCTTGAAGATGGCAAAGGTGTTTTCATCCTTGTACCTGAAATCTCTCTCACGCCGCAAACCGTAAAGCGTTTCTTTGCCCGCTTCGCCGGGAAAGTTGGGCTGGTGCATTCAAAGCTTTCTGAGGGCGAACGCTATGACACTTGGCGGCGCATCAGGGCAGGCATGATCTCCATTGTGGTAGGGCCGCGCAGCGCTCTGTTCTCTCCGCTGACCAATCCAGGGTTGATCATTATCGATGAAGCACACGATGATTCATATCATCAGGATGAGAAATTGCCACATTACCATGCAGTCAGAACGGCATACGCCTTAAGCCGAGTCACAGGCGCTCAACTACTGCTTGGCAGCGCGACGCCGGGGGTTGAGTTACAGCATCAGTTTCATGAAAATGGCTGGCAAGTGCTTCGTCTGCCAAAGCGGGTATTGGCGCACGCGGATAACGCGAACCGCCTGGCTGAAAATGAGCCCGCACAATACCTTGAAATGCCGCCAATCGATGTGGTGGACATGCGCCGCGAACTGCGTGCCGGTAACCGGTCTCCCTTCAGCCGCGAGCTGCATGCTTCGCTCGCCGCAGTTTTGGCGCGCCAAGAACAGGCGATTCTCTTCCTCAATCGCCGCGGCAGCGCTTCTTACGTTTTTTGCCGTGAATGCGGCTGTGTGATGTGCTGTCCGCGCTGCGACACCCAGCTTACATGGCATGCCGATTCTACTGCGCTCATCTGCCATACCTGCGGCTACCAGCGTGGGCTGCCCGATAAATGCCCTGCGTGCTCCAGCCGCAGTATCCGCCGGTTTGGCATGGGAACAGAAAGTTTGGAAACGCATGTAAATGAGGCTTTCCCGAATGCGCGAGTGCTGCGTTGGGACGCTGATACCACCCGCTACCGCGGCGCTCACGACATCATACTCGATCATTTTGTGCAGCATCGTGCAGATATTCTCATCGGCACTCAAATGGTGGCGAAAAGCCTCGATCTTCCGCTGGTGACCTTGGTGGGAGTTGTGTTGGCAGATCTCTCGCTAAACCTGCCTGATTTTCGGGCTGCAGAACGCACCTATCAGTTGTTGACCCAGGTTGCAGGCAGGGCGGGGCGCAGCGGCCGCGGAGGAAAGGTCATTTTCCAGACTTATCAGCCTGATAATTATGCCATTCAGGCGGCAGCCGCTTATGATTCAGAGGGTTTCTATAAGACCGAACTTGAGATCCGGCAGCGGATGGGTTATCCCCCATTTAGCCGGCTGCTTAAGATTGAGTTCAGACATACGAACGCACAGGCGGCACAGCAAGCCGCCATTACGGCTGGGGAACAAATTAAGGAAAGAATTGAACGGGGACGTTTTCGCAACACCTTCATGATTGGACCAGTTCCATGCTTTTATCAGAAGCGTGCCGGCTATTATCGCTGGCAAGTCATCATCCGCGGCCCAGATCCTGCGCTTGTGCTTGCATCGCCTCCCTCCCTAAATTGGCAGTCGCCGGGTTTGGCGGTAGACACCATACTTGACCCGCTCACCTTGCTCTAACAGCGCTTATCTCTGTATATGCCTGTGACCTTTATTTTCGGATGCGAAAAAGTAAAAGAATCGGATATCCTCAAGCGGGAATTAAATTGCTTAAAAACAACAGAGTTTATAAAAAATCGGGAGGTGAAAACCTCCCGATTTGTATCACAATCAGCAGATTAGTTTAAGACTGACCAGGGGTTGACGAACCCGCCGTTGAGCCGTACTTCAAAGTGCAAATGTGCGCCGTACGACCGGCCGGTGTTTCCTGCGGTGCCGATCATGGTGCCCGCATAGACACCCTGACCGCAGCCCACAGAAACCTGAGAGAGGTGACCGTACAGCGTTTCGTAACCGTTGCCATGGTCAATAACCACCATGTAGCCGTAGCCGCTGTCGTTCCAGCCGGCATAAGTTACGGTACCGCTGTCAGAAGCATAGACAGGGGCGCCTTCACCAGCGGCAATGTCAATCCCGAGGTGGTAGCTGGTAAAGTCAAACCCTGAAACACTGTGGTTTCCGGCTGGCCAGATAAAGCCGGTTGAGCCGATCAGCGCGTAACCGGTTGAAGGGCAGCTTCCGGGGCCAAGAATCACACGCGTGGCACCTGAGCCTGGCGTAAAAGCCAGCGGGACGATCCACGATTGGATTGGGCGGAAACCATCGGGGATCATTACATATTCCAAACCCTCGGTGGAGGGATTGGTGATGTCCATATGGTTGGAAGGCCAGCGGATAATATCCGCAACGTTGGCAAAATATTTTTCGGCAATCTTTTCCAGGGTGTCCCCTTCCTTCCACTGATAGTAAATTCCATCGGTGGGCGGAATGGTCAACCGCCAACCGGGAGCAAGGAAGGTCGGATCATCATGCAGAAGATCATAATTTGCCCACAGAATAGATTCAGGCTGAAGATTGTAAAGTTTAGCGATAGCGAAAATTGAGTCGCCTTCTTCAACCGTGTATTTTACAGCGAAATGTCTCACGCCTTCAGGAACATCAGTATCAAGGCTGACGACGCGGATAATTGAATGATCGCCGCGCGAATGGGTTAATGCAGGCAATTCAATGGTGCTGCCATTTTCTACAATCTCAGTTTGAGCAGGGGCTGCTTTCTTAAATGGGTTGTACTGCAATAGCACAGCCAGCATGATGGCCACCAGGATGATAGTTCCTGCCCAGGCAAGAATAACTTCCCATGGAAGGGTCGCCCGTTTAACCACAGCTTCGGCTTCAGGCTCAGCTTCAATGGCGGGTTGTTTCTTGGTCACTAATCCTCCGTCAAGTTATCCAAAAAGTCCAAATTGTTTTTGGCGCGTACCATGCGTTGTAAAATGGCTTCAGTGGCTACTGCGGGGTCCATCCCCGCACCTTGCGGCGGGTTGCCGATCATTTGCAGGTACATACGGCGCATTAACCACACGCGCGGCAAAACATCAGGTCCAAGCAGCAAATCTTCGCGGCGGGTCGATGAACGCTCGATATCGATTGCCGGGAAAACGCGGCGTTCTTGCAGCCTGCGTGACAGGTGCAGCTCCATGTTACCAGTTCCTTTGAATTCTTCATAGACCACATCGTCAAGGCGTGAACCGGTATCCACCAGGGCGGTGGCGATTATGGTTAAGGATCCGCCTTCTTCGATATTGCGCGCCGCGCCGAAAAATTTCTTTGGCGGATACAAGGCTGAAGGGTCCATACCGCCTGAAAGGGTGCGGCCAGAGGGATTGACTACCAGGTTGTAAGCACGCGCCAGGCGGGTTAATGAATCCATCAAAATAACCACATCACGGCCAATTTCCACCAGCCGTTTGGCGCGTTCCAGTGTGATTTCAGCCGTACGCACGTGCGCGCTCACCGGTTCATCAAAGGTGGAGGCGACCACTTCGGCATCCACCGAGCGGTCCATGTCGGTTACTTCCTCAGGGCGTTCGCCAATGAGGACGATGATGAGGTGCACCTCAGGATTGTTGGCGCTGATGGAGTTTGCCAGTTGTTTGAGAATGGTGGTTTTGCCGGCTTTCGGCGGAGAGACGATCATTCCGCGCTGACCGCGGCCAATGGGAGCGATGAGGTCGATGACCCGAGAAGACAGAATGCTCTTGTCGGTTTCGAGGTTGAAGCGTTCATCAGGGAAAATCGGTGTAAGGCTTTCAAAGGCTTTGCGGCTGCGCATTTCTTCAGGTGGAATACCATTGATGGCTTCAACCTTGAGCAAACCGTAATGCCTCTCAGCATCACGCGGCGGACGAACCGACCCGATTACAAGGTCACCCATGCGCAAGTCATGGCGTCGAAGCTGTGCTTGTGAAACATACACATCTTCTGCGCCGATGGAATAGTTGGTGCGCAGGAACCCCACACCTTCAGGGGTAATTTCGAGTACCCCTCCGCGCACTTCCAAGCCTTCTTTTTCAGCCTCTGCGCGGCGTATATTGATAATCAGGTTCTCTTTCTTCATTCGGTTGGCGTTTGGGATCTTAAGTTCTTCTGCAACCGCACGTAAAGAAGAAAGGGTGGCAACTTCCATTTCGAGCATTTTCATAATGTCTTGTCCATTAGCGTAGTTTGAATATTGGTTCCTTGGCCTTGGTTCAGGCGTGGGATGGCAATATATTTTTTAGGAACGGGATTTGGAATTTTCTGGTATCAATTGTTGAAACCAGAGTGTACCTTTTAATGATGGTAAGTATCTCAAGTAAATAAAGTATAACATGGATGAAAACAGGCTGCAAGTCATAAGGAATCTGGGAAAAGTTCGTTTTGTCAAACTGATTTATACCGAAAGCGCTGATATTTTCATTTTCATCGGTGTATTCAATTAACTCAGGTACTCTTTCAATAAGCGGCTGCGGGTGGGGTGGCGTAATTTTCGCAAGGCTTTGGCTTCAATTTGACGGATTCGTTCGCGCGTGACATTAAAATAACGGCTCACTTCTTCAAGGGTGTGATCTTTACCATCAATCAAACCAAAACGCAGTTCAAGTACCTGCCGTTCGCGCTCTGAAAGGGCTGAAAGGGCGTTAACTACCTGCTCGCGCAACATCTCGCGTGCAGCAGCATCCATCGGTTCAAGAGCGTCGTCATCACGAATAAAATCACCCAACTGGCTGCTTTCTTCATCTCCAACAGGTCTTTCCAACGAGATTGGTTCTTCAGCAGAGTCGAGGATGCGCTGCGCCTTAATCGTTGCCCATGTCCAGCGGCGTTGTAATTCACCTTCAAGCGGCTGGTGGGTGATACGCGCCAGCTTGATGGCAGCAGCATCTTCGGTGGAGATGAGATCAGATTCAAGCGCCAGCTCTTCAAGCGATGGTTCTCTGCCAAGCTCCTGAATTAATCCACGCTGCACCCGCATTAGGCGGCTGATGGCTTCATATAAATGGACCGGAATACGAATAGTACGTCCATGCTCTGCGATATAGCGGCTGATAGCCTGCCTGATCCACCAGGTGGCGTAGGTGCTGAATTTGAAGCCGCGCGTGGCGTCAAATTTTGTTACTGCCCGCAACAAGCCGAGGTTGCCTTCCTGAATGAGGTCAAGGAAAGAAATTCCGCGTCCGAGGTAGCGCTTGGCAACGCTCACCACCAGGCGCAGGTTGGCGCGAATCAGCGCCTGGTTGGCTTCTTCGGCTAAATGGTGAAGATGAATGATTTCTGACGCCAATTCTGCTTCAGCGGGTAAACGCCGCCTGAACCAAATAAGATCAGGTAAGGAATCGTTCTTGTGAATATAAGCCATTAATGCCAAGGATAATTTCTCAGGCAGAAGATACAGGCAGATATAAACAGTGAAAACCTGCTTGACAAGTCCTTCCCATATCGGGTCTTTTCCCCAATGACCATTATCAAAGTAATTCCGCAGATATGAAGGCTCATCAGTCTGCCAGGTAATTTTGAGGAGCTGCGCTTCTGCCAGGGTCAGGGCGAGTTCGGGTGTTTCGCCTAAGCGCAATCTATCGCTGTCTTCTTGAAGGCGTTTCCACGAAGTCAAGAGGTCATCAAGTATCGCGAGGTAAAGAGCGCGGTAATATCCTTTTTCCTCGGGAGCAGGTTTAATGTGATGGCTGTGAGAATCCAAGCGGAAACTTGCTTCAATCCTTGTTGCCAACCTGAATTCGGTATCTGCGTTGAGCAAGCTAATCTGACCAATTTCCTTAAGGTACAGGCGCACCGGGTCATCAGTCATATCCGTTAATAGTGATGAGTCATCGAGAAGATCGACCGGGTCATCAACCTGCAGCTCATTCCACGACGCAGAGGCCAGTGTTTCTTCGAAGTCAGGGTTTTCAAGAGGCGGGTCTGTTAAATTTTTGTCCCCTAAGGGTGAAGAAAATGGCTTCGTTGAAGCAACCGCTTTCGCTGACGTTTTTTTCTGACTGTGTTTGACTGATGTTTTTTGGTTTACGCTTTTAGGCGGCATTGTTTTTTTGACCGGGTTGGATTTAACGCTGGCTGGAAGAGGCAGATTGCCTTTTTGCGGTTGATTAATGTCCGCTGAAGCAGGTTCATCCTGAGACATTGGTTAAATATACCATAGAGTAATCAAAAAAATTTCATCGACGCTTTGGCTAATGCTTGATCAAGTTTTCCGCGTTCGACCATAAATTGCATCATCGCGGTTGGGTCAATTTGATTCTCTTGGTCAGGGTTGTCTTCGTCCTGCAAAAAGCGCATCTGGTTGAGCACTTGATTAATGCGGTTGAGACGCAATGAAATCAAGGTTCGAAAAAGATCAAGAGAAAAAGCTTCTTCTAATATCTTTTCGAACCGCGCTTTGTTTGTCAAATCAAAAAGTCGGTCTTGCATTTCAATCGGAATGTGCTCTTTGACAAAATCCAAAGGGTCAACCATATCCTGCGTGATCCCTTTCAGCAGCAAACGGGCAATTTCTTGATTTTGAAAGTCTTCAAAATCTTCTGTGGTTAAGGCTTTTAGGTTCGCAATCCTCAGCGCACGTTCAAGCTCAGAGCAGCGGTTTGTTTCTTGCAGCAGAAGAGCAAGGATATGCTTTTCCATCTGTGAGTTGCGGTTCTCAATAGCGGCACTTTGCGGCGGCACCTCAGTCTGCCGGCGGTCTGTGGGTTCCAACCGCTTGCGTCTGCCGGGTTCGCGCACTTTTTGGCTGCCCAAGAGTGAACGCTCATCGACTTTCAGGAGGCGGGCCAACTGCTGCCGGTAGGCGTCGCGTTCAACCGCAGAAGGAACATCCTCAATCAATGGAATCACCTGTGCAGCAATCGCTGCTTTTACCTTGGCATCATCGAGGTTTTGTCCTGTTGCCAGCGATTCCATCACATGAACGACAATTGGGTTGGCTCGATCGAGTATACGCTGCCATTCCTGCGGATCTTTCAGTACCACGTCATCAGGATCAAGACCTGCCGGGATGGGCGTGATGCGTACATCTGCCTGCAGCCTGGCCTCATGTTTGAGTAATCCGCCTGGGTTAAATACAATTTCATCCTCACGGTCAAGTGTCTGCCTTGCGATTTCGACGCCGCGCAGAGTTGCTTTTTCTCCGGCCGCGTCGGCATCCAAAGCCAATACGATGCGGCGGGTATATTTTTTCAACTGGCGCAGCTGTATTTCAGTGAGCGCGGTACCCATCGGCGATACTGTGTTGTTGTATCCGCATTGGTGAAGGGCAATAACATCCAGGTACCCTTCCACGATAACCACCTGGTCGGCATCACGAATGGCTTTCTTAGCCTGGTTCAAACCATACAACAGGTTGCTCTTGTTGAAGAGCGGTGTTTGCGCTGAATTGAGGAACTTCGGCATGTCATCGGGGTTGAGAATGCGAGCGCCGAAACCTGTTATCTTGCCGGCGGCATCACGGATGGGAAACATGATACGGTTGCGAAATTTGTCGTAGAATCCACCAGAATCTCTTTCCACAACCAAACCCACCTCTGCCATGTGCGCCAGAGAACGGTTTTTACCGCCGAGGTGGCTGAGCAGAGCTTCAAACGAGTTTGGCGCGAATCCCAGTTCAAAAGCCTCAATTGACTCAGGCAGGATGCCGCGGTTAATCAAATAATCATAAGCAGTTTTACCGGCAGGAGTATTGGTCAGCTGGAATTGATAATACTTGACAGCCTCTTCGAGTATGGCTCGCAGGGTTTCGTACTCATCTTCTTTTTCCTTGCGTTCTGGGGTGAGCGGTGTGAGGGTAACGCCAGCTTTGGCAGCCAGGTATTTCAAAGTTTCAGCGAAATCCCAGCCTTCACGCTTCATCACAAATTTGAAAATATCGCCGCCTTCATTACACTGCCCGAAGCAGCGCCAGGTACCTGAATCTGTAAAGACGGCGAAAGCAGGTGTTTTGGCGTTGGGGTGGAAGGGGCAAAAGCCGGTATAGTTTCTGCCAGAACGGCGAAGTTTCACCGTTTCAGAAACGATGTCCACAATATCGAGCCTGGCTTTGATTTCATCAACCGCAGTCATTTGATCTATTTTAACCGAGTTTGCTTAAGGCGCCGGCGAGTGAGTGGCTTGAGAAATGCCGATATTAGAACCCTTCGAGCCGAGAAAGGTCGGCGGCTCCGTGGAGTAAAGCAGACACACGTTGCAGCAAACCCAAACGGTTCGCGCGCACTGTACTGTCTTCGCTCATCACCAGCACGGCATCAAAGAAATTGTTGACTGCAGGGATCATAGGCAAAAACGCACTCAATGCCTCGTTGACAGAACCTTGATTTTGGCTTTTGTTTTCGGCGGTTTCAAGCACGCGGTAAAGTTCGTTCTCGCTGGCGTCTATGAATTTGGCAGGGTCAATTTGTTGTTTGGTACTGATATCTCTGGTGATGCGGACACAACGGGAATAGGCGGGAAGAACCGTGTGCCAGTCCTCGCGCTCCACCCACTGGGCGAGTGCTTTCACCTCGCGCTGGGCGCTGGCAGGGTTGTTGTGTTGTTCAGCCAATACAGCATCGATCACGTCATAACGATACCCCTGGTCAAGCAAACTGCTGCGCAGACGTCCGGTAATGAATTCGGCGCATGCGGTAAGTTGTTCCACGCTGGTTTCGATCGGCAATTGTCGAGCAGCCAATTCAAGCCAATGGAGCAAGTTAAAATCAATCTCAAATGCAGAAAGTAGTTGTACAAGGCCAATGGCAGCGCGGCGCTGAGCGAAGGGGTCGCTGGTTCCTGTGGGTGCCAGCCCTGCGGCAAACAGCCCCATCAGTGAATCCAATCTGTCAGCCAAACCGACAGCCAACCCCGCCTTGGAGGCAGGTACGGCATCGCCGGGGAAACGCGGCAGGTAGTGTTCTTGAATAGCGTCAGCAACAGCCTTCGGCTCGTTGGAGTGCAATGCGTAATAACGCCCCATGATCCCCTGCAGCGAGGTCATTTCTACAACCATGTGACTGACAAGGTCAGCTTTGCAGAGTTCTGCGGCGCGCAGTGCGCTGGTTTTCTCTGCTGTGCTTAACCCCAAAGCCTCTGACAATTGTTCAGTAAGTGTGGTGACCCGGCGAGATTTATCCAACATCGAGCCCAGTTTTTGCTGAAAGGTCAGCGATCCCAGGCGCTGCAGCAGGTCTTCGAGATTATGTTTCAGGTCTTCTTTAATGAAGAACTGTGCATCAGCAAAACGTGCTCTGATGACTTGTTCATTACCATCAATTACGGTTTCAGCCCCTTCTGCGCTGCCATTACGCAGAATAATAAAACAAGCCATAAGCTTGCCCTCATTGTCAATAACGGGGAAGTATCTTTGGTGTTTTTTCATTACTGAAATTAACACTTCTGAAGGCAGTTCAAGGTGAGATGGGTCGAATCGGCCTAACAGCGCGGTGGGCGCTTCTACCAGGTTTGCCACTTCTTCGAGCAGTGCATTATCTTCCAGGGGTACCCCGCCAACCTGAGCGCAGAGCGTGTTCACCTGGCGCTGGATGGTTTCCTTACGCACTATCGGGTCGAGAATAATTCCTTGTTCCTCAAGATAGGTGTGATACTGTGAAAGTGAATTGATCTGATATTCGGCTGGTGAATTAAAGCGCAGCCCACGCGTAGTATTGGATGCAGTGACTCCCGCAAACTCAAAGGGAACTGCTTCGCTGCCTAACAAGGTTGTCAGCCAGCGCACCGGCCGTGAGAAGGGAACGTTGGTTGAGTTCCAGCGCATTGTTTTTTCGAATTTAAGGCTTTCCACCAAACCAGGAAGCGCTTCTTGCAGTACAAAGTGGGTAGGTTTAGATTCTTCTTTAACCAGCGCTACCAGATAGCTGCCGCCGTCGATTTCACGCGATTGCAGGTCGCTTACGCTTAACCCTTTGCTTTGGGCAAAGCCCTCAGCCGCGCGCGTGGGTTTGCCATCTGCATCAAAACCGCGGTTGGTAGGAGGCCCCTTCACCAGGGTTTCGCGCGCCTCTTGTTGTGAGGCAAGCCCTTCAACAATCACGACCAGCCGTCGTGGCGTGCCCATGACATTAACTTTTTCATAAGCCAAACGCAAATCAGATAATAAAACCGGAACCCGCTCTGTCAACTGTGCCAGTGCATTACCCAGCTCTGCGACCGGCAGTTCTTCGGTGCCGATTTCGAGAAGAAAGCCAGCCGGTGTATTGGGGTATTCAAACTCACGGGTTTGTGTTGTCTTCAGAGGGTTGGCGCGGTTGTCATTGCCAACCCATGGAAAGCCCAGTTCTTGACGTTTGGAGACGTATAACTCTGAGATCCGTCTTGCCATTTCGCGCATCTTGCCAAACATCATTTGCCGTTCAGTCACGCCAACTGCGCCGCGGGTATCGAGAATATTGAAAGTATGAGAGCACTTGAGCAGATAATCGTATGCAGGTAAAGTCAGCTTGTTTTCCAGGGCTTGTTTCGCTTCCAGCTCGTAAAGGGTGTAAAGCTGACGCATACGGTCAATATCGGCTAATTCAAAATAATACTGACTGTGTTCCACCTCGCCCAGCATATTCACATCGCCATCAGTGAAGGTGTCGTTCCAGCGCATCTCACGGAAATGACGCGAGCGCTGTAAGGACATGGTGATGCGCTCCAGGCCGTAGGTAATTTCAACAGCAACCGGGTTAAGCATTAAACCGCCTGCCTGCTGAAAATAGGTGAACTGGGTGATTTCCTGTCCATCCAGCCACACTTCCCAGCCAAGCCCCCAGGCGCCCAGGGCGGGCTGCTGCCAGTTGTCTTCGACAAAGCGGATGTCATGTTCACGCGGGTCAATACCGATGGCTTCGAGAGATTTAAGATATATCTCCTGCGGGTTGCCTGGGTCTGGTTTGAGGATGACCTGAAATTGGTAATGCTGCAAAAAACGGTTGGGGTTTTCGCCATAGCGGCCATCATCAGGGCGAACTGAGGGTTCGACGTACGCCACCTGCCACGGTTCCGGACCGAGTACGCGCAGAAAGGTTCCAGGGTTCATCGTTCCAGCGCCTACCTGGCTGTAGTATGGCTGCCAGATGAGACAGCCCTGATCAGCCCAGAAATGCTGTAATGCCATAATCACAGATTGAAAATCCAACGGTTTGCTCATAATATCTCCGGGGTTGGTTTGGCGTTTACGTGTGTCAATTATACCCTGACAGTTTGCGCACAGGATTATAGACTTGAAGTTTTAGAGTGGTCTTTGGATTTGCTTGAGGAACTCAGGCGTATTTAAACTGCGTTCGAGCAGGTAGGTGAGGTAGTAGTATTGAAGAGCGTCAATTTCTTGCCTGATGGTCTGTGGAGGGTTTGCGCGAAGTGCCTGTTTGAAATCGCTGCGTTGAAAATGACGCAGAAAACGTAAGGCTTCGAGTGAAACGGGGCGGCTGCTCTGACCGCGCGCTCCGCATTTGGGGCATAACACTCCGCCCATATCCGCTGAAAAATATTGAGACTGGGCGATGATTTCATCACCACAGGCGGCGCACTCAAACAGCAGCGGCTGGTACCCCAGCAATGAAAGCAGACGGGTTTCGTAATACCTTAACGGGACGAAATCATCTTCCAACGCGCTTAAGCGTTCCAGTGTTTCAGTCAGCAGTTTGTAGAGCTGCCAATTCTGCCCCTCTTCATAAGTAAAACGGTCGAGCAGTTCCACCACATAAGCAGCGTGAACCATTTTTTGCAAATTCTCACGAATGGGCTGATAGAGGTCAATGGCTTCCGCCTGGGTAACAATCCACAGGTCGTGACCCTTCGCCAGCATGAGGGTGACCCTGGTAAACGGTTCAAGGTGCCCCGCCTTGCGTGACTGGATTTTCCGCAGTCCTTTGGCGATGGCGCGCAGCTTTCCTTGTTCTTTGGAATACAAGACGAGCAGACGATCGGTTTCTCCCCAATCAGAATGCCGCAGGACAACTGCATCAACCCTGATGTTACGGTCAGGTCTGGGCATCAGCTTTCAAAGAAGATCTTCCGGCCGAAAAGCTTTGGGCAGCAAACCATCCACCGTCGTATCCAAGTGGATCTTGCCGGTTACATCTACAATTATCACGCGGGTGGTGAGGCCGAACTCAGCCAGCACCTGGCGGCATGAGCCGCAAGGCGTACCGCCGTTGTCAGTCATGACCACAATAGCGCTGAAGTCACGCTCACCCTCAGAGACCGCCTTGAACACCGCCACCCGCTCAGCGCAGATGCTTGTGGGGTAAGCGGCGTTTTCAATATTTACGCCTTCGTATATTTTGCCGCTTTCTGTCAGCAATGCTGCGCCGACTGCGTAGTGAGAATATGGCGTATAGGCCCAGGTGCGCGCAGCACGGGCAGATTCGATTAATTTATCAAGCGTTTCTTGGTTAATTTGTGTTTGCTGCATCAGTTTTCTCCATCTTGAGCGCGCGGATTCTGCCGACTTTACGCCCATGAACCTCTTCAACCGTTAGCTGCCAGTCGTCAAAAACCAGTTCATCTCCCTCAACCGGAACCCGGCTCATCTGGCTGTAGAAATACCCTCCCAGGGTATCTGTTTGATCAGTTTCGAGGTCGGTGCCAAGGGCATCATTAAAATCATCCAGCGAAACGCGCCCCTGGAAGATAAATTCGTCAGCATTGATTTTTTCAACCAGCAGTTTTTCACTTTGGTCATATTCGTCTCTGATTTCGCCGACAATTTCTTCAACAATATCCTCGAGCGTAACCAGGCCTGCCATGCCGCCGTATTCATCAACCACAACCGCCAGGTGAATGCCATTTGCCTGCATTTCCGCGAGCAACTCATCCACTTTTTTTGATTCGGGCACAAAGTAGGCCGGTCTCAAGAAGCGGCGGATGGTCTTCTTATCGGTCGGGCTGGTGTGCAATTTGAGCAGGTCTTTGGCGTAAAGCAGCCCAACCACATTATCAATAACGTCTTCATAGACGGGGGTGCGCGAATGCCCAGAATCCACCAACGTATTGATGGCGGTGTGCAGAGGAGTGTTCACGTCCAACGCCAGGACTTCGATACGCGGTACCATAATTTCCCGGCACAATGTATCGCCAAATTGGAATATGGAATAGATCATCTTACGTTCATCGGCTTCGAGCCCGCCCTCCGGCTGCCCAACCTCCACCCAGGTTTTCAGCTCATCTTCGGTTACCGAGCCCAGGTTACGCTGATGCAGAGAATCAGCGCCCTGTAATTTAACCAACACGGAAGTAAAGGGAATGAACACCTGATCCAGGAGATTGGCGGCAGGCGCCAATTTCACCGCCCAGCTTTCGGGGTTTTTCAGTGGGAAACGTTCTGCGAGGAACTCCAAGCCTAACAGGAGGATTAATGCAGCCGCAAACAACCCCAGCAAGCCAGCGAAGCTGACCTCGAGCCCGGTTTCTTTAATCAGCCACCAAACGCAGGCGAGAATCAGCGCGTGGAACAAGGCGACCAAAAAGCGCATGGTTGTACGGATGCGGGGTTTTTCCAGTACTTTGATGGTATGTTCAAGATTATCAGGCTGCTCAACACCCAGCTCAACCAATTGCGGCAGACGCGAATTAAACAGGGCTGCCCGTGTCACCGCGAAGAACAGGTCCAACAAAACGAAAACTACGAATACAATCCAGGCTATTAAATACACATCATTCCTTTTTCTTCATGGGGCGTGCTGGCACGCCAGCAACCACCTCGTTGTCTGCAACATCGTGGGTTACCACAGCGCCTGCTGCGGTTTTTGCGTTTTTACCGATCTTCAATGGGGCTACCAGCATCGTGTCTGAGCCGATGAAGGTGTTTTCACCGATCTCGGTGGGGTGCTTGTGTTCGCCATCATAATTACAGGTGATGGTGCCGGCGCCAATATTTACATTCTCACCGATGGTGGCGTTGCCAATGTACGAGAAATGCCCCATCTTTACCCCAGGCAGCAGGTGAGAATCTTTGACCTCACCAAAATTCCCCATGTGCACACCACGACCAAGGTGCGCGCCCTTGCGCAGGTGGCAGAACGGACCCATACCCACTTCATCCTCTACCACGGCTCCTTCAATAACAGAAGCCAGCAGATGGCAGTGGCTGCCAACCTGCGAGTCACTGATAATCGTATCAGGGCCAATGACGCAGCCCTCGCCGATGACGGTAGTACCGAGCAGCCTGGTGTTGGGCAGTAATTCGGTATCTCTGCCAATTTTCACGCCGTCTTCGATATATACCAGATCAGGGTCGGTCATGGTGACTCCTGCGAGCATATGCGCTGTGTTTATGCGGCGCCGAATGACACGTTCGGCATCGGCAAGGTGAATACGATTGTTTATCCCCATGGTCTCGTCTTCATCCTCCACTGTGACGGCAGTTACTGGTTTGCCTTCACTAACCGCAACAGCAACGATATCGGTCAGGTAGTATTCGCCTTTTGGCGATAGTTTGATTTTCTGCAGGGCTTGCCATAGCCAGGGGGATGAAAAACAATATGCGCCAACGTTCAGTTCATCAATGCGCAATTGTTCATCGCTCGCCTGTGCTTCCTCTACAATTTCACTCACGGTTCCATCAGCCCGGCGCAGAACCCGGCCAAAACCACGCGAGTTATCGGAATGGACAGTCAGCAGCGTCATCGGTCCATCAGATTTTGCCTGGGTTAGCACCAGGCTGGCAAGAGTTTCACCGGTGAGCAAAGGCATATCCGCGGAGATGACCAGCATTAAACCGGTTTCGTTTGCCAGCAAGCTGCTCGCTGCCATCACCGCATTTGCGGTGCCCAATCGCTGCGGTTGGATTGCATATTCAACCTTATCGCCGGCGTTCAAACGAACCTGATCTGCGCCATTGCCGATCACCAGCACTGTGCGCTTCGAAGCCACAGCTTCAGCCAGGCGGATAGAGTATTGCAGCAGCGGTTTCCCGTTTAATGGATGCAGTACCTTCGGGAGCGTTGAGTTCATACGAGTTCCCTGTCCGGCGGCGAGAATAATCGTGAATAGGTTCATTTACCTCTCCAATTAGGAATATGCTTGATTCATATTAAGGATAACCCGGAATGTTTGCAGAGCTGCGAAATCGAAAATTACGCAGCGCAAACATGCGGCTCTATGATGCTTTCTATGGGGGTCAGGTTTTTTCTTCATTACGCTACTGCCAAGGCTGGGGCGCCTGGATTCGAACCAAGATCCACAGATTCAAAGTCTGGTGTGCTGCCGTTGCACCACGCCCCAATGCTCTTCCTGTGCAGTGGAGTAGATTTTAACACAAAATCACGAACAATGGCAAAGCGACTGCCATGCGAATCCGCCTAATTTTCCGGGCAGCTTCCTTCGCTCAAGAACAGCGATTCGATATCCTTAAGGCCGCTGCGCGCGGTGGTATCCAGCGAAAGACCGCATAAGTCAGGCCGCGACGCCATGGCTTTAACATGGAAAAACAGGGGGATTGCAGGTACTTCTTCCATCAAGATTTGTTGGGCCAGGTTGGCTTGTGTTTGCAGTAGTTGTTGATCCAAACCGGCGGATAAAGTCTGCGTACAGGCAGCGTCGTATTCTTCATTAGAAAAACCGGTGATATTCACCCCGCCAAAACGCGTTCCCAGCCAGTTATTCTTGGCTTTTGGTATTTCGGTGGATGAGAAAAGGAAGCAGGGAGGCTGTCTGCCGTTCGACCAGGCAAGTTCAGCCAGGTCAAAGTTGCGTCCAAAGAGCCTGCCCTCCGGTCCTGCGGCATACAGATCTGCCACTGAAACGAAAGTAGGAGTAACGCTGATACCGCACTCAGCCAGTGATTCGACTACCAGGCTGGCTGTTTGGGTATGCAGGCTGCTTTCGGTGGCGTAATAATTCAACGATAGCGGGGTATTGTTGAAGATATTCGCAACTCCTTGCGAGACACGCGGTGTGGAGGGGTTCCCGTCTACATCCAGCCAGCCTGCTTCATCCAACAGCTGGTTTCCCCGCTCTGGGTCATGCGGATAAACCCTTGTTTCTGTTGATGCTAATGGATGACTGGGTGGGAGGAATGTAACCGGCACTTCAGACTGGCTTAAAGTTACGACACGTTTAATGTCTTCGCGGTTGACACAGTAAGCGATTGCCTGCCTCACACGGACGTCGCCGAAAATATCCTGGCGATCTTCGTAAGGATTGTATACATCATCATACGAGGAGGGTTTGATACCAAAGAATAACCCTTCCCATTCCGGACCCATACCAAAGTAGGTTTTTACCTGACCCTGTTCTTCGAGCTGACGGATGGGCTGGATTTGTGACTCGAGACCGGCGCTGGTATCGATAATGTCACAATCGCCTGTAACGATCAGGCTTGGGTCAGCCTCGGGGATAGCGGAAATAAAGCGGTATTCCACGATATCAAAATACGGCAAACCCTCAGCAGTGCGGAAGTAATGCGGGTTCTTAACCATGCGGATATGCTCGCCAGTGACCCATTCATCGAGCATATAGGCTCCCCAACCGAGAGGCTGACGAGTGGTCATCGGATCGGTAAGCATTTGCTCGGGGGTTAAGCTGGCGAGCGTGTGTTGGGGCAGCGGCAGCCAGTAGAACGTGGCTGGGTTGAGGGTGAGGAAACCTGGCTTCCCGACCCATTGCACAGTGCGCTCATCGATGGCGGTATACGTGAGGGTACGGTTGAGATTGGTGTTGGTCACCAAGGTGTCGACATCTGCACTGACCTGGTAAGAAAAAACAGAGTCTTCAGCGCTGAGGGCTTCACCGTCTGACCAGGCAACCCCTTCAATCAGGGTAAAATCCGCCACCATCTGCACCAATTCAAGCCCGGCCGTGCCATCCCACTCGATGGCGCAGTCTGGCGAGGTGCAGCCAGCGGGGAAGACCCGCACACCTTTCTTGAGGGCGACGATATCACCACTGACGTTGGCCACTGGGTCTCCTTCAGAAACGGCTGCTGCGCGGAGTGAAACGCCGCCATTCTCCAATGATGGAATTTGGCTGAGGATTACCGCTGAGGGTTCGAAATCAATTGTATCCAGCGGACCGTCATAAAGCGCCTCGAGTACGCTCCACTTGGCGCGAGAAGTATCACCGTAAAGGTAAAGGTCTGTGGGTTCGTCTGCCAGGCAAACGACCAAAGTTTTAGGCGGCACCGGTGTTGGGGTAGGCGGCTGGGGGGTGGGGGTGTCAGTGGGAGCCTGCAACGCCGGAGAACCGCAGGCACTGAGTGTGAATAAAAGTATTGTGAATACCCCGAGCGTCCATCTCATTGAATAAGGTGTCGATTTCATAAGCCATCCTTTTAGTTTTGCCTATTATAAAGCATAGCTGGCAACAAAAAACGGCGGCATTGTCTGCCGCCGTTTTGAGAACTTGCGAAGCTTATGTTTTACCGCGCATACGCGGATCGAGCACATCACGCAGGGCGTCACCGACAAGGTTCCAACCCATCACAAAAAAGACGAGAGTTAAGCCGGGATAAACCACAATGTACCAGTAATCGGCAAGGTTGGTAATCCAGTTACGCGCAAAACTGAGGATTTGGCCCCAGTCAGCATAACCAACCGGGCTGCCAATCCCCAAGAAGGAAAGGGCAGCGAAAGAGAGTACCACGTCGCCGATTCCTAAAGAGGCCAGCACCATAGTGGGGAAGATGGCATTCGGCATAATATGTTTGAAGAGAATTCTGCTGTCTTTTACGCCTGAAACGCGGGCGGCGAGGACGAAATCGCGCTGTTTGACGGAGAGGATGTCGCTGCGAATGATACGAGAATAACCCATCCAGCCAAAGGTGATCATCGCCAGCAGCGCTGGAACCAGGCTCCTGCCGATCACCGGGGTCAACACCGCCGCCATAATCAAAGCCATCATAATATATGGAACAGTCATAAAGACATCCACAATACGCATGATGACCTGATCAACCCATTTGCCGTAGTAGGCTGCGATCGAACCGAGGATTACACCGATCAGCACCGTAGCAAGCACAACGATCATGCCGGTCTTAAAAGCGGTGCGTGTTCCCCAGATGATGCCGTAGAATATGTCATACTGCCCTTGGGCTGTTCCAAGGATGTGCACCCATTCTTCGTTTCCGGTTATTGGTGTATACCAAAAAGGAATTTCAGGAACATTTTTCTTCCACTCTGAGCCGGGTGGTCTGGGCTGTCCGCTGAAACCATCTCTCGGAATCTTGAACGGGTCTTCGCCCACTGGCGGGGCAATCACAGGGGCAAAGATGGCAATGAGAATAAAAATGCTGATCAAGATAAAACCGACGATTGAAGCAGGGGTTTTGCTCAACCCCTTGATGATTCGGTAGTTCTCCGGTCCAAGAACCCTCTCCATCCGGGTAATCTTGCGATCAGAAACGGTTTCTTTAAGCAGGGTGTTATCGCCGCTTGGAGTTGTCATTTCGCTCATTGCATTCTCCTCAGTCCAAACGTACGCGCGGATCAATCACACCGTAGAGGATATCGACGATGAGATTGGCGACAATTAGAATCAAGCCGTTAAAAATTGCGAAGCCGAGAGTAGTCACGACATCGAGCTGCTGTGCCGCTTCTGCAGCGGCTGAACCAATGCCAGGGTAATTGAACACGGTTTCGGTAATCACCACACCGCCCAACAGGCCCACCACACTCATGCCTGCCATGGTAGCGATGGTGAGCATGGCGTTGGGGCGGGCGTGCTTGTTGATGACATCCTGCTCCTTAAGACCTTTGGCGCGTGCGGTAACCACATACTCCATGCGCAGTGTTTCGAGCATTGAGGATCGTGTAACACGGACGAAAGTTGCCCAGTTGATGTAAGAAAGTGTGAGGATTGGCAGAATCATATGTTTGAGCGCGTCCCAGAAAATATCCAGGCGGCCATTTAGCAGAGCATCAATACTGAGCAGTTTTGTGTACTGATGGAAGTTCCCCGACATAATTTCTTGCGTGACCCAGTTTGAATTCTTGCCTGGCGGGAACCAGCCAAGGTTGGCGTAAAAGAGCATTAAAACCAAGAGACCGAAAACAAAAGTAGGGAAAGACGTGCCTACGATACTGAATACCCTGGCTGCCTGATCAAAAAATCCATTCTGGTGTACGGCAGCCAGCACACCAAGCCAGATGCCTACCGAAAGCATCGGGAAAACCGTCCACAAAGCCAGATCGAGTGTGTTTGGAAAGCGCGTCTTGATGATGTTGGCCACTGGTTGAGATTGAGATCGTGAATATCCAAAATCGCCATGGATTATGCCGCCGGTACGTTGACCAGTGACTGGGTCTTTCACGCCATTTAACCAAAACCAATATTGTTCGTGAAATGGTCGATCCAACCCGTATTTATTGATGATTCCCGCAATCTGTTTGTCGTTCTTGGGGAAATCTTTAACATAAAGAGCTGACCTTTCTACTGGACCCAAAAACTGCAGCATGCCGAAAATAATTAACGTCACGCCAAAAAGTAAGATAGGCACCAGCAGTAAACGGCGAATCACATAATTGGTCATAAAAACACCTCAAATCGGGTTTTTCTGTGCGCTATGCATTGAATTGTTATTCAGTGCATAGCGCAAATAAAAACGAACCAGAGTCATGCGGGAGCTTATCAAGCTCCCGCATGTTTAGAGCGTTAAATCAGTCTTACTCAACCAGGAAGGTGAACAACAGCACGTCTTGCTGGAGGGCGGGTAAGCCCATGTACAGGCGCAGCGGGCGGTCGTTGGCTTCGGCGCAAACTTCGAAGCGCTCTCTGCCAAGTTTCGTTGTGTCGATGGCGCAAATGTTCACTTCATCGAGGTAGGTGTTGGTGGCTTCATCGTAGAATTTGGCAACACTCACCATTGGGTCAACCTGGATCGCCATTTCTCTGGGCACGGCGATGACATCTGCATCACCAGCCTGGAGGGCGGCGAATCGGGTACCGAATTCGGGCACGTCTTGGATCAGAACCTGCTTGATCGCTGCGGGTTCTCCCCAGTATTCATCATTGCGGAGCAATGAGACTTCAGTTCCCTGAGTCCAGTAATCCAGTTTGTAAGGGCCAGTACCATTCATGATGGTGGAGAAGGGATTGTCAGCGGAAACCATGCCATAGTAATTCTGCCAGGTATCGCAGGAGCCATCCCAACCGCCGTTTTCAACAACCCACTGTTCGTCCATGATGGAACCCCAGCCATTGGCGATTGTGCCAAGGAAAGGACCCCAAGGAGTTGCAAGGGTCATGGTTACGGTGCCGGCGGCGTCATCAGCAACAATAGCGGTTTTGACGGTTTCGCAAGCTGCAACGAGGGCAGCAGGATCATTTGCCAACAAAGCTTCTCGGTCGTCAGCAGAAGCGCCTTCGTCAACAATCATGGTGATGTCGTCGTTACCAACACCTAAGAAGGGTTCGGCGAGCATCCATTGCGGGGAGGAATAACCACCTTGCAGCAGACCACGTTGGAATGTGTAAGCAACATCAGACGGGGTAAGATCGTTGCCATTATGGAACTTGACGCCTTCGCGGATCTTGAAGGTCCAAACTTTACCATCTTCTGACACACTGTATTCTGTGGCCAACTGAGGCACAAACTTCTGAGTGTCTACACCATCGTAGAAAATCAGGGTTTCGTAAACGTTCTGAACAACTTCACCACTGGCGGTATCATAAGACAGCGCGGGATCAAGGGTGTCTGGTGAACCGGTGATCATGACGGTGAAGAGATCGGGGTTCTTGGCGCCTTCAGCCTTGGAGATTGGGTAGTAATAAAGCCCTGAGAAAATCGGGTTCATCACACGACCCTGCACCCACTTCTGCTCGAAAGCATGGGAGGTGATGAGGGCGATAGGAATACCCACTGCCTGATCAAAGTATAACTGGTTGAATTCTTTGTAGACTGCAGCGCGATCATCAAAATTGACCAGCGATACACCTTTGTCCAAAAGTTCTTTGAATTGAGCTCTCAGATCATCGGGCATGTTCTGGCGGCCGCCATAAGTACCGGTGGTGTAGGGCTGATACCAGTTGTGGGGGTCATGGATATCTTCAAGCCAACCGCCGGTCATCATAGGCACCTTGTGGGCGCGCTGGGCAGCCAGGTAAGAAGGCCACGGCAAACCGAGGGTTTCAACCACGAATTTATTGTTGACGGCGTTGAGGTTGGCGGAAACGATCTCGGTGTAGATCTCGCGGGTGGTGTTGCCGGTGTTGTAAAGCATCTGGAAGCGGAAACCCATTTCCCAGATATCATCGGGATCTTCACCAGCGGGGATGCCGTCTTTGTCGACGTCAGCCAGTTTGAACTCTTCGGCGCATTTGTCGAGATCGTAGGTATAGTGATCAGTGTCGTTAGAGTAACCAGCCATGCCGGGCAGAGAGAGGGTCTTGGACTGAACAGCTTCGCCCATATAGACATCATCAATGACGGTCTGGAATTCGAAGCAGTAACCCATCGCCTTGCGGACATGAACGTCATCAAAGAATGTTGGGGGAATTCCGCTACCATCCAGCTTGTTTGAACCCAGGTAGGGGTTAAAGGTTGTTTCAACAACTTCTGCAGTTGGTGCAACCACCGGAGCATCAGTGGCTTGGGGGACTTCGGGAGCCTCAGTCGCCACAGGGGCAGTCGGCTGGGTGCAAGCGGTAAGCACAAAGCTGAAGACCATGAGCAATGCAAGCACTACATAAAATTTACGCATTTTTTCTCCTCCTTGTGAGAAATATAATTGAGTCTGACACAACTTTTGGGTGTTCTTAAGGCTTCTAATAATCTGAATATCATCACCTCCTTAATTTCACTCTATGGTTAAACCATGTGACAGGCTACATAATGGCCTGATTCTACTTCCCTCCATTCGGGAACCTGTTCTGCACAAATGGGTGCTGCTATCGGGCAGCGGGTGCGGAAACGACAACCTGATGGAGGGTTGACCGGTGAAGGCACATCGCCTTCCAGTGTAATACGGCGGCGCTTTAAATTATATTCAGGGTCTGCCACCGGTATTGCCGAGA
>WPCH01075783.1_pt1 | contig 30969 bp, 28 predicted proteins | sample 5399881 | NCBI WGS metagenome assembly WPCH01 (sample SAMN12869468, study PRJNA574797) | sludge metagenome | isolation source: wastewater treatment of pH5 | place: China:Beijing | collected 2019-05-20
CCTACTCTACGCTGATCCCGATAAGGCCAGAAAAGATATCCCTCTCCTTCAGATGACACTTATAGATTTGAATGAGTTGAAAGAGCGCAGTTCGCGTCTGCTTAATAAGCTCCAGGCTCACGGAATCAACGCTGTGCTTGAGGAGAGTGATGCTGTTTTGGGAGGCGGATCTTCACCGGGTGTAAAGCTTAACTCCTGCAATGTTGTTGTAACTCCGGCCTGTGGCCAGTCAGCACAAAGCCTGGATGCAAGGCTTCATCAAGCAGACCCTCCGGTTATTTCCAGAATCGTACGTGATCGTCTGCATTTTGATTTGCGTACAATAAAATCCGAAGAAGATAGTGAGTTGAGCGCCATCCTCATTTCAATACTGCAAAAGGATCAGATATGAGCAACAACGTAATCATTGGCACAGCAGGCCACGTTGACCACGGCAAAACCTCACTAATCAATGCTCTTACACATATGGAAACCGACAGGCTGCGTGAAGAAAAAGCCCGCGGTATTACAATCGAACTTGGTTTTGCCTATCTCGATCTGCCGGACGGCAGACGCGCCGGTATCATAGATGTGCCGGGTCATGAACGCTTTGTCAGTAACATGCTGGCGGGAGCGGGCGGCATCGATATTGCCCTCCTGGTTGTAGCTGCAGACGAAGGTGTCATGCCTCAAACTTTAGAGCATCTGGGAATCTTGCAATTATTAGGTATTAAACAGGGTGTGATAGCCCTGACAAAGATAGATCTGGTGGATGAAGAGTGGCTGGAGTTGGCCGAAGAAGATTTGCGTGAACACATAGCCGGGACCTTTCTCGAGGATGCACCGGTTTTCCACGTTTCCTCCAACACAGGTGCGGGGATAACTGAGCTGCGGCAAGCATTAATTGAAGCCGTTGATAACGCGGATAACAAGAAACTCTCCGTAGCTTTCCGCCTGCCGATAGATCGGGTATTCACACTGAGCGGCATCGGCACCGTAGTCACGGGGACTCTTATCGAAGGAAGGCTCTCTATCGGTGACGAGGTCGAACTTTATCCACAGGAAGAAACAGTGCGCGTGCGCTCAGTGCAGGTCCACGATGACGCTGTTGAATCCGCACAAGCCGGACAAAGAGTTGCGGTCAATCTTTCCGGCACGAAAAAAGATGAAGTGGAGCGCGGGGATATCCTAGCCGAAAGCGGCTCCCTCTACCCTACTTATATACTGGACGTTGACATGAGATCTTTAAAACATAGTCGCTTTCAGATAGAAAATGGCATGCGCGTGCACCTGTATCATGCATCCAGAGAATTGTTGGCCCGGGTGATCCTGCTTGACAGGGATTTGCTTGAGAAAGGCGACATCGCCCCTGCTCAACTGCGTTTGGAAGAGCAAACATACATCAAGCAGGGTGATCATTTCGTAGTTCGCTTTTATTCTCCGCTTGAGACGATAGGCGGGGGTCTCGTCCTTGATCCGCTTGCTAACAAGCGGAAGCGCTTTGAAGATCTGGATGACTTTGAAATCATGAGGACCGGCGATGCTGCGGCAAGACTGGATCTGGCGCTGAAAAACAGTGGTTTGCGCTTTAAAGCTCTTAACGAAATCTACTATCGTGCAGGTATTAACAAAGCAGCCGGCAGGGAGCAACTGCAGGAATTAATTTCAAGAGGGCGAGCCTTGCAGTTGAACGATCAGACAGCACTTCATATTTCCGCCATGGAAACTCTGGCGGCCAAGTGCAGTGAGATCCTGGAGAAATTCCATCAGGATCTGCCTTTGGAACAGGGTATGAAGCGCGAGTCACTGCGCACACGTCTCTTAGCAAGGACTCCAATCCAGCTTTCTGACCGGGTAATCGATGAACTGATAAAGCTGGGATATATCGAAGACAGATCCGGAGATATTGCCTTGAAAAGCCATTCTGCAGATTTATCTCCACAGGAACAACTACTGATTGAAGAGCTAAGCGCACGCTTTGAAACTGAAGCCTTCTCTCCCAGCGCGACAGATGAGCTGATTGCCGAGTACAGCAAAAAGGATAAGCTTGATCAAATTCTTTCACGGATGGTAAACGATGGCATTCTGATTCGCTTAACTGACCAGATATTGATGCACCATAAGATCGTGGAAAAAGCTCTTGCTCAGGTGAAAAAAGATATCGGCGAGCGCGGATCCGTCACACTCGCCGATTTTCGTGATGAAATTGGAACTACCAGAAAGTTTGCAATTGCAATTCTGGAATACTTTGACCGCATGAAACTTACTAAGCTTAGCGGTGATGCCAGGGTCTTACTTAGCAACTAAGTTTTTTACAGTATATTTTTTAACCAACCATACCGGATTATAAGAAAGTTTTGACTTTCGTAAACCGGGGTCTCCGGCGTCATCTTCTCTATTGACGTAAATTATATTTTCATTGGTGAATTCACGCACAAAGCTGGTCATCAGAACCTGATAAGCACCACGGTAATTAGTGTTTGCCTTTTCAACATGTACGTAAAGCGTATCCCCATCATATTCACCCAAGGAAAAGCCGACAATTACATCATCTTCTGCATACAAAGCAGCACCAAAGGCACGATAAAGGTCCATATTATCCAAAACTTCATGGATTTTGCTTGCCTCTTCCAGGGTAGCTGCATCCGCTTCGGTATCATTCTCAACATAACTATCCAAAAAAGCGTGTAGGTCAGGGATTATTTCTTCATCAATGATGCGAAAACTATTATAAGGATAAAACCTGTTAAAACGACTGATATTATTTCTGGTCGAGCGATGTATTTTTCCCTTGAGTTCCAAAAGTTCTTTAGCTTCGTAGAGATAATCGAAATAATCTCTCTCTTCGCATATATCCATCCCGGCATAATGACTTTCCAATACAGGCAAGTCAGCTTCACCTGCAATAGCATACTGCAATTCTCCATTGTGCTTGCAGGAAGCACAGAATTCGTCAATCAGACGCATGCCTTCTTCCCGGTCCCCGCCCAATGGAACAGTGAATGCGCATTCATCATCAAATATGCGCATGCGGAAAATTAGATTGCCGGCAGCGAAAGCATACTCATACTTAAAGGCATCCCTCCAAATGTAAGTACCGCCTATGGTCCAATCACAAAGTCTCTGGGGGTGCAAGGTCAGGTACGGAGCAACTTCCGGAATAGTTTCGAGTGTCAGTTTCTTAAATTCAAGCATAATAGACGCAAAGAAGGCGAAGTCTCTTATTGGGAAAAAGACCTCGCCTAAATAGTGAAATACACTAATCTTCGCTTACATACCCCGCCTTCTGCAGGATCTCCAGCGCTTTTTCAGAATTTGCTTCCGAAACCATTACTACGGGTCCGGTACAGCCCATTCCGCTCTGAGCGTAAATTTTTTCACGCCAGAGGACATTGACTGCATCATCCAGATCCAAAACTTCAATGCCGCTGATCTCGAAGGTCACAACTTCAGTGGGCGGAGCTGAAACTTCCTCGTCTGCCTCTTGCTTGCTTGACTTGGAACGGCGTTCTTCAAGAATCTCGGTTAGACCTGCTTTCTTAGCCAACTCCATTTCCTTCTTATAAACATTGACCAGATCACCTTTAGCCATAGCTGCAGCATAACGAATTGCTCCCGCTATCAAACTTGAGCCCGAAGCGCGCGAAATAATCAGCACGATTCCATTCATGCCTTCGCCTACACCCGGTCCATAGCCTTCTCCTACGGTCTCATAACTACCGCCTGAAGAATATGCAGACAGCATTTTCACCAGAACATTTCCGGTGAGTGAATCTGCTACCAGCACATCTTGTGAGCCCAGTAATACATCGTTCCCACGCATGACGACTCCGCCGTCAGCACGTTTAGAACGTGCAGCTGCTATCGGATAACCATTATCACTGAGTTTTTTCAGTATCATTTCTGCTTGACGGGCACCATCCAGATTGAGGATGCCCACTCCCGGATTCTCTATGCCATAGGCCTTGGCGGTAGCAATACCTGCAATTGCTCCCTTGACCATAGCTTCAACGCGGTCGGTAGCAGCAGTTCCTGTAGTTGTTGCCAGGAAATAGCTCTGCCCTGTGGCCGGTGCAACGACACGGCCAATTGTTGCTACTCCGATCGGGAATGGGTAGTGCATCGCGACAGCAGCATCCGCTTTGCCTTCATTAAGCAGCTTTTCCATTTCCTTGAGGCAGTCATCCGCACAATCTGCATAGACAGTTTCAACACCTTCTGCTTCGAGAGTTCCGATATAAATGACTTCGATACCATCACGAGCAGCTTCCAGACAGGCTGCCATAACGTTGTTTTCGCCATGTTCTGAGCCTACACCGGGAACTGCGATTCTAACGCTCTTAGCGAAAGAACCCGTTTCAATACCCTGTGCTATTTCCTCGAAGACACTAGCAATTTCTCTTTTAATATCAGTCATAAGATTACCTGCTTTCCAGCAGACTGGAAGCGAAGTCACGCAGAGATTCGGCAATCAAGCCACGGATCTCATCACGTGATACTGTTGCTTCCTCTTCAGCACCTTCGTTAGCCTGAACGATGAAAGAAATACCGTCGAAGAGATTGGTCAAACGCCCCAGGAAGAGTGAGCCTTTACCAACAATCATGACTTTGCTCATATTTCCGCTAAGAATTTCCTGTCTGGCATGACCAAGATAAGGTACGCCTGAAGGAATATGACCCTGCGTCGGGGCAAATCCTGGAACACCGTGCTTAACTACAAAATCGTTAAGTTCTTTACGATCCAGATCACCACGCTTAACTGCCAGTGCACCGATCATTTTCATGTTTGACTGTGGAACGTCGCCGGCGCCTGCAGGTTTGGTGACATCAGGATTCTGCATCTCCGGTGAATACTTATCAATGTCGGTTACTTTCATTCCTGCTCTTTCGAGAGGATCAACAACCAGAGAACCGATTACATTCTGTGGTGAGCTGCCCGTACCGACCGTATGTGTACCCTGAACATCAAGATTTATTTCCGGATTTACTCCATCGTTAGCTGAGAGAATAGTAGCAAAACCGCCTAAAACATCTTCCAGAATCGGGAGACCTTTTTTGACGTGATCTTTGCCGTTCATTCCCAGTTTGGCAGTACTGCCTCCGGCTGTTACGGCCACACACTTGAATGTGCCTGCTTTAACCAGTGAAGCTGCGATAGTAAGTGCATGTGAAGGTGCAGCACAGAAACCCCGTGTGTCGGAACCGGTAGCATTAAGCAGTCCCGCAATTTCTGCGGATGCTTTGGCGAAGTTGCCGCCACCGCGCTGGTTCATGTCACCACAGGCTTCTTCTGAACAATCAATCACATATTCAACCTCACCCGGATCTATGCCGGCATCCTTAAGCGCATAGAGCAAGGAAAGGACACTGGAAGCCTTGGAAACAAGATTCTCCAGCATTACATGTGCTGAAAGGTTCTCATCGATAGCATGAGCATTTTTGACGCAGCCAACCAGTTTGCCGGCTGAATATAGAGGCTCAGCTTTTTCACTGACCAATTTTTCAATCTGTCCGATTTCAACGCCTTCGTCAATACGGTCAAGAATCAGCTCAGTAATAATCTCATCTTTAGCCAGTTCAGGTTTTGTTTTCTCAACGAAGCCCTTTTCCAGATAAACCAGTTCGAACTCGTCACAGGCCTGGATTAGAAGATAAAACTCTTCCTGTGGCATAATTTCTCCGAATTTACCATATCTGTCGCTGATCGGGCTGAGCTTGTCATACCAGGGAAATTCCACTTCATCCAGGATCTCGGGAGTATAGTTGCCGATGTAAACCTGGTTTGGATAATAGGCACAAGCCTGCTCATAGGTACGTATATGATCCCCCAGATTTTTCAAGTATTCAGATTCAGGGTTAACAATACGCTCTGTTGTCTGCGTTGTACCATTTTGCAGGATCATATCCGGTACGTGAACCATGGGATACCCCGTGCCTCGAATTACACTATTCATTCTAATAGTTCCACCTTTCGTTAAATAAAGTTTCATGCTTATTGAATCCGGCTGTCCGGTTAATTCTGTCATAGTCGAACTGCTCCAAACCGGGGATAATGCCGGATGATTGCAGTTATTTTTTTAAAAAAGAAAGCCTCGGGTTCACTACCTGTTGGGGAGCTTATCCGAGGCGTCTTTTTATCTCATGTTCGCACTTAGCAGTACTTGGTATGTTCCTCTCTGATCGCTTCCATTTCTTCAGCGATTTCATCAAGATCGAATACCATCTCCATCATACCGACTTGCTCGTCGTAGATGTCAGGATCAAACTCTTCCTTAACTGCTTCTTCGCATACATGGTATACACAGAGTCCCAACGAGACTCCAGTCAATGGACCTGCATAGGTCGGGTCACCTGCGGTGACCGTTTCAGCAGCGAGTCCTGCTGCCTCCCCTTCTCCGGCGCCGACGAGAACTACAATGTTCTCAGCTCCGTACTCATTGGTGAGGTCTAAAACTCTTTGCTGATTCTCAAGGTCCATTGCACCTGCGGCTGTTCAGACGAAACACTCCGTTGAGGAGTAGACAACCTCAGCACCTGCGGATTCCACGCAAAGTGAGATCGCAGGACCAGGAACACCGTCACGGTCGCCAATTATTATGGCTTTTTTACCTTCAAGTATACTCACTGTCCAGACTCCTTTCTTTGATATTTATCAGCAACACCCGCTCCCAGACGCGGATGTAGACTAATCGCTCTAATAGTATATCTTACTAATCTTAGATATGCTTTTTGATCATTTCTTCAACGGCATGAGGAGTTGCATCTTCTTTAACCAGTTCATCAACTCTTGCACCGTCTTTATAAATCGAGATATTCGGCAGGCCCATTACCTGCTGAGAGATAGCTACACGTCTTGCCTTAGATGTATTCAAAGCGGTAAAACGAATCTTATCACCATACATTTCTTCATACTTCTCAATATGTGGCATTAAAGCTTCGCATGGTTCACAGCCGTCTCCATAGTAGTCAACTAAGGTTAATCCTTCGCCCTCTAAAATTTCTGATTGAAAATTATTCTTGTCTAATTCAAACATATTCTTCCTTTCCTGAGTCTCACTTGCAGACTCCCACACTAAAACAATTCAACCTAAAATAGTATATACAATATTTATGTGTCCGGTCGTAATAATTGCCAGGCTTAATCTAGTTCCCCGGATGCCAGATCATGCTCAATCTGCATAGCGGCAATCGCCCCGTCTGAAGTAGCCGTAACGACCTGACGGAAAGGCTTTATCCGGATGTCTCCCGCGACATATACACCTTTCAGATTGGTGCGCATACGTTCGTCGGCCACAATGTAGTTATCTTCCATCTCAAGCTGACCCTGGTAGAGTTCCGAGTTAGGCAGGAATCCGATAAAAACGAAAACACCGAAGAGTCCGTCTTCCGGATCAGCTTCAATAACACGTTCTTCACCGGTCACTGTATCTTTAACAGTCATACGGGAAAGTAGTCCGTCACCATCGAGTTTGGTCACAACTGAATTCCACATAAAATGTAGCTTTTCATTCTTGGAAGCGCGTTCTCTGATGGATTCTGTTGCACGCAATTCATCACGACGGTGAATTACTGTAACCTTGCGGGCAAATTTAGTGATATACATAGCTTCTTCGACTGCTGTGTCGCCACCACCGACGACAAATACTTCAAAATCTTCAAAGAATGAGGCGTCACATGTGGCGCAGTAAGAAACACCGCGGCCGGTGAATTCCTTCTCACCCGGACAGCCGATGAGTCTCGGATATGCTCCACTGGCGACAATAACTGCCCTGGACTCATAAACAGCATCGTAAGTGTGAACTTTCTTGACTTTGCCTTCCAGTTCGACTTTAGTTACTTCGGCACTCACCCGCTCTGCTCCGAATTGAGCAACCTGACGGGACATGCGCTTAGTAAGTTCGCTGCCGCTTTCAGTGCTTTCTTCGTTTGACAGACCGCCCGGATAGTTTTCAATTTCATCGGTGATTGCAATCTGTCCACCGTCTGCCGCTTTTTCAATAATCAGTGTGTTTAACCTGGAGCGACCGCTGTACAGTCCGGCTGTAAGGCCCGCTGGTCCTGCTCCGATAATAATGACGTCGTACATTCTTACTCCTTATTAATTCCGTTTTCTTAAGCGGAGCCGATAAAACTACCGGCTCCGCACAGTTTTTTATGATTCGAAGACTGTTTGATCTTCGACTTCTTTTGTCAAAGCATCGAGTGCTTGCGCTACAATGCCTTTTCTCAGCTTGTATTCATCTTCTGCTGATAAGTCAGGGTTTCCGAGAGGATGAGGGATAGCTATTGTAGGTACGATTCTATTTGCGCCTACAGTCAGTGATATCGGTGTTACTGTACACAGATGTATAACAGGAATACCGGCACGTTCTATTTCTTTAACCATTGTTGCTCCGCAACGTGTACAAGTTCCTCAGGTAGATGTGAGAAGGACAGCATCAACTTCGTCAGCTATCAATCTCTTAGCGATCTCCTCTGCAAACTTTTTGGATGAAGCAACGGCTGTGCCGTTACCGGTTGTGCTGTAAAATTTGTTGTGCAGTTTTCCGATAATGCCTTCACGCTCAAATTCGCGCATAACATCAACCGGTACTACACGGTCAGCATCCTGATTAGCATATGCGGGGTCGTAACCGCCGTGAGCTGTTTCGTAGGTTTCAGCAGTCAAATCATTAACACCGGTGATATCATATTCACCGAATTTGGTAGCTGATGAACTTTCTATGCGGTCCGGGTTTCCTTTGGGCACGATACCGCCTGAAGTTACCAGAGCGATTGTGGCCTTACTCAGATCCTTAATCGCAGGCTGAGGTTCTACACGGTCGAAGTCGGGCATGGGATACTCGGTGGTGTAGGGTTTGCCGCTGATTTTTGCCAAAAGCATGTCAATTGCTCTCTGGCTGCCGCGTTTCTTCTCAAAGAAGTTCTTGCGGATTCCGTTGGGAAGGTAATGATCTTCAGCTGAAGCGCCGATTTCTTCGCCCTTAATCAGTTTCAAAGCCAACTTTGCCATCTTAGGAGCTGCTTTACGCATATCTGCTGCACTATTTTTGGTCTCGATAATGTAAACCTTCTCACGGTACATGTCTGCGCCGGGGTTCTCAATATACATACCGGTGACAACAGGAATTCCCAGTTCGTTTTTAACTGCTTCGGAAATGGCGCCGCAGGCAACACCGTAACGTCCGGCGTTGAAGGCGGGACCTGCTATAAAAACGTCCGGATCGTCTTCACGAACCATATCCAGAACGGTTTTCTTGGCTTCTTCCAGATTCTCATTGAACCAGGAGTCACCACAAATAATCGTGCTGACGACTTCAGCTTCGTCTCCGAAAGCTGTGTTAAAAGCCAAGCCGGGACCTATAGCGCCTGCATGCTTTTCGGCATGTATGTCCGCTTTTTCTTCACCACCAATTCCGCCGTAGAACTGATTGATATAATGTACTACCTTATATTTACTCATGTCTTCTCCTATCTGGCGCTGAGACGGTTATAGCCCATCTCATTGGTTGCTCCTGTGATGACTTGAAGTTCAGCTTCAATTGAGCCATCAGGTCTCAGAGAGCCGTCATGTCCGCCGGCAATTTTGTCAACATAATCCAAGGTGCCGATTACCCGATCCATAGGGGGCAGCAGAATAGGCTCATTGGCGTTACCGCCTGTTACCACAGCGTCAGCCGCAGCATCAGCGTCAGCCAGAGACTGGCTCTTGCCATCCGGACCTGCATACTCGTCTGTAATGATGACAGTCTTAATACCCTTGGCTTCAAGTTTTTTACAGTTGAGGATCAAGTCTGTGTCGGGGTTACCAAAGCCTTCCTGGGAAACAATAGCTGCATCCAGAGAGAGGAAATCAGCTAATTTTGCTGTCCAGTCTGAAGAGCGAAGCTTATCAGCCAGATAAACGTTTTCGTTGGTAATAATGGTGCCGACGTAATTAAGAGTTTTGCCATGCTGTTTAAACAAATCTTCAATAACCGGATTATTCAAATGATGATACGTAGTGTTCTTGTCACAAGCGGAAACGCAGTTTCCGGAAACGATGGCGCCATCCATTACTTCTGTTGCACTGATCATCGTGGTCAGCGTGCGCTTGACGTCAACGCCGTAGCAGTAAGTATCATGCAGGAGACCCTGGCTTTGCAACATCATCACATAAGCAACCCGGGGCAAACCTTTCAGTTCGTCACTGTAGCTCTGTGCTATTGTGGGTGTCTCAAAGATCTCAACTTCATCCGGCTCCAGCTCACGCGCCAATTCGCCGACACGCACTGCTGTGGCCAATCCTGCCATACGGGCTGCTTTTTCATACTCATGTGCAGAGGCTCCACTGTCCTCCATCTCCATTACCAGGACTAAGTTATGGAGCTGGGAAAAGGGGGTGTAGTCAGCACCGGGGCCAGTCATATCAATGATACCTTCCTGGAATCCAACGATAGGTCCGGCTGTAACTACTGCCATACCACGCATTACATGCGTTCTTCCTGATCCGACAGTGTCTACTTTTGCAATCATACCCGGGAAAATCTCTCCCGGACCTTCCACTTTAACACGCGGTTCAATAACATCTTTAACCGGTGTAATCCGGATGCTTTCACCCGGTGCAGCTATCTCGAAATGAGCGCTCTTAATCAGCTCATCTTCGAGGACAGGTTTGACAAGTTCATCGGGGTTAACCACGAGAACTCCGTCTTCGATCGCATTGTAGTCATCAAAGCGGATCCCTTTGATGTCAATGTAACCTAGTTCTAATTTCACCTAACTACCTCACGGCCTTTTCTAGGGCGGATCTAATGCCGTCCCTGTGCCTCCGCTGAAGGAAGTGCGCTTTCAATCAAGCTGAGGTCGATCAGCTGGAAATCAACTAACACTTTCTCATCCCATACAACGGGGCGGGCTTTCGATTTTTCCAGAGCAAAAATTGCTTGTTCTATCATCTCGAGAGAAAAAATATCTGTCCCATCTTCTCGTTCCGCGGTAATCATCAGGGAACGATAAGGCGTTTCCCACGGCTTAACACTGCCGGCCAGAGGGTGGGTAAGAATACGATAACCGTTGTGAACAAAATCTCGAACACGCTCCAAGATGTCACGATGTGAATCTTCTTCGAAGAAATTAACCTCGACTGATTCGCCGAGCCTCTCTTTGAGCAGAGGATTATTCGTGACCATTTTATAAGCTTTTGCACTCACTTATCGCAACACTCCCAAGATATATGGACATAACTAAAGATGCACAGCTGCGCACCAAACATATTATGACATAACCATAGATTTTTTCAAGGTTAAACTGCTGATTTAGGCTGAAAAATAAGCTTATTTTTCAGCCTTTGCCGGCAACAAGGCGAGATCAAGGACCTCGTCCATGTGATCAACTAAACTGAACTTTAACTTCTCCTTGACACTGTCCGGAATCTCGGACAAATCGCGCTCATTTTCCTTGGGTAAAAGTACATGCTCTATTTTAGCCCGTGCAGCTGCAACGGCCTTTTCCTTCAGACCTCCTATGGGCAGAACCCGACCTCTCAGTGTGACCTCACCTGTCATAGCAATCTCATGTCTTACAGGACGTCCGGTCAGGGCTGATGCCAAAGCTGTCGCCAGAGTTATGCCTGCTGACGGCCCATCCTTGGGAATGGCTCCGGCAGGTACGTGGAGATGAATATCTTGCTCCCGGGTCTTTTCCGGATCTATATTGAGATCTGCAGACCGGCTCAGTATATATGTCAGAGCAGCCTGTGCAGACTCTTTCATCACATCGCCCAGTTTGCCGGTCAGTCGCAATTCACCCTTACCAGGCATTACATTAACTTCAATGGTCAGCGTGTCACCACCGGCCCAGGTCCAGGCCAGGCCCGTAGCTACACCGATCTGATCCGTTTTTTCCGCCATATCGTAGCTGTAACGTGGGTTGCCCAGAAGCTCCGCTACCCTATTATTTGTAACCGTCAGCGAGCTTTCACCTTTTTCCGCTATTGCCAGAGCGGTTCGTCTGCAAAGATGTGAAATTTCACGTTCAAGCTGGCGCACTCCTGCTTCAGCCGTATATCCCTGGATAATCAGTGCTATGGCAGGACGCCTGACTTGCAGTTCTTTACCTGTAAGTCCATGACGTTTACGTGCACGGGGGATCAGATGGCGTACCGCTATTTCAATTTTCTCAGCTTCCGTATAGCCCGAAAGTTCAATCACTTCCATACGATCGAGCAAGGGACCGGGAATCGTTTCGGTAGTATTGGCAGTAGTGATGAAGAGTACATTTGAGAGATCATAAGGGATCTCAACATAATGGTCGCGGAAACTGTTGTTTTGCTCGGGATCAAGCACTTCCAGCAAGGCGGAAGACGGATCACCCCGGAAGTCATCCCCAAGCTTATCAACCTCATCCAACAGGAAGAGAGGGTTGTCGGTTTCTACCTGACGTATCCCCTGAATAATGCGGCCGGGCATGGAGCCGATATATGTACGGCGATGACCACGGATTTCGGCTTCATCACGAATGCCGCCCAAAGAAACACGGATATACCGCCGTCCCACAGCCTCTGCTATAGCACGGGCAATAGAAGTTTTACCGGTTCCGGGGGGGCCGACCAAACAGAGAATAGGTCCCCTCAGTTCCATGTCGTTTCCTTTATCCACCTGCAGTTTGCGTACGGCAAGATGCTCCATGATACGTTCTTTTACTTTTTCCATTCCATAGTGGTCACGTTCAAGGATTTGCCGGGCAGAACTTAAATCATATTTCTCCTTGTCCATTTGACCGAAAGGCAGCTCCAGCAGTGTTTCCAGCCAGGAGCGCTGAGTAGCATACTCGGGAAAGTGTGAGGGCATGCGGCTAAGGCGATCAAGCTCTTTATAAAGTTTAGGTTTGTGTTCTTCAGGTATACCGGATTCGTCGAGTTTTTTGCGCAAAGCGTCCATCTCGCCGACACTGTCAGCTTCCTCGCCCAGTTCCTCCTGAATCGCCCGCACTTGCTCGCGCAGATAGTATTCTTTCTGATTCTTATCTAATTTAAACTGAACTTCAGCTGTAATTTTCTGCTCTAATTCCGCCAGCTGTATTTCACGCTGTAAAAGGTTAATAATAAGGCGCACACGCTCAACGACTGATGAAGTCTTGAGGAGCTTTTGTTGCTCAAGCATATTAATCCGCAGCTGTCCCGCCACCAAATCTGCAGCCTTGCCAATATCCGATTCGTTCAAAATAAGCGTAACCGCATCGGGAGCTACGTGGTCTGTCAGACTGGCATAAGTTTGAAAGTGGGACCCCATGACCCTGCCTGCTGCAGTCAGGTTTGGTGTATCTTCGGCATCCTCATCCGGAAGAGCTGTAAAATCAACTTCATAAAATGATTTCACCTGTGTATAATCTTCGATTTTGACACGCTCGAGACCATAAACAAGTACCTTAAAACTTTCGTCGGGAAGTTCAAGTATTTGGCGTACCAAAGCACGCGTTCCGACATCATATATGTCCTCAGGCTCCGGATGTAAATCTTCGACGTTTTTCTGTCCTGCCAAAATCAGCTCGTTGTTATTTTCCATAGCTTTCTGCAGGGCCAGAATTGAACGTTCCCGTCCTACATCGAAGGAGAGCAAAACGTTAGGGTATATTACTACCCCCCGCAAAGGCAGAAGTGGCAAATTCTCCATCCCGGACCGGACCGGATGGCCTGATTTGTCTGAAGTAGCGGTCGAAGAAGATGTTTCTGTCACCAGCTCCTCGGCTTTGTCTTTTTCTTCTATTTTTTTATCCTCTGTAGTCATCTGCTTCCCTTTCTAATATTGCCTAGTCATTCTATCATCGAAACAGGAGTCATGCCGTCCAAAAATAAAACTGTCCCGTGAACAAAACGCTCACGGGACAGTAGCATCAACTATTCAGTTAAATTTGCCGGTAAAACTACTCAGCAAGTGCGATAACTGTTCCTGATCCGACTGTACGGCCACCTTCACGGATAGCGAACTTCAGACCGGGTTCGATTGCTATCGGGGTGATCAGCTCAACGGAGATCTCAACGTGGTCACCAGGCATGGTCATTTCCTTGTCAGCAGGCAAGGTGATGACGCCGGTTACGTCTGTTGTACGGAAGTAGAACTGAGGGCGATATCCATCAAAGAAAGGCTTATGTCTGCCGCCTTCTTCCTTGGTCAGAACATAGACCTGACCCTTAAACTTGGTATGAGGATTGATGGAACCGGGTTTTGCAATAACCTGACCGCGCTGAACGTCATCACGCTCAACACCACGCAGGAGCAGACCTACGTTGTCACCGGCTTCTGCCAGATCCATGTATTTACGGAACATTTCAATGCCGGTTACTACAGTGTTATCAGCCTCGTCCTGCAAGCCGACAATTTGAACCTTATCGTTCAGATGCACTGTACCACGATCGATACGACCGGTTACTACTGTACCACGTCCGGTAATGGTGAATACGTCCTCAACCGGGAGCAGGAAAGGCTGGTCGGTAGGACGGGCAGGTGTAGGAATAAACTCATCAACTGCCTGCATCAGCTCAAGGATAGGCTGATATTCCGGAGCATTTTTATCTGTGCTTTCAGACTCGAGTGCCGCAAGAGCTGAGCCGCGAATAATAGGCGTATCATCTCCAGGGAAATCGTACTCATCCAGAAGTTCGCGGATTTCCATTTCAACGAGTTCCAAGAGCTCTTCATCATCGACCTGGTCGGTCTTGTTCATGAAAACAACAATGGCGGGAACGCCAACCTGACGGGCGAGCAGGATATGCTCACGGGTCTGAGGCATAGGGCCGTCAGCAGCAGAAACTACGACGATTGCACCGTCCATCTGGGCTGCACCTGTAATCATGTTCTTGATATAGTCAGCGTGACCCGGGCAGTCTACGTGAGCGTAGTGGCGGTTTTCTGTCTCATACTCAACGTGAGATGCGCTGATTGTGATACCACGAGCGCGCTCTTCGGGAGCCTTATCGATATTGGCATAATCAGTAAAGTTCGCCATGCCTTCAGCAGCCAGTACTTTTGTGATAGCTGCGGTCAATGTTGTTTTACCGTGGTCAACGTGGCCAATTGTGCCTACGTTGACGTGGGGTTTAGTTCTTTCAAATCTTTCTTTTCCCATTCAGATTTCCTCCTGAGTAACTTATGCTTGGAACGTATCGCTGATTTAAAAAACGACACATATCCTCATTTTACACAAAACTTTCTTTTTATCAAATTATAGTGAGCAATTAAGCCCTTTAGCCACCTTTGACTATTTTATCATGAACGCTGGCGGGCACCTGTTCAAAGTGACTGATTTGCATTGTAAACACACCGCGGCCCTGCGTTCTGGAACGGAGCGCCGTAGCATAACCAAACATCTCAGATAACGGAACAAAAGCATGAATCTTTTGAATATTGCTTTCCTGATCCATTCCCTGTATCCGGCCGCGCCTGGAACTTACATCTCCCAGGACATCTCCCAGATAATCAATCGGAACAATTATGTCAACCTGCATTACGGGTTCCATTAATACCGGCTTAGCTTTATTTACAGCGTCGCGTAGAGCCATTGAGCCGGCAATACGGAAAGCTACTTCCGATGAGTCTACTTCGTGGTAAGAACCGTCTCGCAGACTTGCCTTGATATCAACCATCGGATAACCGGCTATCGTACCGCCTTGCATGGCTTCGCGGATTCCCTCTTCGATCGGTTTAATAAACTGTTTGGGAATCACACCACCTACAGTCTTGTCTTCGAAGACAAATCCTTCACCTGCTTCCAGCGGCTCGACGTCTATTACGGCATGGCCGTACTGACCGTGGCCGCCCGACTGGCGTACAAAGCGTCCTTCACCTGAAGCCGCCTGAGTAATTGTTTCTCTGTATGCCACCTGAGGCATTCCAACATTGGCTTCAACTTTAAACTCTCTGAATAAACGGTCAACGATGATGTCCAGATGCAATTCACCCATTCCGGAGATAATGATCTGTCCTGTTTCTTCGTCAGTCCGGGTCTTAAAAGTCGGATCCTCATCTGCCAGTTTAGCTAAGGCTACTGTCATTTTGTCCTGGCTCGCCTTTGATTTAGGCTCAACAGCTACTGAAATGACCGGCTCAGGGAAATCCATACTTTCCAAGATAATCGGAGCTTGCTCAAAGCAAAGTGTGTCACCGGTGGATGTATTCTTTAACCCAACCACTGCAGCAATATCACCTGCATAAACTTCATCAACGTCTTCACGGTGGTTGGCGTGCATCAAAAGAATGCGGCCAATACGTTCACGCTTATCCTTGCTTGCGTTCAGGACATAACTTCCTGCCTTAAGAGTACCGCTGTATACGCGGAAGAAACAAAGTTTGCCCACATACTCATCCGTCATCACTTTAAAAGCTAAAGCAGAGAAGGGAGCATCATCGTCAGCTTCACGTACTTCTTCCTGCTCGGTACGGGGATTGATTCCCCTGATCGGAGGTATATCCAGCGGTGAAGGCAGATAATCTACCATGGCATCCAGCATCAGCTGTACACCCTTATTCTTGTAGGATGAGCCACACACTACCGGGACAATGCCCAGATTAATTGTAGCTGCGCGCAATCCGCTCTTCAGTTCCTCAATGGAAATCTCCTCATCCATAAGAAATTTTTCCATCAAATCGTCGTCTTGCTCGCAAATAGCTTCCACCAACTGTCCACGGTATTCTTTGGCCTGCTCAAGCAGCTCCGCAGGAATATCCGCTTCTGTGATACTTTCACCAAGATCATCACCGAGGTAAAGTTCTGCTCTCATGGAAATCAGGTCGACAATGCCCTGAAAATTCTCTTCCTTGCCAATAGGCAACTGGATCGGCACGACATTTGCGCCCAATCTCTCGCGCATGGAATCCAAAGCGTTGAAAAAGCTGGCACCTGTCATGTCCATTTTATTAATATAGACAACGCGAGGCACTCCGTAATTATCGGCCTGCCGCCATACTGTTTCTGTCTGGGGTTCACATCCGCTTTTGGCGCACAATACTGTAACTGCGCCATCAAGTACACGCAAGCTGCGCTCCACTTCAACAGTAAAATCAACATGGCCCGGAGTATCAATAATATTGATACGGTGACCTCTCCACTGTGCCGTTGTCGCAGCAGACTGGATCGTTATTCCGCGCTCCTGTTCCTGCTCCATCCAGTCCATCGTGGTCGTCCCCTCATGGGTTTCGCCCAGACGATGGATGCGTCCGGTGTAGTATAGGATACGCTCCGTTGTTGTTGTCTTTCCAGCATCAATATGTGCCATGATGCCGATATTTCTTGTATTTTCAAGCGAAAATTCACGAGACATGACTCGTCAACTCCTTATATGTCCGCATTTGTTCTGTGCGCAAATAAATATTTACAACACAACTACCAGCGGTAGTGTGCAAACGCACGGTTCGCTTCTGCGATGCGGTGAATTTCTTCCTTGCGCTTGAAAGCGGCTCCGGTATCATTGGTAGCGTCGAGCAACTCATTGGCAAGACGTTCCTTCATGGTACGTTCGTTACGCTTTCTGGCTGCATCAACTATCCAGCGCAGTGCTAATGTCTGGCGACGATCAGGTCGCACTTCTATGGGTACTTGATAGTTTGAACCGCCGACACGGCGAGCTTTAACTTCAACTACAGGCATTATATTTTCTAATGCTTTTTCGAAGACTTCGAGTGGATTCTGTCCTGTACGATCCCCGATGATGTCAAAAGCATCATAGACAATGCGCTGAGCCAACTGCTTCTTGCCGTCAAGCATTATGTTGTTTACGAGCTTGGCGACGCGCTTGTCATGATATACGGGATCGGGCAAAACTTCTCTCTTAGGTACATGACCTTTCCTTGGCATCTTCCTTCCCTCCTTTCATGATTATACGGGTATCTTCCCGAAATCATAGGTACTCACGATATGGACACGTGTCATGCTTTTAGAACAGGCCTAAAAAGGCGTGTACTGATGGCATGTTTTTATCCAACCGCTGGTGTACTATCTGGTCTTTGCGACCTTTGGCTTCTTCGTACCATATTTCGAGCGGCTCTGTTTACGATCGGTTACACCGGCCGTGTCAAGAGTTCCACGAACGACATGGTAACGAACACCAGGCAAGTCCCTGACGCGACCACCGCGAATCAGGACCACACTATGCTCCTGCAAGTTATGACCTTCACCCGGAATATACGCGTAGACTTCATACTGGTTCGTTAGACGGACACGCGCAACTTTACGCAAAGCTGAGTTAGGCTTCTTAGGTGTAGTCGTTCTCACAACAGTACACACGCCACGTTTATGCGGCGACGGATACTTTGTAGTTCTCTTCTTAAGTGAGTTCAGACCGTACGACAATGCCGGCACGTCTGTTTTCGACTTCTTAGATTTCCGTCCTTTTCTGACCAACTGGTTGAATGTAGGCATCAACACACCTCCTTCCATAATTTTTTCCAAAAAACTGCCCACGAAAGGGCACCGACTAAATACTATATCAGGAATGTTTTTCCCTGTCTAGCAGTTAGCCTGATTTCACCTTCGTGAAAAGTTGTAGGTAACTATTGTATCAAATAACGGAGCTTTAATGTGTATAGTCGTATACAATTTTCTTTAGCAAACTGATTAGTGGAGGATTATCATGGAAAAAATGAATTTCGCTTCAAAAATAGAAGAACTGATTGCCAATACACCGCTTTATTATCCACAGCGATGGCTGCAGGATCAGGGCATATCCGAGGCAAAGTTCTTCGTTAAACTGGAAAATTTCAATCCCACAGGTTCGGTTAAAGACAGGGCCGCTCTTGGGATGATCCTTGATTTGGAAGAAAAGGGTATGTTGAAAGAAGGTGGTACCATCATTGAGCCGACCTCCGGAAATACCGGCATCGGACTGGCAGCTATAGCAGCTGCCCGCGGTTATCGTGCGATCTTAGCTTTGCCTGATTCAATGTCAACTGAAAGGCGCAGTCTGCTTAAGGCTTACGGAGCTGAGCTGGTATTGACTCCGGGGGCTGACGGCATGAAAGGAGCAATCAGGGAGGTCCAAAGGCTGCTGGAAGAAATTCCCGGAGCTGTTACGTTAGGTCAATTTGTCAATCAAGCCAATCCTCAATACCACGAAAAAACTACAGGCTTGGAAATTTTGCGTGATTGTCCTGAAATTGATGTCCTTATCAGTGGTGTCGGTACCGGCGGCACCCTCACCGGTGTAGCGCGCGCTGTCCGTAAGCAGAAAGCATCGTTGGAGGTAATTGCGGTCGAACCGGATACTTCCGCAGTTTTATCCGGTGAAGCAGCCGGAAAACACGGAATTCAAGGTATCGGGCCCGGTTTTGTTCCTGATACGCTTGATACAAAGCAGATAGATAAAGTTATGAAGGTCAGCACGGATGAAGCAGCGGCAGTAACACGCTCATTTGTACGCAGCGAAGGTCTCCTGCTCGGCATTTCCAGTGGAGCTGCACTTTCAGCCGGTCTCAACTTGTTGCGCGATCCGCTTTACTACGGTAAGACCATTGTCACGATCATGCCTGATTCGGGTGACCGTTATTTGTCTACCGGGATTTACGACTAGTTCGACTAGTATGAAAGGTATTACTTATATGTTAGATGACTCAAGTATAGATAGAATTAAAGAAGGTTTTAAAGAAAACCAGGAAAACAATCCATTACTATCTCATCCCGAACACAGAATTCCTGAACTCCAGGTAGTCATTGAAATACTTCGCTATATTCGCAGCGTGATTTTCCCGGGTTTTTACAGCAATGAGGCCAGCCACTACAGGCCTTTGAGCACTAATTTTTATGCCAGCCTGAATCAGATTAATTGTGCCCTGACTGAACAGATCGTACTGGCCTGTCGATCACAGAACGATCCAGATTACAGCGAAGATGCCACTGTAAATGCAGCCAATGAAATCAGTAGAAGCTTCATGGAAAAACTACCCGAACTGCAGAAAAAATTGCTTTTGGATATTGAAGCAATCTTTCTGGGTGATCCCGCCGCTAAGAGCAGGGCTGAAATCCTGATCTCTTATCCAAGCCTGCAGGCAATTTTCATCTACCGTATTGCCCATGAGCTGTGGCAGTCTGAAGTCCCCCTCATCCCCCGTATGATGACAGAATATGCACACAGGATCACAGGTATTGAGATCCATCCGGGCGCCAAGATAGGCGAGTCCTTCTTCATCGATCACGGTACGGGTGTTGTGATCGGTGAAACTTCCATTGTTGGCAAACATGTGAAGATATACCAGGGGGTCACTTTGGGCGCAAGGTCATTAAGCGACGGCAGAAAGCTGGTAAACATCAAAAGGCATCCCACCATAGGCGATTATGTAACCTTGTACGCCAACTGCAGCATCCTTGGAGGCGACACTGTAATCGGCGATCATTCCGTAATCGGAGGCGGCGCTTTTATTACAAAATCTATTCCACCCTGCACCAGTGTTATGGTTCGTGCTTCAGAACTCAGTATGAGAACTAATAGTGAGAAATGTCCGAAAGATGATTGCGATCGCAGCGTTCAGTGGGATGCCTGCCATGAAGAATGTGAGAACGAGTGTGTGCTTAGCGCTGAAGACTGATACCGGCAGATGTTATGATAAGTTAAAGCAGAAGGGAGCAGTCTTATGTTTTTAAAAGCTTACGTTTTACCCCATCCGCCAATCATCCTGCCTGAAATAGGCCGTGGTGAAGAGAAAAAAATAAAAGACACATCCACTGCCTTTCACAGAGCAGCCCGGGAAATAGCAGAATTAAAGCCTGAAAGCATTATCATTTGCAGTTCACACTCACCGCTTCTACGCTCAGCTTTTTATGCTGCAAATGCCCCTGACGCAGCAGGTGACCTTAGAGCTTTCGGCATCCGCACTATCCATGAAGAAGTCAGCTATGACCTGGAACTGCTGAAGTTTTTGCAGGAAGTCACTTCTGAAAGAAGTATAGCCCTGGAGGCTACTCATCTTGAAGCAAGCACATTGGATCACGGCACTTTGCTGCCACTGACTTTCATTCATCAATACTATAAGGATTTCAAACTCCTGCGACTGGGCATGTCCTTCCTCGGTCCTGAAGAGCACTTCGAGTTTGGCCGAGCTGTGGCTGAAGCTGTGCTTCGCTCAAATAAGCGCACAGTCTTCATTGCCTCCGGTGATCTCTCTCATGTCCTGAAGGCTGACGGACCTTACGGTTACCGCGAAGAAGGACCAAAATTAGATTCTGAACTCTCTGATATTTTCGCCTCGGGAGAGCTCGACCGTCTCCTGCATCTGGATGACAATCTGGTAGAAGGAGCGCAGGAATGCGGTTTGCGTACTTTTCAAATTATGGCGGGAGTTTTAGCTGACAAAGACTTTGATTCTGAGCTATATTCCTACGAAGGTACTTTCGGTGTCGGTTACGCAGTGGCTGCCTTTTCTCCGAAAGACAAAGACATTAATGCTGACGATCCTTATCTCAGATTAGCCCGGGCCAGTGTTGAGACCTTTATACGTGAAGGAAAGATTTTGCCGACTCCTGCCGACTTGCCGGACGAAATGCTGAAAAAACAAAGTGGCGTATTTGTCACTTTATATAAGGACAATAACTTGCGTGGCTGCATAGGTACTATTGAAGCCGCCAGGGATAATATCGCTGAGGAGATTATCCACAATGCTGTTTCCTCGGCCAAGTACGATCCCCGCTTTCCTTCCGTGCAGCTATCTGAGCTGGATCAACTGGTGTACAGCGTAGATATTCTGGGAGAGAAAGAAGAAGTTGCTTCGGTTGCTGACCTGGATCCTGATCGATACGGCGTCATTGTCAGTTCCGGTCAGCGGCGCGGTCTCTTACTGCCCCGACTGGATGGAGTCGTCACTGCAGAGGATCAGCTCGCCATTGCTTTGATAAAGGCAGGACTTGATCCGGACAGAGACTACAAAATTGAGCGCTTCGAGGTGCATAGGCATGAGCGCGGATAAAAAGGATGCGAAGGCCATAAGCACCTGCCGTGTCTGCCCACGCCATTGTCGGCTGAAAGAGGGAGATGTAGGCTTCTGCGGTGCCAGGCAGGCCAAAGCAGGTGAAGTAATCTCTATCAGTTATAACCGTGTCACAGCCATAGCTCTGGATCCTATTGAAAAGAAACCCCTCAGTTTTTTCCGTCCGGGTGAGAAAATCCTATCCGTGGGAAGTTTTGGCTGTAATATGAATTGTTATTTCTGTCAAAATTTTGATATAGCCCGGGCTGGGGAAGACTCCGTACCGACACGCTACATCTCTCCGGTTGAACTGGTGGGACTGGCACTTTCTTTTAAAGATCAGGGCAACTGTGGTCTTGCATTTACCTACAATGAACCTTTGATTGGCTATGAGTATGTACGTGATACTGCGGAAATAGCCCGCGAAAACGATCTGGAAACAGTAGTCGTAACTAACGGCCAGCTTGCAGCTGAATTTTTGGATGAGCTCTTACCCCTGATCACAGCCTGGAATATTGATCTCAAAGCCTTCTCGGAAGAAGGTTATCGTAAGCTGGGCGGAGATTTCGCCACTACGAAAGAGACTATCAAACGTGCTGCTGCACATGCTCATGTGGAAGTAACTACACTGATCGTACCCGGCTTATCTGATAATCCTGATGATATGGAAGCAGAAGCTAAATTCCTGGCAGCGATTGACCCGGGCCTGCCCCTGCATCTGTCAAGATATTTCCCCAGTTACCGCTCCAGAGAGGCTGCCACTGATATGAAACTATTGCGCATAATGCGTGATATAGCCGAACAACACCTTGACCACGTCATTTTGGGAAATATTTAGCAGCTGATTTTTTCATAAAAAAGGGTTCTCATTTAGCTTTGTGCCGGATGGGAACCCTTTGTTGTTTTGTTTGCTAGTTTAAGTACTTAACTGCAGTAATCTCTCAAATCTTGCAGTAATTTTTTTAAAGAAGCTGTCGCATCTCCCAGAAGAAGGGCGATCTTTTCATCTCTTCCATCTTCATAAAGCGGATTATCAACACCTGCATAGCCGGGCTGTTTGTCGTAGTTCATGATGATGACATATTTTGCATCTTCTACGTCAAGGATGGGCATCCCGTAAATCGGTGTACCTTCCGCTGTATTGGCCGCAGGGTTAACTACGTCATTGGCACCGATAATGATTGCCACATCAGTTTCCGCAAACTTAGGATTAATCTCTTCCATCTCGTGAAGTTTTTCGTAAGGCACGTCGACTTCAGCTAAAAGAACGTTCATGTGGCCTGGCATGCGACCCGCTACCGGGTGAATTGCAAACTCGACGTTCTTGCCGGCGTCTTCCAGTTCGTCCATGAGGCTTTTCACCATAGGCTGTGCCTGGGAAAGTGCCATACCGTAACCCGGAACGATGATTATCTTCTCTGCATCTTCGATCCAGCGGGTGTGAGCGGGAACCTTGTCTTCAATTACAGTTTCTGTCTCAGCCTGCGAGCCTACTGCACGGTAATCTTTAAGCAGATCCCTCAGAGAATCCTTAGCATCCCCCAGAAGCAGGGCTACCTGCTCTTCTCTTCCTTCTTCATAAAGAGGATTATCAACACCTGCATAGCCGGGTTGTTTGTCATAGTTCATGATAATGACGTATTTAGCATCTTCTACATCAAGGATGGGCATCCCGTAAATCGGTGTACCTTCCGCCGTATTGGCTGCCGGGTTGACCACGTCGTTAGCACCGATAATGATGGCCACATCAGTTTCCGCAAACTTGGGATTGATCTCTTCCATCTCGTGAAGTTTCTCGTAAGGCACGTCAACTTCTGCCAGAAGTACATTCATATGGCCGGGCATGCGACCGGCTACCGGATGAATTGCAAACTCGACATTCTTACCGGCATCTTCCAGCTCATCCATCAGGTTTTTGACCAGTGGCTGGGCCTGAGAAAGAGCCATACCATAACCGGGTACTATGATTATCTTCTCAGCATCCTTAACCCAATTAGCATAGGCCGGACCATCGGCAGCGGTTTCCACCTTCTCCTCTACAGGGCAGGCGCCCAAACGATACTCTTTAACCAAAGTTTTGAGAGACTCTTTGGCATCTCCTAAAAGTAAGGCTATAGCATCTTCCCTGCCATCCTTATAGAGAGGGTTATCAACACCAGCATAGCCGGGTTGTTTATCATAGTTCATGATAATGACATGTTTAGCGTCTTCAACGTCAAGGATGGGCATGCCGTAAATCGGCGTGCCTTCTGCTGTGTTGGCTGCCGGGTTGACCACGTCGTTGGCGCCGATGATTATAACTACATCGGTTTCTGCAAACTTGGGATTGATCTCCTCCATCTCGTGAAGTTTCTCGTAGGGTACGTCGACTTCAGCTAAAAGAACGTTCATATGTCCGGGCATACGACCGGCTACTGGATGAATTGCAAACTCGACATTCTTGCCGGCGTCTTCCAGCTCATCCATAAGATTTTTAACCAGAGGTTGGGCCTGAGAAAGGGCCATGCCGTAACCGGGAACGATGATTATCTTTTCTGCATCTTTGAGCCAGGCTGCATAAGACGGGCCTGTCTGTACCGTTTCAGCTTTAGCTGTCTCTGTTACAGGAGGATCAGCTTTAACTTTGCCTGCTTCGTCTGTTCTTTCAACAACCCCCTGTTTTGCTTTCACCTGGGGAGTCGAAGTTTTGCCAAGCAGGATGTCCATCAGCTTGCGGTTCATTGAACGGCACATAATTTGCGTCAGGAGCAAACCCGAGGCTCCGACGATAGCGCCGACTGCAACAAGCAGAGGATCTGCTATCGCCAAACCTGCGATAGCTCCTGCTACACCTGAGAAAGAGTTAAGCAGTGAAATCGTAATCGGCATATCTGCGCCGCCGACACGAATAGCAAAGATGACACCGAAAAGGCCGGATATTATTGCGGAGAGAATAATAATTACAGTTTTCGCAACACTGGCGGCCAATATAGCAGGGATACTCAAGAGCACTACAGTCAGCAGAGAAATAATCAGAGTTAAAGCTGTCCAGAGAGCGTGACGCTTAAACTCAATCGGTTTCTGTGTTATAACACCATGCAGTTTCCCTGCAGCCACCATACTGCCGGTGAAAGTAAAGGCACCGACAAAAATTGCCAGGCCGGAAGTCACAAGTGAAAACATATCGGCGGAGGATCCGTCACCGGCTGCTATCAGGGTCAAAATTCCCGCAAGCATTGAAGCCGCGCCACCGAAGCCATTCAGTATACCGACCATTTGCGGCATTTGAATCATATTAACTTTGACAGAAAGCCAGATACCGATAACTGCTCCGACCAACATAGCTATGTACAGCTCAACAAATGAGAAGATGTTCCAGTACCACAAGGTCAGGACAATCATGAGGAGCATCGAAATCGAGCCGAGCAAGTTGCCTTTGACTGCTGTTCTGACCTTGCTCATCATGGAGATTCCGATCAAAACGGTAATGGCTAATACTGCTGCCAGAACATAATAAATAATTGCACCCGTATCTGTGCGGGAGCTAACTGCAGATAAAACCGGGGAAAACAGCAAGTTCATTAACATTATTTGCCTCCCTTGGAATTACCTTCAGAGTGGAACATCCGCAGCATGCGGTCCGTCACTGCGAATCCTCCGACAACATTGATCATAGCGAGGACAATGGCAATAAAGCCCAAGATTCTGCTGCCCGTGTTGCTCATTGAGCTGGCCACAGCAGTCGCAGTCAGACATCCCAGCACCGTAACGCCGGAATATGCGTTCATGCCTGACATTAGTGGTGTGTGCAACAAGCTGGGTACGCGGTCAATAACTTTGTAACCGACCAGCATTGACACCACGAATACAACTATCAAGATTAAATGTTCTAATCCCATTCCCTACTCTCCTTGTTTCAGCTAATAGTTTCTACTAATTTATCTTTTACATGAAGCGGCCACCGTCATAAAAAAAAGCGGTGGTCCATCATAAAACTCCAGTTCTTTGCCGGAATCTTGCTGAAATATCAGCAAAGCATAACTTCAGCAAGAGGACAAAGTGGCAAAATATATGCCGCACACGGATTGTGTGCGGCATATTAATTTAATGTCCCAGCGCCTCAAAGGCTTCCAGTGTTCCTTTGTGGACCACCTTGCCCTCATAAGTTGTCAGAGAGCTTTGAATTATTTCATCATTGAGGTCGATCACGATTTCCCCATCTTTGATCAGGTATGAAAGCAGATTGTAAACATTTTGCGCAAACATCCAAGTGGAGCTGGTTGGCAGCAGACCCGGAAGGTTCTTGATGCCTATGATTGTTACCTTGTGCTTAATTTCAGTTCTTCCCGGTGGAGTGATAGCGCAGTTTCCGCCCTGGTCGATAGAAATGTCTACTATGACTGAACCAGGCTTCATGCTCTTTACCATTTCGTCAGTGATGAGAGTCGGGGCAACTTTACCCGGCACTAAGGCTGACAGGAAAACAATGTCCATATCAGGGAGATGCTGAGCCAAGATTTTGCGTTCAGCTTCCAGCCTTTCTTCACTGAGTGCCAGGGCATATCCGCCTTCGCCGATAGCTTCTTCAGCCGGCACTTCGAGATCGATTACTTTGGCACCGAGTGACAGAGCCTGCTCTGCTGCTGCAGGGCGAATATCCGCAGCATAAACCTGAGAACCTAAGCGTTTAGCAGTAGCCAATGCCTGCAAACCACCTACACCGACGCCTATAACCAGAGTGTTGATCGGTTTAATCATGCCGACCGCTGTAAAAATCTGCGGGACAAATTTCGGCAAAGCGTCTGCTGCCAAAAGAATACCTTTGTAACCTGCGCAGGTACTCATCGAAGTCAGGGCATCCATGCTCTGGGCACGGGTTATACGTGGAATACCATCCAAGGTAATGCTGGTAATATTATGTTCAGCCATATGCTTTACCATTTGATGATTGACCGGCGAGGCGGGATGGATGAAGGTAATCAGCAGCTGCCCCTCATGCATCAGATCAACCTCGTGCCTGTTATGTTCCTCATTCATCAAAGGTTCTTTGACCTTTAAGATAACCTCGGCACGCTGGTAAAGATCCGCTACATTTTCAACTACCTCGGCTCCGGCTGCTGTGTAATCAGCATCATGGTAAAAAGCACCTTCCCCTGCGTCTTTTTCTACCAAAACCGTGAGACCGTCATTGACCATTTTCGCTACTGTTTCCGGTGAAGCCGCAACCCGGCGCTCACCCGGCATAATTTCCTTAGGAACTCCTATAATCATGTTACTACCTCCCAGTACATGTAATTCATTGATTGTATATTAGCAGCTAAAATCATCTATTACAACACACTTCTTTGTACATATCGCAAGCAATATCGACTATTTTGCGGGAAACTTTTGTAAAAATAGATATGATTTATTAGCCTTTTATGTATAAAATTTCGGGTAAATATAAATACATATCTAAAACAGTTCTTCAAGCATTGATATTACGCCACAATCCGAAGTTTCCACTGAATAAAGAGTATTGTCCTCGCGAATAGCAATACAGGAATATAAGGATTTATTCATCCTTGCCGTAAATCATCATTTTGCTTGTTTCTGCGGCAACCGACATAATGTGTGATAATAGAGCCAGCATTAAAAAAAGGAGTATATTTCTTGATGCGAAAAACATATCACAAACCAACCTTTGAGAAAACGTCGCGCGACCGTCAGATCAAAGTCTATTGGGCTGCCATCTCGGTTTTTTCTCAAAAAGGATACGAAGCTGCCAGTGTTCAGGACATCGCGCAAAAAGCAGGCATAAGCGTTGGCTCACTTTACAGTTACTTTTCCTCGAAAGAGGATCTTTTTAAAGCTATTGCGGAAATGGGTTATGCCGTTCTGGAGCAGATCGTTACGGAATGGGAGCAGCAAAAGGAAGATAGCTTCCGTTCCGCGATGACTACATTGTTCCGGATGACCCTGGAATACAGCCGGAAATATCCCGACCTCTCAAAGCTGTATCTTTTGTTAACCACTGATTCACTGAGTCCGTATTCCGAGAAATTGTCGAAACAGATGGAAATCAGTTTTCGCTCTGCCTACGCTCAGTTGTTAAAAAATGCCCGGGATAAGGGCGAGCTGCGCGCCGACATTGATTTGGAGATGGCAGGGTATTTCATAGACAATACTGCTGTAATGTTACAGTTTTCTCAAACATCAAAGTATTACCAGGATCGTTTACGACAGTATCTTGGTTTGTCAGATGATGAAGAAATGCCTGACGATAGAATCGTGGATGCTCTGGTCAGTTACGTTTGCGATGGATTAACACATGAAAAAGAATAAAAGCAAAAAAATAATTCTTGTCGGCTTAGGAAGTGCCGGCAAGCGTCATTTGCGTGCTATAGATTTTTATGAAAAACGAGGTCTCTTGCAATTGGTCGGTGTTGTGGAACCCGGTGAGCAAGTACTGGCAAGTTTTATTACCGGACGAAAAATGAGCCGACCTCTTCCGGCAACCGCCGGCAGTCTTAGTGAAATCTATGAAAAATTGGATGGAAATATAGGTCCCGCTGTTGATTTAGTCGCCATCGCAACACCCCCGGCCTTGCACACCGAACTGGCCTTGCAGGCCATGAATAATGGTGCAGATGTCATTGTGGAAAAACCGATGACACTGACTGTAGCGGAAGGAAATATCTTACAGGAGATGTCAGAAGCGAGTGGGCGCTGTATTATACCCTGCCTTACTTATCGTTTTTATCCCGCTGTCAGAGAGCTGAAGGATTTTCTTGTATCAGGCTCCTTTGGGCGTCTGCTGTCAGCGAATATGATAGTACGCTGGGGACATGATCAGGCCTATTACGATCAATCATCCTGGCTCGGCAGCTGGGAACACGAGGGCGGAGCGCTCATGAATCAGACCATCCATGCACTCGATCTTGTGTTTTACCTTATAGGCGAACTGCCACAGGAGGCCATGTGCAAGCTGGCTCCTCCCTATCATGATATCGAAGCTGCCGACCTCGCTATGGGTGTTTTCAGTATGGCATCCGGAGCTTTGGTTTCAGTTGAAGGCAGCACTCTTACAGACCCACGCAAGCAGGAGGCTGAGATCTTCCTTCGCTATGAGAAAGGAACATTTGCAGCCGGCATCAAGCGTGGCAAAATCAACTACTCACTTTCATACGATGACATAAGAAAGAAAGCGCCCCCCATAGTACGACAATCTCTGAAGCAGCTGATGAAGCGTGACGGTTTGGGCATTATCACGCATATAGGAAAGGCTCACACCCTAATGTATGGTGCAGTTCTGGAATCAGCCCTATGTTCCGATCTGCCCACTGCCGCTGACGGACTCAGTTCCCTCAGCCTGGTACTGACACTTTTGGAATCGGCTAAAAAAGGACGGATTATCCCCTACCCCAGCGAGAATTTCGAGCTGAAAGACATGAAGGACTGATAAGATGTTTATTCTTGCCATGCGCTTTGTGATCAAATTGCCCTGGGTAAAGTCTCTCAAAGACAAGCGCAGGGTTAAACGTTCTCTTGTCGACTCTATGAGCAAGCGCTACAATATTTCTATTAAGGAAGTTGAGTCTCAGGACCTGCATCAGACCCTTGTTCTCGGTCTTAGCCACACAGCTCTGGGGCAAAGTGATGCTGAGCAGATGGCCGAAACTTTTACTGATTATATCTATGAAAATGCTGAGGGCGAAATCAGTCTCGTAGAACAGGAAATCTTTAGTTTTTATTAGATACAGGCATCTCCGGAAAGAGGTTGTACAGATGGATGGCAAGGATATTACCAGAGAAAAACTGCACCTTTTATACATCCTGCGGGAAGCTCCCGGATTACAGCGCAGCGATTTAATCGAGACTGCACTGGGCACTTTAACAGCTGACTATTTCATGCTGGCGGAAGCACTTAACTGGCTGGAGTCTTCTGAACTTATAGTTCTGATGGATACCGATCTTATTACGGATTCAGCCGATGCCCGAAGTGGCGCGGAATGCTACCTCACAGCCCAGGGCGAAAGAATACTGCTGGCCCTGGAAGACCAGATAGCGGAAAGTGTTCGCCGCTGGGTAGGCGAACACCTGGCTGAAACCAGTCTTGAGCGCAGGAAACGAAAGGCGATAGAGGCTGATTACAAGCTGACCGAGAAGGGATCTTATCTGCTTCAGGTCCGGCATCTGAGTGAACGGGGTGATTCTTTCAGTGTTGAGTTGGAACTGCCAAGCGAAGAATTGGCACGAAAGGCAGCCTTTTCCTTCCGACGCGATCCGGAAAAATTCTACTCTGTTATGATAAAAACTCTGCTTGAAGAAGCTTAAACCGCTACAGTTGTAACGGTTTAAGCAGACTACTTCTCTGACAGGGATGTCAGTTTTTCTTTCACCATCTGAGCATAATCATCAAGAAGTTTATAGTCTTCTTCTGCAGGGAGGCCTTTTATTAAGAGAGTGTTCAGCCTTTCCGCCTTCACTTGTGGCAAAAGATCATAAAAGCGTTTTTCAATCTGGCTGCCCCAGCCAAAGGAACCGATCAAAGCTATATATTTTATTGGAGGTTTAAAAGCATTGAGCATTAATGCCAAAGCACCGGCAGAAGGATGGGGTCCGGTCAGGACAGTCGGCGCAGCCATAATCAGGCAGGCAGCATCCACAGTGTCTTCCACCACCTCGCCCATGGAGACCCTTAAATCCTGATTAGGATTATCAAGGTGATGGATATTCACGGGAATTCCGAATCCCTCAAGTTTTTCCGCCAGATAATATGCCATTGTTTTTGTGCTGTCATGCATGGAAACCACCGGCATGACGACGCGAATATCCGTTTTTTCAGAAACATAACTTTCATAGAGTGACAGGACTTTATCCGGCTCGTACCAGATCGGCCCATGTGCGGGGCAAATTATTGCCGGATCCAAGCTTCTGGTTTTTGCAACATGACGAGCTACCTGTTTGCTGGTCGGCATCATAATTTCAGCATAATATGAGCGCGTCGTCTCTAACTGAATCGTTTCGTCAGCTGCCTTATGAGGTGGGGCTGCGTAATGACTGCCATAGAGATCAGAACTGAAAAGGACCCTCTCTTCTTCCA
>WPCH01125623.1_pt1 | contig 30602 bp, 28 predicted proteins | sample 5399881 | NCBI WGS metagenome assembly WPCH01 (sample SAMN12869468, study PRJNA574797) | sludge metagenome | isolation source: wastewater treatment of pH5 | place: China:Beijing | collected 2019-05-20
CCCACTCGTTGCGACGGGGCAGCATGGCCAGCAATGAGGCGACATAGGGGGTCAGCGGAATGATGCGCTCGCCTTCCACCTTGTCCCGGATGCTCATGCTGCGCCACTGGAAGTCCACATCCGCCCAGCGCAGGCCGGCCAGCTCTTCACGGCGTGCACCGGTCAGCAGCAGGGCTTGCAGATAGGCGGACTGGACCGGGTTTCCGATGCGGCGCACATGGTCGAACCACAGGGGCAACTGTTCGCGCTGTAGGGCGTCGGTCTTGGCCTGGCGCGTGGGCAGCTCTTCGCGGACGTCTTTCGATGCGCAGGCGGCAGGGCTGGCTATCTGCTTGTACTCGGGGCGGGTGGCGCACCAGTTCAGGAAACCGCGCAACAGGCGGAAGGCGAGCGCGGCCTGTGTCGGGCGTCTGGTCACCTCGACTTTCAGCCAGGATTGCACGGCGGCGGCGTCGATCTTCGCCAGCGGCAGCTCCAGCAGCGGGCGCAGCAGGCCGGGCTGTGTCTTGCCGTCGGGGGTGGTCTTGCGACCTCGGGCGATGGCCTCCCCTCCTTCCTTGCTCATGGCGACATGGTTCCGGTAGTTGGTCTCGCCCCACTTCGGGCGGCGGGCCTCAAGGTAGGCCGTCCATGCTTCCATCGCGGGCGCGGCGCTCCGGCGGGCTTCCTCCTGCCTGGCTTCGGCTTCGGCGATGCGTTCGGCCTTTTCGTGGCGCGGGTCGATTCCCCGGTCGATCATCTCTTGCAGGCGGCGTGCCTCGGTGCGGGCCTTGTCGTGAGTCCATGCCAGCACGTCGCCGATGGTCAGGCGCACGGTTTTCCGGTTCAGCTTGCTTTCGAAGATGAAGGACTTTGAACCGACCGTCGCACGCACGGCCAGGCGCGGCATTTCGGTATCCCACAAGAACGCCTGCTTTTGATCTGCCGGGCAGGCGAAGGTCCGGATCCGTTCGAGCGTGAGTCTCTCGCGTTTCATTGCTTTATACTCCCCTCGGTGTTTGGCTACACGGCGGTTCTGTGTAGCCACGGTGTAGCCACCATGTAGCCACCGTGTAGCCACGGTGTAGCCAAATTGTAGCAATCCGGATCAATACCGAACAACACTAAAAACAGGCAATTTCTTGAAAATCAGTCATTTGGACGATTTCTTGAATATTCTTCAATGTGGATAAATGGCTTTACCTTCGGACTCATAATCCGTTGGTTGCAGGTTCAAGTCCTGCTGGGCCCACCATTCACACCATGCCAGGAACAGGCCGACGCGCTGAATGGATATTGCAGTCATCGATGACACGCCACTGAATCTGCTGCTGATGGAAAAGCTGGTGGCGCGCCAGAATGACTGTCGTGCCCACCCCTTTTCCGATCCTTTCGAAGGACTGGAGTGGTGTCTCGGCAACGAACCGGATCTGATCATCGTGGACTACATGATGCCGGGACTGGATGGCCTCGACTTCATCCGCCGCGTCCGTTCACAGCATGACCGTGACGACGTGCCCATCCTGATGGTGACCGCCAACAGTGAGCGCAGCACCCGTTACGAAGCACTGCAATGCGGTGCAAACGATTTTCTCAACAAACCGATCGACGCTCACGAGTTCGAACCGAGAGTGCGCAACATGCTCATGCTGCGCCAGGCCCATCTGGACACCCGACGCCGAGCCGAACGCCTGCAGGAAGAGGTTCGCAAGGCCACGGCCGAAATCCAGGCGCGAGAACAGGAGACGATTACCCGACTGGCGCGGGCTGCAGAGTTTCGCGACCCAGAAACCGGCGCCCATATCCTGCGCATGGCGCATTTCTCGGCACTCATCGCACGCACCCTCGGACTGGCCGACGAGCGTGTGCAAGCCATTCTGCTCGCAGCCCCGATGCACGATGTCGGCAAGCTCGGCATCCCGGACCATATCCTGCTCAAGCCCGGTCCGCTCAGCTTCGACGAACGCGAGATCATGAAGCGCCATCCGGCCATCGGTTACGAAATTCTCAAGGATTCGGCCTCCGCAGTGGTGCAGCTTGGCGCCAGCATCGCCCTGACACATCACGAGAAGTTCGATGGCAGCGGCTATCCAAGTGGCCTGTCCGGCATTGATATTCCGCTTGAAGGCCGCATCGTGGCGGTAGCCGATGTATTTGACGCGATCACCTCACCCCGCCCCTACAAGAAGGCCTGGCCTTTTGAAGAGGCGGTCGACTTCATCGCTCAGGGTATGGGCAGGCATTTCGATCCGGTATGCGCATCCGCGCTGCTCAAGCAACTTGACCAGATCAGGTTGATCCAGAAACGTTTTCAGGATCACTGACCTCCGCGCCATGGCCTCTTCCGCCCACACCGACCCTTCCGGATTCGTTCAACGTGGCAGCGTGGCCAGACTGTCACTTCGTGCCCGGGTCACGCTGATTTACGCACTGGTCTTTGTGTGCACCTCCGTTCTGGCGCTGGCACACCTGACTGCCCGACACCAGCAGATGAGCAGCGAACAGGCCGACAACTGGGCGCGCGCAATTGCCGGCAGCGTCGGTCTGCTGTCACAGGCCGAGGTCGCCGCCAACGACCCCATTGCACTGGTACGCAGACTGGAAACATTCAGCGAACTGGATGAAATCCGGATGATCACACTCACCGACCGCCAGGGGCAAGCACTGGCCCACGTGGAGCGCAACCCGGCCGGTAACCTTGTCGCAGCCCATGCGGGCCCCGAATTGAGCAAGCACCTCCCAAGCAACCGGATACTGCTCAGCGAACAGGGCACCCATCACATTCTGTGGCGCCCAATCGGTGAAATTGCCCCGATTGGCTGGATACGGCTGGAATACCTGGCGCACGGCCCCAGGCATGTCCAGAAGGCGTATCTGCTGGAAGCGGGCGCGATGATTGCCGTGATGACACTGTTCACCACCCTGCTGCTGTACTGGCTCACCGGCCGTGCCATGCGCCCACCTTCAACGGGCTCGGAAGACACACCTCACTGAGCGGTTCAAGCCCCGGAGGCGGGATACGCCGGACACATGTGCCCCGTTTACTGCGTGCCGCGCTGGATCAGTTCGATCTTGTAGCCGTCGGGATCCTCGACAAAGGCAATCACGGTGCTGCCATGCTTCATCGGCCCGGCCTCGCGCACCACCTTGCCGCCGCGCGCACGAATCTCGTCGCATGCGCGGTAAGCATCGTCCACCTCCAGCGCAATATGCCCAAAAGCATCACCCTGGTCATAACGGGGGGTGTCCCAGTTGTGGGTGAGTTCGAGCACTGCGCCCTCGGCTTCATCCTGAAACCCGACGAATGCCAGCGTGAAACGCCCCTCGGGGTAATCCTTCCGGCGCAGCAGTCGCATGCCCAGCACTTCGGTATAGAACGCCAGCGAGCGCTGCAAATCGCCCACCCTCAACATCGTATGCAGAATTCGCACGACCCATCCTCCTTCAAATCATTGCCTTTCAATCCAGTACCGGCAAACCCCTGCTGGCTTCCCGCAATGCCTTGCGTGCAGCCTGCCAGTCAGGATACAGGGATGCCACCACCGACCAAAAACGAGGTGAGTGATTCATTTCCAGCAGATGAGCCACCTCATGGGCCACCACATAGTCGATCAGTTCAGGCGACAGGTGCACCAACCGCCAGTGCAGCCGGATACCACTGCGCGTGCTGCAACTCCCCCACCGGGTACGCGCACTCGACAGCCTCACGGGCGGCACGCTGACCCCCAAGCGTGCGCAATATACAGCGACACGCAGGCGAAAAAACGGCAAGGCGCGTGCCTGCAAACACTTCACCAGCGCCTTTCGCGCGCCCGGCCCGTCCAGGAGATGCAGCGCCTCCGTACCATCGCCGGCCTGCTGCCAGGCTTCGAGGGGCTCGACCTGCGGCAGTACATGCAGCCTGACCCGGCACTCACGCCCCAGCACGGGCAGGGCTGCACCATCCTGAAGGCGGAACGCCCGACTGTCACGCGTTTCACGCAAAGCCTTCAGGCGAGAGGCCAACCATTCGCCATGACCGTACAGGAAGGCCCGCACCTGATCGGGCCTGACCTCCCATGGCAGGGCAAGCCGCACCTGACGAGCATCGACCTGCAAGGCCATGCTCCGGCGCCGTGACCTGCGCACCCGGCATACCACCGGCTCACCGGCAGTCTCGACCACCTCGACGCACTCCACCTCAGCGCGGGCTGCGGCGGCGTACAAGGTCTCGACCAGACTCATTGCCCATCCTTCACGCCCTGTTCTTCATTCCTTGTCCTGCCAGGCGAAGCCCAGACCCTCCACGCCCGCCTTCAACTCGGCCATCGCCGCTTCGACCCGGGCAGCGGAGCCCTTCATGCCCAGTTCCACCGAACGGCGTTCGCCGTCCGCAGCCACCGTGGGCAGACTGAACAGGGCCGCATCCGGATACCGCTCGGTGATGCCTTCCATCAGGCCGATCATTGCCCCCTCGTAGGCATCCCATACGGTGATCGCCCGCTCCACATAATCTTCCTGGTGGTGCAAATGTGCATACCGTTCGTCCAGCACCCACTCGACCATCGGCCAGGCCATCACCGGAAAGCCGGGCACGAAATAATGTTCACGGATGGAAAACCCCGGAATCTGGTTGAACGGATTGGGAATGATCTCGCTGCCCAGCGGAAACACCCCCATCTGCAGGCGATGCGGGGTGATGTCTTCACCAAAGCGCCCCCGGATGGCCTGCTCGGCCTCTGGATGCAGGGCCAGTTCCAGCCCCAGAGCCGCAGCGGCCGACTGCCGGGTGCGATCGTCCGGTGTGGCGCCGATGCCGCCGAAGCTGAACACCACATCCCCAGTGGCGAAGCTATCCCGCAGCACCCCGGTCAGACGCTCGCCGTCGTCGCCCACATATCGTGCCCATGAAAGCTTCAGGCCACGGGCCACCAGCATTTCGATCAGGCGAGTCAGATGCTTGTCCTGACGACGCCCGGACAGGATTTCGTCACCCACGATGATTGCACCAAACGCCATAAGTCCCTCTTTCAGCCCGCCACCATCAACGCATCGCACCGGGCATCATGCCCTTCATCGCACGCATCATCTTCTGCATGCCGCCCTTGGAAAACTGCTTCATCACCTTCTGCGTCTGCTCGAACTGCTTGAGCAGACGATTGACCTCCTGCACCGATACGCCGGCACCGGCCGCCACTCGCCGCTTACGGCTGGCCTTGAGCAGTTCCGGCCGGGCGCGCTCCAGTGGCGTCATCGAGTTGATGATGCCCTCGATGCGGTTGATCGCCTTCTCTTCAGCGCCCCCCTGCAGCTTGCCCGCAGCCTCGGCAAACTGCGCCGGCAGCTTGTCGAGCATGGAAGACAGCCCCCCCATCTTGCGCATCTGGGCGATCTGCTCCTTGAAGTCATTCAAGTCAAAACCCTTGCCGGTCTTGAGCTTCTGCGCAAACTGACGGGCCGCCTCCTCATCCACGCCACGACGCGCCTCTTCGACCAGACCCAGGATGTCGCCCATGCCGAGGATCCGGCTGGCCATCCGTTCGGGGTGAAACTCCTCCAGCCCGGACAGCTTTTCACCCACGCCGGCAAACTTCAGCGGCTTGCCGGTCACATGGCGTACCGACAGGGCCGCGCCACCGCGTGAATCGCCATCGAGCTTGGTCAGCACCACACCGGTCAGCGGCAGGGCTTCGTTGAATGCACGCGCGGTGTTCACCGCATCCTGACCGAGCATCGCATCGACCACGAACAGGGTCTCGATCGGTTTCACGGCTGCGTGCAGGGCCTTGATCTCGGCCATCATCGCTTCATCGATCGCCAGTCGGCCCGCCGTATCGAGCAGCACCACGTCGTAATAATGACGACGCGCATGGTCGAGTGCCGCAAGCGCAATATCCACCGGCTTCTGGTCGGTACGCGACGGGAAGAAGTCGATGCCCGCCTGTGCGGCCACGGTCTTCAGCTGCTCGATCGCCGCAGGGCGATACACGTCGGCCGACACCGCCAGCACCTTCTTCTTCATGCGTTCATGCAGGAGCTTGCCGAGCTTGCCGGTAGTGGTGGTCTTGCCCGCCCCCTGCAGACCCGCCATCAGCACCACGGCCGGCGGCTGTGTAGACAGATCCAGCCCGGCATGGGCTCCGCCCATGAGTGCCTTCAGTTCATCGTGCACCACCCCCACCAGAGCCTGCCCCGGGGTGAGCGATCCGATCACCTCCTGGCCAACTGCCTTTTCCTTCACCCGGGCAATGAAATCCTTCACCACCGGCAGGGCCACATCCGCTTCGAGCAGAGCCATGCGCACCTCGCGCATGGCCTCCTGGATGTTGTCTTCGGTCAGGCGAGCCTGGCCGCGCAGTGTCTTGACGACTTTGGACAGTCTTTGGGTTAGATTATCGAGCATATTTGCGTATGGCCCCCGGCCTTGGAGTAAACTACAGAACTCTATGCAAGCCATTCTACTTCATCTGCTGGCCGCCACGCTGTACGGGGTGCTCGCCGTGCTGTTCCACAAACAGTGCCGGGCCGCCCCGCCACAACGTCACTGCATGGGCCGAAAAGAACGCATTCTGCTGCTGATTGCACTGGTCTTGCACGGCCTGGGCCTGCACGCCGCCATGTTCGCCGGCGACGGCATGCGCTTCGGTTTCGGGCTGGCCGTATCGCTCATGCTCTGGCTGGCCGTGGCCTTCTACTGGATAGAGGCCTTCTACGCACGGCTCGACGGCCTGCACGCGCTGGTCCTGCCCGCAGGCTTCATCGGCACCCTGCTGCCGGTGGTGTTTCCGGGCCAGCACCTGCTGGCAAACGCGGCCTCGCCCGCCTTCCGCGCACACTTCATCGTCGCCATGCTGGCCTACAGCCTGTTCACCCTGGCTGCCCTGCATGCGATGCTGATGGCGGTGGCCGAACGGCAGTTGCACAGCGGACGACTCAGCCGCAGCATTGCCGGCCTGCCGCCACTGCTCACGCTCGAATCGCTGCTCTTCCGTCTGATCACCATCGCATTCATCCTGCTCACCCTCACACTGGGCTCGGGCATCGTATTTTCCGAGGCGCTGTTCGGCCAGGCCTTCCGCTTCGACCACAAGACCGTGTTTGCCATCGTCTCGTGGCTGATTTTCGGCAGCCTGCTGGTCGGGCGACAACTCTGGGGCTGGCGTGGGCGGGTAGCGCTGCGCTGGACGCTGGCCGGTTTCATCGCGCTGATCCTGGCCTATCTCGGCAGCCGTTTCGTGATCGAAGTCCTGCTCGAGAAAGCCGGCGGCTGACCCCTCGGATCAAGGGGCCGCACCCTGCCGGCCCTTGACATCGCCGGCAGCAGGCGGAATACTCCGAACCTGTTTCACAACTCCTCTCCCTGCGTGGAAGAATCCTCCCTGGGCTCCCAATTCGGCGCGCTCATCTTTTTGCTGGTGCTGTCCGGCATGTCGTCCATGACCGAAACGGTCATGATGGCCTCCAACCGCTACAGACTGAAATCACTGGCCGCTTCCGGCCACCGTGGCGCGAGGCTGGCCGTCGAACTCCTGTCGAAAACGGACCGCCTGCTCGGCGTGGTGCTGCTGTTCAACAATCTGGTGAATGTCGGCGCGGCCACGCTGGCCAGCGTCATCACCATTCACCTGTTCGGCGAAAACCAGATGGCACTGGCGCTCGGCACCGTGCTGCTGACCTTCTTCATTCTGGTGTTTTCCGAAATCACCCCAAAGGTCATCGGAGCGCATCACGCCGACCGGCTCGCGGTGATCGTCAGCTACCCGCTGAGCTTCCTGCTACGGGTCTCCTATCCGGCAGTGTGGTTTGTCAATCTCTTCGTCAGCGGCCTGCTCACCGTGCTGCGACTCAAGCCGGCCTCCAGTGACAACCACAGCAGCAACCTGTCCATGGAAGAGTTGCGCACCATGGTACTGGAATCGGCTCACTACATTCCGGGCAAGCACCGCGACATCCTGGTGAACCTGTTCGACCTGGAACACATTACCGTCGAAGACGTGATGACGCCACGTGGCGCAATCGAAAGCCTGGACCTGCGTCAATCCGAAGAAGCCCTGCGCCAGCAGATCGCCACCAGCTACCACACCCGCTTGCCGGTACTCGACGGTGACAACGAACGGGTCATCGGCGTTTTGCACCTGCGCCGCATGCTCGCCGCCACGCTGGATGGTGGCTTCAGCGCCGAACGCATTCGCGAACTGGTCGCCCGCCCGTATTTCATTCCGGCCGACACGCCCGTACATGCACAACTCCAGTTCTTCCAGGAAAACCAGCAACGCCTGGCACTGGTCGTGGATGAATACGGTGAACTGCTCGGTCTGATCTCGGTGGAAGACATCCTCGAAGAGTTGATCGGCAAGTTCACCACCAGCATGCCGGACGGCAGCGAACGGCTCAGCTGGGGCGAGGACGGCAGCGTCATCGTCGATGGCACGCAAAACCTGCGCGAGCTCAACCGGCGCCTGGGTCTTGAACTGCCACTCGAAGGTCCGAAGACCCTGAATGGCCTGATCCTCGAACACTTGCAGGACATCCCCGATGCAGACCTGTCTCTGCGGATCGGCGACCTGGCCATCGAAGTCATCCAGACCGAGGACAAGCGCGTGCGCATGGCTCGACTGTTCAGGCCACAACTCAGCCGCCGCCCATCCACCGAGAACACCTGAACGTCATTCAGCCCTTTACAAGCGGAAGGGCACATGCAACCATTCGCCGCCTATGCATTCATTCTGTCCGGGCCTTGTGCCGCCGTTCTGTGTCAGAATGCGACATAACGATACCGATACACTATTTGGTCGAGCATGGCTGCAACTCCTCAACCGGTCATCAGCGGTCTTGGCCGCGCGCTGATCCAGCACGGACGGCTTTCCGAAGCCGACGCGATCGCGTGCACCACCACCGCGGGCAACAACCTGCTGGGATTCATCAACGAACTGGCTCAGCGCAAGCTCATCTCGCAGCGCGATGTGGCCATGTTCGCCGCCCAGACCTTTGGCTGTCCGCTGATCGACATCGGCGCCCTGGACATTGAATATGTTCCCAAGGATGCTGTCGACAAGAAGCAGATCAGCAAGCACACGGTGGTGCCGCTGGCCAAGCGCCAGAATCGCCTCACCATCGCCGCAGCCGACCCCTCCAACCTGCGCGTCATCGACGAGATCCGCTTCCAGACCGGTCTGCAGATCGATGTGGTCGTGGCCGAGGCCGACAAGCTCGCGAAGATCATCGAAAAGCTCTCCGAAACCGCCGCCAACGCAATGAAGGAGCTTGCCGGCGACGACTTCGACATGGACATGCTCAATGAGGGCATGCCCGGCGAAACCCCCGAAAAGTCTGATGAGCAGTCCGATATCGATGATGCCCCGGTGGTCAAGTTCATCCAGAAAGTACTGGTGGACGCGATCAACGAAGGAGCCTCCGACATCCATTTCGAGCCCTACGAAAAGTTCTATCGCATCCGGGTGCGTTCCGACGGGATTCTGCGGGAAGTGGCCCAGCCACCGCTGATGTTGAAGGAAAAGATCGCCGCACGCATCAAGGTCATCTCGCGCCTGGACATCTCGGAAAAGCGTATTCCCCAGGATGGCCGCATGAAGCTGGTGCTGTCCAAGAACAAGGCGATCGACTTCCGGGTGTCCTCGCTGCCGACATTGCACGGCGAGAAGATCGTGATGCGTATTCTCGACCCCTCCTCGGCCATGCTGGGGGTCGACGCACTGGGCTACGAGCCGGAACAGAAAGCCGCCCTGCTCGATGCAGTACAACGTCCCTACGGCATGGTGCTGGTCACCGGCCCCACCGGCTCCGGCAAGACGGTGTCCCTGTACACCTGTCTGAACATCCTCAACACACCCGGGGTGAACATCTCGACGGCCGAAGATCCAGCCGAAATCAACCTGCCCGGCATCAACCAGGTCAACGTCAACGAAAAAGCCGGCCTGACCTTTTCCGCCGCCCTGCGCTCCTTCCTGCGTCAGGATCCGGATGTGATCATGGTCGGCGAAATCCGCGACCTGGAAACCGCCGAAATCTCGATCAAGGCCGCCCAGACCGGCCACTTGGTACTCTCGACACTACACACCAACGACGCCCCGACCACCCTGGAGCGCCTGAAGAACATGGGCGTGGCTCCGTTCAACATTGCCTCATCGGTGATCCTGATCACCGCCCAGCGTCTGGCACGCCGGCTGTGCTCCTGCAAGCAACCGCTCGATATTCCCATCGAAGCGCTGCTGCAAGCCGGTTACAGCGCCGAAGATCTCGACGGCAGCTGGCAACCCTATGGCCCGGTCGGTTGCGAGCGCTGCAAGGGCAGCGGCTACAAGGGGCGAGTGGGCATTTACCAGGTGATGCCGATCACCGAAGAGATCGCGCAAATCATCATGACCAACGGCAACTCCATCGATATTGCCGAACAGGCCCAGCGCGATGGCGTCAAGGACCTGCGCCAGTCCGGCCTGCTCAAGGTGAAGCAGGGCGTGACCTCCCTCGAAGAGGTCCTGGCGTCAACCAACGAATAAGGGAAGCGAAAGACTCATGGCAACCACAGCACAAGCAAAGGGCAAGCCCACCCCACGCCGTCTGAAGGCCGCCGGCCCCAAGGAGTCCCTGTATCAGTGGGAAGGCCGCGACAAGACGGGCAAGAAAGTCAGGGGCGAGATGCGCGCCGGCGGCGAGGCGGTCGTGCAGGCCACCTTGCGCCGTCAGGGCGTACAGCAGGTCAAGGTGAAGAAGCAGAAGATGTCGGGCGGTCGCAAGATCACCGACAAGGACATCTCGCTGTTTACCCGCCAACTCGCCACCATGATGCGTTCCGGCGTCCCCCTGCTGCAGGCTTTCGACATCGGCATCAAGGGTTCGGGCAACCCCACCCTGGCCAAGATGCTCAACGACATCCGCGCCGATATCGAGGGCGGCGCCAGCCTGTCACAAGCCTTTGCCAAATATCCGGTGCACTTCGACCGGCTCTTCGTCAACCTGGTCGCCGCCGGCGAACAGGCCGGCATTCTGGACAACCTGCTGGACCGCCTTGCCACCTACAAGGAAAAGATTCTCGCGATCAAGAGCAAGATCAAATCTGCGATGTTCTACCCGATCGCGGTGATCGTGGTCGCCGCAATCGTGGTTTCGGTGATCATGCTGTTCGTGGTGCCCGAGTTCAAGAGTGTCTTTGAAAACTTTGGCGCCGACCTGCCGGCCCCCACGCTGGTCGTGATCGCCATGTCGGACTATTTTGTCGGGCACTGGTACATCATATTCGGAGCAATCTTCGCAGCCGTCTTCACCATAAGTTATTTTTATAAGCGCTCGCCCAAGATGCAGAACCTGGTAGACCGCATGGTGCTGCAACTTCCCGTCGTGGGCGATATAGTGCGCAAGGCGACCATCGCACGCTGGAACCGAACCCTGTCCACCATGTTTGCCGCCGGGGTACCACTGGTCGAAGCACTCGACTCGGTCGGTGGAGCCTCTGGGAACCATGTGTACATGACCGCCACCAAGCAGATTCAAAACGAGGTCAGCACCGGCACCAGCCTCACCGTCGCCATGCAGAATGTGGATGTATTTCCGACCATGGTGGTGCAGATGGTGTCCATTGGGGAAGAGTCCGGACAGCTCGACTCCATGCTCGGCAAGGTCGCCGACTTCTACGAGGCCGAAGTGGATGACGCAGTAGCTGGCCTGTCCACCCTGCTCGAACCGCTCATCATGGTGTTCCTGGGAGTGGTCATCGGCGGCCTGGTGGTCGCCATGTACCTGCCCATCTTCAAACTGGGCCAGGTTGTCTGATCTGCGCCTGCCCCACCCTGCCTGAAACCCTTTACCAGCAGGCCACGCCTTCACCGGCGTGGCCTTTTTCCGAGTACCCACCCCGTCCATGCCCAGCCTTTTCCAAGACCCGCTCGTTTTCGTGCCGCTCGCCAGCCTGCTTGGCCTGTTCATCGGCAGCTTCCTGAACGTCGTCATTCACCGCCTGCCGCGCATGATGGAGCTCGAATGGCATGCACAGGCCGCCGAATTGCGGGGTGAACCGCAACCCGAGCAGGATCGCTTCAATCTCGCCACACCGCGCTCGCGCTGCCCCCACTGCGGTCATCTGATCACCGCACTGGAAAACATCCCGGTGGTCAGCTATCTGGTGCTGCGGGGCAAGTGCCGGCACTGCAGCGCCCCGATCAGCCGGCGCTATCCCGCCGTAGAGCTGGTCACGGCCGCCCTCACCGGATTTGCCGCCTGGCATTTCGGCTATGGCATCGCCGCGCTCGGCGCCATGCTGCTGCTGTGGACGCTGGTCGCCCTGACCTTCATCGACCTCGACACCCAACTGCTCCCCGACAGCCTGACCCTGCCGCTGGTATGGCTGGGGCTCGGATTCAACCTGTGGGACACCTACACCCCCCTGTCGAGCGCGGTCATCGGCGCCATGGCGGGTTATCTGTCGCTGTGGTCGGTGTACTGGCTGTTCAAGCTCACCACCGGCAAGGAAGGCATGGGCTATGGAGACTTCAAGCTGCTCGCAGCCATCGGGGCCTGGCTGGGCTGGCAGATGCTCCCGCTGGTGATCCTGCTCTCCTCGCTGGTGGGTGCGGTAGTGGGCGTGGCCCTGATCGTGCTGGCCCGTCACGGACGCAACGTCCCCATCCCCTTCGGCCCCTATCTGGCTGCAGCCGGCATCATCGCGCTATTCTGGGGGCAGGACATCACCGCCCTGTACCTCGGACAATTCTGACCCGGCTGCAGGCCGTGCATGGGGCTTGGGGCTTGAAGTTTCGGCCTCCAGCCCCATATCGCAATCCGCTTCTTCGCTTCTGATAGAATTCCACGCTTGCCTTTGCGGAGGTTGTCATGCCCATTTATGAATATCGTTGCGCCCATTGCGGATTCCAGAAGGAACACATCCAGAAGATGAGCGATGCTCCGCTGTCCACCTGCCCCGAGTGTGGCACCGACAGCTACACCAAACTGATTTCGGCCGCCGGCTTCCAGCTCAAGGGCAGTGGCTGGTATGCGACCGACTTCAAGGGCGGCAGCAGTCCTGCGGCCAGCAAGCCGGCCGACACGCCTGCCGGCGGTTGCGGTGGCAGCTGTGCCTGTCACCCCGGCTGACGCCCTCCCCTCATCCACTCACTGAAGGCGCGCGACTCCCGGTCGTGCGTCCGTACCGGAAGCGAATACATGCGAAGTCATTACTGCGGCGCAGTCACTGCCGCCGACCTGGACCAAATCGTCACCCTGTGCGGCTGGGTACACCGCCGGCGCGACCATGGCGGGGTGATCTTCATCGACCTGCGCGACCGTGAAGGCCTGGTCCAGGTCGTGTGTGACCCCGACCGGCCCGCCATGTTCGAGGTGGCCGAATCGGTGCGCAACGAATACGTGCTCAAGCTCAGCGGCAAGGTGCGCCGCCGGCCGGCCGGCACCGAGAACGCCAACCTCACCTCGGGCGAAATCGAAGTGCTGTGCCACGAAATCGAAGTGCTCAACGCCTCGGCCACGCCGCCCTTCCAGATCGACGACGACAACCTGTCCGAGACAGTGCGCCTCACCCACCGCGTCATCGACCTGCGCCGCCCGCAGATGCAAAAGAACCTGATGCTGCGCTACAAGGTCGCGATGGCCTTCCGCCGCTTTCTGGACGCACAGGGTTTCATCGACGTCGAAACCCCGATGCTCACCAAGAGCACGCCCGAAGGCGCGCGCGACTATCTGGTTCCGTCCCGGGTGCATCCGGGCCAGTTCTTCGCCCTGCCGCAGTCGCCGCAACTCTTCAAGCAGTTGCTCATGGTGGCCGGCTACGACCGTTACTACCAGATCACCAAGTGCTTCCGCGACGAAGACCTGCGTGCCGACCGTCAGCCCGAATTCACCCAGATCGACCTCGAAACCTCGTTCATGGACGAGCACCAGATCACCGCGCTGGTCGAGGAGATGGTGCGTTCCGTATTCCGCGAAACCATCGAAGTCGAACTGCCCAACCCGTTCCCGCGCATGAGCTACGCCGAAGCCATGCGCCGCTATGGTTCGGACAAGCCCGACCTGCGTGTCACGCTGGAACTGACCGAAGTCACCGACGCCGTGGCTGACGTGGCCTTCAAGGTATTCTCCGGCCCGGCCACCAGCGGTGGCCGGGTGGCCGCCATGCGCGTGCCCGGCGGAGCCAGCCTGACCCGTGGTGAAATTGACGAATACACCCGCTTCGTCGGCATTTATGGCGCCCGTGGCCTGGCCTACATCAAGGTCAATGACGCCAGCAAGCCGAACGAAGAAGGCCTGCAGTCGCCCATCGTGAAGAACCTGCACGAGCAGGCACTCACCACCATCCTCGAACGCACCGGCGCACAAAGCGGCGACCTGATCTTCTTTGGCGCCGACAAGGCAAAGGTGGTCAACGACGCCCTCGGTGCCCTGCGCGTGAAGCTGGGGCACGAAAAGGGATACGTCACCGGCGAAGCCTGGACTCCGGTCTGGGTACTCGACTTCCCGATGTTCGAATACGACGAGGACGACAAGCGCTGGGTGGCCTGCCACCACCCCTTCACCAGCCCCAAGGACGGCCATCTCGAACGGCTGCAGAGCAATCCGGGGGAATGTCTCGCCAAGGCCTACGACCTTGCCCTCAACGGCTGGGAAATCGGTGGCGGCTCGGTGCGTATCCACCGTGCCGACGTGCAGGCCCAGGTATTCGATGCGCTCAACATCGGCCCGGAAGAACAGCAGGTCAAGTTCGGCTTTCTGCTCGATGCGCTCAAGTACGGCGCGCCCCCGCACGGCGGCCTGGCTTTTGGCCTGGATCGCATCGTCACGCTGATGACCGGTGCCGAGTCCATCCGCGACGTGATCGCCTTCCCCAAGACCCAGCGTGCCCAGTGCCTGCTCACCAACGCCCCCGGCGAAGTGGACGAACGGCAACTGCGCGAACTGCACATCCGCCTGCGCCAGAAGGTGGATACCCAGGTCGAAGTCAGCAAGGGCTGAGTGCTCGACACGGTGCAGCACGGGGCGGTTTCAAGCAGCCGCGAACACGACTGAAGAACGTGTTCGCGGCTGAAACCGCGCCCGCGCCCCACCGGAGCCTACCGGAAGGCACTGCTGCGGAGGTCTGCGGCACGCTGCCCGGCTTGCCTCGAAACACCTGCTGTGCGCATGAATCCACAGCGTAATATTGCGGCTTTCTGGTAGTCTGGCAGGCATGCTCCAGCACATCACACGCACGCGGCAATGAGTGCTCTCGACAAACTCAAGGTTCTGGTGATCGAAGCCAACCAAGGCATGCGCGCCCAGTTGCGCACCATGCTGGAAGGCTTTCGCATCACCGGCGTGCAGTTTGCACCCACCGCAGGTTCGGCCGTTCGCAAGCTGCGTGAAAGCGGTTTCGACGTGATCTTCTGCGATCACGACCTGGGTGAAGGGCAGGATGGCCAGCACCTGCTAGAAGACCTGCGCAGCCGGGCCATCATTCCCCGCCGCACGCTGTTCATCATGATCACCAGCGAGCGCAACTACGAACGGGTCATCGGCACCGCCGAACTGTCACCCGACGACTACATCCTGAAACCGCTCACCGCCAGCACGCTGCAGCAACGCCTTGAACGTGCCCTCAACCGGCGTGAAGTGTTCATGCCCCTGTACCGGGCACTGGACAGCGGCGACAGCGCGGCCGCCCTGAGCTACTGCCAGCAGGCCGAGCACCAGCACCCCCGCTACCATATCGATTTCATGCGCGAGCGCGCCGAACTGCTCGCCACCCTCGGGCAGTTTTCCGAAGCCCAGCAGGTGTTCGAAGCAATTCTTGCCGAGAAACCGGTCCCGTGGGCACGCCTCGGGCTGGCCCGCATGCATTTCGCCCAGCAGCGCTATCATGAGGCCGAACCGCTGCTGCAAGACCTGGTGAAGGAAAACGCCTACTTCCTCGCCGCGTATGACTGGCTGGCCCGCACCCGGCAACAGACCGGAGATATCGCGCAGGCACGCGCCGTCCTCTCCGAAGCGGTGGGCATGTCCCCGCACCGCATCGGCCGGCTGCGCACCTATGCCGCCGTCTCCATGGATGCCGGCGACTTCGAAAGTGCCGAGAGCACCCTCACCGAAGTAGTACGCAAGGGCAAGTACTCCGACTTCCGCGTGCCCGAGGACCATGTTGCGCTGGTGCGTGCCCAACTGGCCCGTGGACGTGTGGAGGAAGCCGAGGCCACCGCCCGCGATCTCGACAAGAGCATGCCCGGCGTACCGGAAGCCAGCGTGTGCAGCGCACTCACCCGCGCCCTCATCCACAAAGCCCGCAATGACCATGACAAGGCGCGGCAGGCCGTGCTCGATGCGCTGGCCGCAGGCGCGGGCAATGCCGACCTGTCCCGCGAGCTCAAGCAGCAACTGGTCGAGGCCTGTCTCGCAAACCGGCTCGACGCCGAAGGCAGCGAGTTGGTTGCCGACATGCTGCGTACAGCAGAGGATGTACACAGTCTGGAAAGCTCCCGCGCAGTGCTGCGCAAGCACGGTCGCGACGACCTGGCCGACGCCGTGGAACAGAAGATCCACGCGGAGGTCAAGAACGTGGTCGCGCGCGGCGCCCAGAAAGCCCAGGCCGGCGATTTCGACGGCGCCGTGCAGGAAATGATGGGGGCGGTACGCAAGCTGCCCGGCAACCCGCATGTGCTGCTCAATGCCACGCTCGCCCTGCTGCGCCACATCGAACACAAGGGCTGGAACGAACGCTTCGCCGATCAGGCGCGCATGCTCATCAACCGCACCCGAAAGCTCGATCCGGACAACAGCCGGCTCGAAGCCCTCACCCAGTTCATGCAGAACCTCGCCCGCAAGTACGGCGTGCGCGCCGACCGCGCCACGGCTCCGCAGGAACCCGAACGCCCGCCCAATCCCGGCATTGCCTGGATGCGCTGACCCCCATGAAAACACTCCTCTCCAGACTGCGCACGCCCCTGCTGCCCCGGCGCCTGTGGCCACTGCTGCCACTGCTGCTCACACTCCTCCTGCTGCCGGCCTGCGCCCCAGGCACCGACAGCGCCGACAGCAACGAAAATGCCCGGCGCGGCACGGCTTCCAGCAGCCCCCACGCGCACTACAGCCGCCAGGGGCTACCGCCCGAAGCCATCGCCACCCTGGCGCTGATCCAGCAGGGCGGCCCCTATCCATACCGCAAGGATGGCACCACCTTCCAGAACCGCGAACGCCTGCTGCCGCAAAAGCCGCGCGGCTACTACCGCGAATTCACCGTGCCCACTCCGGGAGCACGCGACCGGGGTGCCCGGCGCTTCGTCACCGGCGGCGATCCACCCGAAGTGTTTTACTACACCGAAGACCATTACCGCAGCTTCCGGCGCATCGAACTGGCGCCTCACTGAATTCACCCGCCCCATCGAACGCCATGACCCAACGCCCCACCCCCGGCACCCTGTACCGCTTCCCCCCCCAGGCCCGTGCACATGCCGAAGCCACGGTCACGGCCCTGGGCTACCGGCCTTTCCCGGTCAGCCTGCAGGCGTGCCACGACAAAGCCGGCGTACTGCAGCAGTTCGCCCGAACCCTGGCGTTTCCTGCCTGGTTCGGACACAACTGGGACGCACTGGCCGACTGCCTCGGCGACCTGTCCTGGTTACCGGTCCAGCCCTTCGATGGGCAAACGACCCCCCCGGGCATCGCCCTGATCCTGGTCGACTGCACAACACTCGCCCACACCGAACCGGACACCCTTGCCACCCTGCTCGACATCCTGGACGAACTCACCCACGATGCCACGCCCAACCACCCAGCTCCATGGGCACTGGTGGAAGCCGACAGCGGGCATCCGGTCACCGACACTCTGCCCGAACTGCCCGGGGATCACTGACCGCCCCTGCCCCATTCCATCCTCCGGCCTTGAAAATCCGCCTGGCACACCTATATTCGACATAGGCCAACACGGACACTCAAACACAAGGAGGATGAAGATGAGCAACATCGTACGTCGTGACCCCTTCGAGGATCTGTTTCGCGGTTTCTTCGTTCGTCCGGTCGATTTCGGTGCGAACGGCATCGCCGAGTCGCCCGAAATGCGTGTAGACGTCAAGGAAAATCCGGACAACTACATCGTGCATGCCGAATTGCCCGGCATGAAGAAAGAAGACATTCATGTACACATCGACGGCGCAGTGGTGTCGATCAGTGCCGAACGCAAGCAGGAAAAGGAAGTGAAGGACGGCGAACGCGTACTGCGCACCGAACGCTACTTCGGCAAGGTATCACGCAGCTTCCAACTCGGACAGGAGGTCGATGACACTGCCGCCAGCGCCCGATTCAACGATGGCGTACTGGAGCTTCAACTGCCCAAGAAGGCTGCCGCCCAAGCCAAGCGCCTGACCATCGACTGACCCGAACTGCACAACCGCAGGCCGCTCACCCCACGGGTAGCGACCTGCCACAGTTTTTCCGTCAGACGTCAGACAACATCGTTCGCGGTGAGCCTGTCGAGCCACACTGGCCAAAAAACGAATCAGCTCACCGCCCCGCGCCCCACCGGGTAATACCGCAGACCGGCGGACTGCACCAGCCGGGGGTCGTACATGTTGCGTCCATCCACCAGCACCCGCGCCTTCAAACACTCGCGCATGTGCTTGAAATTGGGCGCACGGAACTGCTTCCACTCGGTGCAGATCACCAGTGCATCGGCCCCCTCCAGGGCTTCGTCCTGGTGTGCCACCAACTGCAGGTCATCGCGCTCGCCATAGATGCGCCGGGTCTCGCGCATGGCCTCCGGATCGAAGGCCCTCACCCTGGCGCCCGCCGCCCACAGGGCCTCGATCAGCACCCGGCTGGGCGCCTCGCGCATGTCGTCGGTGTTCGGCTTGAAGGCCAGCCCCCACACCGCAATCGTGCGTCCCGCAAGCGTCCCGTCGAGCGCCCGGCTCAGTTTGGCAAACAGGGTCTGCTTCTGGCGCTCGTTGACCGCCTCGACCGCATTCAACAACTCCGGCTCGTAGCCCACCTGCTGCGCGGTGCGCGCCAGCGCCTGTACGTCCTTCGGAAAGCACGAGCCGCCATAGCCACAACCCGGGTAGATGAAGTGATAGCCGATGCGCGGATCGGAACCGATGCCCAGACGCACCTGCTCCACATCCGCCCCCAGCCGTTCGGCCAGGTTGGCCATTTCGTTCATGAAGCTGATGCGGGTCGCCAGCATCGCATTGGCCGCGTACTTGGTGAGTTCTGCCGAACGCACATCCATGAACATCAGCTTGTCATGATTTCGGCTGTACGGAGCGTAGCACTCGCGCATCTTCTCGCGCACCCGCTCGGCATCGGTGCCCACCACAATCCGCGCACTCTTGGTGAAGTCCTCGATCGCCGCCCCTTCCTTCAGGAATTCCGGATTGGAGCACACATCGAAATCCAGCTCGCAGGCGCGCGCCTGCAGCACCTCGTTCATCGCCTGCCGCACCCGGTCGGCGGTGCCCACTGGCACGGTGGATTTGTTCACCACCACCTTGTAGCCGTTCATGTGCTGCGCGATGGTGCGCGCCACCGCCAGCACATGGGACAGATCGGCCGAACCATCCTCGTCCGGCGGAGTGCCCACCGCAATGAACAGCATCTCGCCAAACGCCACGCCCGCCGCCGCATCGGTCGAGAACAACAGGCGCCGGTCGTCCATGTTGCGCCTGACCATCGGCGCCAGCCCCGGTTCGAAGATCGGCACTTCCCCCGCCACGAGGCTGGCAATCTTGGCCTCGTCCACATCCACGCACATCACACGGTGCCCCACATCCGCCAGACACGCGCCCGTCACCAGTCCCACATATCCCGTACCAAAAACCGTGATGTCCATTCATGCACTCCCTCAGGCCGGTCGATCGGCCACACAATGATGGCGCCATGCTACCACCGCACACCCGCCTCCCGCACGACCCTGCACCGTCCCGGGGGCCTGCCATGGCCCGGTCGCCATGCTCATTGGCCGCGCAGCGCGCGCGCGAGTAGAATCGCGCTCATTGCCCCGCACAACCCAGAACAGAGGACATACACAATGTCGGAAACCACTGACAACCCCCTGCGCAACGTCACCCCGGCCCTGAAAGCCGGCATCCTGGCCGAGGCCCTGCCCTACATCAAGCGCTTCTTCGACAAAACCATCGTCATCAAGTACGGCGGCAATGCCATGACCGACCCGCATCTCAAGGACTGCTTTGCGCGCGATGTAGTGCTGCTCAAGCTGGTCGGGATGAACCCGGTGGTGGTGCATGGCGGCGGGCCGCAAATCGAGAACCTGCTCGCCCGCGTGGGCAAGAAAGGCGAGTTCATCCAGGGCATGCGGGTGACCGATGCCGAAACCATGGAAGTGGTGGAGATGGTGCTCGGCGGCCAGGTGAACAAGGAGATCGTCAACCTGATCAACCAGCACGGTGGCAAGGCGGTTGGCCTCACCGGCAAGGACGCCCGCTTCATCCGTGCCAAGAAGCTGCTCATGCAAAAGCTGGACGCCCCGGCCGGCGACCTCATCGACGTGGGGCAGGTGGGCGAGATCACCGGCATCGACCCGAGCCTCATCGCCTTCCTCGACCAGGGCGACTTCATTCCGGTGATCGCCCCGATCGGCGTGGGCGAAAACGGTGAAACCTACAACATCAACGCCGATGTGGTGGCGGGCAAGCTGGCCGAAATCCTGAAGGCCGAAAAGCTCATCCTGCTCACCAACACCCCGGGCGTGCTCGACAAGGCCGGCACCCTGCTCACCGGGCTGACACCGCGCGAGATCGATGCGATGGTCGCCGACGGCACCCTGTCCGGCGGCATGCTACCCAAGATCGGCTCCGCGCTGGACGCCGCACGCAGCGGCGTCAAGTCGGTACACATCATCGACGGCCGGGTCGAACACTGCCTGCTGCTCGAAATCCTCACCGACCATGGTGTGGGCACCATGATCAAGAGCAACTGAAGCCTCCGGGGCACGTCACCATGAGTTCAAGCCACCTGCTGCACCACCTCATCACCCAGGCCGCACTGCGCAACCCGCAGGCGCCCGCCCTGTCCGCCGGCGAACACACCCTGGACTATGCCACGCTGGAAGAGCAGGTCAGGCGTACCGCCGCCGGCCTGCGGGCGCTGGGGCTGGCACGCGGCGAGCGGGTGGCGGTGTATCTCGACAAACGCCCCGAGACCGTCATTGCCTTGTTTGCCTGCAGTGCGGCCGGGGGCGTGTTCGTCCCGGTCAACCCGGTCCTGAAAGCCGCGCAGGTCGGCTACATCCTGAACGACTGCCAGGTCCGCGTGCTGATCACCTCGCCCGAGCGCCTGGCCGCGCTGGGCGACACCCTGGGCGAGTGTCACGACCTGCGCCAGGTGGTGCTCACCGGCCCGGCCACCCCGCCCCCCGCCCTGACCGGCGTCACGCTGCATGACTGGGCCGCGCTCGGCGACGCCCCGCCGGCAGCCGGTCACCGCTGCATCGACAGCGACATGGCGGCCATCCTGTACACCAGCGGCAGCACCGGCCGTCCCAAGGGCGTCGTGCTGTCGCATCGCAACATGGTCACCGGCGCACGCAGCGTGGCCCAATACCTCGAAAATCATCCGGGCGACACCCTGCTGGCTGCCCTGCCGCTGTCCTTCGATGCCGGTTTTTCACAGCTGAGCACCGCCTTCCATGCCGGCGCCCGGGTCGTGCTGCTCAATTACCTGATGCCGCGCGATGTGCTCAAGGCCGTCGTGCGCGAGCGGGTCACCGGCCTCACCGCCGTCCCCCCGCTATGGATACAACTGGCCCAGCTCGACTGGCCCGAGTCGGTCGGCGAGCATCTGCGCTACATCGCCAACACCGGTGGCCGCATGCCACTCGACACACTCCAGCGCCTGCGCGGCGCCCTGCCGCGTACCCGCCCCTTCCTGATGTATGGCCTCACCGAGGCCTTCCGCGCCACCTACCTGCCCCCGGAGCAGATCGACCACCGGCCGGACTCCATCGGCAAGGCCATTCCCAACGCCGAAGTCATGGTGTTGCGCGAGGACGGCAGCCCCTGCGCCCCCCACGAACCCGGCGAACTGGTGCAGCGCGGCGCGCTGGTGGCGATGGGCTACTGGAACGACCCCGAAAAGACAGCTGAACGCTTCCGCCCGCTGCCCGCCCGCGCCCCGGGACGCGAGCACGGGCTGGTGCTGCCCGAAATAGCCGTTTTTTCCGGCGACACAGTGCGCATGGACGAAGAAGGCTATCTCTACTTCATCGGCCGTCGCGACGAGATGATCAAGACCTCCGGCTACCGGGTCAGCCCCACCGAAGTCGAAGAAATCCTCTACGCCACCCAGTTGGTGGGCGAGTGCTGCGCCTTCGGCCTGCCCCATGACACCCTGGGCCAGGTCATCGCGGTCATTGCCACCCCCCGCCCCGGCAGCGAACTGGACGCCGACACCCTGCTGGGCGAATGCCGCCGATGCATGCCGGCCTACATGGTGCCGGTACGCATCGACATCACCCAAGGCCCGCTGCCGCGCAATCCCAACGGCAAACTCGACCGCAAGCAGCTGGCCACACAGGCGCACACAGGCCCGCAGACTTGATATGTCAGCGACTTTGCACCACCATCGCGCTTTCGAGGCGCGCCCGACGGTGCGCCGGCCAATACCGACCGGGGAGTCCTCACTGCCGTGTTATCCAGCCTTTACCACGGGCGCATCGGCCAGCCGCCGATGCCGTCCGCAGCCAGCGCCGACGAGCCCGACCTCCAGCCCGGCGAACAGCGCCTGTACTGCACCCATGGTCAGCTTGGCGCACAGCCCCCCTGGCAGCCCGTGCGGCATGGCGAGTATCTGTGCCTGAGCATCGGCCAACCCCGTTTCCAGGACCCCGCACTGGCCCGTGTGGCCAGTGAACAGGGGCCTGCTGCCGCATGGATTGCCGCCCTGCAGGCACACGGCGCCCAAGCCCCGGCCGGGGTGCATGGCCGTCATGCCACCATCGTGATTCGCGACAACCCGGCCGAAGCCTGGCTGATCAGCGACCGTTTCGGCACCTGGCCGCTGTGCTACGCCTTCGACGGCCCTGACGCCGGCAACCGCGCCTCCGGCGGGCTGTCCTTCTCCGCCCGGGCCAACGCCGTCCCCGGCCAGCACAATGCCTCAATCAATCTGCAGTCGATCTTCGACTACCTGTACTTCCACATGATCCCGGCCCCGCAGACGCTGTTCGACACCGTACACCGGCTGCCCGCAGGCCATGTGCTGCACTGGACACCGCAGCGCGTGCACATCGCACCCTGGTGGACGCCACACTTCGAAGAACACACCCAGCCGGACTTCGACACCGCCAAGGCCCGTTTCCTCGAACTGGTGCGCACCGCCGTCACCCGCGAAACCCAGGACGGACAAGCCGTTGGCACCTTCCTGTCCGGCGGCACCGACAGCTCCACCGTGTGCGGCATGCTGTGCCAGGCGCTGGGCGAACCCGCACGCAGCTACTCCATCGGCTTCGATGCCAACGGCTACGACGAAATGGCCTACGCCCGCATCGCCGCCCACCACTTCGGCGCCGACCACCGCGCGTATTACGTCACCCCAGACGACCTGCTCGACGGCATTCCCCGCATCGCCACCCATTACGACCAGCCTTTCGGCAACTCATCCGCCGTGCCCGCCTGGATTTGCGCCAGCCGCGCCCGGCAGGACGGCATCGGCAAGCTGCTGGCCGGCGACGGCGGCGACGAGCTGTTCGGTGGCAACGCCCGCTATGCCCGGCAACGCGTGTTCGGCTGGTATGAGGGCCTGCCCGGCGGCCTGCGCAGCCACCTGCTCGAACCCCTGCTCGACCACCCCCTGGCCCGCAAACTGCCCCCGCTGCGCAAGGCCGCCAGCTACACCCAGCAGGCCAAGGTCCCCCTGCCCGACCGCATGCAGATGTACAACATGCTGCTGCGCCTGGGCACCGGAACGCTGTTTACCGACGCCTTCCTGTCACAGGTTCGCCAGCATGCCCCGCTGGAGCAACAGCGCGACATCTGGCGCAGCATTCGCGCCGACAGCCAGATCAACCGCATGCTCGCCTACGACTGGAAATACACCCTGTCCGACAACGACCTGCCCAAGGTCGTCGGCAGCACCCAGCTGGCCGGCCTGGAGGTCGCCTTTCCCTTTCTGGACGACGCACTGCTGGCCTTCTCCACCAGCCTGCCCCCCGAATGGAAGCTGCGCCGGCTCACCCTGCGCTGGTTTTTCAAGGAAAGCCTGCGCGGTTTTCTGCCCGACGCCATCATCGCCAAGAAAAAGCACGGCTTCGGCCTGCCCTTCGGCGTCTGGGCCTGCAGTCACGACGGCTTGCGCGCGCTGGCCAGCGACAGCCTGCACAGCTTCACCGGGCGCGGCATCCTGCGCCCCGAGTTCACCCGCGCACTGTTTGACACCCACCTGCCCAGCCATCCCGGTTATTACGGCGAGCTGGTGTGGATCATCATGATGATGGAACTCTGGTTCCGCCAGCACGCGCCGGACTTCTGCCTGACCTCTGCCTGACCTGCCCATGCCGACCGAAACGCTCACACCTCCCCCGCTCACGCCCCGCCTCCCCCCGCAGCATGCGCCGATGTCGCAGTTTGCTCAGGCCGGTGGCGAACTGCTCATCGGCGGCCAGCCGGTGCGCCGCCTCGCCGCACGGGTCGGACGCACCCCGTTTTACGCCTACGACCGCAGCCTGCTCGACGCACGGGTGGCCGAACTGCGCCAGCAACTGCCGGCCGGCCTCAAGCTGCACTACGCCATCAAGGCCAACCCCATGCCTGCCCTGGTCGGCCACATGGCCCGCCTGGTCGACGGCCTCGATGTCGCCTCGGGCGGTGAGCTCCGGGTAGCACTCGACGCAGGCGCCGATCCGGCCGAAATCAGCCTGGCCGGACCGGGCAAGACCGATGCCGAACTGTGCCAGGCCGTGGCCGCCGGCATTCTGATCAATGTGGAATCCTTCCGCGAACTGGACGTGCTCGACCGCTGCGCCGCCGAACTCGACCTGCCGGCCCGGGTGGCGGTGCGGGTCAACCCCGACTTCGAACTCAAGTCCTCGGGCATGAAGATGGGCGGCGGCCCCAAACCCTTCGGCGTGGATGCCGAGCGGGTGCCCGAGCTGCTCGCCGCAATGCGCGGCACCCGCCTGCAGTTCGAAGGCTTTCACCTCTTCGCGGGTTCGCAAAACCTGCGGGCCGAGGCCATCGTCGAAGCGCAATGCAAAAGCTTCGAACTCGCCCTGCGCCTGTCTGCCGACGCCCCCGCGCCAGTGCGCTTCCTGAACCTCGGCGGCGGGTTCGGCATACCGTATTTTCCTGGCGAGCGCCGGCTCGACCTCGCCCCCATCGCCGACAACCTCGCCCAACTGCAGCAGCAGGCCAGGGTCCGGCTGCCCGAAGCGGCGCTCGTCATCGAACTGGGTCGCTATCTGGTGGGCGAAGCCGGCGTGTATGTCTGCCGGGTGATCGACCGCAAGGTGTCGCGCGGTCAGGTGTTTCTGGTCACCGACGGCGGCCTGCACCACCACCTGTCGGCCTCGGGCAACTTCGGCCAGGTCATCCGCAAGAACTATCCGGTGGCCATCGCCACCCGCATGGCCCCCACGCAGGACGGGCACACCGAAAACGTCACCCTCGTCGGCCCGCTGTGCACCCCGCTCGACCTGATCGCCGAACGCATGACCCTGCCAGCGGCCGAACCGGGCGATCTGGTGGCGGTGTATCAATCCGGCGCATATGGTGCCAGCGCCAGCCCGCAAGCCTTTCTCGGCCACCCGCCAGCGCTCGAAGTGCTGGTCTGAAGCAGGCCGGACCGGGGCGGGCCGGCTTACGGAAGGGCCGCCCGCTTCGCCTCCACAAAGGCCACCAGACTGCCCACGCTGGAAAAAGTGGTGCCGCCAATGTCGTCATCATCTTCGATGACAATGCCCAGACGCTCCTCCAGCATCTGGATCACGCCGATCACCGCCATCGAATCGAGCTCCGGCAGGGCACCGAGCAAAGGCGTATCATCGCCGAATGCGGCCGAGCGCCCTTCCAGATCGAGCACGGTTTCCAGAATGTCCAGCACTTCACGTTTCATGTTCAATATCGGGCTCCCATCGGGGGTCTAGGGTGAAGATGCGGATTATAAAGGCACATTGGCACAAAACATGAGGAGAACATCCATGAACCTCGCCCAACCCAAGGACACCTTCAGCCCGGACGACTACCTGGCCTGGGAACAGACCCAGGACGGTCGCAACGAGTACATCGACGGCGAAGTGTTCGCCATGAGCGGCGCATCGGATGCGCATGGCACCGTCGCGCTCAACCTCGCCGCCCTGCTGCACGGCGCACTGCGCGGCACCCCCTGCCGCCCCTTCATCGCCGACATGAAGGTGCGCGTCGACAGCGCCAACAGCTTCTTCTACCCCGACATTCTGGTCACCTGCGACCCGCGCGACCGTGGCCCCGAAGCCAGCCATGTGAAGCAGCACCCCACGCTGGTCGTCGAAGTGCTGTCCCCCAGCACCGAAGCCTACGACCGGGGCAACAAATTCGCCGCCTACCGCCAGCTGGCGTCACTGCAGGAATATGTCCTGATCGGCCCGGAAGAACGCCGCATCGAAGTCTTCCGCCGCGACAGCAGCGGCCACTGGGTGCTGTACCCGTTCGACGCCAGCGAAACGCTGGAACTGACCAGCGTCGACTTCCGCTGCCCGGTGGCGGAAGTGTTCGAGGGGGTTGAGGGGGCGTGACTCCCCCAAACCGTCAAAAACGAAGCGGTCAGTAAAACGCCTGACCGGGCAGCATGCGCCCCCCGCTCCCGGCCCGCCCGCACTGTCAACAATGTCCCCCCAGTGTGTCAACTTGTGACAAGACACTACCGTAGTGTCAACTTTTCACATCATGACAACATCAACCCCCGACCTCTCGCCCACACCCCAGCCTCACCGTGCCCACACCTTCCACACCATGACAAACCACTAAACCCTTGTTTGCGCGTGGTTTGTGACTTATTTCACACTTTGTCGCCCCGTCTCGCCCAAAAACTGGCACGCCAAATGCTTTATGTCCTGCAAGCGGAACTTCCCGCGGTTTTCCCTCAAAAGGAGATGCACCATGAAAAAGCAAATGCAGCAAGGTTTCACCCTGATCGAACTCATGATCGTGGTCGCGATCATCGGCATTCTGGCTGCAGTGGCCCTGCCGGCGTATCAGGATTACACCGTGCGTACCCGCGTGACCGAAGGTCTGACCCTCTCATCCGGTGCCAAGGCCATGGTGAACGAAGTCGCAACGCCGGCTGACCTCCTCGTTGCCGCTGCCACTTGGAACGCTCAGCAAGGTGGTGCCGGTGCCACGTCGAAGTTTGTCGAAACCGTTCAGATTGCTGACGACACTGGCGAAATCACCATTGCATACAACCAGGGCACCGTTGGCCCGATCGTAGCCAGCGCCACGTTGATCCTGAAGCCGTCCATCAACGACGGCACCACCTTCGTCGCTCTGGATGCAGCCTTTACCAGCCAGGTTTCGGGCGCCATCGACTGGGCTTGCGGTTCGACCACAATTGCTACCGCTACCGCCCGCAGCATGCCTGTGGTTGCAGGCACCCTGGAAGCGAAGTACGCTCCTGCAGAGTGCCGTTAATCCCAGCTGCTGTCATGTAACGTTGTATCCAAAAAAGGGGGCACAGCCCCCTTTTTTGTATTTGGGGGAAGGACCATGCTCAGAACGCTATCAATCCGAGGCTTCACCCTGATCGAACTCATGGTTGTGGTGGCCATCATTGGCATCTTGGCCTCAATCGCACTGCCGGCATATCAAGACTTCATCGTTCGCGCACGTATCAGCGAAGGGCTTGTGCTCGCATCTGAAGCCAAACATGAAATTGGCAGTAGCGGACTCACCAGCCCAACAGCACTTGCAATCACGGCCAACACCTGGAACGGCCGCATGAGCGGCATGGGCAGCCTCAGCAAGTATGTCAACTCCATACAAATGAACCCTGTAACAGGCGATTTGGTCATCACCTTCAGCAGCAATGTATCGTTTGCGGCAAGCGGCAGAACACTGGTCATCAGTCCCCAGATGCGCAGTAGCACCCCCCCCGCATTACTTCTTCCCGCCTATTTCGCAGCATCCACCCCCACCAGTACGCTGGACTGGATCTGCGTTTCCGCTGCGGGCAGCGGAGCCGGAACACGAACACAACTCTATGGCTTCTCTCCCCCAGCCACCACTGCAACCCTGCCTGCCCATTTCGCCCCTTCAGAATGCAGATGACAATCCAGAAATTGCTCTGGTCACCAGAACGCGCACGCTTTGCCCTTAAACTCGCCTTACGCCACTTGGGCCTTTCAGCTCTGGTTGCCGTGCTGGCTGCCGTGCTGGTATTCATGGTCTGGTACCCGGACCCATTGGCGCTCATTGTCGGTGTAGGCCGCATCTATTTCATTCTGCTCACGGTGGATGTGATATGCGGCCCATTGCTCACACTGATTCTTGCCAGTCCCCACAAACCGCGCCGCGAATTGCTGCTCGACATTTCATTGATTGTGTTCATACAACTTGCAGCCTTGGGCTACGGTCTGCATGCAGTTGCCAACGCTCGTCCGGTTGCTGTGGTTTTTGAAAAAGACCGCTTCGTGGTGGTCCGTGCCTCGGAGCTCGAACATGCGAACTTTGCCAGCGCCCTCCCACCGTTCAACACCTTGCCTTGGACGGGGCCACACTGGGTTGGCATTCGTAACGCAAGGGATAACAACGATTATCTGAACAGCCTGGAACTATCCCTTCAGGGCCTTGGCCCCAGCCTTCGCCCAGATTGGTGGCAACCCTACGAGCACAGTGTGCCCGAGTTGATCCAGCGTTCGCCCCCCTTGAGCAACCTGATCGACCGCTTTCCCGAGCACAAGGCCACGATTCTGGAAACGGTAGGAAACACCAGCCACACCCTTGAGTCCCTCCGTTACCTGCCTATGGTGACCGCCAATGCAACAGACTGGACAGCCGTGATCAACGAGCAAGGCAAGCTTGTCGGTGCACTGAAACTGGACAGCTTTTGAGACAGAGCACGTCAAGCCTGCCGGACTGGGCCGCGCAGCGTTTGAATCACGCCACCGAACAGGAGCTGGAAGCCTGGTCCGAGGCCGTGCTCGACGCCGACAGCCTCGACGCCATCTTCGGGCACCCGCCCGGCGGCCATTGAGTGCGGTCAAGCCAGCCGGTGCGATCGCTGATTTGGCGAACAGGCCGGACTGGTAACTGCGGTAGGCACCGCAACCCCGCCTTGTTGCACAGCGTGGGGCGCTGACCCTTTCAGTCCCGGATTTTGACGTCAAACCGGGGCGAAAAACGTTCCACCCCTCAGTGCTGTCCGCCCGCCTGCTGACGCAGGGCGCGGACTTCAGCCAGGCCGAGCTGCGTGGCGGCGGCGATCTGTTCGTCGTCGAGACTGCCGAGGGCAATCAGGTTGAGAGCGATCTCGCAACGACTTTCTTCCCGACCTTTATTCAAGCCCTGTGCCAGCCCTTTCTCGATCCCCTTCTCGATCCCCTTCTCGATTCCTTGCGCGATCCCTTGCGCGATCCCTTTCTCGATCCCGATCCGTTCGGCGGTGTTGATGTACGGCATGCTCTTGCTCTCCTCGATTTCATAGACTCGCCGCAGAAACTCCGGTTCCAGCGCACGCGGCAACTGAAGGATCCAGTCTATCACCGTGAATAGCCGCTGGATTTGCTCGCGGCTGTAGTTACGCTCGTACATCAGCCGGATCAACTGCACCTTGGCATCGCTGCGGCGCGCGCCGTCGCGCAGACGTTTGGCCTTGAGCTGCGCCATCACCACCAGCGCGAACAGGTTGTCGCTGCGCGCCAGTTCGTCCCAGCGCGCCTCCCAGTCGATCAGCTTGCACACCGGAAAGCGGAACACCAGCTCGCATCCCCAGCGCTGGTAGCGGTAGGTGTCTGGACGAAAGCCGGCACGGGTGTCGGTCAAGACCGCCAGACTGACCACGTCGATGGCATAGCGGTCGCGGATGCGGTACTGGTAGGTGTACATCCGCCGGGCGAATTCGCGCTCGGGTTCGCCCTGGATCTCGACATGGATCAGTACCCAGGTCTCGTTTCCGTCGCGCGCGCGTACCTTGACCAGCTTGTCCGCATGACGCCGGCCGCTGTCCGCGTCGGCGCTGATCTGTTGCAGCTCCTTGTCAAGAAACACCGGCTCGGTGTTCCAGTCGATTTCGCTGGCGATCTGCGGAAACAGAAGATGCGCGAATTCGGCAAACCAGTCTTCCAGGGCGTTTTTCCAGGGACTGTCGTGGTCGGTTTCGCGCTCCGCTTCGGGCTCTGGGGCAGTGTCGGTCATGTCGCTTTGGCTTGCTCGCGTTCGGAAAAGACTACAGTATATCGTAATGGCATTTTGATGAACGCCGCGAACAGGCCCCTCGGCTCACCCGTCGCTCGACTTCTGACGCAAATGGCATTATCGTTGCCGCACCCTCCTCGATCCGCTCCGGCCTTGCACCATGCCCCACGCCCACGACACCGGCTACAAGCTGCTGTTTTCCGACAAGCTCATGGTGCGCGATCTGGTGCAGGGCTTCATCGACGACCCCTGGCTGCACCGGCTCGATTTCGACACCCTCGAACGCGTCAATGGGCAGTATGTCACCGAGGACATGCG
>WPCH01173869.1_pt1 | contig 30393 bp, 28 predicted proteins | sample 5399881 | NCBI WGS metagenome assembly WPCH01 (sample SAMN12869468, study PRJNA574797) | sludge metagenome | isolation source: wastewater treatment of pH5 | place: China:Beijing | collected 2019-05-20
CCTCCTTTCAAATATTGAATTACCTCTGACAGAGAATTACTTGGATGGAATTCCAGAAACAAGTGAACATGATTGTCTACTACTTCCATTGCATGTATTTTGTAGCCATTTTTAGTGCAAATGTTACTGAAAATTAACTCGGAATCTTTTTTAATTCGCTTATTGTAGAATATACTGTATCGATACTTAGGCACCAACACGATGTGGTAGGTAATCTGACCATAGCCATGGCTAAAACTGTGTAATTCCAACTAATATCACATCCTAGCCATAGATGGCTGGCACCATCTGTGGCTATGGTGCCAAAAACAAGCTTATTTTACAAAAAAAGTAAGGATTTAGATATTTAAGGTGGAAAACGAAGAGGCGAGGGTTCACTTCATCCCCGACCTAAAGGACGGGGTATTCGTGACCCTCTGCGCTCCCGTAGTAATTAATGAAGAACACAATTAATGAAGAACACTCTTGTAAATATGACTGATAACATACTCGTTCGGCAGTATGTTATGACTTGATAAGGATTAATTGAAGTGTTAACATAAATGACTCGATATAATGATTTTATATTTTATATATCAATGCTCGAACACACGTCAAGGCAACATACTGTATTTATACCTTCTATCCAGACCATCAAACAATTACAGATTAAGAAATAGTTACAGACTTGATAGAATTATGACAAACAGATAGTTTAATGGAATTGAGAGAAGATTTATAAAGAATTAAGTAAGAGGAATTTATGGAGTTCAAATGTTCTTTCCAGATTCAGCCGAACTCCCTAAATATGCCCTGTTAGGCATGGTTAGGTTAGCTCTGCGTATATTTAAGCTTGCCTGATTTTGCTCTCCTAGGGTAAAACAACTTAGGAGTTAGACAAATGATTAAGAACAAAGTTATGATAGCCCTTCTTTTGGCCATGCTGGCTGGTATAACATTGATACCATCTGTGAGCGCGAGTGAAAACAATGAAATCAATGCAGAAGTGAATATGGATGATGCCCTCACTACAGAAGAAAAGATAATTAGTAGTATTCCTTCGAATCAAAACTCTGTAGAAAATATTACAAAAGCTAAAGAACTTTTAGAAAAAGTTAAAGCACAAAATATACAGGAAATTTCTGATTCAGTAAATAAATCTACAAGTGGAACACAAATAAAATCAGCAACCACTGTTACCCTAGGAACGGATAAAACACTTACTACTGCAGACATAGGAAACTCTGGAACCTCAACTTCGGGAGCAGTACCTAATTTTAAAGATGCTGACTATTCTACAAGTTATAGACGAGCTAGAGCATCGGTATTAATCGGCCCGGGAGGATACGGAACTGGTGGTGCTTGGGCATGGGTTGGAAAATCTATTTATGTGTCAGGTTCTGGCTCCCGATCAGCAAATATTAGAATGGCTGGGAACATAAAAGGTGAAACCAGCGCTTTCGCTGGTGGACAAAGTAATACAGATATAAATTTAATAGTAAAAGACACAACAACAGGAACTTCATACACTACTTCGATATACAGCCAATCAGCTGGAGGAGTGGGGGATTATATTGTCGATGAAAGTTTTAATGATGGAATTTCGGTAACTCTACAAGCGGGTCACTATTATAATATATACGTCTCAGTAGATGGGAGTACTGCAGTTTATTATGCAGGTGAAGCAGGATCTGATTTCGGCCCAGGGGACGGCGACGATGGAGGGCAAAAAGTCAGTTATTCTTCGATAGTAATTGATTTTTAATAGCTCAGCACTCTAAAAATAGAGCAGTCTCTGAACTATAAGCTTTCTCAGTAGTACGGAATTGCAAATTTCAGATTTCGTATTACAAGATATAATTTTTTGATTTTACAAATGTTTAAAATATAATACCAATATCAAAACATATCCATAAGAAAGCTGCTCCTAAAACCTGCGATTAAGTTTCAAATCTTGATTTTTAACAATCAATTGATTTTCTGAGTAGGAAAAATAGTTCTTAAGCCCCGGTGATGTGAAAATAAATTAGTTTTGGATGAACTCGAAAACAAAATTGTAAGCACCATAAATCGCTGTTCTTGTAGACATGGTTGATAAAATGAATGAACGCAGAAATGAAATATTAATAAAAATTATTCGATATGCTATTGCTGTTCCCTTTTTTTCTGGAGGAATAGTATTTATCTCTCAAGAAAAAATTCTCCCTGGTATACTCTCGATTTTGATCGGCATTATACTAACTCCTGCAATCGCAGATCCCATTGAAAGTAAATTGAATTTTTTATCGCTCAGTTTTCTCAGATTTATAGTTATACTTCTTCTATTAATGGCGATCAGTGCCACACTTTCACTGTAACAAAGCTACTTTAATCGTTAAATCAAAAGAAAATACAAAAAAAAGGGGATCAAAAAGAAATCGAAATGTAGATGAGCAAAATTAGCCCATCTTTAGTATTCTCGTGAGATCATATAGTCAGCAATCTGCAGGAGAAGGGTTTTTTCAGGACAGTCCCTGAGGACATCCAGTTTTTCTTTGCCTTCTTCTATATATGAAATTGCAAGGTTTTTCACATAATCGAGAGACCCGCATTCTGTAAGAGTCCTGACTGCCGCTTCGGTCTCTTCGAGAGTTGCTTCACCTTTTCCGAAAATATCCAGCTTCACGCCTTTCTCGAAAGCATTTATGACAATAAGGGTGTATTTTCCTTCCATAAGGTCGCTGCCCCTTACCTTTCCGAGAACTTCTTCAGGTGCGGTCATATCAAGGACGTCATCATACATCTGGAAGCCTATTCCTATAAGGCGTCCGTATTCGGATAAAGCCTCGGCAACTTCGTCAGAAGCCCCTCCTAAAAGGGCGCCGATTTTGGCTGAGGCTGCATAGAGGACAGAGGTCTTCTTTTCCACCATCTCAAGGTACTCGGATTCAGTAACCTTTTTCCGGGTTTCGAAATCCATATCGAGCCACTGGCCTTCGCAGATTTCGGTGCAGGTCTTTGAAAGGACATCCATGCACTTTAAAACCCTCACAGGCTCGCTTTCGACTTTAGAGAGGATTTCGAAGGCTTTGGAATAAAGGGTGTCGCCGGCAAGAATTGCTCCGGCTTCTCCCCATTTTACGTGAACTGCAGGCATTCCCCTGCGGATGTCATCTCTATCCATAATGTCGTCATGGATCAGAGTGAAATTGTGCACAAGTTCCACCGCGACTGCTGCGGGCAAAACAGACCTGAGATTGGAACCGACAGCTTCAGCAGCCAGGATGAGGACTGCCGGACGAAGGCGCTTCCCACCGGCGTCCACGAGGTAACGGGAAGCTTTATACAGCTCTTCAGGCCGGGTTACCGGAAGCAATTCGTCGATTGCAGCATCAACATGGGAACTTCGATTTTTAATTTCATCAACAAGCGTCATAAGCATCACAAGAACACGGGATTTTCATTATAGAGTTACTCCTCTATATATAACACTTCGCCATTTCTGAGAAGGTGTACGGTATCTCCGAGTACATACCCCGCATCTTCTGCCATTTCGATGTAATGCCCATGCATCTCCATGTCTCCATGTGCAGGAATCACGTGTTCGGGATTCACCATGCGAAGAAGCTCCCAGTGGTCTTCCCTGTATGCGTGTCCTGATACGTGGACATTATCATAAATCCTGCCGCCCTTCATTTTGAGCTTGGTCTCAAGGGCGTAACGGTTCGCCTGAGTCATCGGGCTCGGGATTACATTTGCAGAGAAAATAATCCTGTCCCCGGGGTCAATAGTATACGGAGTTTCCCCGTTTGCGACCCTCACAAGAATGGAACCCGGCTCTCCCTGGTGTCCTGTGACGATAGGCAGGTATTTGTTTTTGCCTTCCTGCATGATGCGCTTAAATGCCCTGTCGACATCTTTTCTTGTACCGTAAATCTCAACATTCGAGGGAAGATCAAGATAACCGATGTCCCTGGCAGCACCCACATAGCGTTCCATGGAGCGGCCCATAAGCACAGGAATTCTGCCCATCTCTTCGGCAGCCTCGATAATCGCTTTAAGCCTGGCAATATGGGAAGCAAAGGTTGTAACAATCATCCCGACACCTGATTCCTCAGTTCCGAGCAGGACATCCCTTACCATGTCTTTTGCTATCTGTTCCGAGGGAGTCTTGCCTGAGCGCCCGGCATTAGTGCTCTCCGTGATCATTGCAATAACCCCTTCCTTCCCGAGGGATTTGAAGCGGTCAAAGTCAGGAGCTTCTCCCATTGTCGGAGTCCTGTCCAGCTTGAAGTCACAGGCATACAGGACAGCACCTGCCGGAGTGTGTACGGCTGCAAGTACACAGTCGATAATGCTGTGCTGGACCCTGATGAACTCTATGGAAATATCTTCCGTAACCTGGTAGGTCCCGCCTGCCTGCAGAGGGATAACCCTGTTGCAAACCTCAAACTTACGCTCGGACTCTATCTGCTGCCTGATAATAGCTGCAGTATAGGGGGTAGCAAGTATAGGGGCGTTATACCTGTGGGCAAGCTTCGGAATCGCACCTATATGGTCAAGGTGCCCGTGAGTACAGACGATCGCCCTCACAGTCCCGTTGATTTCTTTCATGATAGTATCATCAGGAATTGCACCCATCTCGATCAGTTCAAGAGAATGCATTTTGTCAATCTCAACATCCTCATGGATCTGGACCCTGTCGAGCCTGAGCCCCATATCAAGAATGACAATATCTTCACCTATAATTATGGCAGTCATATTGCGGCCCATTTCATTATAGCCGCCGACTGCAACAATACCTATTTCAGTCATATTTTTTAACCTCTTATTTAATTTGAATATCTTATCCTTGTAAAAACCGAAACCTCAAAAACAGATTCGGTGACGGTCTTATACCAATGAGCATGAATGTAAACGCGTGATGCAAAAGCATGGAATAATAATGGAAATTATGATATGGAATTATCTTTTTAGAAAAGTCACTTCTAAAATTTACTTCATATACCCTTAAAGAAGTCCCCTCCTTGATCAGGTGCATCAGGCTGCATTTCCTAGCAGAAGAATACACTTTAAATATATATTTGTTTCAGTATACAAATATTTTAACCTGCCTGAAACTTTGGAAACTATTTACTATCCTGTCCTTACTGTCCTGTTCTCATGTAGCCAGGATTCTCAGGGGAATCTCCAGAACCTTCAGGAAAATATGTCCTGATTCTGCCCTGTACTCTTTCAGAATCTTTCCCTGGTAACAACTATTCTCAAAAAGCCTGTTTCCAGACAGCTTCAGATTAAGGGTAAACTTCTATATTTAAATGACTTTGCTAAACTATTTTGTATATTCCAGCGGTTTATTATTCCACATTCCAGGAGCTTATTCCACTTCAACATTTTATTTTTTTATAAAATGTTTTATATTTATTACAACGCATATTAAATTTATCATAAATTGATTTATATCTAGCATAAAACATTTTAAAGTTATTATAAATTGAGTTATACTTATTACAAAACATTTTAATTTTAGATTAATTCATTCATTCATTCATTCTTTCATTAATTCATTTTTATTCCAATAACTTTCTTTATACTTCTGATCATTTCCTTTTACGCAAGTATTCTCCTGATTCAGCACGAAATTAAAGTAACTATCTGCTGAATGATTTTTGCAATTGATTTTTATTTCGGTTAATTTGCGAATGGTTCCTGATTCAGTAAATGTGAGAAGTGACTCTTGATATTAATTCCTTAAATGATAGCTGAGGGATTATTTGAGGGAATTAATCTCTAATAGAGGCCTTACAGGACTAATTATTTGAATTAATCCCATAATCGATGATTTTTAAGGAGCAGTTTTCAGGGGAAAATAGCCCCGGTTAACATTTCTAAGGTTTTTATCCCGGGAAATTTATATCCAGCTGAGGATTTCATTACATAAACCTTAAAAAAGGCATTCTTTTACTCTTCCGGTATACTAAGGGGAAACAAAGCTAATTACTTTTTCCCTTATTAAATTATAAACCAGCCATTTTTGCATCAATACTGAATTAGTCCCGAATCAGCCTGACCGGTCCAGGCAAATCCTGGCTGATTTTATCTATTTTATTTTGAGACATTACTGCCATTTTACCTATAAACGTTATCATAGAATAATCTGTAATCTAGTAAAACTGTAATTGAATAATTTGTGATCGGATAAATCTGTTTTGGGTCATACGGGATATGATAAAGGAAGGGATAAGTGTTTTTTCCTGTTCCTTAAATTAAAGAGCGTTCCCCGGTAAAGAAAGGTCTTTTACATTAAAACCGCGCTGTTCAAGGTATTCGCGTGTCCACCCTGTAACGACAACCGGGGAGTTATGCAGGTCCTTTATATTTCCACAGCCACAGAGAAACATCGCAGCTTTGAATTCTTCAAGCATGCAGGAAAGCACTCTGACAACCGATTCTTTCCCTTCAAGGGAAGGCCCTACAAACGGCAGGGCAGCACTTGCCGCACTGGCTCCGAGAGCGACGGACTTTGCAATGTCAAGCCCGTTTCTTATGCCGCCGGTTGCGATTAGGGGGAGAGAAACCCTTGACTCTATCAGGCTGGCAACAGTAGGAATTCCGAAGTCCCAGAAAAGTTCCCCGAGGCGTTCGGAAACCGAATCCCTGCTTTCTTTTGCCCTGTAAACCTCAACCCCTGCCCAGCTTGTGCCGCCAGCTCCTCCGACATCAATTGCAGAGACTCCTGCTTTCTGGAAGAGAAGAGCGTCTTCCCTGGAAATGCCTGCTCCCGTTTCTTTCACGATCACCGGGGTTTTGATCTGGGAACATATTTCAGTGATCATATCCAGGCAGCCGGTAGCATCCCTGTCGCCCTCGGGCTGGACTGCTTCCTGAAGGAAATTTAGGTGAATTGCAAGGGCATCAGCGTCGATCATTTCAATGAGTTTTTCGACCCCTTCAACACCGTACTGGCGGATCTGGGCAGCTCCGACGTTTCCGTAGACAAAAGCATCAGGTGCTTCATCCCTGACAACCCTGAATGAGTCTTCCTGAGAAGGGTCGTCAATTGCAGCCCTCTGGCTTCCTACCCCTATTCCGACTCCCAGTTCTTCGGCTGCAGCCGCAAGTGCAGCATTTACAGGGATAGTATCAGGGTGCCCTCCTGTAATTGATGCAATTAAAAACGGAGCTTTAATGCGTTTTCCAAGAAAATCCACAGAGAGGTCAAGCTCATCCATATTTAATTCCGGAAGCGCCCTGTGAATGAGGGTTACATCTTCAAAGCCAGCACTGACCTGCCTGGCCTCAACCGGGCTTTCAGCGCAGAGCTTAAGGTGTTCTATCTTTCGCCTGGAGGTGGTGTTAATCATGCTTCATACCCTTTTATCCGGACTGATCCTGGTCCCTATGGATTCCCCATTCAAGAACCTGTAAATATTATCCGCTTTTCCTGCATTGAATATATAGGAGGTGATACTAGAATTTTTGCTGAGTTCAAGGAGTTCCAGAACCTTCCCAAGCATCCCGCCTGTAACATCAGTACTTCCCGAACCTCCGATGCAGTGTCTAAATTCCTCAAACGTTTCGGGAGTTATTTCAGGCACCGGTTTTCCTTCCATATCAAGCACTCCGTCCTCAGCCGAACCCAGGCCGAGCCTGGAAATCCCGAGTTCCTTTGCCAGATAGGGAACAATCTGGTCCCCGGAAAGGATGCAGGTCCCCAGTTCTATGTCCATAGCAACATCCCCATGAAGTACAGGGACAAGGCCCTTTTCGAGCATGAGTTTTATGCTGTCAAGGTACATGGTCTCTATCCTCCCGTTTCTGCACACGGCACAGTCCATTGGGTGCACGGCAATAGCCCTGACTCCGAAACTGTTCAGGGCACCCACTACTTTTGAAGCGAGTTTTTTCACGGATTCATGGGTTACGATCGCCCCTTCGGGATCAAATGTCCTGTCAAGCCCGTATTTTTTGGCATAGGTGTGCCCGAAAGACCCGGCTCCGTGGACCACAATCATTTTTCCCCTGAAGCCTGAAACTTCCTGCGCAATCCTGAGAAGGTCAGCCTCTTTTACAACCCCTTCATACGCACCTTTGTCTGTAATGGCGCTGCCTCCGAGTTTAAGGATAACAGGTTCGTTTGAAGCATTCATATTATCACTTGACACCTTTTTATAAATAACTCTCAATTATATTCAGATATCATGATTTCTGCAACAATAATGATGAGAAGATGGGAATAAAAGCAATCTTATTTTACAGGAAAAACCTTCCGATTAATCCGGCTCAATCGACCTTCAACCCCTGTTCCGTAGGTTTTGTAATGGTCACTTTGCCCCCCGCACCTGCAATGGCTTCCGCTACCTGATTACATTTCTCCGGTGCAGTTAGCGCAACCATACAACCACCGCCTCCCGCTCCAGTAATTTTTGCCCCGAAAGCTCCTGCTGCCCTTGCAGAATAGATAAGCTGTGAAAGCTCAAGGATATTAACTCCAAGTGCATCAAGCAGTCCCTGATTTACATTCATAAGCCTGCCAATAGAAGCATAGTCCCCGGAAAGTACAAGTTGCTCACCGATTCTGGAGATTTTGCCAATAGAAGTCATAAGAGGTTCGATAAGATCAGGGTAACTTTCGCGGAGCTGCCTGACGTTTGCCACAAGCTCTTTTGTAGAAGAAAAAACTCCGGTGTCCCCTATAACAATTCCACAGTCAGGAGTCTTAAGCTTTCTCCTTTCAGGGATGGTAACGACTCCTCCGAAAGTAGAAACATAGGTGTCAGTAGGGCTCGCTGCACCCTGAACTTTTATCTCAATTTCATGCCCCAGTTTCGCAATTTCCTGAAGCGAAAGCCCGAATCCGAAAAGTTCGTTGAGAGCTCCTATGCTTGCAATCGTAACAGCAGCAGATGAGCCGAGCCCTGACCCAACAGGAATGTCGGAATCAACAGTTAAAAAAACACCATTTATGGGGATAGATTTTCTCATTTTTTCAATCACTGCAGAGACATAGGGATGTTTTTCAAAATCAAGACCTGTCCTGCCGATCTGAGACTGGATAGTTATGGAGTCATTTAACTCCGCCCGCACCCGGGTCCTTAACTCTACTGCACACGCTATTGCGGTTTCTCCGTAAACAACCGCATGTTCTCCGAAAAGATAGATTTTCCCGGGCGCAGAACATGAAACCATATTATTCCTCAACAGTTTTTCAATTTTGCTGAATTTGAGCACGTTAAGTAATTAACCTTACCCCTGAACGGGTATCTATGAGTAAAAGTAAAAATAGTATAAAAAAACCTATCCCTGCCCGCCTTTATCCCGGAATTATTCTGACAATCAAAATTTCCCCTGTTTTTCCTGAACCTGCTGGCATTTTTCAGTTATTCCACAATAATTGCAGCGTACCCGACAACAGCGTCCTTATCCCCGGAAACATCGCCACTATTTGCGTATTTGAGCAGAGTAGCCCGTGACCCACCGAGTTTTTTGGAAGCAGTAAGCATTGCAGTAATGGGCCCGTATCCGCAGACAGAAGCATTTCTTCTGTAAAGCCTGTCATACATGCCTGAAATATCAAAATTCAGAATAGAGTCTATGACCTCGGAATCTATCTCCTTTGCACGTTCGGCAGTCTCGTAGTGAGTAAAATCACTGGACGCTATTATGACTGCACGTTTACCACTTTCGGAAATAAGGTCGGCAAGAAGGTTTCCGACCTCAACTGCAGTTTCTTCATCCTGCATGCCCATGCAGATAGGAAGGATTTTAAAATCCCGCTCGAAGCGGTACTGAAGGAAAGGAAGCTGGACTTCAATAGAATGTTCGTATTTATGCCCGAGTTCATCCGCATCAACGATACTTCCGAGAAATCCATCGGCGAGTTCGAGGTCAACATCAATATTTCCAAGTGGGGTTTTCCACGTTTCCCTGGATACTGATACTGGTGAACCATAACCGGTATGGTTGGGACCAAAAATAACATAGGTATCGGCTTCAGGAAGAGTCGCATAAACATGTGCAGCCACTTTCCCGGAATACATATACCCGGCATGCGGGCAAACAGCTCCCAGGACTTCCTGTTCCCGGATCTCAAGTCCTTCGAAACACCGTTTAAGTTCGTTTTCCAGATTTTCACAACGCAGGGGATAGAACTGCCCTGCAACTGCTGGCTGTCTCATTTCCAATCACCCATAATATAAGATATGGGCAATTTTTATAAACCCTTGCAGTATGCAGGACGGATGCCCCGAAATTAGAGCGGAGTTTCGAAATCTGTCATCTCGTAATTGAAGGGAGTGTTATTGAGTCTGGAAACTTCCCTTGCAAGCAGCCAGTAAACAAGAGAAAGTGCTTTTCTACCCTTGTTATTGGTCGGAATCACAAGGTCCACATTTGAGGTCAGGTTGTTGGTGTCACAGAGTGCTATAACCGGTACTCCAATGCTTGAAGCTTCCTTCAGGACCTGGGCATCTCCTGCCGGGTCGGTTACGATAATAACATCCGGCTCAAAGAAACCGTGGATCTGAGGGTTTGTAAGGGAACCCGGGATAAACCTTCCGAGCATTGCTCTTGTGCCAAGTGCCCTTGAGAACATTCTTGCAGGGTGCTGACCATACTGCCTTGAAGATACCACAAGGATTCTGGAAGGATCGTAGTGAGAAAGCAGTTTTGATGCAACTCTGATCCTTTCGTCTGTTGACTGGATATCAAGAACGTATAACCCATCAGTTCTGACCCTGTATACGAAGCGCATCATATCCTGAGTCTTCTGCTGGGTTCCGATGTGAACACCTGCTGCAAGGTATTCGTCAATAGATACAAGGGATGTGGACCCTTCTTTAGCGGAAGCTGCTTCGTCGTCAGCTACAGGTACAGATTCGGTCTTTACTGCGGCTTCCTTTTCAGGTGCAGGTTTTGCTTCAGCCACGACATTCTCTTCAGGCAAAGGCTGTGCTCCGGTTTCCTCCTGCCCTGTCTGCTCAATTTCCTCCATAAAGTCACCTCATAATATATAGAATCAACAATAAAATTCATTCAGCGTCTGAAAGTATCCCAATTACGTTTTTAGCTTTTTTTACGTTTAACCGTTATAGGAATAACTCCGGCCTTCAACTCTTCAATGGCTACACCCAGGGGGTCCAGCCGCCCGTCATCTTCAACCAGGACAGGAGCCCCCATTGCAATCTGCAATGCTCTTGCACCTACAATTCGTGCACGCTCGAACCGGGTATAATTTTCCTTGACCAACAGATCACCCTTAAACTTAAAAACGCTCCGATGAGTTCCGATAATCGAGAAGCATGATAAATTTGACATATTCAGTACACACCTTAAAACCAGTACCCTTGAAAGGGAAAATGGGACCGCTGAGATTCGAACTCAGGTTCCGGCGTCCCGAACGCCGAAGGATGGACCAAGCTACCCTACGGTCCCTTACTGGTACGGTGAAAGCACGTCAATAAGTTCGACATGGCTGAGGAACATTCTGCGGCAGCAGTAGCGGGTGATCCCGAGATCATCCAGCACTGCAGCAGCGTCTTCGCCATCGGTGACGCGTCTTTTGTACTCATCCCAATAGTTAGAGATTACTTTTCCACATGAGAAACATCGGACTGGGATCATAACTTTCCTTACCTGTAAGATTTCTGATATTTAGACCTAGCTCCAGGTCCACCAAAGTTTTTGGCTTCTTTCTGCCTGGAATCGCTTACAAGTAAATTGCGGTCGTAGGCTGCAAAGTTGTCTCTGATGGTTGTGTCGTTTGTCCATTCCACAATACCACGAGCAACTGCAGTCCTTACTGCATTAGCCTGCCCAACGATTCCGCCGCCGCGCACATCAACATTGATGTCGAGTCCGGAAACAACATCCTTTCCTGCAATAAGCAGAGGCTCTGAGATTTTCATCATTGCAAGCTCAGGAGTATAGAGCTCGAGCGGAATTTTGTTGATCCTGACCTTACCGGTACCTTTCATAACTGTTGCACGTGCAGTTGCAGTCTTGTGCTTTCCAGATGAATTAATTACTTTGACCATGAGGACTCACCCATTAGAACTTTGAACCCATTTTCTGGCTCACTTCACCAAGCTCTACGTACTTGTTAGAACTCAGAAGCCTCATGTCGGCATCTGCGATGGTGGTTGTCTCAGCGCCCTTAAGTTCGTAGGGGACACCTACATAGACTTTGAGCCTGGACATTGCGTCTCTGCCTCTTGCTCTCTTATAGGGCAGCATGCCACGAATAGTCCTCTTCAGAATGCGGTCCGGACGCTTCGGGAAGTAAGGCCCGAATTCCGTTGCACCCCTATCCCGGGTTTCCCGGTATTCTCTGAGAGTGGCTGCCCTTGAGCCAGAAATGATGGCTTTTTCGGCATTTATGATATAAACCTTTTCGTCTCCTGAAAGCAACTGTTTTGCAACTGAACTTGCAAGACGCCCCAGAATAAGCCCTTTTGCATCGATAACCGTCATCTTCGTCACCTCAGCGGAATATCCGGATACCGGACCCTTTTGGATTTGCTTCCATGATCTCTTCAACACTCAGGCACTTGCCGCCGGCTTCAGTGATCTTTTCAACAGCAGATTCGCTGAATGTTACAGCCGCAACGGTAACAGGATGATCAAGAAGACCTGCACCCAGAACCTTACCAGGGACAAGCAGGACATCATTCTCAGCAGTGTGCCTGTTGATCTTGCTTATATTCACAGCCGCATAGTTTCTGGACGGCGCCTCAAGACGTTTCGCAATATCCTTCCAGATCGGGGCAGAATCTACATTTGCCCTATCTTTCAGGGTAAGAATCAGGGAAACGATTCTTGGATTCGTTTTTCTTGTTAGTTTTACCAGTGATTTTTTACCCAATGTATGTTCCTCCGCAAGATTTATTGAATCTCACTCACGCGGAAAAAATCCCTATCGCGTTCGAACATCGCATGACTGCCGCAGCTCAGAAGCCTGAGGCAGTAAATTAAATATCAAGCGAGTAGTCGGATTGGTATGATGTGAATAACATTTCTAGTACATAAAGATTATGCGTAATCGGAAAAGCCAAGAACAGTTCTGGAAACCTTTTCGTGTATCCTTTCTATATTGCATCCGAACTTCTTTGCCACAATAAGTGCAACTACCCTGATATCCACAAGATAAGAGAGGCGTTCCTGCATGGAATTGATCTCGGAGACAAGCCTCTGTTTGTTTATTCCGGCATCTGCGGAAATAAAATCGAGGATCTGTTCAAAGGAAATTTCTTCCCTGTTGCGGACGGCACTTACGGGTTTTCCGGGTTTTTCTTTGAGCTCAAGAAAATTCTCAGGAGGCTTGAAAGCATGAGGGAGCCGGACACTTTCAACATCAAAACAGGGCACAATTACACCTTCCTTCATGGAAAGCAGCCCTGATTCAAGGGCACGTGCCTTCACTTCGGAAGCTATTTTCGGAGAAAACCATTTCAGGTCGAAAGCGAGGGAAAACTCGAAGTCCTTTTCCGTAAGGGAAGCTGCAAGATTTTTCTTAAAAGGAGCTGAAACAACGTGTTTAAGTTCTTCCATTAATGAGCCTCGAAAAACAACTGGCAACTTCAGTATAGTGATATTATAGTAATGTAGTAGTATGCAGCAGTACGCAGCCTTTCCGGAATAGTAGTATGTAGCCCCTTTTTGAGTGCAGTTTAAGATTCGGAAAAATTCCGGGAAAAAGTAAAAGTCTCCGGCACAGACTCATTAAACCCGTACCGGAATGAAGCATTTTTCTGGAATTATCCTTACTGCATTTTCTCAATGGATTCAGAGGGTTACAAGCTTGGCATTAAGGATGCCCGGAACCTGCCTGACCTCATCAAGGATAGCATCGGAAACATCGGTGTCGACATTAAGAACCATCATGGTCACGCCTCCGACTTCCGACCTGCCAACCTGCATGCCTGAAATGTTGATATTGTTTTTCCCAAGGACCATGCAACAGGGACCGATAACGTTCGGTTTGTTTATATGTTTGGCAAAAATCATACGACCAGCCGGGAAGATATCTACCTTGTCATCATCGATGGAAACTATCTTGGGCTCATCCCCAACAACGGTTCCTGCGACCATTTTTGTAGATTCTCCGCTGGAGAGCCTGATACTGACAGTGGAAGAATACTCTTCCGCAGATTCAGACTTGCTTTCTACCACTGCGATTTTTCTGGACTTCGCAAGGATTGGAGCGTTGACATAATTTACCCCGGACCCAACAGCCATTTCAAGCAGCCCTTTGAGAGCAGAAACTGTAAGTGGTCTGGTATCTTTTCCGGAGATTTCCCCGTTATATGCAATTTCTACCTTTTCATAATTGCTGTCCACAAGCTGCCCTGCAATTTTGCCCATGAGTTCTGAAAGCCTTATATACGGGGCAAGGACTGCCATAGCTTCAGGCTTTACGGAGGGGATATTGATTGCGTTCTTTGCAGACCCGCCTGTAAGGACGGAAACAACTTCCTTTGCAATGTCGATTGCAACATTAACCTGAGCTTCCTGTGTAGAGGCACCGAGGTGGGGAGTTACGATAACATTGTCAAAGTTAAGAAGAGGGCTGGAGAAAGGAGGCTCTTCGACAAAAACGTCAATGGCTGCGCCGCCTACCTTGCCGCTTTCAAGGGCTCTTGCAAGGGCTTCTTCGTTGATAATGCCTCCGCGGGCGCAGTTAAGAACCCGGACTCCTTTCTTCATAAGGGCGAACTGCTCGTCGTCAAGAATGTTTCTGGTTTCCTTGATAAGTGGGGTATGTACTGTTATGTAGTCAGCCTCTTTTGCGATTTCGTTAACTGTAGCCAGCTTGACTCCAAGTTCCATAGCCCGCTTCTCGGAGATGAAGGGGTCATATCCCATGAGGTTCATTTCAAGCCCTGCAGCTCTCTTTGCGACTTCAGACCCAATTCTTCCGAGACCTATAACTCCCAGGGTCTTTCCCTTGACCTCAACGCCCATGAACTTATTGCGCTTCCATTCCCTGGCTTTCAGGGAAGCGTTGGCCTGAGGGATATTCCTCGACATTGACATCATCATGGCAATTGTGTGCTCTGCTGCCGAGATCATGTTCCCTTCGGGAGCGTTGGCCACGATGATACCTTTCTTTGTGGCTGCATCCACATCCACATTGTCGACTCCGACCCCTGCCCTTCCGATAATCTTCAGGTTGTCAGCAGCCTCGATTATTCTCTGAGTAACCTGGGTACCGCTGCGTATTACAAGGGCGTCGTAGCCTTTGATCTTTTCCACCAGCTCATCTTCACAGAGCCCGGTGCAGACATCAATATCAAAATGTTCTTTTAGGATCTCCAACCCTTCGTTGGAGAGTGAGTCGCTGACCAATACTTTCATGTCAATTTCTCCAGATAAATACGATAAACATGAGATGCTAAATTTTAACAAAGAATACCAATCAACTTAATCACACTTAAGCGTTATCACATGTTTTTAGACCTGAATTCTTCACTTCTAAAGCCTGTAAAGTCTTTTCTCCAGGTTAACCTACAAGCCTTATGATACCTATTTTCGGCTCGTAGCACTGCCCCCCTGCAAGAAGAGAGCGGACGACTTCTTCCACCAGCTCCTCGGGTATACCTCTTGAAACTGCAGCGTCTACAAAAGCAGAATAATCAATTCCTTTGCCTCCTCCCATTTCCCTGAGCAGTTCAAGTACAAACTCTTTCTGGTCAGCCTTGGCTTCTTCATTATCTTCGGATTCAAGATTAAGAGATTTAAGCCCTTCCCGAATAGAAGCCTTTAGCTGCTTTGCAAATTCCTGCGGGGCTCGTTCCCTTTCAAGGGCAATGGAAATCCCTTCGGCAAGCTCTTCGGAAATCCCCCTCTCTAGCAGGTATTCCCCGAGTATTTCTCCGCGGTATCCGCTTGCAAGTGCATCAGAAAAAGCCTCAAGCCTGTCAGTGGTCTGCTCCGCGGTATCAACAACCCACCTGTTGCGTATCTCTTCATCCACTACATTCGCTTCTTCTGCCCTGATAGAAACAAAAACCGAGCCTGGTTCAGGTTCGTAAATCCGGGCTTTTCCCGTGAGTGCTATGAAAGCAGGTACCTGGACCGTTGAAAAGAAGATAGAAGCATCAGGCTGGAACTGCCCTGCATATACCGTAAAAGCCCCTGTAGGATCAACTATCCTGGCTTTCCACATTTCGTTCTGCAAGCCTATGCTGTCAAGTTCCGTAAGCACTCCGACTGCAAAAACGCGGTTGAGAATAAGACCAAGAGGGCTGATAAGAAGGTTTGGGGATTTTGAGTCGGCTGTTTCGGACGCAGGTCTTTCGGATTTATCAAGTTCCCTGCAGGCTTCAAATTCCTTTGCAAAAACCCTCTTTGCAATTTCACGTTTAAGCAAAGCTTATCCCTTCCCTGGAAACTTCTGAGCTCTGTTCTCCTTCATCCGGCCCGAGCCTGCGCAGCAGTTCAACAACCCTGACAGCAAGATCATCTTCAGGCACCCAGGCATTTTCCGCAACAAAAGAGGCTCCATATTCTCCATTTGAGGAATTCCCGCGAACTGCCAGGTAGCGGCCTGTAAGGAAACGCCTGAGGTCTTCGTAAACAGCGTCTTTAGAAATGTCGGAAAACATTAGCTGTTCAGCTTCTTCAAGTGTCTTCCCGTATATAATTTCTGCGAGTTCCCTTGGAAACATAACCGACATCGCCCCTGTACCGTCGTCCAGAACGGCTTTAATCCGCATATCCCTTATGCCCTCCACCCTGCCGTGCACCCTGCAGTTTGATTTTTGAATGACACGGCTGCATTCGGGACATCGTGAAATTATCCCCGAGCCCGGCCTGACGGAGACGATATTACCTGCAGTAACCACATCGAACATGCTGTCCCTTGAGGCTATTTCTTCAATTTTTATAGGGGAAGGGTCTTTTGAAGAGGATTCGAAAGTAAAGGCAAGCTTTTCAGCTTCTTCAGCAGGTACTGGAGAGATTCTGGTGCTGCTTATAAAATTAATAGAAGGCATGCCTCTGAACATGCGGATCTGGGCTCCTTCTATCCTGATTATGCTCCCAATATCAATTCCGGGGAGTTCAACCCAGGCGGTGAAAGGCAGCCTGGCAGTCTCATCCGCGAGCACACCAGAAATTACTTTTGATTGCTTGCCCCTGACAGGGACTTCCCTGTGGGAAAGCTGGAGTACACAGGCTGTGGTGCTTACAGAAAAGTCCGCAGAGCCTATTTCAATTAGTTTCTTTAAAGGGGTTTTAGAAAGTTCGGATAGCCCTGGAAGGGAAGAGTCGGAAACCCCGGATACCAGGGACTGTTCCCCGATAGAGAGCCTGATCCTGTTCTGCCAGAGGCGGGTATAGGCATTTTTGATATTAATTACATCCCCGATAGAGCCCGGAAGTTCTTTCCAGGAAGAAAACATGACAGAACCCGTTTCGTCTGCAAGGATCCCTGTATACAGTTTTGAAGGCCCGTCCTGAACTCCTTCCTGAGGGCGGAGTGCTTTTTCTCCCATGTCAAGGATCCTGCCCGTTATTTCAAAATTCTTAAGGGAAGCTGAAAGGTCCTTTACTTTCAGGATTTTCCTTTTCCCACCAAACTTGCGGAGTATAGTCTCCTTTGCAACCTCAGGCGAAACGCGAAAAGCAAGAAGCTTATAAAATTCTGCCCTTATGCCGGTTTTTTCAAGATCTCCAAGCGCCCTGGTTAGCTCTTCAAGATGGGGCGCAATTTTCTCGTCCATTTTAAGCCTCCATTTCAGACAATAATAAAACAATTCAGATATAAGGTTTTTAGGTTTTAAGGATTTTAGATTTCAAGAGTTTTAACCTTTAATCTGGAGCTGTTTTAGCCTTAAATCTGAAGCTCCGGTTTTGTAAGTTGCCCCCGGCAGCCGCCTGATCCAGACCAGCAAGCTATTTTAGTCTTTCAACCCCAGCTTTTCAAGAATAATTGTTCAGAATTTAGAGTCCCAAAAATATATCATTTCAAACGAATCTTTTTTCTAATAAAATATTGAAAGAATAATCTCTGAAAAATAAACGTGATTCATTTATGAAAAATAGATAAGACCCTTTCCTGGAAAAAGGATGAAATGAGAAAAATAGAAGATTAAAGGCTTTTAAAAAGATAAGATAAAACAAAGAGATTGTAAAGAAATGGAAGAGTAAAAGGGGAACTAAATATGAAAAATATAAAAGAAAAGGGCTCACAGGCATTAAAAATTACAGCAACTGTCCTTATTCTGGCAGTTATATGCATGTCTTCTGCCGCTTCTGCAGCAAACCTGCATGTAGACCCTGAAGCAGAAGAAGGCTATACTACAATTCAGGCTGCCGTAGATGCTGCAAATGCAGGGGACACTATATTTGTAAGCCCGGGAACTTATGTTGAAAACCTCAAAATAGACAAACAGGTAAGAATCTGGTCTGACTCGAGAAACCCTGAAAATACGATTGTAAGGCCGGCTGACCCTGCAGAAAGTCCCGTAGAAATAACCGGGGAAAGGGTAACTTTCAGCGGTTTTGGGGTAGAGGATTCGGAAAAAGCAGGTATTTTACTGTCAGGAGCTACAAGCTGTTTTATCAATAATAACAGAGCGCAAAATTCAAAATACGGGATTCTCCTGCAGGATGCAGAGAGTAATAACATAAACGGGAACGTAATAACCCTGAACGAAGCAGGATTAAGGCTCGAAAGCTCCAGATCAAACACCATTCAGGACAACCTTATTGCTTATAACTACGGGCCAGGAATCTCCCTCGAGGAAAGCAGCAGGAACATTTTCTTCAATAATTACTTTAAAAACACCGAAAACATTGAAGAGAACGCCGCAAATGCAGACAACACCTGGCAGAGCACCCTGACAGTCAAAAGAAACCTTATAAGGGGGCCCTATATAGGCGGGAACTTCTGGGCAGACATTGAAGGCACAGGTTACAGCGAGACCTGCGAGGATAAAAACAGCAATGGGATATGTGATGCCTCATACACGTTAAATGGGGGCGGGTCCGATAACTCTCCGCTTTTCCCTAAAGTTCCCAGCGCTGTCACTGCCCTTGAAAACAAACTGGATGCCGAAGCTTATGAACTGGGCATGGAAACCAGAGGCGTGGAAGTAAATGAGACTGAAAACCCCGCGGGCGAGCAGACAGGAGAAAACGGACCAGAAGGGGAAGAAAATAAAACTGCTGAAACAGAAACTTCTGAAAACGGCACCCCGGCACCGGGAATCGGGTTTGCAATAATGGCAGCCGGAGCGGCTTATTTCCTGAAGAGGAGAAAGTAACTGAAATAAAAGACAGGAAAAAAGAGATAGAAAGAAAAGAACGGGCAGTTTTCTGTCCGTTTTCTTTCCCTGATCATTTGTGAGCAAAGTACGCCACGACATTTTCTCCGTCTACGGCGTCGATCCTGCAGAAACCGAAGCGTTCAAACTGGACAATATTATCAAGCTCGGTCTCGATCCCGCGTTCTCCTGTCCCTTCGATATCGCCCTCTGGCCCGCGGACTTTCACAGGAATTCCATCAACCGGCACCCAGTGGATGATTTTTCCTTTTGCTTTTTTGAGGTCTTCGAGAGAGGTTTCGGAGCGCTTAACCCGCAGCGGGGAAAGGGAAGTAATTTCAACGTTGCAGAGGTCTTTTAAGCGGAGGACAGAACCTACATTGAGCTTTTCAATGTCCTCGGCACAGACAAGAACCTTATTTTCGATAGATATTTCCCTCATTCCTCTTGCATGGTCTGTTGGGTGACGGGGGACCTTTGCGACCGCAGGTTTCATGCCTTCAATTTCAAGCTCCACAGGGTTCCAGACAAAGAAATAGCGGTTTGCAACCGGGTCCACTATTTTGCGGTTCTCGGCATAAAGAGATTCCATGCTGATGCTCACATCGGTCATCCCGACTCCCATTTCTATCATGAACTTTTTGAGAGCTTCAGCCCTAATTCCACGGCGCCTGATTGCCCTTATTGTCGGCAGGCGGGGGTCGTCCCAGCCGCTGTATTCTCCGGATTCGATAGCTTTACGCAGGGTACTTGTGCTGAACTTTCCGAACTCATGGATCTTTACCCTGCCCCAGTGAGTTGTTCTCGGGTATGTCCAGCCGAAGTATTTGTAAATGTATGTCTGCCGTTTTTCACTGTCGATAAGGTCTTTACCCCGGATGATGTGGGTCATACCGAGCTCGTGGTCTTCGATAGCACCTGCAAAGTCCAGAAGGGGCCAGACGATGTATTTATTTCCAATCTCAGGGCGTGGGTGGGACATTTTTCTAATCCTGAATGCTCCCCAGTCCCGAAGTGCAGGGTCTTTGTGCTCTATATCGGTCTTTATGCGCAGCACAGCCTGCTGGTCTTCATATTCTCCGGCAAGCATCTTTTCCCAGTGCATAAGGTTTTCTTCAGGGTCTGTGTCCCTGTGAGGGCAGGCCTTTTTGGAGTCTTTTAACCTTTTGAAGTCTTCTCCTTTACAGAAACAGACATAGGCTTTTCCCATCTCAATCAGTTTTCTTGCATAATCGTAATAAATCGGGAAACGGTCAGAGGCACATACAACCTGGTCAGGAACAACCCCGAGCCATTTAAAGTCGTCCATGTACCAGTCATAGGCTTCGAGCATGGGACGCTTTATATCAGGGTCAGTGTCATCAAAGCGCAGGATAAACTTTCCTTTATACATCTTTACATACTCTGAATTGACAACCATTCCCCTTGAACTTCCCAGGGTTGCGGGTCCGTTAGGATTTGGGGCAAAGCGCATTACAACCTTACCGGTTTCGGCTCCCTCAAGGGGTTTTAAGCCTTTGTCAGGCTCTTTCTTTACACTCAGAGCCTCTATAAGCTCGGGAGCGATTTCCGACAGGCGGGCTTCCCAGGCTTCAGGGTTTCCTTTAGCAATTTCTGAAACTATATTTTCAAGGGCAGCAGATACCCCGCTGGGGTCAGCCCTTAACTGGGGACATTCCCCCATAACTTTACCCATAACAGCTTTGGGCTGTGGGGCTTTTCCGTATTTTACAGCATTTTGAAGAGCGTATTTTTCAATTATTTTAATATCTTCAGGACTTAAGGTCATAGAAAATTCTCCAGAAATAAACCTTGATTAAATCTTAATCTGAGGCGATAAGAATATCATAAATTTTAACTGAATGGATAATCCGCACAGAGGTGGACAGTCCCCGATATATTGAAAGGGACAATTGCGGAAAAACATGTAAATAGGGTTATAAAAAGTCACCGAAGCCAGGAACTCCAGAGAAAGAGCCTGAGAGCAAAAATCGTTCGGAAAGGACTTTCAGGTAAATGCCTTTACTTCGGGATAGAAGCTTCAATCTCCCTTATCCGGGACACTTTTTCATCAATCTTACTAACTTCCTGTTCGAAGTTCTGCAGGAATTTATGGACAGCATCCCCGGGAACAGCTCCCTGAGCTGAAGGTTTTATAAGATTTGCCTGTTCAAGGACTCGAAGGGAATAACGCACCTTATGGTTCTGCATCCCGGTAACCTCTGCAAGTTTAAGGATTCCTATGGGACCTTCTTCAATTACCTTTTTGAGCACGATCAGGTGGCGCTCCGTAAGTTCAAGTTCGGTTGCAATATTCTCGAGCAGCATCAGACAACCTCGTTTCTAAGTGTTCCTATCCCCTGGACCTCGACTTCCACTGTGTCCCCCCTGTGGAGTTCTCCAACTCCCGAGGGTGTTCCTGTAGCTATAACGTCTCCCACTTCCAGGGTCATAATTTCGGTGATGAACTCAATAAGGTGGGGAATGTCAAAAATTAAGTTTGAAGTGCTTGAGGACTGTTTTGTTTCCCCGTTTACCCTGCAGGAAATCTTTGCATCGGAGATATCAAATTCTTCCGTAGATACTATATAGGGTCCGAGGGCAGCAAAGGTATCAAAGCTCTTTGCCCTTGTCCACTGTCCGTCTTTTCTTTGAAGGTCACGTGCGGTCACGTCATTAAAACAGGTATATCCTGCAATGACATCCTCGGCTTTTTCGGCTGAAATGTTTTTACAGCGCTTTCCGATAACGACTGCAAGCTCGGCTTCAAAGTCCACCCTTGTACTGGATGCAGGATAAATGATCTTGTCCCCATGCCCTATAACCGCAGAAGGAGGCTTCAAAAAAAGGACAGGGGATTCAGGGATTTCCATAGAAAACTCTTCAGCATGATCCCTATAATTCAGGCCGACACAGACAATTTTAGAAGGGAAGGAAGGGGGCAGAACGCGAAGTTCCGAAAGTTCAAACGTCCCGGCAGAGGTCCCTCCATTGGGATAAACACGCCCACCTTCAATTTCTCCATAAAAAATGGTATCTTCTGACCTGAACCTACCAATCATATCTTCGCCTTCCTTATCCTATTTTTGCGGGTCTTTCACTCCGCTTTCTTTCATTTTTTAAGAGGATATATCCAAACTTAAATTTTAACTCTTCGCCCGCTGGCATCCCGTGAGTATTTCCCGAGCTCGGAACCTGTGAGCTGAGTGCCGGAAAACACAGGCCCGTCCTTGCAGACCCTGAGGCCGGAACTGTCTATGCAGCACGCCCCGCAGACCCCGATACCGCATTTGAAATAACGGTGAAGGCTGAACTCTGATTTTTCCAGCACTTCTCTCTCTTCAAGGAACCTGAAAACCGAAGCCATCATTATTTCAGGTCCGCAGACCGCAATTCTGTCATAGGATGTAACATCAAGGTTTTTGAGTACATCAGTCACAAACCCTTTAACTCCTTTTGAACCGTCATCAGTTGACACATAAGCGTTTCCGAGAGCTTCGAAACGACCTTCAAAAAGCAGATGCTCCTCACTCCTTGCCCCAAGAACGGTATTCACTTCCGCACCTGCCGCAGAAGCTGCTTCGGCATACGGTGAAAGAGGAGCAGCTCCGACCCCGCCAGCTATAATAAGAACCTTTTCTCCTTTTGCAGGAAGGGTAAAACCTTTTCCAAAAGGACCCCTGAGCCCGAAAGAGTCTCCTTCTTTTAACTCAAAGAGCTTTGAAGTCGCCTCGCCCACTTTCTGGACGGTTATGGAATTATTTCTTGAGAGCCCCATAGGAACCTCATCCACACCCCTGACCCAGACCATTACAAACTGGCCCGGTTCCATATCCTCAAATTTGTGGTCAAAGAAAAAAGTCCTGATCAGAGGGGATTCTTCAATTATCTGTGTTATGGTAGCATTAAGAGGAAGCATCAGACCATCTCGTGGGCAAGCCCTGTAATTTTCTTTATATCAGAATAGCCTTTTCTTTTGAGGAAAGCTTCTATTTCTTTGCCTATTTCAGAGAATATATCTAACCTGTCATATACTGCAGACCCAACCTGAACAGCGGCTGCACCTGCCATTATCATTTCCACAGCGTCTTCCCAGGAAGAAACTCCTCCCACGCCGATTACCGGGATTTCCAGGGCAGTGAAAAGGTCATAAACACATTTTACTGCTACGGGCTTAACAGCTTTTCCCGAAAGCCCTCCTGAACGGTTTCCAAGCACAGGGTACCCGGATTCAATGTCAATAGCCATTCCCTTTACCGTGTTGATCGCAACAACGGCATCCGCGCCCCCGGACTCGGCTGCATTTCCAATGCATGTAATGTCCGCAACATTGGGGGTCAGCTTGACCCAGACAGGTACATTGACAACATCCTTTACCGCCGCCGTAACTGCTTCAACGAGGCAGGGGTTGGTACCTATTGCAGCCCCGTAACCCTCTGCATGGGGGCAGCTCACGTTAAGTTCAAAAGCATCGGGCTTTGCCGGGAGCAGCCCCTCTGCAACTTCAGAGAATTCGGAAGGGGTGCCCCCGAAAATGCTTGCAATTACCGGAGCATCAGAGTTTTCTTTTGCAAACTCCAGCTCCTGGAGGAAGCCGGGATAGGAAGGGTTTGGAAGCCCCATGGCATTTAAAAAGCCGCAGTCCAGCTCAATCATGCTCGGGTTTGGATGCCCGGTTTTGGGAGCAGGACCTATGGATTTGGTCACAACTGCACCAGCTCCCCCTTCACGTGCGACCCTGCAGAGGGAAGCCCCGGTTGTCCCGAGCACCCCGGCTGCAAGAATAGTGGGATTTTTTAATTTAAGTCCGGTAAGAGTATACATTAAATAACTCCGTTTCCTGCCCGCAGGCAGTTTCTGCATCAATAATCACAGGAATTTTCGGAATCGGCACCTCTGGAAATCTGAAGGAGCGCTTCCTCAGCAAGTCTCCTTCCGCCCATCTCCACGAGCCTGTGCCCGAGTTCCCTGGCTTTCTCAATTCCTCCGCGCAGGGGGATAAATTCGTCGATCCTGATAGCTTCCCTGCCGTCAAGAGAAAGGACTTCAGCCCGGACATGGATTTCCTGCCTGTCAGGTGTAATTTCAGCATACGAACCCACAGGAGTTGTACATCCCCCTCCGAGCTCGGCGATAAGGATGCGTTCGATTTCGGTAACAATCCTGCTTTCGGTATGGTCAAGCATGGAAACTGCGGCTTCAGCTTCGGTGCCTTCTCTTGTTACCACTGCAACCGTGCCCTGGTTAGGAGAAGGGCAGAAAAAGTCAGGGGAAAGGATTTCCCCTTCAATCTCCCAGCCCATGCGTTCAAGACCTGCCTTCGCGAGCATAATCCCGTCATACTGACCTTCCCTGAGTTTTCTGAGCCTTGTGTCGATATTGCCTCTGAGGTTCTGGGTAATAATGTCAGGCCTGTACCTCCTGATCTGGGCAGTCCTTCTCAGGGAACTTGTGCCTATAATTGACTGTTCAGGAAGCTCGTCAAGCGGAGTCCCGTCGTATGTGAGCAGAATATCAAAAGGTGTGTCCCTCTTCAGGACAGCAACGGTGGGAATCGCTTTAGGACGGATTGTGGGCATGTCCTTCATGGAATGGACTGCGATATCTATTTCCCCTGCAAGCATGACATCATCCAGTTCCCGGACAAAAGCCCCGACTCCTCCGGATACGGCGTGCAGAGGGCGGTCAGTAAACCGGTCACCGCTGGTTTTTATAATCTTAATACTGGTTTCAACGCCTTTTTCTTTAAGGAGGCGTGCAACATTCTCGGTCTGGGCAAGCGCAAGCTGGCTGCCCCGGGTGCCTATTATCATGTGGAATCCTCAAACGTTTTAAAATATAATTCAGAGAGACAAATCTTCAGGAACGTAAGCACTCAGAGATTTTCCAAATAAGCTTCAAGGGTCTTTTCAATATCCTCATCACTGTGGACTGCTGATATGAAGTTGGTCTCAAACTGTGAAGGAGGCAGGAAAACCCCGCTTGCAAGCATTCTGTGGAAGAAAGCAAGGTAACCTTCTTTATCACATTTCAGGACTTCCTGGTAATTATGCGGCTCGTCCCCGAAGAAGATCTTGAACATGGAAGCTATTCCGCATACGTGGTAATCAAGCCCTTCGTCCTCGACAATTTCCGAAAGTGCAGCCCTCATATAATCGCCGGCTGAATTCAGCTTTGCATGAATATTTTCCTCTTTCAGGTAATCGACCATGGAAATGCCTGCAGCCACTGAACACGGGCTACCGCTGAATGTACCTGCCTGATAAACAGCTCCTGAAGGTGCGATCATTTCCATAATCTCACGCTTTCCTCCGAAAACCCCGATAGGCAGGCCTCCGCCCACAATCTTTCCAAGAGTGGTCATGTCAGGCACGACTCCGAAATATTCCTGTGCCCCGCCCATAGCAAGCCTGAATCCTGTGATGACTTCATCGAAAATAAGAAGTACATCGTTTTCTTCCGTGAGTTTCCTGAGCTCTTCGAGGTATCCCGGAAGTGGCAGCACAGGGCCTATATTTCCGAGTACAGGTTCTATGATCACTGCTGCAAGGTCGTCCCTGTTCTTTTCCACAAGCGAGGTCATCGTCTCAATATCATTATAAGGAGCCTGCAGGGTGTGTTTCGTGAAATCTGCAGGGATGCCCAGAGAATCAGGCTCTCCAAGGGTTGTTGCTCCCGAACCTGCCTTTACGAGCACGGCGTCATGGGCTCCGTGAAACCCGCCTTCAATCTTGATGAATTTGTTCCTGCGCGTAAAGCCGCGTGCGAGGCGGAGGGCACTCATAGTCGCTTCCGTACCTGTAGACACAAAACGGAGCATGTCAATGCTCGGATAGTAGCTTGCAACCTTTTCTGCAAGGGTTACTTCAAGCTCGGTAGGGGTCCCGTAAAGCCAGCCCCTGTCAAGCTGCTGCCTGATTGCTTCTTTTATGACAGGATGGTTGTGCCCGAGGATAGCAGGTCCGTAGGCAAGGCAGTAGTCAATATATTCGTTTCCGTCAAGGTCCCTTATCTTCGAACCATTAGCAGAAGCGGTATAGAAAGGATAGGGCTTGATAGCTCTTACCGGGCTGCTAACCCCGCCCGGAATAAGGGTTTTTGCTTTCTCATACATCTGTCTGGACTTCTCAAGTGTAATCTCAGATACCATGAACTCTCACCGGATAGATTTGAACGTTTGATAAAGGGGTAAGTGATTAATTTAGTAAGTAAATCAAATTTAAATTGAGTAAGTAAATCAAATTTAGATAAGTAAGTAAATCAAATCAAAGCGAAGAGGCTCTGGAATTCTTGAATCATAGAGAGCCTCTGGATCTGGATGATTCTCTTTTCTATGCTTCTTATTTATCCATATAACAGAGCCTTCCACTATTAAGCAGTTATTGATGGAGGCAATTATAATAACAGCATACAGGCAATTATGATGGTCTTATACAGGCAGAATTAACAGGCAGGCTTAAAAATGAAAAGTAAAAGGAAAGGAAAAAACAGACTGAAGCCCCTTAAAAAATAATGCCTGAAGAAGCTGTTATTTCAGCATCCTAGCAGCATCCTTTGCAAAGTAGGTGATGATGAAATCCGCACCTGCCCTTTTTATGGAGATAAGGGACTCGTAAATAGCCTTTTTCTCATCAATCCAGCCGCTGGCTGCTGCGGCTTTGATCATGGAATATTCCCCGCTCACATTGTATGCGGCTGTTGGCATGCCGAACTCGCTCTTGACCCTGTACACGATATCAAGATACGGAAGCCCGGGCTTCACCATAAGAATATCCGCACCTTCTGCCACATCAAGGGCTACTTCCCTGAGAGCTTCGTCACTGTTTGCAGGGTCCATCTGATAGGTTGAACGGTCCCCGAAGGAATAACCGGATTCTGCAGCTTCTCTGAAAGGACCGTAGAAACAGGAATGATATTTTGCGGCATAGGACATAATAGGAATATTCTCAAACCCGCTTGCGTCAAGAGCCATACGGATTGCACCTACCATCCCGTCCATCATTCCTGAAGGAGCTACCATATCTGCTCCGGCTCTTGCGTGGCTGACAGCAATTTTTCCCAGGACTTCCAGGGTGGGGTCATTCAGGACTTCCTGAGTTTCAAAGTCGACTATTCCGCAGTGGCCGTGGCTTGTGAATTCGCACATGCAGATATCCGTGATCACAACAAGCCTGTTTCCAAGTTCGGCTTTGATTCTCCTAACAGCTTCCTGAACCACGTCGTTTTCCCCGCAGGAAGTGCTGCCCTCGGCATCTTTGAATGCAGGGACTCCGAAAAGGATCACTGCCGGAATCCCGAGGTCTGCAATCTCTTTTGCCTCTTTTGCAACCTCAGAAAGGGGAAAATTGTATATTCCCGGCATGGAAGAGATCTCAACAGGGGAATCAATATTCTCATTCACAAAAATGGGCATAACCAGGTCGTCCACGGATAAGGTGGTCTCACGCACAAGGTCCCTGATCTTCCCTTTTCTCAACCTTCTCAACCTGATTTCTGGAAACATGTGATCACTCCTGAAATATGAAATGCTTACCTGTGAATTGATTTGATTGTTTTTATTGAGAATTGATTTGTTTTATCTGTAAATTTATTTGATTATTTATTACTGTGAACTGGATTAGTATTTTTGTTTCAACCCTTGAATTATTCCGTTTTTTATTTTCCTGTACCCCGAGTTTAATCTTTTACAGCATATTCTTCTTTGACCTCTGCCTGTTCTTTTGTACAGCCGGGTTTTATCTGGTCAAACTTTGCCTGTTTTATTTTTTCAAATCTCACCTTCTCCTTGTCGAGGCAGAAGACCCTTGAAACCACATCAAGAAACTCTTCGTTCCCGAGTTCTGCAGCCTGGCGGAGGACTTTGGTAGGTTCTCCCAGGATCTTGTTAACAATAGAACGGGTCAGGTCGTCAAGAACCTCGGTTTCTATATCCCCGATCGTATGATAGGAACTTAAACGGTTGACAGCTTTTTGCCTCTCTCTTAGCCGGACATCATATACCTGCTTGTAGAGCTCGGAAATCAACCTGTCGGCTTTATGGCGTTTGTACTGGAGGTTTAAAAGTCGGATCTCTTCCTGAATGATAGCTTCGGCTTTTTTTGCTTCTTCTTTCCTCATCCTGAGAGTCCTTTCACTTATGACTCTAAGGTTGTCGATATTGCAGAGTTCGACATTTTCAAGCTCCACAACGGATTCCTCAATGTCCCTGGGGTTTGCGATATCGATAAGAAGGAGTTTCCTTTCCCTGCACTTTATAGCTTCTTCAACAATTTCACGCGTAAGGATATAATGAGGGGCTCCCGTACCGCTTATTACTACATCAGCACCAGGGAGGTAAGCCCTGATATCATCAAGCCTGACCGCGTGCCCACCGAGTTCGTAGGCGATTTCTTCAGCTTTCTTATAAGTGCGGTTTGCAATATAGATAGCCTCAATATCCTTTTCGGCAAGGGCTTTTGCGACAAGGACTCCAATCTCTCCTGCCCCAATAACAAGCACGTTTTTTCCTGTAAGCCCCCCGAAGATATCTTCAGCAAGGTCCACGGCAGCAGAGCCTATGGAGACCGAACCTTTATTGATCCGGGTCTCATTCCTTATCCTTTTTCCTACCTGAATGGCTTTTTCAAATGCCGTTTCAAGGATTTTACCGGTTGTCCCGGCTTTCTTCGAATAAGCGTAGAGGTCCTTAATCTGCCCGAGGATCTGGTCTTCCCCCACAATCATGGATTCGAGGCCTCCTGCAAGCCTCAGCAGGTGTTCCAGGGACTCGTCATGCCCGTAAAAGTCAATAATATGGGTGGAAGCTCCCATTTCTTTTGCAAAAGAGAAAAGTACACTGCTGCTCTTGGGGGAAACAACGTAGATTTCAACACGGTTGCAGGTTTTTAAAACGACGCACTCATACACATACTCATGCTTGTAAAGGTTACGGAGCAGACCGTCCAGGTCTCCGTGCCAGGCGGACTCCATTTCCTCAACTTTTGCTTTTTTATGGGATATAACCATACTTGAGATTTCTGTCACAGAGAGCCTCCGGATAGAATGAATAAGGGAATAGAATGAATAATATAAGGAGTTATAAATTAAACTTTGTCCGGAAATCCTCAGCCGTTTTTCACTAAAGGGTTTCCATTAAAGAACGAATGCCCGAGATTACTCAGGGTGATTCGAGATTGTTCCAGGTTATTTGATTACTCAATATTATTCGAAATTACCGACATTGTCCGAAATTATCTTATATGCTTCTTCTGCCGCTTTTTCGTAGGATTCGGAAAAGCCGTTCCAGACTTTTTCATTTTCAAGGACCTTCCAGAGAAGAACTTTCCTTTTTTTCTGTTCTTTTATATGCAGTTTTAGGTAACTCCTGAGCTCGTCCTGAAGCCGGATCATATCGGAATATGCAGGAGTTATCACATTTTCTATCTGTTTACGGGTATATTTAGAGACCGCAGGGCTATGCCCGAGGGTGGAAATCCCTATTACAAGGTCTCCTCTTTTGATGACCGAGGGGATTACAACACTACCTAAAGCATCCACCTGATTAATCAAAATATCGCTTTCCCCGGCAATATTACTTATCTTCCGGTTAAGCTCGGAGCTGCTGGTCGCAGGGATGACAAGAAAAGCCCCTGAAACGATTTCCCTGAGTTTGGAGTCCGTGGCTGCCGTAAGGTCAAGCTTTGACAAACGGACCTGACCCGATGCCTCAAGCTCCTGAAGCCTTTCGGAAAAGTCGAGGCTGACGACAACTGTGTCCGCGCAGCCGCAGAAAAGTTCGGCTTTGCGCTCCCCGACCGACCCGCCTCCGAAAATCACTATTTTCCTGCCTGAAAGGTCAAGCATGAGGGGGAGAAAATTGTTTGTTTCAGCCATTTTCAGAGACCTCGCAAATGAAAGCTACGGTAAACAAATGAAAGCTACGGTAAACGATAGATTGGTGTTTAATGATAGATTGGTGTTTAATAATAGTGTTTAATAAATTCTGGGTAAATGAAATAAATGAGCGATATTGGGTAATAAGTACGTAATAAATGAATAATAAACGGGTAATAAATACTTTAAAGCCAGCTTTTACAGCCAGCCCTTAAAGCCTTACCCCGGTTTTCTTGAACTCTTTTTCGCTGAAGAAAAGGGTGTAGTCCTTAATTCCGGTAGCTTCCGAAATTTT